>JAABUU010000130.1_pt1 | contig 182909 bp, 210 predicted proteins | sample 5559301 | NCBI WGS metagenome assembly JAABUU01 (sample SAMN10711884, study PRJNA513360) | rock metagenome | isolation source: Antarctica rocks | place: Antarctica: Victoria Land, Richard Nunatak white
GCGCGCCCGCACACGCGCCAATCAAGACGGCCGCAGTGGCCGCCGGCGCAGCCGGCCCCGCGCGCGCGGCCGGCGCGGCGGGCGGGAGCGGCGGCGGCTGCGCGCCCTCCGTCGCGGACGCGACGGCGGCGCGCCCGGCGCCCGGCGAGCCCGACGCGCGGCGCGCGGCGCAGCACATGGGACCGCGCGAGCGGGCGGCCAAGGATGAGGAGGCGCACTGCCTGGCAGCGCCTGGCGGCAGCGGCAGCGTGCTGGGCGGCGGCCCGGGTGCTGGCGCTGAGGCGCGGCGCGGGCGCAAGCGCAAGGCGTGCCCGCACGACGCGCAGCCGCCGCGTAGCGCGCCAGGCCCCGCGCGACCCGATGCCGCCGACGGCTTGCAGCGCGGCAGCGCGGCCAGCGGGGCGGCGCCGGGCGCTGCGGGCGAGGTGCCGGCCTGCATGCCCAACAGCGGCGCGTTGGCAGCGACGGCGCCTGGCCCGGGCCAGGCGGGGCCGCCAGCCGTGGCCGCTGGCGGCCCCTTGGCGCCTGCTTTCGCACCGCAGTGGGCTGCCGGCGACCTGCACGGCCGCGGCGCGCCGCCGCTGCGCTGCTGGGGCGGCCAGGCGTCCGGCCCGCCGCCAGGGCCTGTCCAGGGGCCCTTCGAGCCAGCAAAGCTCGAATGGGAGGGGCACGGCGGCCACTATGCTGGGCCCGATGCTGTCGGCTCGGAGCTGCGCATGGGCGGGCGGCGCGGCGGCGTGGCTGCCGAGCGCGGCAAGCTTGCCGGCGCCGGAGCCCGGCGGGCCCGCGCAGCTGGCGCCCAGGCCGCGGTCCATGGCGCTGCCGCTGTCGGGCGGCCCAGGCGCGCCGCCGCACCCGGCAGCCATGCTCGCCGCGCTGCACGCCCAGCAGGCGCGCGGCGCCGGCGGCTGGGGCGCGCCGCCGCCGGGCGGCGTCCCCGCGGCGGCGCCGCACCCGTACGGCGGCTGCGGCGGCGCCGCGCAAAGCGCCTGGCGCGCCGCCGGTGCCCTGCAGGACGGGCAAGCGCCAGCGGGTGCGGGCGGGGGTTTGCTTCCTGCGGCGCACGACGCGGCCGCGCTCGCGCCGGGGCTGCCCGGGCCGGCGGGCGCGCCCGGCGCGCACGCGACCGGCGGCGGCAGCGGATTTGACGCGCTTGGCGCGGCGCGCGCGGCTGGCGGGGGGGGCCAGGCCGCGGGGCCAGGGCTGCCGCCCGGGGCCGGCGCGCCCGCGGCCGCGCACCTGGAGCTGCCGCGCGCCGCGTCGCCGGGCGCCGGCGGCGCCGCTGAGGCGGACATGTTCAGCCAGTTCTTGCTGGCGTCGCCGTGCCAGGCGCCCGCGTGGCCGCCGGGCGAGCCCGGCGCCGGCCCCGCGCCGGCCCCGCGCTGCCGCACTGCCTGGACCTGGCCTGACCCTGCGCGCGGCCCGAGCCTGTGTGCGCACGCGAGGCGCTCCGCCGGACGGCCTGCAGGGGCGCAGCCGTCCAGCCGCGTCTGCCGACAAGCTCCGCACGGGTCCGTGTTTCCTTGGTCAAGGCTGCTCAGCGGCGCGCGGGTGCTGGGGCAGCTCAGAAGGGCTGCGGCCCGCTAGCTCGGCGTCTGCTTGTCTGCTGCTGCACGCCCGAGCCTCCTTCACCGGCTGCTTGTGCGGCGTGGTTGGGCGCTGCGCAATGAGCCAGCCCATGCGCCGCTATAGAATGCACCAACTGCTTTGCAAAGCACCACAGCTTCTTGGAATGAACATTGAACTGCCTAGCACTCCGTATTTAGGTGGGGGCAAGGTTTGGGGTTGGGACAGAAGTTCTGTGACTGCGTCAAGCGGTGTTTATGCACCTGAGCTGCGCCTGCTGGCGAGTGGCAGCTCACTGAGCGGGCAAGAAACCCTGGACTGTCTATGCGCTCGCTGCGCATGTGGTGGGCTGGTGGCGGCCTGGGGCAGGCGCCTGGTAATGTTGTCCAGTGATGTGACAGGATGTTACAGGGCTCTTCGCGGTTCCTGAGCAATGGCACACGCAGCAGTGCTCGCATAGCCTCAAGGTGGCCAGACAGGCCATGCCAGCATGCGAGAGTGGCGTGAGGCGTCTGTGTGGTGCGGAGAGGCAACTTTAATGCAGGTAGCCCTTGCACATAGGATGCGCGCATGTGAGAAGGCTGCGGCCCTGCCGCTCTGCGCGTGGGCGCCGTACTCTGCGCCGCTCACACTCCACATGTACACCCGCCGACGCACAGCAGCCGGCGCCTGCGCGGCAGTGCCGCGTGCCGTATCGGAGCCTTGGCAGGGGGTGCAAGGCGAGGCTGGCGGTGCGCTGGTCCCCTCTCTGTTGCTGCCATTCAGGCTTATGTGCGCCTAGCTTGTCGTCACCCCTGATCGCTAGTTGTGGCTGTGCTTCATTAGTTGGGGCTGTGCTCAACGCTTATATGCGCCTGGCTTGAGGACACTCCTGACTGCTCGGAAGCAGAAGGTGCACACGGCTGCTTGCCAAGCATCACAGCAGCACACATACCCCAGAGTGCATGCCTGTCAGCCGCTTGACCCGCAGCGTGCATGCCGTTGCGGCTCTTGCAGTATGCTTACAAGCCTTGCAGCTCAACTGCACTGCCCACCACGGCGCAGCTTGCTCGCCCACAGGAAACAGGCCGCACGCGCTCCAGCTTGTGCGCGGCAGTGAGGGCTGACGTGGCGCCCGGCCCGCGGCCGCAGGCCCCGCCGCGCATATTTCGCCAGAAGTCTGGCAGCTCGTGGCGCTTTCCGCAGAGCCGCGAGCCTGGGGCCGCGCGTGCGGCGCGGCGCGCAGCCTGTATGCGGCGCGCGTCCACATAGTGCGGGCGCGCCCCGCCAGCACGGAGCGCCTCAGCGGATGGGCGGTTGAGCAGTGGCCGGCCGCGCAGTCGCTCTTCATGAACCTGCGCGCCATGGCCGACCTGCCGGGCCTGCCCGGCCGGGCGGGCGCACCCACACATGGCACGGGCGTCGGCGGCCCGGCGCAAAGCTCTGCGCTGCTGCGCCAGCGCTGGACGCTGCCAGACCTCCGGTGCCTGCACATCATTGGCTACGGCGAGCGCGCGCCCGGAAGCGAGGCCCGTACTACAGAGGGCTCCGGCCGCCAGACCCGTGGCCCCAACGAGCGCGGCGGGGAGGGTGCCCGCAGCCGGCGTCTGGCAATGGAGCGCGCGGCGGACGCGCTGACCCTGCTGCTGGGGACCCTGACCCTGCCGGCGCTGCGCGTGCTGAGCCTGGACGCGGCGCTGCTGCGGCCGCTGCCGCACGCGCTGGCGGGCTTGCGGCACCTGGCGCTGCGCATGGCCGACGATGCGCCCGGCGGCGGCGCGACAAGCACTCAGGCCTCCTGATGCAGAGCCCCGCGATGTTCGAGGCCGTCACCGGCAGCCTGCCTGCACTACAGACGCTGTACGCTGAGGCGGCGTCCTTATGCATCATCGACTACGCGCATGTCATCGACCTGACGCCGTGCAAGCACCTGCGCGCTTTCACACTCGTGAACGTCTATGCAAAGGCGACCGTGACGGTGCCGGAGGGGTGCTGTTGGACGGTGGTGCTGCCAGCGGACTCAGGGGAGCTGGACTGGTTTAGCCCCACCACCTGGCCGGGCGTGGTTGCAATCCTTATGCGCGGCTTCCGCACCGCGGGCGTATCGATGGCCCCGGGGCAGCCCTTGCGCTGCCCTGCCCCGCTTGTCATGCGACGTGAGTGTTGTTGCGCTGCCCGTGCTCGCCGAGCTGCGCATTGTGCTGGACGCGGCCAGCTTCCCGCGCGGGTCCGAGGACTATGAGCTGCGGCTGCGCATCGACGGCGGGCGCCTGCCCGCGCTGCGCCTGCTGGAGGTTGATCTCCCGTGCGCGCTGCAGCTGCGCATCCATGCGGCGCTTGAGATGCGGTCGTTGATAGTCCTGGCGCACTCGCTGGCCGCCATTGTCTGGGAGCCCTCAGTGTCGCCCTGGTGTGAAAAGAACATGCGGTCCGGGATCCGAGTGATCTCGGATCGCGCACGGGCTTATTCTGCAAAAGTCAAGAGGGTCCACTGCCCTGCCAGCCACCCCTGGGAGGCCATCTTTGTGCGCATCGCGAGTGCTCCGCCAGACGAGGTCAGAGGCGCCCTGCGCAACCTGTTCACCATGTCGTATCACCCTCGCGGGCTCCGGCGCGGCTTGCACAGAGCATGCGGGCGGCGGCTGGCGGGGAGCAGCCCCGGCAGACGTCTGCCTGAGCGACTTGCGCGCATGCAGCTGCCGCGCATGCCTGGACTGCCTCAGCCGCGCTCGCGTGCCGCTCATTGCCGCGCAGGCCTGGCGCCGCGCAGGCTTTGACAGGCTGCACACGCCGCTGTGCCGGTGAACGCGCGCACGAGGGCTGCGCAGCTCTGAGGCCTGTGGTGTGCTGTAGAGGCCCATGGCGGGCGCGTAGTCTTTGTGCATGATTGGTGCAGCTTGCTGGTGAGCAGCGCAGCTGGGCCGGTTCCTGTGTAATTTGTATGTTTGACTTTGGCATGCTGGCTTGGTTGTACCGTGTTTTGCGGACGTGTTTCTGTACAGCCGTGGTCATGCAAACAACGTGACAGCCGTGGTGTCGGCTACATGTTCTGTCTGTGCTGCCATTCCCTGCAAGGCGCGGCCTGGCCTGTTAGGACTGAGCTTTGTGGACATGCTGGCAAGATTCCCCAACCCATGCAGCACTCTCAGCATTCCAAACCAAAGTGCCAGTCATAGTCATGTTATGCGCTCGAGGCCATGGTGGCCTATAAGGCGAGCTGGGGCCCTGCACGCCATGAACCGGCGCCGCCAGAACAGCAACATAGTTCAGACATGCATGTGTGGGTGCAGCTGCGGCTTCTCTGTGGCAGTGTGCAGACGTTGCTGAAAACCAGTCATGCTGCAGATACCTGCATGCTGCATGCAAATGCGGCAGCGCTTCGTTCCCACAATCTCACACACTTGCACCTTGTGACACACCAGAAGCCTTGGAAGAGCGATTTCGATGCGCCACGTGTGCAGCGGGCTATGCGCTGCAGCGCATGCTCTGCGCCCTAGCAGCTCCCCACAGCGTGCGCCCCACAGCTTTCCACCCTGGCGCGGGGCGCACGGCCCGCCAGCCAGGCGGGTCCCCGCGCTTGCACCCAACGCACGGCCTACAGAGCCTGCTCCAGGGGCTCCCCCCCGGGCACCCCGCCCTCGCTGGCGCCCGCCGCGCACCGCGCCTGCGCCTCTGCCATGGCCTGCTTGGCCTCGGCCTCGTCGTTGGCGTACAGGATGCGCTCGATGGTCCCGACCACCTGCGGGTGAGCCGCCGTCGGCGGCGCCATGGCCCAAATCGCAGAGGCGCGCTCTTGCTGCGCTGAGCCAAAGCATAAAGCATGGCAGGGGCGCCCTGCTGCTGGCTGGCGACCTCGCCCGTTGCGTGTGATGGCAGGCTCTGCTTCAGGGTGCGGTTGTGGGAGCCATGGGTCGCTGCTCAGCCACGCCGTTGCGCTGCTGCTGCAGAGCAGACATGCGTGCACCGCCAGGGTGCCGGGCGCAGCGCCCCTGGCGGCCAGCGCGTGCATCGCCGGGGCGCACCGGGATGTCAGAGAGGCCGGGCGTCTGGCACAGGATCTCGATGTCGCGCAGCTTGTCAAAGTAGAAGTCGCGCTCGCACTCGGCGCCGTCCACCTTGAGCTTCAGGTCCATCACCTGTGCCGCGGGCGCCGCCTGAGGGCCGCCCGGCGCGGCGCGCGCAGCCGGCAGGCGGCGGCGCGCGCGCCTGTCTTCGCAGGAGCAACACACGCTGCCCCTGCGCTGGAAACGGCCTCTGCGTCATGCGGGCTGCCACGAAGCCCGCACGCCGCACCTGCTCCTGCAGCTCCTGGAGCCGGCCGGCGCATGCGCCGCCGACGTCCGCGGCGTCGCCGCGCGGCCGCGGCGCCGCCTTGCCGCCGGGCTCACCAGCCGCGCCGCCGCCCGGCGCCGCGTTCTCCTTCGCGGCCAGCACGCGCGCAGGGTCGCGCGCGGCCGCCGCGGCCGCCGCGCTCGCGCGCCGCGCGCCGGCGCCGCCTGCGGCGGCCGCGTTCGCGGCGGCCGAGCGCGGCGCGCCGCTTGCCGCGCTGCGCACGTCGCCGGTCTTGGCGTGCGCGCGGCGCTCGGGGCCGTCGTAGCCGGGCGCGCAGCCGCCGCGCGAGTCTGCGTACGCCTTGAACCACTGCATGAACTCCATGTTGTCCAGCGGCCGCCCCTTGACCAGGGCGTTGACGGGCACCGGCTGCCGCGCGCGCGGCGCGCCTGGTCAGCGCTGCCGGCGCGCCCGGCGCGGTCCCCAAAGCACTCGGTATGCTCCGTGTTGCTGATATGCGGCGCGCCCTTGAGCAGGATCTTGGCCGACGCGGCCTGCCGCGCGCCGCTAATAGCAGCAGTGCCCTAAAGACAACTGAGACAAGGCGTAACCAGATCAACTTAAGTGGGTGCAGAGCGCCTGCCCAAGAGAGGTTTTCAATCGCCTGCCGCCCAGTGCGCAGCTCGCAGAAGCAGGGCAGCGGCTCAGGCGCGCGTGCTGCGCCGGCTGTCCAGCAGCCCCGGCCGGGCGGCACCTTATTCACGTCCAGCTTCAGGAAGGCGGCCTGCAGGACCTTGTAGTTGTTGATGAAGTCGTACTCGTTCTTGGCGTTGAAGTCGACCTGCGCGGCTGGCCGTGAGTGCGTGCGCGCGCTCCGGCTGCTGACCCGCGCACCAGGCGGGGGCCCACCTTGCCCATGTTGACGACGCCGGGGTGCAGCGCGTCGAGCAGCTGGCAGGCCACAGCGCCTGTGGCCGTCTGCGCGCGGCCGGTTCACGGCCTTGCGTTGCGGTACCGCCCAGGCCATATACCATGAGCAGGCCCACGCATCAGCGCGTGTCGCAGCGCTCTCGCATCACGGTATATACATCGCACCATGCACAGCGAGCGACCTCTGTTTGCTTGCGGCGGCCCAGCGCGCCTGCTCTATCTTTGACAGGTTGAGCGCCAGTGTTGAGTTGATCCAGCCCAGCAGCTCGGCCTTGCCGATGAAGTAGGCGCCGCCCTGCGCCATGCCTGCCTGGCGCGCTGGCTCAGCGCTGCCCGGCCCCACAGCTCGGCGCGCTCTGCAGTGCTTGGTTGGCGAGCGAACGTTGGCACTTCGCCAGTTGAAAACTTCACAGCCAGAATATGACACAAGTAGGTCCAGGTCACACTGGCTGGACGCTGCGCAGGTCCTGGCTCGCTGTTGCGTTTTACCAGCGCCCGCTCGAGCTGATGACAGCTAGGGTCTCGAGGGGGTTACGCCCAGTCTCGATGGCTCGCACGCTTGCTTTCAACAAAGCCCCATCACACCTATGTGCCACCAATCTGGCAATTACTCTAGGTAGGCGTGGTGCTGCAGCAAGCAGCTGTGCCGCCTGCATCCCAAATGCACTAGCCCGCGGCACGCAGGATGCTCTGCCACAGAGTGACCTGCCTCTTGGTCTTACTTTGGGCGTGCACGGCCGCACTCGCTCAGTTACATGGCGGGCAGAATGAGACAGACGGGCATGCACCGCGACCCAATTGTCCTGGCAAGGGAAGGTGCGCCGCCAGCGACGTCCGGGAGCTGCCGGACGATGAGCTGGAGCACCTGGCGGCCACGCTGCGGCGGTGAGCGACACGGCTTCACAGCAGTGCCTCTCTGCGCGTTTGCTCCCTTGTCAGCGGCATGCAAGGCCCTGCGACCAGTGTGCACACGGCGGAAGCGTCCGTGGCACGGCAGGGCGCACAGGGGGCTGGGCAGCGTGCCCGGTGTTGGGTTGCAGCGGCGCGCTGTCGGCATTGCGCACCCACCCGGCGCCACCTCGCGCGCAGGTGGCGGCGGCCCAGCAGCGGCTTCAGCTACCGCGAGCTGTTCCTGGGCGCGGCGAGCACGGTGGCGCTCGGCGCGGCGCTCGGCTGGCTGTTCCGCGGCTCGCTGTCGAGCCTGGTCGGGCAGCACCAGCAGTCGCGCGTGCAGCGGGTGCGCGCGCAGCTTGCCGTCCAAGGTCGCGCTCTGCGTGGAGTGCGGCGCACTCCTGCTTGCGGTGAGCGTGCCGAGCTCCGCAGTGGTGCGTCGAGCATGGCTGGGGCCGTCAGCTGCAGGCGCATCGCGAGCTGGTGTAGCGCTTGTGTTCCCAGCCAGCACTTCTGGGCAGTATCTGCGCCGCCAGCGTGCTGACCAAGTTTCAAACATTGAGGTCACATGCTCCAGCGCTCCCAGACGCGTCTGCTTGCCTGAGCACCCCGGGCGCCTGCGTGGGCGCCCGGCGGTGCAGAGCGCAGCGCAGCGCGGCGTTGCTTGTCGGAGCTGGGCGTGCCTCCGGTGACATGTGTCTTTGGCAAGCAGGCGCTGAGGGACATGGGCCCGGAAGCACTGGGCAAGATGCTGGGCGACGTGGACCTGCCCAGCTGGATCAACTTCCCGGACTTTGAGCGCGTGCGCTGGGTCAACACAGGTGCGAGCGCCCGCTTTTCGACAACCTTTGTGTGTCATGACAAAGTGGAGTGCTTGCTCACCACATCAAGGTGTTGCAACCAGCGCCGCCACAGGCGGTACGAGCCTACCCATGCATGTACCATGCATGGAGCGCCTCTAAAGGGTGTGCGTTGTTATAGGCCTGCCACAATGTGGGTAGACACAATCTGGTGTGTGCCGCACTCGGTACTGCACACCCCAGTACTGGCTGGCCTAGGCATCTAGGTAGGCTCCTGACGCGCCGGTCGCATTGGCATGCCTGCCATGGCTACCTGGCAGGCGAAGTTCCTCAACGTCTGGATCAAGCTTACTTTCATCTTGTAGCACCCATTCCTGACACATGCCCGAACGGGCGCGGCATGCAGTGCTGGACGAGGCGTGGCCGCACCTGTCCAAGGCGCTGGCCGTCCAGGGGCGCAAGCAGCTGGAGCCGCTCCTGGCCGCCAACAAGCCGGCCTGGCTGGCGTCGCTGCAGCTGTCCAGGTGCGGACCCTCCAGCATGCGAGCCCTGCATGCTATCCAGATCATATCTCTGAGTGGAGTGACACTGTGATGACGCTTTACCGGGCACGGAGCATGGTGCGGTCTTGGCTCTCTTCCTGGCTGAGGCACAGGCCATCGGCACACACAAGCAGTTTAAAGCTCGCCTGTGAGATTAGGTTGCCAGCGCAGGCAGCTCGACTCAGAGAGCGCATCTGAGCACCTCACATTTGGCGACAGAGGACTGAAGCGTGAGCCGTGACTGCCTGACCGGGCTGCGGCGCTGCTGGCCGCCGCGCATCTGCCCTCCCGGCTGCGGGCCGGCGGCCGGCCGCGCGGGCGGGGCTGACGGGGCTGACGGGGCCTCGCCCGGGGGTGCAGGTTCGACCTGGGGGACAAGGCGCCCCAGGTCAACGGCGTGAAGGTGTACCAGGGGGAGCACATTGACGACGAGGTCAATATTGAGCTGGACATTATGTGGTCGGGCCACCAGGCACGCCCGTACCGTATCATCAAATTTTAAACCATCCGCAGCTATCAGCGCATGCGCCAGCCTTGGCAGCTGGTCCGCTATGAGCAGTGCAGGGGTAGTGTAGGGGTACAGGGTTGAGGAACCCTGGCCACCGCCTGAGCCCGGCCCGCGCGGCCGCGCCGCGCAGGACGTGCAGCTGGCGGTGCAGCTGCTGCCGGCGCCCGGGGAGGGCGCGCTGCCGCCGCTGCTGACCCGGCTGGGCGCCCGGCTGAGCCCGCTGCACGTCGGCGTAGCGTCCATCATCTTCAGTGGCCGCCTGCGCGTCGCGCTCAAGCCGCTCATGAGCAAGCTGCCCATTGTCGCGGCGATGCAGGCGCGCGGCCCGGGCGCACTGCTGCTAGTCATACCTGCAAAGTCAGACTAACACTGGGGAGCTTGGCCCTTGCGCCGGTCTTCGTTACGGGCATCTGCTGCCAACCCGGTAGTAACCGCAGCACTTAGAAGGGTGCCAGTGTATGCGTAGCATGGCGAGCGCAACCTTTTACAGTGGCACATGGCCGCGCACTACCTAGGAGCGCTTTTGCAAGCTGGTCTCCGCGGCCGCCGTGCGCCGTCGCATGCGCCCGATGCACATCTCGCACGCCGATAGTGCGGCGTGCGTGCGGAGAATTGCAGGGACAAACGCGCTGTTGCAAGCTGGTCGGTGCGGCCGCCGTGCGCCGCCGCAAGCTGACAGCGGCGCATGCGGGGTGGGGTCGCAGATGGCGCTGGTGGACGTGCCCGACATCAGCTTCGACCTCAACTTCCTGGGCGGCGACGTGTCGGCGGTGCCGGGCCTGGAGAGCTGGCTGAACGGGCTGGTGTACCAAAATGTCATCCGGTGCGCGGCGCGCCCGGCCCCGTGGCCCCGCACGGCTCCGAGCAAGTCGAGGCGGCCTGGCGGGCGGCGCGTGTTTGCTGGACCCCGTTCTGCTCTGCGGCGCACGCGGCTGTCATGGGCCTGCCTGCCAGCCCGTGAGCCCGCTCCTTCAAGCCCTGCAACCTGTGATGCTGCCAGGTGGTCGCGCGGCGCCTCCTGGCCGTCCCAGGACATTGACCATCCTGGCTCTCGGCTGGTGTACAGGCCCTCTGGCGCCCACTTAGCTAAACCCTGCAGTATCACAACATGCCGGCAGGCAGGTACATGCTGCCACCAAGTTTGCACAGGACAGTCTCGCATGTGGTGGTTGGTCTTGGCCGGCATGACTCCTCTGCGCCGGCGCCGCGCGCGCGCGCGCAGGCCGTCCGTGCTGCCGTGAAAGTGCAAATGCAGCAACCCAGAGTTGCATGACTTGTGCAAATGTGTATAAATATCAGCCGGCATGCGTCCGGCGCCGACAATGAAGGTCACGCGCGGCCGCGCAGGCCGTATGTGCTGCCGGGCAAGTACGTGCTGCCGCTGGTGTCGCCGGAGGACATGGGCATGCAGCCGCCGCGCGGCATGCTCTTCGTCACCCTGGTCGAAGCCAGCGATGTGCGGGCCAGCGCTGCCTGCGCTGCTGGTTTTGCATCGCCTTGGCGGGTCACATATCCAGCACGCCCTTGTCTTGTTGGTGTGCCCTCACACGCTGTCACCGTGTCAGGCTTGAGGCACCGCTTTACGCGTGGAGCACCTATTTGCCTGCCATATGTCCGACCGGTCTCACTTGTTTCAAAGACGTACTTCCTGTCCTGCTCTGCCTAGCCCGCCTGCAACCCAGGCGACCGGCGGGTCGCCCCGGCCTGCCGCGTCCGACTGGGCCCGCGCCCGCGCGCGCAGGTGCCCAAGATGGACCTGTTCGGGGAATCCGATGTCTATGTCAAGTGCGCGGCCGCGCCTGCTCGGCGCTGCCGGCCCCGCTCAACCGGCAGCTCGCAGTCAGCGCCGATAGCTCGTTCCTTCCCGCGCTTGCTTGCTGGGCAGCCCGCTTTGCTGATGAATGTTTGTGGGCGTCGCTGTCCTCGCACCCGTGACGGCGCGGTCGAAACGGCATGCCACCACCGCGTGCGCCGCGCGCGCGCGCATCTGCACGCGGCCCCGGCGCGCACGGGCTGCATGGCGGCGCCGCCGCGGCCGCGCAGGCTGTCGGTGCGCGAGAAGGTGGAGCTGAAGAGCCAGATCAAGGAGAACTCGCGGGACCCAAAATGGGGTGAGCACTTCCGGCTGCTCGTGTACAAGCCCGACGAGGAGGCGCGCCGCGCCCCTTACCCTACCCTATGACCTGCGCCGCGAGCGCCGCCTTGTGGCCTGCTCTGGCGCTTGCAGAAAGCAGCGCGGCAGCAGAGTGCGGGGTGCTGGAGCCCGGCGCGCGGCCGAGCGCGGCCGCCGCGGCGCTCGCGGCCAGAGCGTGTGCGCTGGCCTGGTTGAGAGCAGGAGGTAGCGACAGCGTCGGGGCCTCCTCCATGTGGGGCCTCCGCTTAGCTCCAGGCCACGCCCCGCACCGTGCCCGGCGCGCACGTGCCGTGCGCCGAGCTCGGCCGGTGCCTGGCAGCGGCCGCCCGGCAGCGGCCGCCCGGCAGCGTCCCCCGGGCTGCCCGGCCCACGGCACGCGCCGCGCGCCGCGCAGGAGCTGAGCCTGACGCTGTTCGACCACGACACCTTCGACCCGGACGACCGCATCGGTGCCGCGCGGCTGCCCGTGCGCGAGCTCGCCAATGGCGAGAAGCGCGACCTGTGGCTGGACGTGGATGTGACGCCCGCGCAGGAGAGCGAAAAGACGGTGCGCACCTAAAACCTAATCCCAACCGCCCCAAATCCTAAGCCCCACCACCACCTCTAGCCTCGGGCAGGGCCTGCCGCGCGCGCGGTCCAGCGGCGGCCTGGCACGCGCCGCTGGTCGGGGTTTTGACAACAGCCTGCGCTTTTGCGCATGCACCCTATTGCAAACGTGCACGCACCCCGCGGCAGGGCCTCCTGCGCATCCTGGTGGCGGCCAAGGACACGTTGCGCGACCTGGCGCGCCGCGCGGCGACGCACCTGCCGGGCGTTAGGCCGCCCTCCGACCGGCCCTGCCGCGTGCGCATCGAGGCGCGTCCGCACGCGTCTGCGCCCCGCCCATGTGCAAGCGGACGTGCGGGTTGCGTAGCACAATACACACTGTGTAAAGCTATACCTCACTGACTGCGAGCGTGCGAGCAAGGTGTGTGTACACGTGCGCACAGATGTGAGGGCGGCGGCGTCTGACACGCGCCCGCAGCGGCTAGCCCTCACTCTCCCAGGCACCAGCAGCCAGGGCGCCGGCGTGCAGCCCGCTGCGCCCAAGAGGCGGTCGGGCCCGGCGCCGCTTGCAGCCACACGCCGGAGCGCGCCCGCGTCGCGCAGGCGCGGCACGTGCAGGTTGAGCGGGAGCAGGTGGAGACCGCGTGCGGCGGACCTAACCGTCAAGAATCCGTATGCTTCACTTGGAACGTGCGTGCGCCGCGCAGGCGCAGTACGTGGAGTTTGCGCGCGAGGAGGTGGAGGCCGCGCGCGGTGGCGAGCTGGTGGGCGGCCCGATCGCGCGGCAGGCGCCTGGCGGAACGCCGGACGACGGCGCCAAGGCGCAGGCGCTTGACGCCCTGCAGGCGCGTCCCAGGGTCTGAAACACAGGTTTTGGGGTGTCTGCGCAGGCGGCGCGCCTGGCGGTGCCGCCGAGGCGCGTCCTCGGTGGGGATCGAAGCGCAAGGTGGGCGCGGCGGCACGGCCCCGAGTGCTGTGGCTGCGCGTGCGCGCGGGAAGCCGCGGCCACCTTCCTGTGCACGGGATAGGGTTGGGGTAGGATAGCCTTGCACCATGCAGGGCGAGCGCCCCGCTGCAGCAGCAGCGCCCCGCACGTCCGCCGCCGCGAGCCGCCCGGCCCGGCCGTCACCGCCCCGGGGCGGCAGGGCGGCGTGCTGTACATGCTGGGCAACCCTGGGGCGGCAGCTTTGTGAGGGGCCCCTGGGCAGCAGCTCTGTGAAGGGGGCCCCAGGCGGCAGCTTTGTGAGGAGCCCCTGGTGCGGCAGGGCGGCGTGCTGTACGTGCTGGTCAAGCGCGCGTCCAACCTGCCGCGCAAGCCCTTCTTCAAGGGCCGCTTCCTGCGGCGCCGCACGGCGCTGCACGTCATCGCGGCCGGCCAGGAGAAGAAGAGCATGTCCGTCAAGGGCGACGACCCGCACTTCACGCAGCCGCTCGTGTTCCTGCTGGGTGCGCCGCCGCGCGGCGCTCGCGCCGCGCGCCGCCTGGTCGCGGGGAGCGGCTCGCGGAGTGGTCCTGCAGGAGGCCTTGCGTGCCAAGACGCGTGTCAGGGCGGCGGCGCGAGGCCCACGCCCACTGCTTTGACGCCTTCTTGGATGCGCGCCCCGCCTCTCGAGAACCTGGCAGGCGCAGATGCGCATGTGCCGAGCCTGACCTGCCGCGTCAGCTGCGAGCATGGAGGGCGCACGCTGTGAGCCCAGACTGCGCGCGCGCGCCTTGCCTGTGCGGCTGCGCGTGCGCGCGGCATCGCACGCCCGCACTGCCCGCGTGCCTGGGCTGGAGCCCTGCAGGCCGCCGAGCCGTCGCCGCGGCGCAGGCGGCGAGGAGGTGCGCCGCACGGAGAGCGAGGACGGCAACATCGAGATCCAGGTGGGGCGCAAGCATGACATCAAGGCTACTGAGGGTTGCTTACCCCACCGAGGCGCCCCCGCTCCATGCCAGACCCCACGGGGGAGTTGCAGCCAGTCTGAAGCGGGCTGCCTGCCTGCCTACATGCGCTCCGGCCCTGCACCAGGAGTCTGGGAGCGCCCCGCGCGCCAGGGCTGCCGACAGGCCGGCGCGCGCGGCGCCAGGTGTGGGACGAGCGGCTGGTGCGCTGCGAGCTGGGCGCGGCCACGCTGCGCCTGCGCGACGTGCTGGAGCAGCGCCGCTTCCGCGACCGCGTGCGCCTGGGCGACTACGGCGAGCTGGACGTGGAGGCGCACTGGCTGCAGATCATGGGCAACCACTCCGGCCTGCCGGGCTGACGCGGCGGGGCGCGGACGCGAACGGTGCTTTTGGGTTTGCAAGGCTGTGAAGGGTTAGGGCTAAGGGCCATCGCTGCTATTTTCTAGCAGCAGCGAGCAGTTTGCAGGCAGAGATTGGAGTCTGAAGGCTGCTGCCTGAGGCGCGTTGTGCGTGCCCGAAGGCGCGAGCTGGTGCGGCGCAGCGGGGATTGGGGGAGAGAGAGAGAGAGAGAGAGAGAGAGAGAGCGATATGCTGTGCGTGTGTGAACAGGCTGGAGGACCATCCTCCTCAGCTGCAATGCCTTGGCCAGCGGCTTAGTGTTGAGTCCCGCACGCTGGCCAGCGTGCATGTGGGGCGGTGAGGGGGGGGCCGAGCGGCATTTTTGCTGGACCCGCCGGCTCTGAGGTCCGCGGCGGACCAGCATACAGTGTTTTGCGGCTTTTCGGGTGAGGACTTGCCTCACGAGTGGCGCCTCCCCACGGTGGGTCTACGTCATGGCTCGTGCGCTGCAGCCAGCGCTGCTCCTATGTGAGCAGCTGTCATGCGAGCAGCTGAGGTGCAATGTCAGTGTGTGAAAGCAACACGCAGTGCGACAGCTCAGGCCAGGCACCTCCTCCCTGAAACGCGACACAAGCATGCGGGCGCACGCAGAGCGGACAGGCAGAGGGCAGGACGACAGCTTGCAACGCTGGGACATCACCATTCCAGCCAGGGGACGTTTTATGAGTCTGTGTGGCTGGGCGTCAGGTCCTGCCCGCGGCGCTGGCGGGCGCGGTGATGGACTGCCGTGCCCGCCGCTGGCCGGCCGGCGTGCCCGCATGCTGCGCCTCCATCACCTGCCCGCCAGCATACGGCCCGTCAGTGTCCCTCAGAGCTGGCGGGATGCCTGAGGGCAGCCGCTGGGCCCCTCACATTTCACTGTTCTGCGCACGCTCCAACATGACCGCCCAACAGAGCGCGGCCCTGAGTTGCAGCGCGCCCGCCGCGCGCGCCCGCCGCGCGCCCCCGCCGCGCACACACCTGGACGCACGGCAACGCGCTCGGATGCGGTACGGCGCGCCAGCATCCCAGCCGCAGGGCGCGCGCCTGGATGCACTGCAGCAGGAGCGCGGCCAGGCGCTCGGGCGGCTGCAGCACGCGCAGACGCGGCCGCAGCGGCACATCCGGCGCGCGCGCGGCCGCCGCGGCGCCCTGCGCCGCGCCGCCCAGCACGCCGCGCCGCGCCTGCCGACGATGCATGCAGGCAATCAGCGCCGCCCTGAACTGTGCGCGGCCGCTTGCGCACCGCGCAACATGGCACTGTTGCATGCTGTGCCCGCCCGCTGACGCGCGTGGGACGGATGACAAAGGCCCCTGGGTATAGGTAGGCTTAGCGCGCCACGTTCACAGAGCATGTCATGATGCTGGTAAATGGGGATATTGTCGCCCCGTCAAGTTGACGCCTCTCAACAACGGCGGCGGAATTCCGTGGTGCACGCCGTCTCGCACGCCCACCCCGCCTACGCTCAGCCGTAGCCCGGCTGGACGGGCGGCGAGCTCTTGACGAGCGCGCCTGGTCGATTTTGAGGCGCGCGCGGTGCGCGCGCAGCCGGTCGCGGTACGCGTCCAGCTGCAGCAGTAGCGCCTCGCGCTCGCGCCGCAGCGCGGCCGCCGCCACGTCCGCCCTCACCTCCTGCGCGCACGCCCCGGGACTGCCGCGCTCGGCGGCAGCAGTGCGATCTTGAGCATGCTGTGATCGCCCTGATGCGCATCGCACAGCTGGCAGCGGGATGCAGCAGCAACAGCAGCGCGCCGGCACATGGGCTGACGTGTCGCGCGACCGACGACCGATCGCCGCTGGACACGCGGCAGCTTGCATGGCGCGCCCGCTTCGCGTATGCCGCGGCCCGGCCGGGCAGAGCGGCCAGGCATGCGCAGCGCCATGCGAGCGCAGCCGCGGCGCGCGGCGGGGCGCGCCTTGCGGATGCGGCCCAGAAGGCGCCCGACCAGTGCCTGCGCCTCCGGCGGCAGCGGCGGCGGCGGCGGCCGCCGCGCGCCCTTGGCCGCGCCGCGTGGGCCGCCCGGCGGGCCGTCGCGCGGCGCGGGCGCGCGCGCGTCCCGCTCGCGCCCCGTCACGCCTGACGCAGGGCGCGCAGGTGTGACATCACAAACAGCGGCCGGCGCCGCGCAGCCGTACTAAGTGCGCAAACGCGTGTCTGCACACGCACCTGCTGCCCGATCAGTCCCTGGTGCGACGGACGAGCGTGCCGCGCTCTCTCACCACGTCCCGCGTCAACGCTTTGCTTAAAAACACAACGAGGCTGAAGCAGCATGTCCTCTGAGACGCAACAGCACTTTGGCGGGACAACCCCTGACAACGCATGCAATGCCCCCGCCGCGTCTCGGGCCGGCAGCGCGTGCCTGCGCCGCGCTCGCGGCGGCCGGCCGCGACGGCCGCGCCGCGCGCCGCAAACGCGCCCCACGCCGGCGGCGGCGCGTCCGGGCCGGGCTCGCCGCCGCGCGCGGCCGCCTGCTGCGCGCGCCAGACCTCGGCCTCCAGGCCGCTCAGCTGCGCGGCCAGCAGGCCCGCCTGCGCGCGGCGCACCGCGACCGCGCCGCGCCACGCACGCTGCGCCGCCACCACCTGCGCCGGCCGGACTTGCGTCACAGCTTGACTCACACGCTGACATACACGTCAGGCGCTCTTGGCAGGGCTGCCGTGCGAGCTGTCTTCCGGCGAGCACGGCATGCACTAGCCTCGAGCGCACATGTCGCAAGCGCGGAGACGCATGCCAGGCGCCTGCCTTGGCGTGCAGCGCGCGGATGGCGGCGGCGCCGCGCGCGGCGCCCGCCAGCGGGCGCAGGAAGCTGAGCACGCGCGCGGTCGCGGCGGCCGCCGCGCGCCGCCGCGCCGCCGCCAGCCAGCGCGCGGTCATGCGCAGCAGCGCCATGCCCGTGTGCAGGGACGCGGCGCGCTCGCGCCGCCGCTGCAGGCGCCGCCAGGCGCGCCAAATGGTCGCGGCCGCCTCGGCGCGCCGCCAGTCGTTCTGCGCCCGCACGCGTGCTGGACCCGCGGCTCCAGGGCCAGGCCACGCACTGCACTGCATCGATGGCTGCTGTGCAGATCGTAGCAGGCCTGCGCTCAAGTGCGCCGCGCGTTTGCGCTCTGCTGCATGCGCTGCTTGCAATTTTTTTATTTTTAATTTTTTTTAGTGGGTTCCCTGCGTCCCTGCCGTTCCGCCCCCATCCAAGGCACACCGTAGATGCGCATACTGATTTCTACAAAACTCAGCACACGGCCCTGCACCTGCGCGTCAGCGTGATTGCGGCTGCCCATGCCGCCCAGTCCTTTACATGTGTGAAACCCAGTCGCTGACCTTCCCCACAGTCCCTGGTCTGCCTCTGGTCTGCCGTACCCTTAGATGCTCGTACCTGCACAGCGGCGCGCGCGGCGAGCACGCGCTCGCGCAGCCGCGCGAGCGGCAGCGCCAGCGCGACCGCGGCCGCCCACGCCGCGCGCTGCCGGTGCTGCCGCACTGCGCGCTCGTCGCCGGCGGCCGCGGCCTCTGCGCGCGCGGCGGCGGCCGCGGCGGCTGCGGCCTCGCGGCGGCCGTGCACGGCCACGGCGTGCTCGGCCGCCTGCTGCCGCGCGGCCGCCAGGCAGGCCAGGTACTTTGGCCTGGGGTGCGCCAGGGGTCATGCAGCTGTGCCGGGCGTTTGCCCGCGTGAGTGCACAAAGGCCTGTCACAGGTTGTGCTTGCATGTCCAGTACGCGCTTGAACGAGGACGCCGGTGATGCGGATGCAGCTGGCATTCAGATGGGCCGCGAGAGCGCGCGCGCGCACGAACAACCTTAGTGTTCGGCGCCCTCGCGCTGAGACGCCGTGCAGGCTGCTGGCAGGCTCTTGCTGACCATGCGCCTGCATGTGACAGCGCGCTCTAGCGTATATGAACGCATCTGAGAGTGCTGCGGAGGAGGGCTCCCACTGCCAAACACTCCTGCCACTATGCTAAGAGCTGGCAAGGCGCGCTCCATCACAGCAGCCGCGACTGCGCGCAGGTGCCCTGCAGCTGGTACCTCCACGCCCTCCTGTCCTGTTTGCACGCTGACATGGCGCGCATTTGCAGGGTTCGAAGTGGCAGGATGGGGTGCGGGGTGCGCGCTGCGGGCACGCCTGCTGGTAGGCGAGCCGCCCGAGCCCGGCCGCGCCAGCCGCGGTCTCGCCGGCGCGCCGGGCGCCGCAGGCGCCGTGCCCGGCCTCCGCGCCGCGACCGCGCCCTGTGCAGACGCGCCCCATGCGGGAGCGCTCTGAGCTGGTGCATAGACGGCCGTGCTGCCAGGCCGTCCAAGCCCCAGAGTGCCCGCTGCGCGCCCTGCGAAGCCCCACAGACCCCCTCCAGGGAAGGCCGCGCCGCGCCCGCCAGCAGCGCCGGGCCCGCCCAGGCCGCGGCCGATGCGCGATGCTCCTGCGGCGCGGCGGGCGCTGGCCCGCTGGGCCAGCGGCCGCGGTCACCAGCGCACCCAGCGGGCGCAGGAGCTGCGCTGCCGGGGCGCCCTGCGAGCGCGCGGCCATATGGCGACCCGCTACGCCCAGGAGATGTTGGCGCGGCGCTGCTGGCGCGCCCTGCACGCCGGGCGTCAGGCCCGGCAGCCTCCAGGGCCGCGCTGCTGGCGCGCCCGGAGAACGAGGCGCCTGGCTGGGGAAGCCCAGGGGCCGTGGTGCCGGGCCGCGGCGCGCCCACAGGGCCGGGCATGGGCTCCCAGGCGTGGCTGGACGGCCGCGCGACTGCGCAGCCGCCGCCCGTGGCGGCAGCCGCAGCTGCGGAGGCGGGCCGCGAGGCGCCCGCCGAGCCCGCATCTGGCTCCATGGCGTCGCCCAGCAGTCCAGGCACGGCGCTCGAGGCAGGGTGCGCTAGCATGCTCCGCCGTGCGCTCCCGCGCGCGCCCGCGGCACTCCCGTAGCGCGTCGCGATGGCAAAGCTGCCGCCCCCCAGCAGCGCGGAGCTCGCGCCCTCCGGCTGCTCTCCGAGGCTCGCCGGGCACCACGCTGCAGGGTCGCGGGCCTCGTCAGTCGGTCGCCGCGGCCGGCCGGGCCCCGGCGTGCTGCCGCGCGTCGGTGGCTGGTCCCCGTACGGCACCGCTCCCGCAAGTTCGCCTCCCATGTGCTCTTCTACGGCGCCTGTCGCACCAGCATGAAGCGCAGCGGCCGAGCGCGAGGCGGCCTGTGCTGACCGTGACGCTCCACCGGCTGGTGCGGACGGCCCCAAAAACGGCCCCAACCTGGACGCCCTGGGGCTGAACCTGGCCACTGCGCTGCCGTGGCGAGGTCCGGGCGGGGCGCCGCTGCCGCGCTCTGCTGCGGGCCCTGTAGAGCTCTGTTCATCACCGGACGGCGCCGCAGGTCCCGCTGAGTTGGCTCGACACGCTGCGCTCGCGGCCGACCCCGTGCTTGCAGAGGACGGCCGTAGGGCACCACTTGTGGTGCGCCAGCGCGCGGAGGACCTAGCCAGGAACGGCTCGGCTGCCGACCCCCGCGCCCGCTCGCCGGCGGCGGCGGGAACGGTGCTGGGTCTCTGCTGAGACCCGGAGCCAGCGCTGTCAGCAATTGGCGCGTCCGGTGGATCGCCCCCGGCGCCCCAGATCCGCATGTGCCGCCGCCAGCGCCGCTCGCGCCCCGCCGCCGCCAGCGCCGCCTGCGCCGGGCGGTCCGCCCAGCCGGCCACGCCGCCCGGCGGCCACGCGCGCCGCCCTGCGGGGAAGGACCCTGGCAAGGGCCCTGGCAGGCCTGCCGGCAACGAGCCGGGGCCCGGGCCGCGCGGCGTGTGCGGCGCGCCCCAGGGCCGCGAGGGCTCCGTGTCTGGCCAGCCGGGGCAGCCCCAGCCAGCGTCCGGCAGCGGCGCAACCGCCAGGATGTTGGCCGCGATGTGATCGACGCCGCCGCGCGCACGCGCGGCGGCCAGCGCGGCGCGCGCGCGGACCACCTGGCGCCCCCAGCAGGAAGCGGATCCGAGGTTCGGCAGCCCTCCTCTGCTTCCCGGCGCTTGAAGCCAAGGTTGCACAGGCAGGCTGGGGGAGCTGCTGCACGGCCGCGACAGCAGGCGCGCGCGGGGGCTGTACGGGCGCGGGCCCAGCCAGGGGGCAGCACAGGCGGCGGCGCGGCGCGCCTCGCGGCACTCGTGCTCCAGCTTCGTGCGCAGCTTGGCACTGCGGCGGTAGACCTCCAGCCGCGCCGCCAGGTGCGCCGGCAGGTGCACCAGCGCCTCTGTGCCCTGCAACGACTTGATGCGCTTATGTCACAGAGAAGAAGGGCCCGGTTGTAACTGCGCAGGCCCACCACGAGTCAGGTGGCGGCAAGGAAACCTGAAAGCTGACGAGCTAGCTTCAATGCTGCCTGCGCACAGGCAAGGAGCACTGCTGCAGAGCTCAGTGCGAGGACGCATATGCCAGGACGCCGTGCCGAGCTTCGTAACGCCGCTCAAGCAGCTGCTTGCTGCCAACATGCACTAAAAGCAGTGCTGCACTTGCTTCCCGTGTGAGCATACGGTTGCGGCGATAATGGCTTGCCAGATTCAGTGGGACGTGGCTTATCATGATTCTGCCTCAAAGGTGATCGCCGGCGCACGGGGAGCGCACCCGCCACGCCGCGCTGACCTGCGTGCGCTGCTTGACGCCGCCGGGGCTGGTCGGCTCTGGCGAGGGCGCCCTGGAGCCGCTGGCCCTGGCGCCCGCGCCTGCAGCAGCCGCCCGTGGCGGGGCCATCTTGTTACATACACATTGCCGCCCAGCTTCCCAGCCGCGCCGCGTGCTGCCCCTACAACAGTGCCGGGAGCCTTGTGCGAGCTCCGTACAGGCCTTGCTGGATCGCGCTCGGCAAGCTGTCGAAGCGTTTTGTACTTTGCTGGGTTCAGCAGGTTTTTTTTGTGCTGCCCAAGGACGCGAGCCAGCCCGCTGACTCTCTGACTCACAGCAGCAAGTGCACGCGGCGCTGTTCAAGCAGACCAGTGCTAGCAACTTGCAGCCTCCTGAGTGAGTGCGTCTGTCTAGATGCTGCGTGCGTAGCTTGCGCATGGTTATCTGGCCTGTGCGCAGGAGCTTTCAATATCCCAGTCGTGCACACGCACAGCTTTATCAGGCAAACATTCAGCGTGACGACAGCGTTGCTGAGGGCCACAGCACGGGAGTCTGTCTGGCAGATGTAGCAAGCATTGCTGGCATGACTGTTCAGTGCTGACGGATATCTGGTATCACACACACAGGTCTGCGCGCACAGGAGATGTGCAATGGTTATGCAGGCGATCTGCGTGCTATAGCGTGACGCATTGGCTGCCCGCTGTTGACCACAGGCCTGAAGAAGTTGCAGCACTCCTTCCTGGGTACTGCTAGCGTCGCACACGCCGGTGTTGCTCCTCCAGGAGTCCTCCAAGCGTGTCGCAAAGTGTGTGACCAGGCCCTCGTAACACTAGGTTTCCCTTTGCTGGTAACGGTGGTCTCCACTCCATTTCAAGTCCCTCTGGCCGCTGGGCAGGCTTGCCGTGGCTTATGAACAACGTGCTGCTCAGCAGAGGGAAGAGGCAAGATGTCTCTCGGCGAGAGGATGACCGCCGTGTTTGCCGGCTCCCTGCTGGCCAAGCTGCTGCCGCGCGGCCTGTTTGGCGACCGGTGCTCGCGCAAGGCAGTCGAGGGCCGGGTGGAGCGCGAGGTGCGGCTCCCGCGAGGGTGTGTCGATTGCATTTACTTTCGACCCACGTCCGGAGCTGCATCGCTGCTGGGGGAGCGCGCACGCCGTGCGCCAGCGGCGGGAAACGCAGCCGCTGCCAGCACGCTCTGCCCCGGCTAGGCCAAGGCAGGGAGCGGCAAGATTTGAATGCCGGCACCCTGCACCGCGCGCAGGTCAGCCACGCCAGCCTGCTGCGCCTGTACCGCTGCAAGCGCTGCCAGCCGCCGGCCGACAGCCTGCTCGCGCTGGCCGCGGCGGCCGCGGCTGCGCACTTTGATGCAATCGCCAGCGATGCGCTGGCCGCGCTGCCGCCGGACTGCGCGCAGCTGGTGCTGGACGCGCTGGTGGCCGCCGGGGAGCTGACGTTCAAGCGCCTGGCGCGCTTTGGCGGTCAGTCGGTGTACCGCCTGGACCTTGCAGAGTTCCCGGACTTCAAGCCGGAGTGGCTGCGGCTGCTGCGCCATGCGCCGCTGTGCACGGTGTCGCTGCGCAACTGCGAGCTGGTGCGGGCCCAGTGCTACCACCGCTGACTTGCGCGCGCTGTTGTGCAGCGAGTAGATAATGCTGACGCGGATGACCATCTGCGCATCGTGCGTCTCGCGCGCCGGACGTGGCAGCTGGCTTGCACTTGGCATTGCAGATGCGTTTTAAACAGAATAGAGGTAGTCATGTGACACACATGCGCAGTGGCCGCTGGGGCGGGCGCAGCTCCTCGCCCTAGCTGCGCACCTTCACTTCGCCGCACCTGGCTCCAAAAGACGGTCTGTGGCCTCCTATTCGTCTGTGACGGCCGGGTGTGTTCAATTGCCATGGTGGTGCTTTGCTGCGCACCTGTTGATCCGGCAGCAACCACCTTGCTTGCACCCACAAGGTCCTGGGCACCTGTACGGCTGGCTAGGAAGGACGTCACAGGGCGAGTGTTCTGCATCGACCCGGTTCTTGGTGTGATGTTGCGGTGCGTGCAGCGCTGGTATGCCAGTGCATGCTCAACGAGAGTGACGCGCAGATTACGCCACGCTGCAAGCGTGGTGCGTCTGCGCGCGCAGATGAGCGACGCGGGCATGGCATACCTAGGAGGGCACCACAGCCTGACCAAGCTGGACCTCAGCGGCTGCCACCGCCTGACGGACGCGGGCCTGACCAGCGTGTCGCGTGCGCGCCTGGGGCGCATGTGAGAAGCGCCTGGTGCAGCGCGGTGCACGGGCAGCTATCGAGAGCCTAACTCCGGCACAGCGTAAACCTGCATGGCCACCGCCAATGTGCTTCGCCATGCCTGGCTCGTGATGTTGTGGACCGCCGGCAGCGTTGAGTCAGCGTGAGCAGTGAATTCAGAGCAGCTCGAGTCCGCGCTGTCAGCGCTGTCAGCCTGGGCGGTCACGCCTCAGCCGCCCCCTTGGTCCGAGCCCGGTGCGGTGCGCCTGCAGGGCTGGTGAGCCTACGCGAGCTGCGCCTGGAGCGGTGCGAGGCGCTGACGAGCGCGGCACCGCTGGCGGAGCTGACGCGGCTGGAGGCGCTGTCGCTCGCGCTGTGCTGCCGGCTCACCAGCGTTTCGCGCCTCAGCCGTGCGCCCCCGCCCCCGCACGGCGCCGCAGCGGCTCAGTTGGCCCAGCTGTGCGCCGCCGGCGCTACTGAGAAACCGGTCGGCTCTTGACCTGCGAGCACCCAGCAGTGGCGGCTTGAGGCGGCCACGCAGCATTCGTCACCACTTCAGACGCGACAGTGCGGCCGCTGCCCTGCATGCCCAACCCCAGACCTGACCTGCAGGCCTGGTGCGCCTGGAGCGGCTGGACCTCGGCTGGTGCGTCGGCGTGGCGGGATGCGACGTGGCCGCGCTCGCGCGCCTGCCCGTGCTCACGCACCTGCAGCTCGCGCGCGTCCAGGCGCGCTGCCCGCCCTCCGCTGCCCCCTGAGCGTTGGCGCAGGGGCGCGCGCGCGCCGGCGGCTGCGCGTGTGCGGCGTGACGGGCCGCCTGCGCTTTGCCGGTCCGCCCGCTCCTGCAGGGCGCTGGCAGGCAGCGCGGAAACCACAGACACCATGCCGCGGCCGTGACCCTGCGGGTCACCATAGTGGCGTCCTGAGTGGGAACTCCTTGCACTGGGGTGCTGTAAAATACCCACTTGGTGGTTAGGAGCCTGACATGTGGTATCATGGCTGCTGCAAATTCAAGCACGCTGAGAAAGCAGCACAGACGCACGTGTGGGCGGGAAGAGAGGTGGGGGCGCGCGCCGGCAGGTGGGCGCGCGCAGCTTGATGGCGCTCGCGGTGCGCGGGCGGCAGCTGCGCGCGCTGGGCCTGGCGGGCTGCCGCACGGCGCCGCGCGGCGGGCCCGAGGACGGCGTGACCAACGCGGCGCTGGCCGCGCTGGCGCACTGCGCAGCGGCCGGGCGCCTGGCCGGCCTGGCCGCTCTGGACCTGGCACACTGCCGCCTGGCCAACGCGCGCGGCCTAGCGGTGCTGGGCGCGCTGGTGAGCCTGCGCGAGCTGAGCGTCGCCAACACCGCCGCCGGCGATGCGTCGCTGGCGGCATGGGGCGGGCTGACCGCGCTCACGCGGCTCAACCTCGACTCCACTGCCGTGACTGACAGGCACGCGCTCTCCATGCCGCAGCGCTGGTAGCACTTTCTAAAAGGGCGTCTAGGCTGCTCCCTGGGCTGCTGCTGCATGCGCGAGGCTGGTTGACACGTCCAGCTGCGTTCGGGCTCGTCTGCCGTGAAGGCTGGCGCCCAGTGCTGCAGCAGTGAGGCTCCGCTTACTGTGTCTGGCTGCGCGCCTGCACACCAGTCTGCTTACGCGCCTGTGTGTCGCTGCCAGTAGTGTGCGCTGCCTTGCTTGCACGGTCGCCCCCGTTACGTGACGTGGCGGCCGCGCAGGGGCCTGGCGGCGCTGGGGCCGCTGACGCAGATGTGTGCGCTGGACCTGTCGGACACGGCGGTGACCAGCGCCGGCATGGGCGCCGTGTCGCGCATGCGCGGCCTGCACACGCTCGCGCTGTCCTTCGGAGGTGCGCTGTCGGTGCCCGCGCTGCTGCCGCAGCGCCGCGCGCTGGGCGGGCAGTCAGGCCCGCGCGGCATCGCGCAAAGCCGGCGCTGCGCTCCAACGTGCCTGCCGGCACGCGAAGCGCGCCGCAGCTCCTGCCAACGTGCCGCTCGAGACTGTCATGCATGGGCGCAGTGCTGCTGCCGTGGCGCTCGAGCGGCAACGTCCCTCCCAGCCATCTGCCAAGCCGCGCGCTCTGCGGCGCGCAGGCGTGCGCGGCGGCGTGTGCGACGCGGGCCTGACCGCGCTGGCCGGCCTGACGGGCCTGACGTCGCTGAACCTGGACTCGCGCAAGTTCGGCGACGCAGGCCTGGCCGCGCTCGCGCCGCTCACCGGCCTCCGCCGCCTGGACCTCTACTCCGCGCACATCACCAGCGCCGGCTGCTCCGCGCTCAGGCGCGCCGGGCGGCAGGGTAGGGTAAGGTCCACCGGCGACGCGCTTTCGTTGCCCTACAGGCGGCACCCGCTTCTGCTGCCAAAGACGCGCTATCGGTGCCCCTCGGGAACAGTGCGCTGCCAGGGGGCGCCTGCCGGCCCCGCCCCGGAGCAAGCCAGTGCGTCGGCATGCCGCGCGGGGGCGGTGGACGTACTGCCGGACCAGGGCACGCGGCCGCCGCCCCTGGCCGCTCGTAGCCTGGCGGGCATGAGTAGGCGAGCGCACGCCGCTCCGCTCGCACGTGCTCGAGCGTTGCTCGGTGACGCCTCTTTCTGTTGCAGATCTTCTCTGCATGCATGCGCCACTCGCCGTCTGGTTTGCGGCGGCTCCACACCATTCCCGCTGCGCAGCAGCACGGGCGGCGGCACATGGTCATCCCTTTCGGACGGCCCAGTGAAGCGTTCAGGAACTGGGTCGAACATCTGTTTCCGACCCAAATCAACACCAACCTGCGAGCCACCCAGTCCTGGCGTCACGCGGCCCCGGGAACGCGGGCGCAGGCCGCTGACGGCGCTGGAGGAGCTGGAGCTGTGCGGCGGCGGCGTGGGCGACGCGGGCGCGCGCGAGCTGGGCGGCCTCAGCCGGCTGCGCGTGCTGTCGCTGGCGAACAACGGCGCGCTGTCGGACCGCGCGGCGCCGCCGCTCGCGCGCCTGACCGCGCTGCGCGAGCTCAACCTGTCCGGCGCGCGGCGGGTCACCGGCAACGGCGTCCTGCTGTTCCAGGCGCTGCTGGTGCGCGGCCGCCCCCGCCCGGCGCCCCGGCCTCGCGCGCGGCGGCCCAGCGGCCGGGCAGCTGCGCCACGCGGTCCGGCCGGGGGTCGGCGCGGCCCGCTCGCCGCGCCCGACCAGCCCGGCCTGCCTGGTGCAGGCGGCTCGCTGGCGGCGGCGTCTGCGGTCGTGCGCGCTGCCGTCGCGCCTGTCCCGCAGCGAACCAAGCGTGCATGCGGTGCCATGCAGGTGTCTGCATGGCGCTGACCTCCTCACTCTGGCCATGCAGAATTTTATCTGAGGAGGAAGAATGCGCTCGCGCCGTCCGCTTACGCTCTTATTCCAAGCCTTGCGTGTATGCAGACTGACACTGATCGCCCCTTCTTTCACCTTGCCAGACCCCATGGAGCTGGGTGCAAAGCAGGGCGCGCGCCCATGCGTCGGCCGCAGCCGCGCGGGGCACCTGCGCTCGTGTCCTGGCACTTCACCGCAACACGTGGCCGCGCGCGCGCGCAGGAGCTGGAGGTGCTGGTGCTGCGCGGCACGCGCGTGCGCCAGGCGGCGGCCGATCGGCTGCGCCTGCAGCTGCCGCGCCTGCACACCGCCGCAGTCGACCGCCTGCCCGCGTAGCGTTGCGCGCCCCCGCGCCTGGCCCACGCCGGCCGGGTAGGCCGCCCGGCGGCGCGGCGGGCCTGCGCCCGGCCCAGCACACGCTGTTGGCAGCGCCGAGGACGCGCCGGCGGACAGGAGGGCGGGCAGCCACGCGCGCTGCAGGGCGTGCAGCGCAGCGCGGCCGCGCTGCGGCAGGGCGGCGACCAGGCAGGCAGCGGGGCGCGGCTGCACGGGGCTCGGGAGGAGGGGCTGCTGCTGGCGGGCGAGCACCTTCACCACGCACATTGGTTAACAGGAATAGGGCGTTCGAGCGCCTGCATCAGGACCCGCCGGGCGGTGAGAGGGGGAGCGCAGTCCCAGGGCCGGCTCGGCTTGCGCTGCCAGAACAAGCCGCGCGCCGCCGCTGCATGCGGCCATGCGTCGCCGAGCCTCTGCGTGGGTGATGCTGGGCAGGCCGGTCGCGCGGAGCAGGGCGGGCAGGGGCTGTGGGCGGCGGCGGGTCTCTGGGCTGTGCGCTGAGCCTCGGCTTCCAACGGCGCCTGCGCTAGGCGGCCGGAGCTTGGTCGCTGGCCACAGGTTTCTTCTCATCTCCTTTCCCTGCTGCACTGGGCGTGCACTGCACAGAGCGCCTGCTCAGAGAGGGGCTGCGGGGCACTTTGCGATGCTGGGCTGCGGTCTCGACGCCATCATGCGGGAGCGGTGGGCCTTTTGGGATGGACCCGCTGTTTGCCCCTTTGCGTGTCGCAAAGCGCGCGGGGGGCTGCCGAGTGCTGGGACGGGGCATCTTTCCCATGTCGCGCCACGTGCGGGCAGGGCGTTTTGGTTTGTTTGGGCAGCCCGAGGCCGATCTCCCGGCACATAAGCGGGCGCCGCGGGGTCAAGAACTTGTGTGTAGATACAAGCGGGAGCGCATCTGCGCCCCGTCACCAACCCCGCATGGCCTGCCTCCAAGCTGCAACAGGGTGCAGCTACCCTATCAAGAAACTGCAGAACTTGTACCCTGGGGAGGAGCGCCGGCCGCCGCCCTTGGCGGCGGCGGCCACAGTTTTGACAGCCGGTGTGTTGCCGCACCTCAAGGCCCGGGCGGCCTGGGTGCAGGGCAAGCACCTTCTTTGCTGTATACTAGCTAGACAACCCTGCGCGTGCCCTGCCTGCCCTGCGCGACAAGCTTGGATGCGCGCGCGCATGCAAACCTGCTGCTGGACCCCCTGTGACGCGGCACGCGCCCTGCATGCAACCCTGCCTGGTGTGCTCCTGTAATGGCCTGTATTGCATGGACCCTGATCACTACAGTATCAGACTCGCATGAGGTGTGCCGCGTGAAGAATACTGGGAGGATGGCGCGCACGCCCAGCAAAGGCTTCAGGGTGTGAGCATGCTGTGAGTGTATCATGAGCGCTGTGGTGTATCCTAGCAGGGCTGTACATGGCGTGATTGACCAGTGTTTCTACCCCTGCACAAGCACCCGCAACAACCAGGCACGAGCGCCTCGACAGCCACGGTCAGAGGTGCGTGCCTTCGCTGTGTGCAAATGCAAGCACAGTCTGCTGTATTGCAGACAATGATGCAATACATGTAGTGGCCGAAGCCAGCCTCTGAGGTGCAAGCGGCCAGGCGGCCGCCTAGCCCAGCAGCTCGGTGCGCTGGCGGTCGAGCACGCCCTCGGCCGCCGCCAGCCGCGCTGCGGCGGCCGACAGCTGCCGCCGCAGCTCGGCATTGACGGAGTCGCGCGCCCCCACCACGCCCCTGACGCGCGCGCCCACCGCCGCTGCGTCGGCCGCCGCCTTGGCTTGCAGGGCCGCGTTCTGCGCGCGCCGTCGCGCCCGTGGGCGGCCACACCCGCACGTTTGCCTGAGCAGGCGGTGACCATTAAGCTCCTTCTGTTTGAGCGCGCCCATAATGCGGCGACACCACTGCCATACTGGCGACCGCCACTGCGTGCGGGCCTTACTTTGGGTGCGTGTAAGAAGCCCTTGCCTTGGGCTGAATGACAGGGTGCAGCGAGCGTCAGGGTAACATGCTCGGTAGCATGTCGTGCCCCTGATGGTGCATAATGCGGAGCATTGGCTCTTCAAACCAGGCTCTAATTTTACTCCGCATACCAGTGTCAGCAGGTATGGCTGTCTGGACTGCCCAGCTGATGCTCCAGGCAGGGCACAGCCAAGAACGGACGTGACTTGGACGCTGACCTCTGCGCTCAGCGCCGCCACGTCGCGCGAGAGGGCCTGCAGCGCCTGCGCATGTCCAGCCGCGGCCGCTGCAGCTGCCTCCGCAGCAGCGGCCGCCTGTGCGCCGCGCTCCGCAGCCTGCAGTGCACCAAGCCATGCCATCACTCAAGCGAGACCATGACGGCAACACAGCATGGGCAACACTCCTCAGCTGATACGGGCCCTGGTTCCGTACCTCGGCCTTCAGCTGAGTCACCGCGTCTGCGCTGCAGCCCAGGTCGCCCCGCAGCTGCGCCGCCGCGGCCTCGGCTGTCACGCCGCGCGCCTCTGCAGCTAGCACATCCCTGCCCAGCGCTGCGCACCTGCATGGACACAAATGGGGTGCACTGTTTGGATCATGCGCACTCGGCTGAACATACGGCACAGAAGAGACGCTGCATGCCATGCACAGGCCGCTGGGCAGGGCAGCATGGAATGCATGACGATAGAGCCACCTGCAGCATCACAAAGTGCTTGTCGAAAGTGGTATGATGACGTGCCAGATCATACGGTGCACCTGTCCTGGAACTCTGCTCGTTCTCGTCCATGCGCTGCAGCTGCGTCTGCGCGCAGCCGCTGGCTCTCCAGGGCGGCAGCACGCGCCTCTGCTGCAGCTTGTTGGGCCGATGATGCGGCCTCCATGCGCAGGCTCTCGCATGCGGCCTGCGGCGAGAGACACATGCCGTCAACAAGACGTGCATACACAGTAAAAGACGTGCATTAATCAGCGGAAAGCCGTGCAGAAAACCAGCAGCAAGACGTCCGTTTCAGAGCATAGTATATATTGTAACAAGCAGGCTTTGGTATGCTGCGGTCATACCACTCCACAACATACCGGTTCCCGTCCGATCACCGAAGTCAAATTGGGTTGGGCCTTACCAGTACTGCGTTGAGGAATCACGTGGGAACCCGAGGTGCTGCAGTGTTTTTGCTGCCTCGCATTTCGCTGATGCGAGGCACGCCCTTTGCATCCCTTCGTTATTTTGGTTGCACATGTGACACAGAGTGCGAGGCATGCTGATGCTCGTCGATTGCAGACATGGATCAGACATGGAAAGCGCATGAAATGCGTCCATGTGCGGTATGCTTGCTACGAGGGGGGCCCATGCCTCCCTTGCCTGGTGCGAGGCACACTGAAGCCCGTTGCAGACAGAACTTGTTTTGCGGCACAGATGACATGAGTGCGAGGCATGCTGTCGGCCATTGCAATCAGACAGCGCATGATATCGCCCATGTGCGCCGAACTTTGTTGTGACAGCGGCATGAGCCCTGGGCGTGCCTGGAGCAGCGCGTCGTGCTCAGCCGCCAGGCATGCAGTCTGCGCCTCGAGGGCCGCACTGCAGTCCCTAGCGTGCTGGGCATGTGCTGCTTGCAGCAGCGCGCCCTGCGGCAAGTGCTATAATCTGGATGTGGCATGCAGGATGGCATAGTCTAGGCACACAGCCAGCTGAGGCTCTGCGGCTGCACCACGGTCATGCAGCATGCAGCGCATCCGCAGCATACCCAAACACCGGTACATGTTTGCCTGGCCCGCACCTGGCGGTGCGCGTGCTCCTGATCATACTCAAGCTGCCTGGCCTCATGCGTGCGCTTCTGCAGCGCGGCCGCCGCATGTGCGCTCTCCAACAGCCTCGCTTCGCGCCGCTTGGCCTCCTGCATTGACACGAAGCAGGATCTTGCGCCAACTGAGCAGCTTAAAGCCTCCTGACACGGCAGTGCTGCCTCATGCGCTCATTGCAAGCGTCGTATGGATGCCTTGACATACCTCACAGATGGCATTCGCTCATCTGGCTCGTCAAGGAGAAAAAAACACACTTTGCCCGGACTGGACATGCAGCCTCGGTAGCGCTGGACTGCCGTCGTGCGCCAGGGTTGGCCCCACATTGCAGCTGCAGTTCTGAACACCCGGAGTACCGCTTCGGCACCTGCTGCAGGGCGCACAGAGCTGTTGCGTGGCGGGCTAGCGCTTCCCGGCGCTCCGCCTGAGCGGCGGCGGCGGCCGCTTCCGTCTCAAGGCTGGTGCGTTGCCGCACCGCTTGCACCTCATCTCTGTGCCTGCCCAACAGAACACCGTGCCAGCTTCAGCACATGCGCACGGATGCCTGCCTGCCTAGTGCGTTGACATGAGGACAGCCCGCAAATACTACGCGTGTGTGTGCAGGGCATGCATCGAGTTACTGCCTGTGATCCTTGTGGGGCTCCTAAGCTGCCACAGATGAAAATCACACGGCACAGCCCCTCACATGCAGCGCCACCGCTGGTGCTTGGCGAGCAAGAGCTCATGCGGTGCTGCAATGGCCAGCGCATATCATGCTGCAAAAAGTGCTCAAGGGACGAGCGGAGCAGCGCACGTGGCAGCAAGTGCCTCATCTGCCGCCGCCGCCGCAGCGCGCTCAGCAGCAACTGCGACGTCAACGTCGCGCGTGGCCTGCACTGCCGCCGCCGCTGCAGCCGCCTCTGCGGCGGCAGCCGCGGCAGCCAGGGCCTACCCGCCCACATGCACTCACTTGCTGGCAGAGCGAACCCCATGAGAGCGGGAATAGGCAACCATCCGCCTAGGTGACAGACGCCGACGGATGGAGAGGCCCAGCGCTTGGACTGGACTTGAACAAGGCTAATTAAGACACTTTGTTCCAGCTATCTGTGTCCGTGGGAGCACGCTATGCGCTTGGGCTGCAAGCATGCTACACGCTTGGGCTGAAGATCGTTGAGATCACATTCAACGGAGAGACGGGGACGCACCTGCGCACGCTCGGCGGCCGCGGCGCTGCGCTCACGCCCCAGCTCTGCGCCATGGCCCTGCACCAGGCGCTCGATCTCTGGCTCCAGGCCCTGCGCAATACACAGGGCTCCTTGAAGGATGCAGGGAAACCCGTGGCTCAAATCACGCAAGGTGTAACTGCAGGGCAAAGGGCGCAACAGTTGGGGTTGTGCACGCACAAACTGGCGCGCATGTGCTGTGGCAATGGATTGTACCCACATCCGCGCCACAGGGGATCTGGTGATGAGAGGACTCACGGGCATGTCATGGGGCAGGAAGGCTTCGGCCTCGCGCTCTCCTGACAAGGGTCGCCCAAGCATCCACCGCATAGGCCACCCTAACCCTGCGGCCGGCACGAGCGCCGGGCCCCCCGGCGCGCGCCTTGATGGTGAGCTCCTTCACCTCGCGCGCCTTGCCGGCCGCCCAGGCCTCGCGGCGCGCCTTCTCGCCCGCGGCCCACGCGCCGCGCGCGCGCCGCGCCTCAGCCTCCCATGCGCCGCGCGCGTCCACCAGCGCCGCCGCGCCGCGCACCTCGCGCTCCTGCCGGCCGGCGCCTCCGTGTGGGCCCCGCACTGCCCTTGTTCCTGGCGCTGCATGGCTTGGCTCTGGGTGACGCGCTCACCACATCCTGCTTAGCAGAATTCAATAACTCAGTCTGAGCACACAGGCGAAGTACGACAGCGGTCATGCGGTGCTCATGGAGCATGGCTTATCTGATCGGCAGCATCATGACTAATACGACACAGGCAAGGATGCAGAGAGCCACCCGCAGCTGCTGCGCGGCGGCCGCCGCGTCGGCCGCGGCCGCCGTGGCGAGCGCCTCATTCTCCGCCAGCAGCCGGCCGGCGGCTGCCCGGAAGCGCGCCTGCGCCGCCTCCGCGGCTGCCGCCGCCTCAGCCCGGGCAGCCTGCACGCCGCCGCGCCGCGGCGCTCAGCAACTGCGTCGAGCAGCTCGGTGCCCTCGAGCGGCGCGCGCGTGCCGCGACCCCTCCCAGCCAGCGTGCAGCATAGGTGGGGGAGGATAGTGCACGGAAGGCCCGCTGCATGACCGCGCAGCAGCACGGGTGCTCAAGCGTGCACAGGCTGCCAGCCGCGCTGCCCCTGCTCTACGCCGTGCAGTGCCCATGGCGTGGTGGTCAGACAGGCTGCGTCCGACCTGCTCCCGGCGGCCCTGCACTCAAGACCGCAGTCGGCAGGTGCCGGTCAGTGCGCACTCAGTGACGGCCGGCCGCGGGGGCCACCCACGTCAGCAAGTATCCGCAAGCCGCTGCGCGCGCGCGCCTGCCGCATGCGCTCGGCGTCGGCCATCGCGGCGCCGTGGCGCTCGGCCGCGGCCGCGAGCTGGCCGCGCAGCGCGTCCGCATCGCCGCGCGCGCGCGCTGCCTCGGCGCCCAGCGCTGCCAGCCGCGCGCGCACGCCCTCGAACACCGCGGCCGGGTCTGCGCCGGGCGCGGGCGCGCCTGCCGCGGGCCGCTCGCTCAGCGCCGCAACTGAGTTCAGGGTCGTGTTGAGCGTGTGGTGTTGTAAGTGTGCCAGGTCGTGCGCTTGAGCCTCGCAGCGACATATGCATGAGTTTCTGCTGCCTCGGCGCCGCCGTGAGTGCACGCAAGCCTTCAGCCGATCATAACCAAGACCGCAGCAGGCGGGCACCCGGGCGCGCCTGCAAGAAATGATGCGCACATTGAGCACTTGAAGTTAACTTGAGGCATACGCCGCTTCATGCGGCGCTACCACCGCCTATGTCCACCGAGTCCATGCACAGGGCCCCACTGGCACAGCACGCTCTGATTGCAAGCCAGGCGCGTGGACAGGGCAGCCGGTCGGGGTGGCCCCCTCCGCACCGCCCTCCTCCGTGAGGGGGTGCGCAGATGGCTGCTCCGACCAGGTTGCTCCAGCCTCGTCCACAGCCTCCACCCCCTGTCCGGGCGTTGACCCGCATGGGTGTCAGGCCAGATACGAGCCTGGTCCGCGGGTGGCAAACCTCATCACATGCTGAACAGGATACAGTGACGACAACAACGGCGTGCCATTGCTGCGCCCCTGCAGCCAATTTGCCGTTTCCGTGCCGCCGTGAAATATCATCTTCCGCATCCTTTGCAGATGAAAGCAGGCAGCTCCTGCACATTAGCATGCAGACTGCGGCCGTGCAACAGGTTCGCGATGAAGAAGAGCCGCCTGCGGTCCTGAACACACTTGCAACTAGGAATCTCCATTCCCTAGAAGGTTGCACGTCACTGCTGCGAGTCGGAGCAAAGCAGAGCAAAGCAAAGCAAAGCGGAGCGGAGCAAAGCGACGAGGCGGGCGCTAGAGCGCCGTCGCAGGGCCGCGCACCATGACGGCAGGGCAGGCGTGCGGCGCCTCCAGGCTGTCCAGGTAGGCGAGCAGCCCGCCCAGGCCCTCGCCGGCGGCCGCGCCGGCCGCCGCGTCCTCAGCCGCATGCGGCCGCTGGCCTGTCGGGCTGCAGTCACCCAGCCCGTCCTGTGCCGCGCCCGCATTGCGGCCCCCCGGGAGAGGCAGCCCGCCCGCCATGCTGCACACCAGCGCGCCGGCCGGCGCCCCGCAAGCGTGCGCCTCCTCCTCCAGCGGTCGCGGCCGGTCCACGGCGCTCCAACCCGGCCGACCAGCCTGTGCCGCAGGCACATCGTCTGGGTCCCCGCCGCCGCCTGGCTGGCCCGCTACGCTTCCAGGCAGCGGGCCATGCGCAAGCACCTGTCCACCTGCCTCCGTGTCGCACGGCAGGGCTGCCAGGTGCGTGCGCGGGCTGTCCTCAGCTCCAGGCGCGCCGTGCACGGCTGCGGCCCTCGGCTGCGCGGCCGCCGCGGGCGCGCGGCCTGTGCTGCCATCCGGGCTGGCGACCGCGGCATGATTCAGCCAGGCCGCGAGCTCGCCGGACTCCGCGGGCGCGTGCACCAGCTGGCCGGCGGCTGCGTCGGCGCGCGCGGGCTTGCCGCCCGAGCACGCGCCCAAGGGCCTGCACAACGGCAGAAAATGCCGCTGATGGCCAGGAGCTCGCGCAGCAATTGCGTCAGCAAAGGCAGCTGTGACCGGTGTGCCCCCTCCAGGGCGTGTGTAACGCGCTTGCACGTGCGGCGAGACACGCAGGCAGCTGCACGCAGGGCGTGGACAGTGGTCGTGCGCCGCACGGGCAGCTGCCGCTTGACGAGAGCGTACACCCACTACACCGCTGCGAGGTTTGAGGATGGGGCAGAGCCTACCTGTTCTCCTTGTTGCTGTCAGAGCATGTTGAGGACATCAGCTCCGTTGTATCGCTTGAGCGCTCTTCACTACTCAAAGCCTGCATCGGCATCGCCAGTGCGCTGTGGCGCCTGTCTGTAGCAGGTTGCAGGCCATGTAGTTGCATCGCTTTATGGCCAGTTAGGTTGCAACGCTTTGTCAGGGTAGGAATTGGCAGGCCAGGTTTCAAAACTCATCAGCTCAGCTATTGGGTGCCACGCCAGTCAGAGTCTGACGCGCATGAAGCGGGGCAGCAATGCTCAATGCGCTTGGACCCTCGGTAGAGGGATAGGCCTCACCTGCTCAGCACTAGATAGGTGACCAGGTCAAGGACAGACGCCGCACTGATGGCACGCCGCGCTCTGAGGCTGTCAGGCTCGCTTGAGCCGGGCGCAAAACTTAAAGAGAGCAAAAAGGGGGGCCAGCGTTTTAGAACCATCCGTGGTTCGAACACGGGACTTTGTGCTTCGGAAACACACACTCTGGTCCACTGAGCTAATGGTCCGCCAGGACTCAATGTCAACACTGCGATTTCTGGGTGCATATAACTGTGCTCTCTGTGGATATGGCACCCACTGTGCTGATGTCTGACCTCACATGTTTGATGCACTGGCCATGTTTCAAAGCTCTGGCCAGGCGCTGCCAGCATCACTGAAGCCATGAAAACCTGGCAGCATTTCTCGCCACGTGCTGAGAAGCAGTACCTCATGCCTGCACACAGCTCCCACGGCCTTGCAGGTGCAGCAGGCAGCATGCTGCAATACTGCAATAGACTGAAAGTACAGGGACAAACTGATCTGGTATGGAACAGGCAAGTCGTTCACATTTCCTGCGAGCACATTGGTAGGTTCACCGCAAGCTCTCACTCGAGCTCGCGCTGTCCCAAGCGGACAGGCACTGAAACTCTTAGCGTATGTGGGGCCCGCAATTACCCTGACCGTCACGGCCGGCGCCGCGGCGCGCGCCTCTACTCCAAGAGCCCCGCCCCGCGTCCTCCTCCCCCGCCACATCCTCCCCCCCCAGCGGCCCCGCGACCTCACCATGCCAGCGCCTCACCCCGCCACCTGCACCTCGCCCAGCGCGCGCAGGCGGCCTCCGTACGAGGCGCACTCACCTACAGGCCCACATCCTCCTCATCCCAGGCGTCATAGATGGAGCGCTGCACCTCTGCAGGCGCGTCCACCGCATCCTCCGTAGGCGCAGCCGGCGCGGCGTCGGCCGCCGCCCCCGCGGCCGCCGTTGCCGCCTTGCCCGCGCGCGCGGCCGCGTCCGCCGGCTGCGGCCCCAGGCGCGGCCGCTTGCCGCCCTCGGCGCCGGCGTCCGCGCGCGGCTTGCCGCCCTCCGCGCCGGCGTCCGCTCGCCGCTTGGCCGGCGGCGGCGGGTTCTGCGGCGCCGACGCCGCGGGCGGGTCGTACGCGTGCAGCATGCGGCGCCACTTCTTGACCTGGCCGTCGAACGCGCGCTTGCTGCACACCTGGCGCACGTCGGGCGTGATGGGGTCGATCGGCACGCGGCCCTCCGCCTTGCAGCGCCGCCGTTCCCTGGCGCAGCGCGCCCGCGCAGTGAGCAGGGGCGGACTCGGAGGGCAGCGCGCGCGCAGGCGGGCCGGAGGCCCTGATAGCATTCAAGTTTGGCGAAGCGCGCTGCAACTGTGCTGTTCGTAGTGCCCGGACACTGCATTCGTGCCCTCAAACACACTCGCTGGGCAAAAGCACTTTCCAAGAGCAGCGAACTCAGGGCGCTGAGCAACGCCGCGCCCTCACACAGCCAGGATGTCCCCGTCAAGCAGGCTGTCGGCTACTGTTGCGCTGAAGCCACCGCCAAACAGGCTGGCTTAGTCATCAAGCAGGTGAGTGCGGGCGCGCATGGAGAGCTGGCAAGGCGGGCCGCTCACCTCGGCACTGCCTTGAGGTAGTTGACGTAGCCGAGCGTGTTTTTGCCGTAGTCAATCTGCTTCTGCCGCTGCGCCAGCCGCACCGGGTCCGCCTCGACCAGCGACGCGGCGCCCGGCGCCTCATCCACCGCAAAGTCGCCGCTGGTGTCGGGCGGCTTCGCCTCGGCCATGTCCGCGCACCTTCCTGCTGCGCAGCAACCTCGCTGCCCTCCCTCCTTCCTCTGCGAGCTGGTGGTCGTGCCTGTGTGCATCGCTTGAGCTTTTTGAAAGGGGCAGCCTTGCTTGAGCAAGCCCGGGCAAATGCAAGCCTGCCTTGGCTGGGGTTGAGTAAGGATGGAGGTCGTTTCGGAGCTTCTGCAAGAGATAGGACCGTCACGTCAGGCTACAGTGTACTCAAGCAGCTTTTGCCGCAGTAGCGCAGCTGGGGCGGCCCTCCCTTGCAACCGCGCTCGCCGACGCTCCGCAGCTGCAGCGCAAGGGCGTGCGTCCGCACGCAGCGCTGCGCCATGGGCGGCTCCGGCAGCAAGATGGAGAAGGCGCTGGTCGACTTCCCCGACGGCGAGCGCTACTTCGGCCTGGAGAACTTTGGCAACACATGCTACGCGAACAGCGTGCTGCAGTCGCTGTACTTCTGCCGCCCGTTCCGGCGGCGCGTGCTGGAGTACGCCGCCGCGCGGCTGCCCGTGCGCGACGCGGACGAGACGCTGCTCACCTGCCTGGCCGAGCTGTTCGTGCAGGCGCGCGCCCGGCCCCGGGCGGGGACTCTGCAGTCGCTTCTGGCCCGGACGGGCGCTCTGCAGGCACTCCTGGGTGTCCTGAGGGAGCATTTGGGTGGGCAGCACTCGGCGCGCGGCTGGGTGCCCGGCGAGGTGCCTGGCCGAGCTGATGCGCGTGCGCACGGGGAAGGACCTGCCAGCTCGACCGCGCTGCTTGTCCAGGCGAACGGCTGCCCGTTCCCGCGCCGCCTGTGCGGCGTGCAGCCGACGCACCTGGCGCGCGCGGCGCAGGTCAACACGCAGAAGAAGAAGACGGGCGTGATCGCGCCGCGGCGCTTTGTGCAGCGCCTCAAGCGCGACAACGAGCTGTTCCGCAGCTACATGCACCAGGCGCGGCTCGGCGCTGCCGTGTCCTGGCAGCCAGCCCCGGGCGTCCGCCTGCGTCAGGCGCCGGGACGCCTGGCGAGTATGCACACTCGGTCCTGCTGCTCGCCTGTTGGCGGTGCTGGTGCTTGTCATGGAAACGGCGGGCGGACGTGAGTGCCTCCGAGCTGCTTGCTGACCTTGCCCGTCATGGCAGCCGTAAGCTCCCTGCACGGTCTGTACCACGGATGCTGCTCGCGCATGTGTTTGGCGACACACACAAGGGCACAAGGAGCCAGGGCTGACGAGCGCGAGAAAGCTGTTTGCGGAACGACACCGCACTGCAGGCCCAGGCGCCCAGCCGCGGCGCCCACGGCGGGCCGGCTGCGCAGGACGCGCAGGAGGTCCTGAACCACCTGCTGAGCGAGTGCTCGCCCGCCATGCAGGACGCGCAGGAGTTTCTCAATTACCTGCTCAACGAGTGCTCCGACCTGCTGGAGAAGGAGGCACGTGCCGCGCCGGCCAGCGGCGCAGGCCGGCCGCCGCTGCCCGGCGCGTCCGCGGCCGCGCTGAACGGCTGCGCGCCGCCTCTCGGCGCCGCCGCGCCCGGCGACGCGCGCGGCGGCGCGGCCGGCGCGGCCGAGCCAAGCACGAGCTCCTTTGTGCACGAGCTGTTCCAGGTGCGTGGTGGATAGCGGGCGAGCGTGGTGTGCGCTTTTGTAGTGTTGCCTGCCGCCGCTGCAGTGGGTGCTCAACGGATGTGTGACCCCAGCTCTGGGGGCGCAGCTCTAAGAAGTCCCCAGGCGGACGCGCAGCTCTGTTGCCTGTCATTGGTAGGTTGTTGTTCAGGCATGCGCGTTAGGAAGGGCAGGGCGCGATGTGCACGCCGCGGAAACGGGCCGGCGCGGCCTGACGGCGCCGGCCGCCCGCGGGGGTTGTCCTATGAAATGGGACAACCCCCCTGACGCCACATCGTCCGGCGCGCGCGCGCAGGCCGGTCTGCAACCGCCGCGCAGTCGCCTCCTGTCCTGACGCCGGGGCCGTGCGCGCGCGCAGGGCAAGCTGGTCAGCGAGACGCGCTGCCTGCAGTGCGAGACGGTGACCACGCGCGAGGAGGCCGTCATGGAGCTGAGCCTGGAGATCGAGCAGAACTCGTCCGTCACCGCCTGCCTGCGCAACTTCAGGCGCGCTGCGCTATCCTAGCGCTGGGGCCCCATCCTGCTTGCCTTCTGACTGGCTGTGCGACTGAAGGTCCGCAGCGCAGCTGCTGCTGGGAGCCCCATCGTGCTCGTCTCCAGACTGGCTGTGCAACCTGGACATGACGCCGTCCCGCCGACTTTGAGGCTGCTGCGATGCTGCGCTTGCGTACAGGCCAGACCTGTGCTCTGCAGATGGTCCTCTGAGAGCGTGGGGGCAGTGACAGCCTGAGCGCACGCGCGCGGCATCAGCAATGCGTTGGAGGAGGCACATGACGCATTAGACTGTAGTTTCTGGCGTGCTGCCTGCAGAACCTTCTCGGTTGTTTGGTGCTGCAACCAGAAGCGAGAGCAGCCGCGACAGCCAGCAGCACCGGCACGCGCGACCGACACGGCGGGCGCGCGCGCGCAGCTCGACGGCGATGCTGGAGGCCGACGACAAGTTCTTCTGCAACTCGTGCCGCTGCCTGCAGGAGGCGCAATGGCGCATGAAGATCAAGACGCTGCCGCGCGTGCTGTGCCTGCACCTGAAGCGCTTTAAATACATTGAGCAGCTGGACCGGTGCGCCCCCCGTTGTTCGACCAACGACGCGTGCAAGAGCAAAGCGTGGTCGGCCGGCCTGCTCATCAAATGTGAACAGCTTTATTAGGTTCTATTCACTTGGCTGCGCTGGGAGCTGTACTGTCAAGGCGGCCGACCTTTTATGTCCTCAGCCCCTCTGACCACATGTCGATGTCGAAGCAGAACCGAGTGAACAGGCTGTTTGCTTTTGGTGCCAGAGGCCAGGGGCGTTGCTCAAGATGTAACCTGACGCCTTATGGAGATGGCGTGCTAGTGTGTTGCATGCTCGACACGGTGTCAGTGCTTACCCCCCCCGGATGCGCGCGCGCCAGGCTGCGCAAGCTCATGTACCGCGTGGTGTTCCCGTTCGAGCTGAAGTTGCGCAACGTGGCCGACGAGTGCGACGACGCGGACGATGTGTTCCACCTGTTTGCCGTTGTGGTGCATGTCGGCAGCGGCCTAAACCATGGTGCGTTGGAAGGTCCCTGTGAGCCTATGCATGCCTGCGGACGATCGTGGTGCGTGTCGGCAGCGACCTGCGCCATGGTGCCTCAGGGGGTCGCATGCTCCATGTGAGCCTGTGCATGCCTGCGGTCGGTTGTGGTGCATATCGGCAGCGGCCTGAACCATGGTGCGTCAGAGAGTCGCATGCTCCATGCGAGCCTGTGCATGCCTGCGGGCGACTGGATTAATGAAGTGCTGGGTGCGCCGGCTGCGCCGCGCTCGAGCTGGGGCGCTGCGCGCGCGCAGGCCACTACGTGGCTTTCGTGAAGAGCGCGTCGCACTGGCTGTTCTTCGACGACGAGACGGTGGAGCCCATCAGCGAGGCGATGGTGCAGACGGCGTTTGGGTCGCCGCAGGTCCGGCCCCGCTTGCGATGCCTGGTCTGCATGTGGCTGTGCGTGCAGTTGCTTGTGCTGCTGAAGTGCGCTCGGCGTCAGCGGTCTGTGCGCTCTCTGCACATGCGCAGCGCCCACAACTGAGAAGCAGCGTCACTCATTCGGTCTGTGCTGATATCATGGCATGTCGATACCATAAACATGTGATGTGGACTGCGTGCCCGTTGCTCGGCACGTATCGTGTTGGCCTCCCTTCTGCACTTGCTCAGCACACGCTCACACCCTCGCCTGAGCGAGGATCGTCTGAACAACCCGCAGGAGTACTCGTCCAGCATGGACCATGGGTACATTTTGATGTATGAGCGCCAGCGGCCCGGCGAGCGCGCTGACGCTGACGCCGACCCCTTCGGCGGTCCTGACGATGAGGCGGGGGCGGGAACGCCACAGCCTGGCTGGACGGCGTAGGCATCTCGGGCTACCTGCAGAGTATGTGGGGTCGAGCAGCCTGTGCTACTGGCTGTGTTGCTTTGATTTTCTGGGTGCGATTTATATCAGTGTGCTGATGTGCTAAAAAGTCACGTGGCGTTAGCAGCGCTGTTCGTCCTCTGCCGAGTAGGAGTGTTAGAAACTACTTTGCCCACAGGGCTTGCTCTTGCTGGTAGCTGTAGTCTGTGCTTATTGCAAGTGTGTCCAGTACAGCGACTCGGGCGTGTTTTGGGGTCAGTTTTGTGAAGCGCTGTGCGCTTATCAGATTGTTATGTTGTTGCCGGTGTCTGTATTGTTTGCTGTAATCAGTATGGTATACCTCAACCTCCACTCACGGGCTTGGATGCCGGAAAATAGGAAAGGCAACAGGAAGCTGCTCTCCTGGATGCTGTCCAGTCAGAACCCGAGGTAAGGTAGGGTGGCCTCCATCTAGGGTCCAACCCATATGGCTGGCTCATCAGCAGTCATCACACTTGAATAGCCAGTACGCCCTCAACCGCCACTCTAGCTTTCAGCACGCTGCACTAGCTCAAGCTCAAACACATCTACAATGGCGGTCTCGTGGGTGTACGTGCTGGTTGCGGCAGTCCTGGGCCTGCTCGCCCACAGGCGCGTCTCCTTGTCTTTTGTCAGATCGTGTATGTGCGCAACATTGGCCACCACGCACCAGGGTGTAGCGCTGGTAGCCATACGTACGCTTGCACGCATGCATGGGTTCCCACTTCAGCAGACCTACACGCCAACCATGTAGCTGGCTGGCTTTGCTTGGTTCAAAGGCCAACTGTGTTCCTGCAGCTGTATGTGACCTATTAAGAGCATCGGCTCAAGCCTTTGTGTTGGGTGCATCAGCACCCGCAGTCGCACATGAAAACTATACTCATGGGCCCCTCTGGAGGCAAACCCAAGCCAGCAAAGCCGTTGCCACTGACTTGTGCAGTGCCCTCCCAGATCAGTGCTGGCAGCGCTGCGACCCAGAGCATATAGCTGACGTAATTGGCGTGCGCGGCGCAGCGCGGGCGCGAGCCGCGAGCTGCAGCAGTCGACGCCGAACGTTGTGCGCGCCAAGAACGACGCGGGCATGTGCTACAAGGCCGAGGGCTTTTTCGGCGGCGCTGACCGCAAGGAGTGCCAGAAGGTGGGCCAGTACACGTTCTACTACACCTGCTGCGAAGAGGGTGCGCCCGACCACGCGCGCGTGGCAGCGCACGAGCTAGATGTGTGGCACGTGTGTCAGGAGCAGTCCGTAACTGGGGGCCGTGTGGCAGTGGAAGCACTGGTCGCCGACAGCTTCCTTCACGCTGGAAACTGTAGACCTTGAGCATTCACGCTGCGGAGTTAGAACCTGGGTTTGCGAGACAGCAGCGGTCCTACTGTCTGCAGCGGCTCTCGCATTCGCAGCCTGTGCCTGGCAGGCTCTGAGCAGCAGGGGGCCTGGGCGTGAGCGTGTGACCCCAGCTCCTTGCCCACGCACCGCCACAGCAGAGCGAGCTCCGTCACGCTGGCAGAGCTGACCGCGCTGTACACGCGCTGCAGGCAACCAGCAGGACGCCGTCAACCGCCTGTTCGACCCCAGCACCTTCCGCCGCGTGTTTGGCGGCAACGACTGCCTGCAGCGGCCCGACACGCTGGTGTCGACGTGCCGCGGCTCCAAGGACCACGAGTACTGGTGCGCAGCACCCCGCGCAGTGCCTGGAGCGCCACGCCGTCTGCTCATGCGGCCCTGCTGTGCTGTGTGTTGGTGCATGTGTATTGATACGTATACGCGATCGCCACCAGCTAAATTCTATGCGCGTGGTCTGAAAGGGGGTGTGATGTGTTTGCACTGCGCGCAGCAAAGTTGTGACCCGGCAATTGTGCTGAGGGGTTTTAGTGTTTACCGTAACGTGCCAATCAAAAAAGGTCTGTATGCCTTTCCATGAACGCGTCTGAAGCTCGTGCTGGCTTGCGCAGCTGCACGCGCAAGAAGGCGTGAGGAGCGCTCGCACCGATCGACTGGAAAAGACTTGCTGCTTCCGGCCGGGACTGCCCGCTACGCGTTGCCCAGCAAACCTTTTGCGCATGACATCAGTCGTGCTCTCTACGAGTTCCCAGTCCTTGCACACTCTATGAGTCTGCAGTCTCTTCAGCAGTGTTAATTGAAGTATGTATCTGCGGAAGTGGGTTCAGGCGAGCAATTTTGTGAGCATGGGTGGTGCCTGAATTGTGATTGACCTGGGCAGATGAGTGTCAAGAATAGTTGCTTTTAGCAAGATTGATTTGCGTGTCTGGCAGACTTGCTGGCTGACTTTCGGCACACTTGAAGTATATACCTAGTGTAATGCAACACTTACGCTCATGTATACCATATACATCCCTGCATGTGCCTTGCCACATACAGTATTGCATGTGGTCTAAAAACGTTCATGTATACCATACATATCCCTGCATGTGCCTTGCCACTCTAAAAAAACCAGTCCTGAGCTCCAAAGCAGCTCATGCCAGCTTATGGGTCCACAGCAGGTTATGAAGCTGTAAAGAACATCGTCGGCTTAGGTGTATTCAACACTTGCATACTTTAGTTCCTGAAGCAGGCCTGCGCAAATAGGTGAATGCACTTCCAGTGACCTTTACATCAGGCTTGACACAGGCAGTTGTCGCCTAGGCCGTACAGTTGCAGGCCATATCACCAGGTTTTGCTACAGTCTTGCTGGCAACAGAGTTTAGTAAGCAGGGTTGAGGTGATGTCTGGCCAACGCCAAATGGCCAGCTGTGGTGGACTTCTCGCACCATGGGCAGCACTGGGAGGATACGGCAGCGACTGTTAGCTTGAAAAGGGAGCGGCGAACACTTGAAGGGTTGAAGCTGCGCGCGATGAACTTGCCCACAGCGTCCAGCGCAAGATGTGTCCGCCGCAGTGCTTGCACAGCGCCGGCGCCCCTGTGCAAGCGCCTCGAGCAGCCCACGTGCAGCCCAAGGCCGTACAGGTTCGTGCTGCGCGTGGTCGCTAAACGCCGGACCGCTGAATGTTGGACACCTTGTATAGGGACATTGCTGCCGGCCGGGGCTTTCCGCGTACGTCCCTGACCCCCGAGCGGACCCGTGCTCAGTTCCTTGTGCGCGGGGCGCAGGCATAGCGGGCGCGCCGCAGCCCGGCAAGCCCGGCGGCGCCTGCAGCCGGCTGCGGCCGCTGCGCCGGAGGTTGCGAGCCTGCCTGCGCCCGCGCCTGCGCCGGACCTGCCCGAGCCGACCGGCGAGTGGAGCCTGCTGCCCTGGGCGGAGACCGCGGAGTTCCAGCGCGACCACTTGGCCTGGGCGCACAAGCGGTGCGGGGCCTGCTTGGGACGCTTTGCAAACGAGTGCCTGGAAAGGAAGTGGGTGTGCAGGCTGCTGCTGTGGGCGTGGGTAAGCTCCGCAGTGCGAGTCCTGAGCGCCAGGGTGTACTCGGAGCTCGCCGCCCCCCACAGTAGCGTGCACCTGCGTGCAGAGACGGTCCTGTGATTGCAGGCAAGAGGAGGCCTGTCGTGTGTAATGAGCAGTGTGCGAGTACAGGCCGTGTGAGGCCGGATGCTGGGTGCTGTGAATAGGCTTGAGAAAGCTGGCGCGGGATGCCGCGCAGTCACTCCTGTGTTGCACGAGACGCGTCCTAGTACACCGCTTAGGCGAGCCATGCGGTGCCCTGCTTGCACAAGCAGCCGACGGGAATGCTTGTTTTTGGGCGTCACCGGCTCGGCCGGGCTGTCTGAGCGTGCGCGCAAATCGCCGGGTGTGCTCGTAGGGCTGACGCGCCGCGCGTCCGATGCGCAGGGTGCAGAAGCATGGCCCCGTGTTCTCCAGCAACCTGTTCGGCAAGCAGATGGTGGTGGTGACAGACTTTGCCGGCATCGAGAAGGCGCGTGCCGTGCTCAGTCGCCCTGATTGCCTCGCTCGTCATGCACGCCACGCCTGACAGGATCTGACCAGGTCGGCCGCGCCGCAGGTGCTGGGCGGCGACTTCAAGATCTCCGAGTGCGCGCGCGCCCGCGCCCTGCTCGGGCCTGCTTGCAGGGCGTGGCTCCGCCGATGCGGCTCGCTGCAATGTGTTTCGCCTGAGAGCGGTTCGTGGGCTGCATGACAGCAGGCAGCTGGCTCGCCTTGCGGCATGCTCGGCTGGCGCGCATCAAAGGCGTCTGGGCCAGGGGTGGACAGTGGGCGCGTCTGCATGCAGGTGGGCGGTCGCGCCGTCGCTGGAGATGCTGATGGAGCCCAGCCAGATCGACCCCTCCCGCGACAAGGCCGCCCACATGAAGCAGGCACGAAACTCCCAACCGCAGGCAGTGAGGCGGGCCCGCTGCGGGGCTGCTTCGCCAGAGGAGGGCGAGCAGCGCGCCTGCCGCCCTGCAAGCAGGAGAAAAAGGAGCTGGTGGCTCCGGTCGCATGGGGAGCAGATGAGCTGCATGGGCTGCTTTCGTGCAGACGCCGACGCGGGAGGGCGCGGTGCAGCCACTCTGTTGGAGAGTGCGCTGTGGCTGTCAAGGGCAGGGACTCAAGCGACTGAGATGAGCGCCCGCGCGCCCCGCGCAGCGGCGGCAGCAGGGCGCCGCGTTCACGCCGGAGGCGATGGACTCGTACCTGCCGCGCGTGGAGGCGACCTGCCGCGGCTACCTGGACCGCTGGGCGCGCCAGGACGCCGTCAGCGTGCAGGACGAGGTGCGCCGCCCCCGCTTGGGGCAGCGCTGCACGCAGGGTTGGAGCACACCCTGGGACAAACCTTGGACAAACCCTAGACCAACCCCGCGCGCGCGCCAGGTGGGCAAGCTGGCGTTCGACTTCAGCGAGGGCCTGGTGGTCGGGCTGGGCCTGCCGCCGGGCCCAGAGCGCGAGACGCTGCGGCTCAAGTGGGCCGAGTTCAGCGACAACGTGTTCACCTACACAGTGCGCGCCCCGTCCCGCCGCGCCCGCGGCACGGGGGCGCGCACTCTTACGGGCAGCTGGCGGCAGCACTCAGCTGCATCGTCAGCTCGGATGCGCAGCCTCTGCTCACTATTGTTTAGATGGGCACATAAGGGACGAATTGCTGCACATGCAAACTCCTCACCTCCTGCGCAATACGCTAGCATTGTGCCCGCGGATTTTGCCACAAATGCAAGCCTGCTAAGTACGCAAGTCATAGCAACAGCAGCTCATGCAGCAGCGCCGCGGGCGCCGCGCAGCTGGACCTGCCGGGCACGCCCTTCTACAAGGCAAAGGCGGCCAAGACGTTCATCCTGCGGCGCATTGCGCCGCGCGTGGCCGCCAAGCGCGACGCGATGCTGGCGGCGGGCGCTACCGCGGCGCGCACGACGCTGCTGGAGCACTACATGGGCGCGCGCCTCGCCGACGGCGATGACCTGGACACGCACTTCCTGTCGGCGCGGCCCGCTGCATACCTTAACTAACCCTAACCATTGTTTTTGTTATTGTGTTGTGTGCTGCTGGGGACTGAGGGATGCGGCGGGCAGCCTGGCCTGCTGGGACCGCACCTGCCGTGCAGTTGGGGCGGGGTCTGAGGCGAGGGCGCGGGCGCGCCACAAGCACAGCGCCGAGCGGGTGATTTGCATGAGAAGGGGCTCTCTGTGAGGCCGCAGTGTGCATGCCGGGCTGGCTGTCAGCGCGCGTGTAGCAGATGGGGCGCGAGGGCGCGCCGGAGGCGCGCCTGGGGTGAGGGCGGACAAGTGGGAACGGCTGGTCGCCCGCCGTGGAGCCGAACCGCGCGCTGCCGACGGCGAGCGGCGGGGCCGACGCGCGCGGACGGGCGCGCAGATGTCGGTGCTGATGCTGATGCTGGCGGGCAGCGACACGTCCAAGATGAGCCACAAGGTGCTGCTGGGCGTCCTGCCGGACCTGCCGCAGCCCGTCATCAACAGGGTGCGCGCCCTGCCTCTGACCCTGTGGCCCTGATGGCGAGCTGCAGGGTGCTGCTGGGCGTACCGCCCGACCTGCGGCGGCCCGTCACCAACAGGACGCCCGCTTGCGCATGCATGCCCGCCCTCCTGCATGCTTGTTGCCATGGCTCTCACACATGCGGTAACACCGCCCCCAGTGCTGCCAGATCTGCCATGCCCGCTGGTCCGCACCAGACCACTGTCAATCAAGCATCAATAGCGCACGATATTTGGCAGGTATCTCCGGCTTGCCTAGCTGTCTTGCCCTGACCGCATAGGGCTTCCGGCAGCAACGTCGCAAGTCGCGCTGGGCGTCAGTGTGCGGCGTCCCCGAGCAGCTCAGACGCAGGAGGTACAACGCGCGCTGGCGGCGCGGTGTTTCTGGCGTTGGCCTGCGTCAGCCTGATGCGGGCGAGCTCCGCTCCGCAGATGCGCGAGGAGCAGCGCGACATAGTCGCGCGGCACGGCCCCGCGCTGACGCGCGGCGCGCTGGCGGACATGCGCTGGGCGGATGCCATGGCGCGCGAGGTGCTGCGCCTGCGCGGCCCGGCCGAGGGGCTCTTCCGGTGCGGCCCGGCCACGCTCCCTATAGGGAGCTCCTTCCAGGGACCTGCGCCTTAGCTGCTCGTAGCTGGAGGCATGCGTAGCGGGTGTCTGCGCTGCCGTCGCAAAAGCCTTGGTCAAACCAGTCCAAGCAGCGTAGAATCAGGCTGACGCCCGCCTGCCCCCGCGCCGGCAGGATTGCGAAGCAGGACTTTGAGCTGCACGGGCGGCGCGTGCACAAGGGCTCCAGCCTGTACCTGAGTGGCCTGTACGCCAAGGCGTGCGACGGGCGCGTGTCGGCCGGCGACCACGTGGCCAGCCCCATGCCCGGCCACATGGACATGGCCGACCTGGCCACCTCGTTCCGGCCCGAGCGCTGGCTGGGGCCCGAGCTGGACAAGGCGGTGCGCGCGCGGCGGCCTGCTTACGAGGTTAGGATAGGTTAAAGTAGGGTAGGATAGGATAGGGTAGGGTTGAGATAGGGATAGGGCGCGGCTGGGGCGCCGCAGCTGGGGCGCGCCAGCTGATGCGGCCAGGGCGGCACCCGCGCAGCTGTGCATAGCTGTATGGGTGGGGTGTTCACGGACGCGGCCGGCCTGGCCACTTCCCATGCGCCGCAACCGCTGATGTGGGCTCGAGCTGGACTGGGGCGGGCGCGCGCGGGGTTGCGCTGACGCGCGTGCGCAGTTGGCACTTGAGCCCGGCAGGTGTCATGCGTGCCCGAGCATGCTGGCATGGTGACAAAGGCGCGTGCTTGACGTGCACCGCGCCGTCTCTGCAGCCTGGGAGAGACTCGAGGAAAGCTGGGCCGGCTGACAACTGTCAGCGGCTCAGCTGCCTGGCCTTATTGGGGCGCCTGCCCTTTGGCATGCGCGGGGTGTACGCCTGGGTGTCTGTTAAAAGCCGAAGGCAGAGGCCAGCGAGCGCTCCGAACACCGCCCGTGTGCTGGCCTGCATCTGCAAGCGTATCGGCACGGCAGCGGCCGTGCCCTCGCACCGTGGCGCCGACGCGGCGCGGCCGCGCGCAGGCGATGGCGACGTTCGGCATGGGCGCGCACTTCTGCCTGGGCTACCCGCTGTACATGCAGGCGCGGCCCCGTGCGCAGCGCCGCGCGCCCCGGCGCCGTGCGCACGTCTCGAGTCACGTTTGTGGCGCGCGTCGGCCGAGCGCGGGCTGCTGGAGGGGCGAAGCGCACATTCGTGTGCTCGCGAGCTGCCGCAGCTGCCGCGTCCCATACATACGGGGCGTGTGGTCAATGACAGGGGGGTGGGGCCGCTGATTGGGAGCCCCGCTGAGCATGCCATATGTCTGGCCGCATGCGCTCGCGCGCGGCGCGGCTCGTGCAGCCATGCGGCGAGGGCCTGGAATGCGCGGCTGCTCCGAGCGCGAGCAGTGCAGACCCGCAGGCATGGGAGCGAGCGCGCGCTGCGCAGCGTGGCGCGCGGGCCTTGAGCGCGCGAGCCTGCAGCTGAGCATGTCGGGTGACGTGCTGCAGGGTTATGGTCAGGGCGAGTAACCCTAACTGTCTTGCGCCGCGCGCCAGGAGGCCAAGGTGCTGCTGGCGCTGATCGGGCGCGGGTACGATGTCGAGGCCGTCGGCGGCCGCACCGACTGGGGGCCCGGCGCCGTGGCGGCGGGCGGCTGCCCGCGCGCGCCGCTCCTGCAGCGCTACCGCGAGCGGCAGTATGTCTGACCGCGACGTGCGGCTGACCTGGCTGGACAGGCGAGCGGGTCTCGGGGGTCGCTGCACAGCGCCCGCGAGTGCTGCCCATGCAGTCCGGGCAAGGCTTGGCCGCGAACCCGCGCAGGCATTGACACCATGGGGCCGGCTCGCGTGCACGCCTCTGGCTGCGCAATTCCGCTCAGCGTCGAGCGTGCGGCAGCCCAGGTCCGAGACAGGTCACGAGGTTGCAGCGCAGCAGCAGCTGCGACAGGCTAGGGTCTGCTGAACGTGCCCCCGTCAGTGCCTCCTGCAGGTCCTCGTGCAGAGCATGGGTGCGTCCCTTGGCAGGGACTGCGCCGGGCGGTGAGCGAGTTTAACAGCGCTAGCTTGCAGGTCCCCTGTACCTCTTAGTTAGGCATCTGCCCACGTACGGCAGCCTCGCAGTATGTGTCTGGCTGCAGCGTCTGCTGCTGCTTGTTGGCATCATACAGGCACGGGGCCTACGCCGCTGCACACACCTGTGCACGGCTTGTGCGCCCTTTCTGTTCCCGTGCACCGCTCTTTCTTTTCTTTGACCTGGCTCTGGTTGTTGCCCTGGTGCCCTGAGGCCTGCTCAAGCTCGCCCCTGCGCTTCACACAGCAGGGCGGGGCTGGGTGCGAGCGCGGAGGGTGCTCTCAGCAGCATCGCAGCGCTCCCTGGTGGCTCATGCCCGGGTTGGGCGTTTCAATGCGGAGCGCCGGGGAGGCTCTGGTCCAGCAGGTGGCGTTGCCGGGCATGAGGCGCAGTCTGGCATATTCCTTGCTTCACAAATTGAGCAAGTTGTTGAAGTGAGGTGTGGGCTTGTGTGCCGCACATCAACACAGTTGTTGCTGAAGAGCTCAGTGTGCTGAAATGCAGTGCGAACTCTTTCCGCAACCTTTTTAACGCAGTTCCTTGCAGCGCTTGGCCTTTGCGCTCTCTGTTGTGTCGTGATCCCAGGCTCAGCGTGTGGCCGCCATGACATGCCGCACGTAACAAGAGTGGTGCGGTCCGCAGCGTGCAGAGGCCTGCCTGCTGAAGCACTAGACGGTGCCCGGGTGCTTGTTGGAGGATGCACAAACACCTACCTCCAAAAGCGTTCCAACTGCTGTACCTCCATGTCGCATGTCTTATTTTGCTACACATGCATGCCACCCCCGCTGGTGGCCCCAGCGGCCTCCGCGGGCGCGCCGTCCGGCAGCCAGGCACTCTCTATACACGATGAGAGACCGCTGGCGCAGCTCCTGCAAATCAAATGCGCCTTGTTCGGACCGACTGTGCGTCTGACATCAGTTGCGGGCCACCCGAGGCAATGCCCGACATGTGGCTACCACAAAGCACGGCTGACCGCCCAACTGGCCCACACCCGCGTAGGTGTGCCGCGGCTGCAGCCCTCCTTGCGCTGTAGGGCAGAATGCAGAAGGGAAAAAAGCAGCATAGAAGGGTCAGCGCATCGCGGCTGGATGCCTAATGCGCCCTGCACCGCAGCGAGCGCACTCTGCCCACCCCTACCGCCTGCATCAATTGCTAATCCGCGCCAAGGCGGCCGACACCTCAACTCTGACAGAAAAGCAGGGGGGTGCTTACCATACAAGCCACAGCACCCCCTCCGAGCACCTCTGGCAGGGCGCCAGCTCCCAGCACAGCCCCAGGACTGTGCGCAACACAGCTGGACATCGCCAGGCGCGCTTCGCAGCCACGCTTGTGCTTGCAAGCGTCGGCAGCGCGCGTACGTCGCTGAACAATACACTAGTGCCGCATGCGTGCATGCGGCGAGCAGAAATTAGTAGAAAGGCGTGCAGTCTGCGTGGCCGGCGGCCGCCAGAAGAGGCAAGGCTGCAGCGGCCTCTGCTCGTCCGCCAGGCAGGTAGGACGGCGCTGCGCGCTGCCCGCCACCCACCGCTGCCGGGCGGCAGGCAGAGCAGCTCGCCGCTGGCTTGCACAGCAGGCGCCAGCCCAAGGCACACACAGCATCGCGCTCTTGGAGCGCAGCGGGCGCTGGTGCAGCTGCACGCCCATGAATTTATGGAGGCATTTATTGGGAGGATGGGAGCGCCGCGGGCCTGGCGCTATGCCGGCGGGGCGCCGCTGCTGGCAGCCTGCGGCGGGGGCGCGCGCTCAGGCGCGCAGCAGGCTGCGCCTGAGCGCCAGGCGGCGCTGGGCACGGCGGCCGCGGCCGGCCACGACGCGGCCGGCCATCATTGCATACAGCGCTGGCTCGGGCGCCGACACCGGCGCCGGGAAGATCTCCGTGGGCGGCCACAGCATCGGTGGCGGCGGCGCCTGCGTTCGCAGCGCAGCAGGTCTTCACTGAAGCGCAGAAGCGCATGCGCTGCGCTGCGCTCGCGGGCGGCAGGACGCTTGCAGCGCTAGCAGGGGGTGGCAGGATGCAGGCGCGTGCCGCTCGAACCCTAAACCTAATCTTGGTTAGCAACTTCAGCTGATCCTGGGCAGAGCCGGGTTGCGAACAGGACCGAGATGCGGGCGTCTCGCGCAGTCTTCGGCACCCCTCATCACCCCTGGCTGCAAGGGGCGCGTGCTAGCCGCGTCGCGCGGCGCCCGCGCGGGCGGCGCCCGCGCCTGCCACGGGAAGTGCGGGTAGGGCAGGGGCGGCGGCGGCGCGGCGACCGCCCCCGGCGGCGGCGGCGGCGCGTTGAAGCAGACGTCGCCGAACTGGAAGTGCATCAGCGTTGCCGTGAAGTTGGCCGAGCTCCCCGCGCTGGTCGTGCCCACCTGCCGCCGCAGAGCCGCGCGTGAGGTGCGCTCGCACTGGCGAAGCTGCGTGTGGGGCCGCGGGGCGCCTGCGTGGGGGGCCGCGCAGGCCGCCGAGCGTGTGCGGCCGCAAGCGGCGGAGCAGCTGCGTCTGCTTGACAGCCGCCGCCGCGAGACGTGCGCTGGGCCCCTGTGAGCCGGGGTGACTGGGCAGCGTGCGCGACGCCCCAGAGCTGCGCGCTCGCTTGTGCGACACTCTGCGCTGCTTGTGTCCCAGTGAACAGGTCTTGCTGGGGCGGTGCCCGCGTTTGAGCCCGCCGACCCCTCAGCATGCCAGCGCGGGCTGCGACCAGTGCCAAGTCCGCAAAATTGCTGTCAAAAGCCAGCCTCGTCCACTTTGCGCTGCTGTGTCGCCGGCGGGCCAAACTTTGTCTGGTGCTTTGAATTTTAAACACGCATGAAAGCGACGGTTGGCGTCTCAACTGACGCGAGGCTGCACGTGCATCTTCTCCTAGCCCCAGGCGCGGCGCGTCTCCGTGGCGCAGTGCAGGCAGGCGCGCAAGCTTGAGCCGACGCCTGAAGTCACAGGGTGCCGCAGCTGGGGAAGCTGCACAGCGCCGCAGCGCAGACAGTGCCGCGCACGCCGTGGCGCAGTGCGCAGTGTGGCTCAGATATGTGCGCGCCCAGCCAGGCACGCCTCAGGAGCCCCTGCGCAGTCGATTGCAGGTGCGCGGCCAAGTGAACAGGTTGCGACAGCTGCGCGCGCCTGGGAGCAGACGGTCGCCGCCTCCAAGCAGAAGCCGCACGGCGCCGCGGCGGTGGGGCATATGTTGACGCAGACGGTGAAGTTTGGCGTGTTGGCGGGCTCGCCGCTCATCGGCATGCACTGGAAGATGGCGGACGTCGCGTGCGAGCACTGACCCTGGTGCGTCTGCTGCAGCAGCCTGTGCGCGCGGTCGCTGCGCGGTACTCCTGCGCACCCGCGGCGCCGACATCACACATGTGCGTATGCACATGTTGCTTTACACGCAGGTGGCATCCTGCCGCAGGTCAGACGAAAGGTGAAACTCTAAGCGTGAGCCAGCTGGGGGCAAATAACGCGATGCATGGTTGGTTGCTAGAAAGTATAGTGCAAGATGGGGGGAGGCGCTCACTGACTGTGCACTGCGCGGCCACCAGCAGGCACGCCCCCACCGCAAACAGCAGGGCCCTGGATGGCACCATTGCTATTTGCCCGCTCCGCCTGCCTCTGCGCCAGCAGAGAAGTCTCAGTGGGGAGTGCAGGGAATTGACGCGGAAGTATCGAGGAAGTATTGCCCAGTTGTCCATTTCAGCCTGATCTGGCTCACCAAGAGGGCCTTGGCCTGAAGCAACAGGGTCAGTATGTGAACAGCATGCGACTCAGCTGAGCGTCATGTGCTATGTTGCATGGCATGAAAGGGGCGGCAGACAGAGGGAGACGCCAGGCGCCCGCCTCAAGCTCAATGCAAAACACGCATGAGGGGGTCTTGGCTGCAGCTGCACATGGAGATAGGGCAGACTCTGAAACTGGAAGGGAGGAGCACGCCCCTCAGACCTGTCGGCGACCCTAGTGCTTACAGACATGCGTGAATCCCACGCCCTCAACACCTGACATCCAAGTACGATTGCAACACCGTCGGGGATCCGCACCAGTGCACAGTCGCAGCACGAGACCCTGCACTCCCCGCCCCGCTGCTTCACGGCACAGCCACGCTTGTTCGGGGCGGATGCGGACAACAAGACCGCAGTGGCACAGAAAACGACAGTGATTAGTTGCCGTACATTGGGTCTGCCCAGAATCCGCTCAGTTCCCAGCATGCAGCTGCATTTGCAGGCGCACCTAGCCTAGCGGCGGGCAAGCTCTCCTCATGGCATTGCGACCGTCACAGCATGGGTAGTCGCTGTCAAGCGCGCGCACCCAGCGAGGGACACAACCACATATTGCCCTGTGGCAGAAACGGTGGGCACCCATGCGGCAGCCAGCAAGCAGTCCCGCAAGCACCAGTGGCCGGGGCGCTCAGCAAGATACGTCCCGCATGGGTGCCAGCCCGCGCGCGGGCGCAGCTGCGGAGCAGGACCCACCGCAGGAGAAACCAGCTGGGATGCCTGATAGCTCGGCGGAAATAGTCAGTGCGCAGTGTGCAGCACAGGGCCGCAGACCCGGCCGGCGCCTCGAAAACAGCATGTGTGCCTGAGCACAAGCGGGCACGGACACAGGCAGCGGCTCGCCAGCGCCTTTCATGCTGGGCGCCCTCATGGCGGGTCACCTGTGTGCACTCCCGGGGGTGCTCCAGGCACTCTGGCGCCCGCTGGTGCAAAGCCGCAGCAGCGACAGACGCAGACATTGTTGCCGCCCGCTGGCCGGCGGGCCCGGCCGTGCCGAGCCTGCAGCGCCATGCACCAAGCACTGCACCAGCGTAGGCTCTTGAGGCACTCTAAAAGGCACTCTAAAGGGCACAGACACGCGCGCTTTTGTGGCATAACAATTGGAGCCTCCTCAAGTCCCACACCGCCCTGCTACTGCACTTCGGGCACGACCAGCACGCGCCGGCATTACCGCAGCTTGTTGAACATACGCAATCCCACCTACATCATGCCCGCCCCGTGATGTCACCGCACAACAGCTGCACACTCCTGTAAACGCCCGTCTTTCGCCTCCGTTCAATCACCGCTAGAAGTACCTGCACTGTAGTTTAAGCGTTGCACCTAGGACATTGTCGCCCACCAAAACAGCTGTGCTGCGCAGGTACCCACCCCCCTCACAACTCGACCATCATCGGCGAGCGCACATCGCGCTTTGCGCCGGCCATCTGCGCGCAGCAGGCGGGCGGGCCCGCCGGGCCCCCCTCGCCTGGGGGGCCAAGGCCCCCCGCTGCCTCCACGCTGCGCACGGAGTCTGCCACCGCGCTCGCCGCGCCCTCCTCGCTCGCGCCCGTGCCCGCGCTCGCGCCGCTCATGCCGCTCATGCCGCTGTGCGCGCTGGTGTCCCCGCCCCCGCCGGCGCCCAGCACGCTCAGGTGCGCCGCGCCGGCGGAGTCCTCCAGCGAGCGCGGCATCAGCAGGTTTAGCGGCGCGCTCGGCCGGCCGCACGGGATGGGCGCGGTCGTCGGCGGCGGCGGCCGTGCGTCCTTGCCGCTCGGGGCCCCGTCGCCGTCGGCCTCGGCGCTCAGCAGCGGCAGGCGTGCGGGCGCGGACTGCGCGTCGCCCGGCGCGGCGCCGCCGCCGCAGCCGCCCCCGCCGCCGCCGCGCACGCGGATGGGGATGCTGGCGCCCGCGTCCGCCGCGCCCGCGCCCCCCGCTTCGCACCCGCACGGGCCGGAGCCCCGCTCGCCCAGCAGCGCCTGGATCGCCGCCGAGCGGCCCCGTTGCCGCCCGCGCATGCCCTCCGGGTCTGGCGCGCGTGGCGCGCAGGCCGCCGACGGCCCCAGCGCGGACCCTGATCCCAGGCTGGGCTGCGGGACGCTCAGCAGCGCGCGCAGCGCAAGTGGGTCGCCCCAGGGGTCTAGGCCGCGCGCGCTGGCGGCGGTCGCGCGCGCCGCGGCGGCGCGCGCGCCCTGCCGCGGGCCGGCCAGGCCGGCGCGGCGCAGCACGGCGACCAACCCGGCGTCGTTCAGGAAGTCGCCCTCGCTCCTGCGCGCGCGCGCAGCATATACAGGGTTAGGGTAAGGCATTTACCGTAACCGCTGCACCTGCCCGCATGCCGGCGCCCTCTGTTGACGGCGTTCTGCTCGCGCCGACCGCCCGTTCGCACCCAGGTCGGTAAATGCTCCAGGCTCAGATCGCCGGAGCTCCCTGAGCAGGCAGCAGCACGGCAGGCCACTGGACCCAGCTCGCACTCTAGCACAGGCCGCGCCTTGCCCAAAACGGCATGCACCCGACTCGCAGCACCTCCAGGCGCCAGTGCAGGACGCCCGGCGAGCGGCCCTGGAAGGGTTCAGGACCCCGAGCAGGTAGAGGCGCACAGACGGCGCCCCACATGCAATCCAGGCTTTGCGCTGCGAGCCTCCAGCGCCTTGAGCCATCCCTGAGCACGCCTCTGCACACTGATCGGCGCGCCGCGGGCCGCCGGGCCCCGGCGCTGCGGGGCCTCAGCGCCCCGAGCTCGCCTCTGCAGCAGCGGGCGGCGCACCGCGAGCTGCTGAGGTTCAGGCGCTGCGGGCCGGCGCTGGACGCCAGGCGCGCGGCGATGGAGGCCGAGCGCGGCAGGCCGCCGCGCACGCGGCCCTCGCCCGCCGGGCCCGCGCTGCCGCCGCTGCTGCGGCTGCGCAGGCCGGACCCGGCGCGGCCGGCGTGCAGGCTGTCCTCCGCGCTGGACGTCCCTGCGCCACCCGCCAGGAGACATTGCCATCTTGAGCTCCAGACATGAGAACCCAGACATAAGCAACAAGCTTGGAAGACACCCCAGCCTGGAGCACAGCAGCCTCATGCAAGCAATGCGAGGCGGCTCGAGCGCCCTGTCTCCGCGGCTCGCGCTGCGCCGGGCGCGCTGCCGCGCAGGCCGCGCCGAGGCGGCCCACCGTCCTCTCCCGCGCTGCCGCGGCGCGCCCGCCGCCCTCGAAATCGACGCCATGCGATGTGTGTTGGGTACATCCTAACCCTACCCTAACCCCGTGGACCGCACCCGTGCGCGCGGAGGGCGAGGCGGGGAAGCGCGGCGGCGGCGCGCCCGAGCGCCGCGGCGTGCTCGACGGCGTGTACAGCAGCGCCGGCAGCGACAGCGCGCCGGCGCTCCACTCGCCCGACGGCGTCACCTGCGCGCGCCCGCCAGGACCCCTGCAGGCCGCCCGCTGCAGGCGCGGCGGCGATCGGCGCGCCGCCAGGGCTGCTCACCTGCTCGCAACAGTCCTCGGGTGCCATGTGACACTTTGTTGCGCAGTAAGGCTGTGACGTGCGCGCACAGGGCGCAGCGAGCTTGTCATCACATGCGCCGCACAACCAATACCAAGCGCAAGCAGTTGCAAGCGCGGACGCGCGCGCGCGCCCAATTTGGGGACTGTGGACAAGAGGCCCTGGAAGGTAACCACCGCCACATACTGAGCATGCCTGGCTATTTGTAGGGTAAGGGTAGGGTAGTGTATAATATAAGAGGGCTGCGCACCTTGCGAACCGGGCGCAGCACCTCTGACACCGACAGCGCGCGCGGCTCCACCGCGCCGTGCTCCGGTATGCTGCCGACCGCGAGCGCGCGCGCGCGCCGCCCGGCCGGGCCGTCCAGCCCGGGCGAGCTCTGCGAGCGCGCGATCATGGACACGTCCGCGCCGCGCGCGTCCGCTACTGCGGGCGCGGCCGCGGCGCCGTTGGGCAGCGGCGGCCACCGCGAGGGCGGCCCGCGCGCCGCCGGCTGCGGCGCCGCGCCCGCGCCCGGGAACACGAGCCCCGCGTGCGCCTCGAACGGCGACGCCCTGCGCGCGCGCGTGCACGCCTCAGCTGCACGCAGCGCGCGACCCGGACGCTTTTCCCGCTTGTGAGCGGGGGACTGCAGTGAAGCCCTCGCGCGCGGCCAGCCTGGGTGGCCAGGAGCTTTGAAGCGCACGCGCGCGCGCTCTTAGCTATTGGTCACGGTGCGACACGTGCGCCAGCACGCAGGCGTGTGGCACGCCCACGCATCAGCCCTCGTCGCGGGCTGGCGCAGGCTTGCGCCTGCCCGCCTGGCTGGCAATGAAGCAGGGCTGCTGCACCGCTGGGAGGCAGCAAGGCTCGCAGCAAACGGCTGGCCATGGCACTGTCAACGGCCACGCGCACCAGCCCGCAGGCAGCGGCAGCGCGGCCACGACGCTGCGCTCCCGCGCGCCGCGCGCGGTGGGCGGCGGCGGCGGCGGCGGCGTGCCCGGGCCGTTAGCCGCGCCGGGGCGCGCGGCAGGGCCGGCGCTCTTAGCCGCGGCGGGCACCAGGCCGTCGCAACACCCCACGCCGGGCTCGGCACTGCTCGCGCTCAGCCCCGATGCCAGGGAGCCTGCTTCGGGCGCCGCGCCGGCCTTGCTGCCGCCGGCTGCGCTCGTCGCAAACACGCCCGACAGCACATCCCGGCCGCCGCCGCCGCCGCCGGCCGCCGCCGCGCCACCGGGGCCGGGCTCTGTCGGGAAGCCTTCCGGCGCGAGCGTGGTGCGTGACAGCGCGCGGCGCAGCTTGGCGCCCTGTGTGCCGCCGGGCGGCGCGGCGGGGCCCGGCGGCGCGCCGCCGCCGCCGCCGTCGCCGTCGCCGCCGTTCGCCGAGGCGGGCAGGGCGCCGTTGGGCGGGTCCGCCTGGCGCGCACGGGGGTGTAGCAGGCTTGGACACAAGCGCTGTGTTGCAGCTTGGCGTTTCATGTCAATGGTGCGACCTTGTCGCGCAGTAGCCGCCGACCAGGCATGCCGCAGCATTGCCAACAGTGAAGAGCACATGCATGTGAGCGCAGGCTACTGCCTGGTGGCGCGCTGGCGCTAATCACAAGGCACCGATGGATTCCTCCCTGAAGCAGGCAACGGCAAGCTGCGCAGGGCCCCCTTGGCAGCACGGAGAAGGAGCCCTGGTGGGGCAGGTGGAGGGTGGTCCTCGTGGCACTATGACTGTCACAGCAGCGCACTGGAGAACAGGGCAACAGACATGGATAGAACAGCAAATACCAACACCTTAACAAGCGCGTCCTTTGTTGCGTGCCGCCGCCAGCAGCGCGGGGGCCACGGGCCGCGCCTCGGCCAGGTACGCGAAGAAGCTCTGGTAGGGCAGCTCGGAGATGGCATCACGCGCGGCGCGCATCGCCGGCGAGTTGGCCTGCGCCAGGCTGCGCGCGGCGCGCGCCACGTGCGGCGGCGGCGGCGGCGCCGGGCGGCCCGGCGGCGGCGGCGGCGCAAGCAGCACCACCACAATGCCCACGTCGTCTACCAACACCTACGCGCCGGCGACAGGGTAGGTCATGGACGGAACCCCATACACCAGCGCCTGCGCGCCGGCAACAGGGTGCGCTATGGACAGGAAACCCGTCCACCGGCAGCTGGGCGCCGACCCGCGCCGTCTCACTCCGCTGCAAGCTGCTCGGCCGCTTGGCGCCAGTCGACTTGATTTTGCGTTTCCGCTCCGTTTCCGCTCCGATCAAAAAGCGGCTTTCGGGCAGGGAGGGGCGGCCGCGGGCCGCCGGGGCGCGCCTCCGGCTGCAGCAGCTTCCAGCGCTCCTGCGCCTCCAGCGTGAGCGCGTCCGCGCAGCTCCAGCCGGGCCAGGGCCGCCGGCGCCAGGCGGCCACAAACTGCGCCACCTCCTCCACCGCCATCACCTCCCACAGCCCGTCCGTGGCCACCACCTGCCGCCCCGCGCGCGCCGCTGCCGCTCAGATTAGGTCAAATTGGGCTCAAACTAGTGTGTTGAAATAGCTTGGAACATGGCACGCCCGCCGCCCGCGCGCTCAGCAGCGCGCCGCCGTGCGCGCAGACAGCACGCTGCAGCATGTGACTCCGTCGGCAGCGGCACGCCCACAGAGCGTGCGGCGCTCAGGGCGCTGCGCCAACAGCTCCGATGCGTCCTGTGGCCCACGGGCGGCGCAGTATGTGCGGCGCACGCCCTGTATAGACCGGTGGGCCCGGCTGCACCAAGAGCAGTCCTGCGGCGCGAGCGCGCCTTCGCAAACCCCATGAACCCTACCCTGGCAGGGCCGCCGGCGGCGGCCGCACCAGGAACTGGTCCTGCGGCGAGAGCGCGTGCGTTGCGAACGTGGGCACGGCGCTGACGCCGAGCGCGTGCGCGAACGTGTCGCCCAGCGAGCGCGACATGGCCAGGCCGGGCGTGTTGGCGTTCGCGCCCGAGCCGTACACGCGGAACGGCCCGACGGGCGTGCCGCCGCCGCTGCGCAGCCGCCGCACCGACCCACCCGTCGCCTCGATGCGCGCCCTCTCCTGCGCGCGGCAACGGGGCCTTGCCCGACCCTGCGTGCCCGCCGCCGGCCCTGCCCGGCGTCTGCGCCGCGCTGCGGCCGCTGACGCAAGGTCCGGTGCCTGCCAGGCACCGCCTGCCAGGCATCCATGCCACCAGACACTCGCTCCGGCGTTTTCAGATCAACACCCTTACGGCCTGCGAGGCAGCCCTGCGACGCGCGCGCTATGCATGTGCGCCGTCTGGGGCGGTGCTCGCGGGCTGCGGCACACAACCACAGTTGCACGCCAAGGCCGCGGCGCGCGTCGGGCGTGGGAGAGGGCGGCGCGCGCGCGCACCCCCGGCAGCTCCGGCTTAGCGTCCTGCGTGAGCTGGATGGCCTGCAGGCGGTCGCCGGGCGCGGCGCGCACGACGATCGCGCGCGAGTCGCCCACGTTGGCGGTCGCCACCTGGTCGCCGGCCACCAGCGCCAGGCAGGCGGTCGTGCCGCTCAGCCGCGCGTCGAAGCCGCACGCCGCCGCGTCAGCCAGCTTGCGGTCCACCTGTGAGCGCGCGCGCGCCGGCGCGCTCAATCCTGGAGTTCATTATTGGGCGGTTTTGAACCTCACAAGGCTGCAGCCTGCCGGGCCGCCACCGCGCGGCGCCGCCCCCAGCTACCGCGCCCCTCCCATGAGCACGTCAACGTGCGAGTAACCAGCGCGTGCTCGACGGGCATCCGCGGCAGGGCGCGCAGCGCGGCGCGGCGGACCTGCACGCAGGCATCGCGCAGCGCGGCGAGCGGCTGCCGTGTGCCGTCCATGCGCAGGTCGATGCTGGCGCGCCGGCGCGGCCCGCGCGCGCTGCCGGCCGCCTCCGGCGCCATGCGCGCATCGGCTTTCAGCAGGCGGCCCATCTCAGCCGCCGCGTACGCGCTCGCCATGCGGCCCAGCTGCCCGTGGCCGTCAAAGACGGCTGCGACGCGCAGGGTAAGGTCAGTAATCGTGTATGGCGCATCAGCCCGATGCACCAGGCCGAGTGCTTTCAATTGGTTTCAATGAGTGCGTTGGAGCTGGCGGTGCTCTTGTAGAGCCGCTGCACCGCTGCGGGAGCGCGGCCGCTGCTGCCACGACAGCACGCTACCTCGTCCTGCGCCGGGCGCCGCCGCCGGGGCCGGGCGCGCGCCTGCAAACACGGCGCTCGGGTCGCCGTGCAGGCGCGGCAGCACGAGCACGGCGTCCTGGCACTCGCCCTTGGCCAGCGTGGTCAGCCAGCGCGAGCGCTCCGCGAGCGTCATCGTGCGCTCGCTGTCCTCGCCGCTCTCGATTGCCTCCGCGCGCGAAGTCTCGCTGATCCAGTAGAAGCAGGGCCGGATGCCGACCTGCGCCACCAGCGCGCCCTCCTGCGCCGGCTCCTCCTCCTCCTCCTTCACCTCCGGCGCCCCTGCGCGCGCACGGCTTGAGCGTCGCGCTCCGCTCCCCCCCTTTTCTGTCTGTCCCCACCCCCAGAGCGCCTGCGGGGCCGGCAGCCCCGCCGACGCGCTATGCACGCACGGAACTGCACACACTCCTGCTTGGTCCGCCGGCCGTTACAGAGTGCAAGCGTCCCCAGGGCGTGCTTGTGTCCGACAGCAAGGCCTCTGGTGACTGCATAACTTGGTTGGCTTGGCCACGCCGCAGGCCCAAGCACACCCTCAGCAGGGCAAGAGTGTGCGGGGACAGGTGCGCTGCAAGCGCTGTGCGGAGCGGCCCGGGCTGCGGACCTCCGCCAGAGCACAGGTTGCCCATGCCGGCCCGCCCCGCGCACGGCGCAGCTCCGCGCTCCTCACGCGCTGGTTGGCGCCAGCAGCCCGGCCCCGGCAGGTCCCCGTGGCGCTGCCACGCCCATCGCCGGAGGCCCTCGCACGGCACGCTATCGGCACAGCGGGACTGCGTGCACCGCTCCGCGGCGTGCCTGCGCGCGCTGCGCTGTGCGCTCGGGACTGTGCGGAATGCAAGGCGCAAAGCGTGCGGCTCCTGCAGCAGCCTCCGCGGCGTGGAGCGTGTGCTGGCGCAGCACGCGCCGCCAGCGCCGAGCCCTAGGCCTGCACGGGGCCGCGCATGGGCTCGCAGTCACGGCTAGGGTTGCCGCAAGGCCGGCCTCGCGCTCTGCATGGCGCCTGTCATAAACTGGTCGCTGGCAAGCACAAGGCGCCCGCTGCCCTGCTGCGCTCCCCGTGGCTGCCGCGTGTTGCACAAGACGTGCACCGGTGCGCGCCCAGCCAATACTGCACGCGCCGGCAGGATGTGATATGCAGCGTGTCACAGCACCTATGTGGCCTCAGGGACGACGCTAGGCACTGGCCCCAGAGCTGGTCACAGAGGCACCAGAGATGAACAGCAGGCCTATGGCCTAGAGCCGTTTGGCACGTTACAAGGCCGGGCGTGATCCGCTCACTCGTATGAGTGTCCCAGTCGTCCTCAGCAGCTTCGCCACGCTCGCTGCCGCGTTCGAGTGTCGTGCCTGCCGCCTTAAGCCGCCTTGAGGATATACAGCTCGCTTTTACGGAGAGGCGCGACCTACGATGCAAGGCAGAACAGCAGAGCGATCGCACGGAGCTGTGGGCCCGGCTGCGTCTTGCGGACCACCCGAGACCCTGACACATGTGTGCAGGGCTTGTGATGCTGGCCATTGCCACTGATGCAGAGATGTTGGGCCTCGCACATGTAGGCCGAGTGCAGGCGCTCTTCATCAGACTGCGAGCCATCTCTTTTTATATTGCCTCCCCGCGCCCCTGAGCCTGCAAGCGTGTCGTGTGCTGGCACGCGCAGTCGTGCTTCGGGAATCAGTTGACACTCAGCAAGCGAGTGTCGCTATTTAGTCATATCAGCCTGCAAGCTCCGTGCCACTTTGCCAGCCTGCACCCAGTCTTGCAGCTCCGACGGACGACTAGCACCCATGTAATCAAAACCGACGACGCGTGCTGACGGCAGCATGGCGCAAAAGGACACGGAGGAGAACGGCACGGCGCTGCCGCCGCTGCTGGAGCCCAGTGCGGCGGCTGCGCCGGCCGCGCCGGAGAGCGTGGCCGCGGCGCTGCTGGGCCAGACGCAGGACGCGATGGGCGCGCTCGCGGTCGGGCGCGCGTCGCGGGAGCCCAAGAAGCGCTACGCCTTCTGGGAGACGCAGCCCGTGTCGCAGTTCAACGAGCAGGCGGCGGCGGTGCGCGCCTGGCAGCGGCACCGGCTCGGCAATCGCACGAGGCCCCCTGGCCCGGTGCCCGCTCAGGCCGGTGCTGTTGGCCGACAAGAGGCCAGTCACATCGCCGCAAGGCGCGTCGTCTGTAGCTGAGCGGCCGCGGCGGGCGTCCAGCACCCCTTTGTGAACACTGGCCGAGCAGCACGCTGCCATTTTTCCTGGGCTGTGTGACTGCCAGGCGGGCCTCTCACCCTTCCTTCTGGCTTGCTAGTCAACACAAGAGCGCAAGATTTGAGCGGGGGGTGTTGAAGAAGCGTGCACTGCCGCTCACACGCTGTGGCAGACTGCACATACTCAGACAGGCAGGCGGGGCCGCAGCCAGGCTGCGCGCGTTTTCAAACCACAACAGGCCGAGCGCTGCCTGACAGCCGCCCTCGACCGCGGCGCTCGCAGGCAGAGGAGGGCCCCATCGACGCGCCCAAGTCGGTGGCCGACGTGCGGCCGGAGCCGTACGCGCTCCCCAAAGAGTGCGCCGCCCCAGGCGCCGCGAGCACTTGCCCTGCCCAGCGCCGCAGCGCTGCCCAGCCGCTGCTTTGCGCCATTGCCGCTGCGCGTGACGTTGGGAGCACGGGGCGCGTCTGATGGCGCGGCCCGCCCTCGCGCAGGTTTGAGTGGTCCACCTGTGACGTGAATGACAAGAAGACGGTGGAGGAGGTGCGCGCGGCCCAAGCCGGCGAGCCGGGAGCGGCGGGCGTCAGGTTGTGCGCTCGGTTGAGGCTGCGGGGTCCCGGGCAGGGCGCACGCCGCGGCGTAGGGCAGGGTGTGGGCGCTTGCCGCCTGTGAGTGCGCGGGGGCGGCGCGCTCTGCCCAGATGCGCCCTTGCAAGCGCCAGCCGCGTGTCCGCAGACCTGGCGGGACTAACGCCAGCGCGCGCGTGCAGATCTACCAGCTCCTGACGTTCAATTACGTGGAGGACGACGACAACATGTTCAGGCACGCCCGCGACGTTGCTGGCCGTGCTCCGCCGCCCGCACACGCGCTGTGTGCCCGGTGGCCGACCTGTCCGTGCTGTGCGTGCTGCTTGTGGCGGAGGCACATGTCGCAGGTCAGCATCGCGCGAGGCGTCCCTGCAGGTGTGGCAGGATCTGCACCAGTGACATGCGGGCGTGTGTCAGCCGCCCGTGGCGTCTGCGCACACAGTCCCCTCCTGCGCGTGCAGACTGCCCACAGGTCTGCGACGGGCGCTGCGGCCGCCAGGCACGGCGGCGGGCGCGGGCGCCGGCGCGCGCCAGCGGGCGCTGGGCTGCGCCGCTGCCGGCCGGCGCTCGCGGACGGGCGCTACGGTGCGCCCGGGCGCGCGTGCACCCACGCGCGGCGCGTCCGCGCGCAGGTTCGACTACTCGCAGGACTTCCTGAAGTGGGCGCTGCAGCCGCCGGGCACGCGCGGCGAGTGGGTGCTGGGCGTGCGCGTGGCGGCCAGCGGCCGCCTGGTCGGCTTCATCACGGCGGTGCCGGCGCGCGTGCGCGTGCGCGCCGCCGGCTTGGCCATGGTGGAGATCAACTACCTGTGCGTGCACAAGAAGCTGCGCGCCAAGCGCCTGGCGCCCGTGCTGATCAAGGCGCGGCCCCGCGCCGCGACTGCGGGCCAGCCCGCGCAGCAGCCGCGTCCCACTTTTTTACTTTTTACAATATATACAGTTTATACATATTGTCAAAACCGGGCTGTCCAGCGGGTTGGGTGTGCATTGCCGGCGGCGCGGCTTTCACTCCTGCAGGCGCAGCGCCTGCAGGCACGCCTTCTACTGTGGTGGGGCAGCTGGCGGCTGGGGGTTGCGCCAAGCTTGATTTATACGCTCTTCTCTCTCCTCGCCGCTCGCCACTCTTCAGGATGCGCTGGCTCCGCTCGCGGCGGCAAGCCCTGCGATGAGGCGCCGACAGCCGCGGGGCGCGCGCTCGCGCGCAGGAGATCACGCGGCGCGTGAACCTGGCGGGCATCTGGCAGGCCGCGTACACGGCCGGCGTGGTGCTGCCCAAGCCCGTGGCGACCGCGACGTACTGGCACCGCGCGCTGCAGCCGCGCAAGCTCATCGCCGTCAACTTCACGCGGCTCGCGGCGCGCCCCGACGCGCAGGCAGCATTGTGGCTGCGGCCAGACAAGTCTGCATTGGGAAAGGGCGTTTGTTGCGTTCCTGCCAGCAGCTGGGGGTGGCCGCCCTCGGTCACATGCGCTCCTTTGGGCGCTATTCGAGAGAGGCCGATGTTCAGCGGCTGCAGATGCAGCCTGGCGTTGCCTGCCAGGGCTCAGACGCGCATGTGCTTGTCTTGTATGTGCATCCACAGCGCCATGTGCAGGGCAGCGCGTGATGGGTCGACCGCTGCCGCGCAGCCGCGGATGACCATGGCGCGCACGATCAAGCTGTTCAAGCTGCCGGCCGAGCCCGTGACGCCCGGCCTGCGGCCCATGGAGCAGCGGGATATCCCGCAGGCGCGCCCGGCCGCAGCCGCCCTGTCAGCCCATGGCGCCGCGCGCGCCTGCCGTGCACTGTGTGCTGTTCCTCCGCGGTTGACGCCATCATGGGCGCATGCGCCGCAACATGCAGCGGTGTGCTCCCGCTGCGTGATTATCCCCTCCTTCCAGCACCCTCCTGTCCTGCAGCATGGCCCTGGGACCTCTCTGGCGCGATCGCCCTATCCTGCTGATCCCCAGTGCGGTCCACCGTGTCTCGTATTTGTGAGCTGCAGCATGCGGGGCCGCTTAAGAACAGGGAAAACATAGTTTTGGGGCTAGAGCTTATGTAGGGCCGCCCACAAAGAGGGTAGGCAGGGGTTTCGAGGACTGAACTTAGGGTAGGGCGGGGTTGAAAGGGCGGGCGCGCAGGTGGTGGCGCTGCTGGACGCGTACCTGGCGCGCTTTGAGGTGGCGCCGCAGTTTGACGCGGGCGACGTGGCGCACTACCTGCTGCCCATCCCGGGCGTCGTGCACTCGTACGTCGTCGAGGCCGACGGTGCGCCGCCCCTGCACACGCTGCCCAAACGCCGCGCCAGCCTGTGCGCTCGTGCGCCGTCGAGATTGGCGGTGGGCCGTACTGTGACCGACGCCGGGAGTGCCAGGCGTCTGGTGCTCACCTGTGCCGGCTGCCCGGGCACACCAGCGAGTCCTTTGAACAGGCAGGCGTGCTCGCAATGTGTGTGATCTGAGAGCTGCCGGCACTGGCCGATGTCCTAGCCACAGAAGGGGCACCAGGACTGCCTGCGGGAGCCCATGTATAATGCATGTCAAGCGTCCATGGAAAGAGGGTTTAAAGTGATACAGGGAATGAGTGGTTGCTTGAGCGCGTGCACACCGCCGCCGCGAGCCGCGCGTTCACGCCGCGCGTTCACGCCGTGCAGACGGGCGCCTGACCGACATGCTGAGCTTCTACACGCTGCCGTCCACGGTGATCAACAACCCACAGCACAGCCGCCTGGCGGCCGCCTTCCAGTACTACACCGTGCCGGCGGCCACGCCGCTCGCGCAGCTCATGGGCGACGCGCTGGTGCTGGCGCACAACACGTGCGCGGCCGGGCAGCTGTGGTAGGGTATGGTAGGGCAGGGCGAGGGTCACCCCAGCGCGGTGGTGCTGGCGCACAGCACGTGCGCTGGCCGGCACCAAGGTGCCTGGTCGAGGGCGGGCCTTCAGTGTCGGTTGCGACTGCCATGTGGATTCCTGCTTCGCCCCACAGGCTGCGGTGTACACGTTAGCATTCCCGCGGCTGCGGCCCGAGGCGCTCTGCCTGCCTGGGGAGACGCCGCCGCGCGGGGCAGGAGGCACTGACGCCGCCTGCTGTGCTCGCGCTCAGGGGCCACGACGTCTTCAATGCGCTCGACATCTTTCAGAACAGCGAGGTGTGCCCATGCACCCAGCCCTGCAGATGGTTAGGGCTGTCCTGCCACGCATGTGGCGTCAGACATGACCCCATCGAAGGCCTCTTGGATAGGGCGCTCACCAGGGCTATTTAGCTCTGTGGCCTGCATGCAGCGCGCGCTCAAGCGCTCCGCACTGCTTGTCATTGGGAGCGCACCGCAACGGGCAATACAAGCGCGGACACGTCTCTTGACCGTGCCAGCCGGGCAGCGCCGCGCACACGCGCGCCGCCGCGCGGCAGGTGCTGAAGCAGCTGAAGTTTGGCGTCGGCGACGGGCGGCTGCGCTACTACCTGTACAACTGGCGCGTGCCCGACGAGCTGCAGCCGTCGCAGGTCGGGCTGGTGCTGCTCTAGGTTAGGATTGGGGCCTGCAGCCGTTGCAGGTCGGACTGGTGCTGCTCTAGGCCGGCGGGCCAGGCGTCTGTGTCATGCAGCGGGGTTAGGAGGCTAGGTTTCGTGCCCGCCGCGGCGGCCACACGATGATCCCTCCCCGCTTCTCTGGGACGGCTCCGCACGCCGCCTGGGTGGCGAGCGGCATCGGCCGTTCCGGACGCGCGTCACGGCGGCAGCACGACGGGGTGCCTGCGCCTGTCAGCGGGGCGGGCAGCAGCCCATGCGCCTCTGGGCGCCCCCACGCTACCAGACGGGCGGCGCCTGCGGGCGGCGGCCCTGGCAGCCGCCTGCGGCCTGGCAGGCCATGACTGATCGTCACCCTACCCTGCAGTCATCGCTTACATGCAGTTGAGGGTGCACCGGCCGGCCATTGCTTGGGCGCGGCCGCGGCCGCCAGAGGTCACCTAGGTGATGCAACCCTGGGCCACAGAGCAAGCCCAGCTGCACGCCAACAGCACAATACTCCCAGGCTGGCGCATGCGACACGCAGCGTTTATGGAACAGCTGCGATGGGGCGGCTCAGCAGCTGCGCCTGCGCGGGCGTATGCGTACACTTGAGGCTGGTTCTGCTTGTCAGTTAGCATTGTCTGTCGGCCTTGTTCAGGCTGTGTGTTAGACGCGCACAGCATCGCGTCCCCCGTGCCGCGCGCGAGTTGAGCCTGCTGAGACTGCCGTCTCGGCTCGGTATTCCGATGTGCGTAACAAAGTGCGTTGGCTGAAATGTTATCTGTGCCTGCTCGCGCCTGTGAGTGCCGCTGCCTGCCAGGGCTGATGATGCCGCGGGGGATCGAGACTATCGAACGCCTGCAGCATTCGCCACGCCTGGCTCCACCTTGTGCAGACTGGTGCCACGCAGGACCATGACACTGCGCTGTGTGCCACTCACATGCACCCTGCCTTACATGGCTGAGCAGAGCAGGCACGCAGCACTCTGCCCACCTTCAAGCACGCGCACATGATTGGGTTGCGGCGACAGGGATAAGCCCAGTGACCCTGCTCCCGCACTTCACCCCGCTTGCGGCTGCACCCCCTCACCCTGGCCGCCCTCGCCCGACCGCGGCGCGCGGGCGTCCGCCGCACCTGCACCTGCGCGCAGAGATGCCACACACGCCTCAGGATGCTGCAAGGCAAATCATGAGCGCAACGGGGTGATGCAAGCAGACTGGTAGGGACTGTGCAGGAGAGCTTGGTAATTGGCACCAAATACTCCACACTGCCACCGCAATCTGACCTGCAGCATCACTACCACGACGCCATCGGGCGGCGCCCCTTACACCGCAGTGCAGGCTGCCCGCCAACAGATCTCCGCACTGCTCCTGCCTCACACAGCCGCCCCGAGGCGGCACACCCTCTCCTCACGCTCCGCCCCGACACACCGCCGCCCAAGACCGCCCTAACACACCGCCACCTGCTGTCTAGAAAGTGTGCTGCAGCAGCCAGGCTGCGCTCAACAGCATGCGCCTCCAAGCCCAGCCGGCACGCCCAGCCGGCACGCCCATGGAGAAGAGCAGGCGCGCCTCTGCCGTGCGCAGGCGCCTGGCCGCCCGCCTACGTCTGCAGGCCCTCCTTGACGATGTCGTAGGGGATGGCGGTGACCGTCTCCATGGACACGTTCTCCAGCATGAAGCCCTCGCGCGGGCCCTTGGGCATGCGCTTGCACACGGGCATCGGCTCTGCGTCGCACGGCAGCCCCGACCATTGAGGCGCGGCACGCCCATGGGCGCTTGGGCGTCTGACAAGGGAGGCAGCCACACACTCCGCAGCTGCACGTGAACATGCTCACGGCGGCTCTGGTAGCTTGGACACGGCAGTGCACAGCGTGCTGCGCTGTTGCCAGCAGAGCAGCCTGAGGCACGGTAACGTACATCCGCCAGGCTTCCGGGCCACGCGCGAGGGCAGCGCTGGCCGGCCGCCGCAGGGGCCCGCGGCTCGGGCAGGGCGCGGGCGCGCGCGCACCGCCCGCCTCCTTGGCCGCGTGCTTGGCGGCGTCGTTCTCCTTCCGCCGCCGCAGGAACTCCTCCTTGCAGCGGCTGGGCGTGACGTGCTCAACGCGCACATGGATGCGCTTGTTGATTATCCGCCCGTTCACCTGCTTGTTGACCTCCACGCCCACCGCGCGCTTGGTCACATTCCAGATCACACCCGTGCGCCCGTGGTACACCTTGTGCGGCATCCCCTGCGCGGCGGCGCGCGCGACGCCTGAGCAGCCGCTCGCGCCCCTGCAGGCCGCCCCAGCGGGACGCGGCGCCGCTTGCCGCCGCACGCTTGATTCGCCGTTCGCTCTCGCTCTGCTCGGTGCGCGTGCCAACCCCTAGTCTCCAGCTAAAGAGCGCTTTCTCTGGCGCTGTCGCAAACTACCAATGGTGGACCGGACGCACGTGCTGGACCTTCGCCTGCTGCCTCCATCCCTCTACGCTCGCGCAGAGTGCCCAGCCGTGCGCTGGCACCGCTTGCTATTATAGTGCAGAGCAGCGGCCTGCCTCAGCGCAGTGCGGCGCGTCCAGTGTACGCCGCGCAAGCAGCCCCGCCCACCGGCGCGACGCGGCGGGCTGCGGCGACATACCTTCTGCACGGCGGAGTTGACTTTGATGTCCACATAGTCGCCGATGTGGTAGGTGCGCAGGTAGACGGACAGCGGGATGTAGCCCTTGCCACGGAACGGCCGCGAGAAAGAGTCGCGCGTGCGCGCGCGGGTACCGTGGCCGGCCGGCATCCTGACTGCCGCTGCGCTCCCCCGGGCCTCCTTCCTGGGCCTGCTGCCCTCTGGAAAGCGAGGCGGCTACGGTGCCCTGGACCTAGCAAAGCCCTCGCACTGGAGCGTAGTTTCTGAATGAGGCTGTCGTGATGCGTGATCACCACCACCATCAGCACAAGCACGCCAGGTCTAGAGAAGAGACGTTGAAGTGCGTTGCAGTAGCAAAGGCGTTCAATGGCGCCCAGCGCACAGGGGCTGCGGGCGCCGGGTGCACAGGCACGAGCGGCGGCGCGGTCCACCCTCCCTGGTCAGCGGCCTGCGGTCAGCCGGTGCCGCACGCGGCAACGGCAGTGCGTGGCAGCCAGCGCTAACGGTGCCGGCAACTCGCGAGTCATTCGCGGCAAGTGCTACATTACTCGCGATGTGCGCTGGGGTGCTGCGCTGCTCTCTGCAATGGCAAAAATGCACAGGGCCGCGCAAACTGCCAAAGTTTCACGCTCATACTCAGGCGCTGCGCGCAGAATATTGACACCGACCAGATCATTCCCGCAGAATACCTCACGCTCGTGCCCTCCAAGGTAAGGCACAGCCTACTGGCGCGAGGCTGCTTGCTGTCTCCTATGCCAGCTCCAGCTGGTCTGCAGTGTCGGGCCTCAACCTGCGCATGTGCGGCGGCGTGCAGCCGGAGGAGTATGAGAAGCTTGGAAGCTATGCCATGATAGGCCTGCCGACCGAGCTGTATACCACACGGTGTGCTGCACCGGCCCCTTCACACGGGTAGCTCCTTGTGTTACATCCATAAACACCGTGTCCGCCATGCTGTGACTGGCCCGCCGACAGACCCAGACCGCCACTACCTCAGTGAAACTCAATAGGCTGTCGTTGACCCTCCATCCCACTCTGCTGTGAGCCCACCAGCGCGGCACCACCCCGTCTGTGCTGCTGCTCAAGATATTGCTTTGCAGTGCGTATCTGAGCAGTTCACGTTCGGCACAGCAACACCGTATGGCGCAGGTTCATTGAGGACAATGAGATGAAGACAGAGTACCCGGTGGTGATTGGCGGCGAGAACTTTGGCTGCGGGTCCTCGAGGGAACACGCTCCGGTCGCGCTCGGCGCGTCAGGTGTGGGGCGCAGCAGCGAGCAGGCTAACGATGCCTGCAGTGCTTTCGGCCAGGCAGGCGAGAATGACAGTGCTTGTAGTCGATACTGCTAGACTGAACGCCCTGCGCGCTCCTCGTGCAGCAAGCAGGACAAGAGCTAAGGTCTGGTGCTGGGAAGTGAGCTAAGAGCTTGGGTTCGTCTGAAGGCTCGGCTTTTGCCTGATGCTGGGAAGCGCGCGGGGCGCAGGCGCAAAGGTGGTGGTGGCGCAGTCGTTTGCGCGCATCTTCTTTCGGAACTGCGTGGCCACGTGCGCGCCCCGGCGTTTGCTTTTGCACAGCGATGTAGGGGCGGCGAAACAGCAGCTCTGTGCATGGCAATGTGGGGCAGCGAGACAAGGAGCCAAGCTCTCTACACCTCTGCGAGCCCCGCAGCAGGCGCCTGCCATGACATTCGATGTCGCTCGGACAGGCCCGCCTTGCTGCCTGTGAAGCTGTCTTCGCTTGCTGCAGGGGCGAGCTCTACCCGTGCGAGACGGGCGTCAGGCTCTGCGAGGAGCTGGAGACAGGCGCGCCCCGCCGCCCGACCCAACCCGCCGCGCAACGCTGCGCGAGGCACGAGGCCTGGGCGGCCGCGGCGAGCGCCGCCGGGGCCGCCCGGAGCCGGCCGCGCGGCATGCCTGTCCTTGCGCGCGTGTGGCTGGTGCAGCTACAGGTAGGCCCTAAACCCTACCCTATACGCGAGCGCGCGCGGCCAGGCCGCGAGGTGGAGGTGGACATGGACCGCGACGTGCTCACCGACCTCGCCTCCGGCAAGGAGTACCCACTCAAGCCGCTCGGCGAGGCGCGCTGCCCAAATTCTAACCCTATAGCCGGCGCGCTCGTGCATGCCTGCTGGCCTGGGCGCGGCGGGTGTGTGGTCAGGCTGACGGTGGACCTGCCGTGATGGCGCCCAGCGTGTGCTGTCAGGCAGGCGGAAGCTGAGCCGGCGTTGGCGAGCGGTGACAGAGGCCAGTGCTGCTGCACGATAAGCACAGCATGCACATGTCATTCCCTGTGTCTGCGTTCACCTAAGTGGCTGTGAAGCTGTTTTATGAATGTCCTGGACCTATAGGACAGACACGCAAGTGATGCGGGCGTGGCGCGGCAGGCGGGGCCGGTGGTGGACGCTGGCGGCCTGTTCGAGTACGCACGGCAGACTGGCATGATCAAGGCCGCATGAAGAGGGCTGCAGCAGCTGGCTGCTTGGGCAGTGCGCTTGAGGCGGCCCCAGGCCGGTGGGCAGCAGCGCGCTGTTGCCGTCCGCCGCGCTGGCAACCACGCTACTCTGTGCTTTGGCTGCTGTGCATATGTGGCAGGTAGCCTGCTGCGCACGCTCTTGGAGCTCGTGCACGGCTATGCAAGTGCGCGTCTGGCGCTACGCCCTCTGTGCCAGTGTATTCTGAGCAGTGTTGGGAGGCAGTGGTATGTGCGCATGAGCATGCTCCATTTTTACGTGTTACAGCAGCAGCATTGGCTCTCTCATGCCACTATGACCCGCACGCGTGCGGCAGACGCGCACCGACTATGAGCTGTGGCACGCAGCTCGCTAGACCAGACACTGAACCAGACGCGGACACTCTTGCGGCCTGCACTGTACAAGCAGGCTCATGGAAGCTCTACCCCCTCAGCCTTGAGCTCCTTTTCCGCCTCGCGCTTCGCCCACGTCAGGATGCTCGTGTCCGGCTTGGCGTTCAGGCCAAAGCCAAGCATGCACACCGCGATGACCCACGTTGCATACCTGCGCCGCAGCAGCCCTCTGCCGTCAGTGAAAGTGCGCTGTTCAGGAGCAGCTGTTCAGGCGCCTGCACCTGAGCTTGTCATGAAGAGACGTCTCACAACACGCACCGCACGCGATCCGCGCCAGCCCCGCACGCAGGCAACCTCCTGCCCACGCAGGCCACCCTCTTGCCTCAACGTGCTGAGCTAAGGCACTGCCCCACTACGGCCAGGAGAGATGCAATGCATCCCAACACCCAGCCCTCACCACTGCACTCTGCTCCAGCCCCTGCCCAGATCAGCTTAAGAGTGTGCACCTGCTCTACAGCGTGACTGTTTGTGATAAACAGCAACCTTTGCGATGGAAACTCCCTTCTGTTGCTAGTGGCTCCGCCCCTAGCAACTAGAGCCGCTCGTTTGCACAGGCAGGTCAAAGTGGAATGCTGCCATCCAGAAAGCAGCAGCGCACACGGGAACCCCCAAACGTGGCCCACTCGCGCAACACTCTGCTGCTAGGAAAGTTGAGTTGCGAGCACACAACACGCACACCGCCAGCCCGCTGCCACCCCACAGCAGGAGTCAGAAGCGCGCACCAGGGCGCCTCCCAGCTCTCCCACTTGCGGCGCTGCCCTGGCGGCGGCGGCGTCTCGTTGAAGAGGTATCCGCTCGGCTCGTGTTTGCCTTCAGACCAAAAGCTGTTGTTGTGGCTGTCTCCCGCGCGCGGCCGCAGGTTGCGCAGCGCTGCAGGGCGCAACCGCGGCAGAAAAGACATATTGGAGCGCGCAGCTGCGCGCAAATGTTGATACACGCAGTTGCGGCAAGCTTCTGGCCTGGCGCTCTCTGCACTTTTCGCAAGGGGGCTGCTAAAAGGCCAGGCAAGCTTGCCCTCCCTCACTGCAGAGTACAGAGGCGAGCTGCTACGGGAGGTCTAGGGGGCCAGCCCTCTCGTGCTCCTCCACCAGGCTGGCGTGGTGCAGCCTGGGCGTCGAGTCACAGCTGAGGCACGCCAAACCCCCACCAGCGAGTGCCCCAGCAGAGCACGCAGCGAGCCAGGCTTGGGGGAGCACAACTGCAATGGGCGCCCTGCCACTTGCACCAGCAACCTTGGCGGCGCAGCGGTTCTCAGCGCAGACGAGTGCGACCCGCGCGTCTGTGCCCTACTGGCTGTGCGGCATTGTTACGTCTTGGCTGGGCATGTTTACCGCGCTTTGCACCACTGTTTCAATGCATCTGACCGCCTGATGCGCCCGCAGGCTTTGCGCCGAGCTGCCATCACCGAACACAGGCACGCCTTTAGTAGCTGTGCTGGTTGGCGTATGCTTGCGCCTGGCGCAGGGCTGCGTCGGAGCTCGAACTCGAGAACTGCACAGCGCAATGCAAGCCGTGTGCTGCATTGCTATGGAGTCTTGACAACATGTGAGTGCTGCAGGCGCGGCGGTTGAGGGCCGGCGCAGCGCGGACAGCGGTGGTAGCGAGCGCGAGCGCCGAGTCTGGCCCCACGCTGCGGAAGCCCGAGTTGGTCAGCAAGCCAGTCGTGCGCGAGGCCCCGGCAGAGGAGCACGATGCAGCGGCCGCCAAGCCGTCCTCATCCTCTGCCACGACCGCAGCCCCGTGCGACCCCAAGAAAGCCTTGTCGTGGGGCTGCGCCGCGCGCAGCGAAAGCACCAGCGTGTGCCTGGAGGGTCTGTCGCGTCAGAGACAAGCGCGGCTGCAACCTGCGCAGCACGCTGAGTATGCTAGGGGAATGCAAATTGGAAGAGGCAGGACTGCCGTATCGGACGCTGTCCGTGCACGCTGAGCAGGCAGCCCGCAGCACTGCAGGCGGCTTGGCTGCAGAGTGTCCTTCGCCTTGCTGCTGCAGGCGCTGGCGCACGGCGCCCGTCGCCTGCCTGCAGTCTGTGATTTTTGGTCCCGAGGGGCTGCCGTGTGGCTGCCGGGGGGTGCAGACGCACACGGCTTGCAGCGCCGCGTGGCGTGCTGCTGTGCGTGAGCACAGGATGTGCGCAGCAAGTCATTCAGAAGTCCACTTCCTGTGTGCGTACAGCACGTGCAACTGCTGCGCGACGTTGCATGACCAGCAACAGCGCGTGCCGGGAGCCCCTGTTCTTGGGCTCCCGTCCGTCAGCGCTTTGAGCGCCCGTTCTCGCGCCTCACGACGAGGTGGTGAAGGGCCGCCCGTGTGCGCGCGCAGGGCGCGCGGCGTGACGATCGAGTTCCAGCGCTCGCAGGCCAAGGCCATGCAGCGGTACTTCCGCGAGCTCAACGCGCAGAAGGCCGCCGAGAAGGCGCAGTGCGCGCCTGCGCTTCACTCAATGAGCCGCTCTGGCGCTTCATTCAAAGAGCCAGGGCGGCTTTGTTTTGGAGGTCTAGTACGGCTGCAGGACAACAGAGACACCTCAGATCTGTGTTGACATGAGGAGCGGCTGGCGTGCCAGCCAGCAGCTGCTGTCGGCCCCTGCCGCAGTTGCCAAGGCTGTGATTGTGCGCAACTGAGCAAGACGAGCTGCAATACATGACAGTATCAAAGTGGTGCTGGACCTCGCCCTGGTTGGCCAGAGCCCCTGCGTGTCTGCATCGACACGCCTGGCAGCTTGTGTAGACAGGCCTGATGGCCCTGCTCTGCTGCCATCTGCCGTCGCCTCGAGGTGAGCGGGCGTGTGCGTCCGCGCGTGGCAGGGTGTTTGGCTGGACGAAGAAGAACGAGATTGGGAACGGGCGGTGGGTCATGTTTGGCTTCGCGGTGGGCTTGCTGACCGAGTACGCGACTGGCGTGGACTTCATTGACCAGCTCAAAATGATTGTCTCGTTCCTGGGCATTGCGGACGTGGAGTGACCGGGTGTTGGCGCATGCGCGGCTCGCCCGCGCATGCAGTTGGACTCGCGCTGCCCGTGATCAGCGCTACCAGCTGCAGCCTGCAGCGGCGGCAGCCTGGGGCGCGCTGCTTTCCCTCCTGCTGGTGCCCGTGCGAGAGAGAGGGTGCTGGCATCCTGCGACCTGGTTTTGCGCTGGCCTTCTTGTGAGCGTTCTGCTGAGCAATGCAGGCACCGGGCGAGTCAGAGCGTGAAAGTTGACATAGGATGGCTGTGAACTGTACACTGTGGATGCAACAGAGTCACTGCAGTACTTGGTAACAAAGAGTCTTCACGATTGTCCTCTCCCCTTGCATGCGCTCCAACATGGCCATGTTGGAACGCGTGCATGGGGACCATGGTGTACTTACCAAAACCAGGCATGGCTGGACTGGCCGACAGCACTGCCTTCAGAGCAGTGTGGGGCCAACAGCACTCCTTTCACAGCAATGTGGGGGGACCTGCCGGCTCTGCACAGGCTACAGCCTTGCGAAACAGCCAGAAGCGCAGACGTAGCATGCTCATGCAGACTTGCACGCTTGCAAGGTCCTGACTGCAGCACTGCTACTTGGCTCTCATGCTACCTATGCATCCGGACACGGTTAACAACGGACGGCTGCACCTCAAAGTAACCAGATTCCCTGAGGCCAGAGCACCAGCTCAGTTGCACAACCCCGCTGGCCTCACTGGCTAGTCCTACATGGCTGCACACCACACACAGACCATCACAAGACACAGGCTGCGCCGGAAACCCGGCGCCAGCATACTACGCTGGGGTTGTGCATGCCACAGCTCGGCAACGCCTCAAGGGCCTTGGCCTTGCTGCGCCAGCTCTGCGCAATCATCGCACTCGCCGTCGCTGGCATCGTCATCGTCGCCCCAGTCCCCAAACGGCCGCTGCTTGTGGAAGATGCAGCACTCTGCGCGGCGCGCACACGCTCTGTGCGTCAGCGACCCTCGCTCCCTGGTGTCGGCCAGCTTGCACGAGAGGCCGCTCGGACGCACTTTTTGACTTTTTCTTGTTCAAGGCCTCGTTGTCCACCACGTCCTCTGCCCACCGCACCGCCTGCCGGACACGCACGCGTCACTCATGCACAGCATGACTGGGACGGGTATCTGCACAGGTCGTGCCCGCGCGGAAGCGCACCTTCTTTTTCCGCCTGGGTACGAGCCGCAGCGTGAGCACTTCTGCAGCGCGCAGCACCCTGGTAAGCTTTGAAAGCAAGCGTAAACCACAACGGCAGATAGAACAGCACAGCACCTGCAGGCGCGGACTGGGAGGCGTGCTGCGCAGCGCTGCTTGCCCCGTTCTGCAAGCTGGTTACGCTCGAAGTCATGCTCTGGCTGTGCAAGGCGTGCCAGCACAGCAGCTGGATGCTAAGAGCCACGCGCCGCAACTCAAATAGACTTGAAAACTGATCTCCCTGTCTGTCTGAAGTGAGAACAGCTGCGCAGGCGTGCAAAGCAGCCTCCGGATGGATATGCCAGCACGCGGAAGGAGAGGAAAAACTGAAGCCGAAGCTGAACGGCGTGACAGGGGTACATCTAGGGTGCCAAGGGGTGCCAGGCCGCATGTGTTCCTCATCATCATTACTACAAGCACAAAAACACCGGGGGCAGGCAGACGCAGATATGGCGCGGGCGGCTTAGTATGGAAGGCTCTGAGTGCGCGCTCCTCAGTGAACCCAGGCGTGTTCGATTTTAAGCCTGTTTCAGCCAGCTGCAAGCTGTTTGCGGGGCCTGAGCTCGCAAGGCCTGTAAGCAGTGCATCATGACGCTCCTCAGTGAGCATGCCCTGTGCGTGCCGCCGCATGCAGCCTGGATAGCCAGCGCATGCGCTGCAAGCATTGCAGCGCACACACTGTCGGTTACGGATACCAGACGCTTATACCACTGCCAGGCACCCCTCGGCACACCAGCGCACGCGTCGGCGCTGTCACGGCGCATGCCGGGCCATGCACCTGCATGCGCTCACAACGCAGTGCCCGCGCGCTCCCTGCAGCGCGCGCACAGGCGGCCCGCCACCGGGACGCCCTGCTCTGCCGGTCACAGCTTCCCGAGCAGCCCACCTGCACCCCTAAGAGAGACGCCCCCGACGCCCGGCAACAGCCCGCGGCATGCTGCCACCCCCCCCGCCAGCGGCCTCACAGGTAGCCCATGGCCTTCTTGTAGGTCACCTCCTCCTTCCAGGTCACGCGGTCCTCGATCCAGTTGCCGCTGCTGTTGCGCCGCGTCAGGTCCCGCTTGCCCGCCGCGGGTTTGCCTGCGCGCGCGCGTGTTACGGCCATTGCTCGACCCCAGCATCATGCCATGTCCTGCAACTCTTTACGGCTGGCCTGACTTGCCCGCCGCACGCTTGCCTGCGCGCACATTGGCCCTTCCACCCCCGAGATCCTGCCATGTCCTGCATCTGTTGACGAGGCGCCCCGCCTGCCCGCCGCGCGCTTACCTGCTTTTCTGTAGCACCTCACCAGCCATGTCCAACATCCTGACGGCACAGCAGTCCCTGCCACTGCATGCATGATGCTTGCCAACAACACCCTGCGTCTAGGTCTGCCATCATCCCATCTTTTACACTCCAGGTGCTCACAGAGTCACATGACAGTGCTGAGGTGGCTGCTCTGTTTGGCAGCCGCCGTGTTGGCACACGCTGAGAGCACAGGCCGCCGCAGAGCTCCTTCAAGGGAGCAGCCCAAATGCCAACAGCGGCCGGTCTGCTGCAGAGACCGCAGCGCAGCAGACCAGCAGAGGCCGGGCGCGGGCGCGCACCAAAGACCTCGTCCAGCGGGCAGGTCTTCTGGCGCTGCTGGAAGATCTCGTCGGGGTCGACCGCCAGCTGCGCGGCCAGCTGGCCCGCCAGCGCGCGCCCGCGCGCCCAGTCCGGCACCGGCTTGCTCGGCGCCGCGTCGTCGGCCTCGTCCTCGTCGCTGTCCTTGTCGCTCCTGCGCGGGTGGCGCTCCCATGTGCAGGATGGAGCGGGGCTGCCGGCTGCGGCAGGCCGCTGCTTCCCTGACGGCGCCCCTCCCACAGCCCGCGTCGCTTGTGCGTGTACGGTGCCCTCATTTGGAGCTGGCTCCAAGATCAGGGGAGAGCCGGGGTTGCGTCAGACTGAAGCCCTGGTCTCAGCTCCAGCCTCTGGCCAATGCTCCACTCCTGCTTCAATCTAAAAATCTGCAGCATGGGGGACTGCCGCGCAGAGCGTGTCAGCGGTCGGGGCAGGCTGCAGGCCATGGGTCGGGCCCGCACTTGTAGGGCGAGATCTCGTATGTCTGCGGCCCGGCCTCCCTTGCGGGCGCGGCGCTGCCCGGCCCCGCCGCGCCCAGCGCCGCCGGCCCCGAGGAGGACCCTCCGGCCGCGCCGGCAACCCTGGGGAAGCCCCCCCAGGCCGCCCCAGCGGACACCGCGGCATGCGCCGCGCGAGCCGGGAGCTCCCCGGAGCCCCGCGCCTCCAGCGCTGCCGCCGTAGCCGCCGCGGCCGCCGCGTGCGCGGGCTCCGGCGCCGCGGCGGCGATGGCGGCGAGGTCGGGCGCTGGCGGCTGCGGCTGCGGCGGCGGCGCGGCCGTGCGCGCGCGCTTGGCCTCCGCCGCCTGGGCAGGTGGCGAACCCGAGTGTGTGATGAGGGGTGCTCTAGAGCGATGGTAATGTACACTTGCCATGCATGACAGCATCGCATGCAGCCACCAGCGTTCTTGGCAGCCCGTGCAGACTTTGCAGCGCGCCAGCAGCCGCCTTACCTCAGTCGACCACACGCACAGGCGATACACTGTTTTACCTCAGTCGACCACACGCACAGGCGATACACTGTTTCCTCGACGTCGCAGTGCACGGGTAGCATCATAGACATAAGTGCAAAGCTGCATGCCAGCACAAGCGCGCCCGTTGGCTCTCAAGAGCACATATCAGTGTCCCGGTGCCGACGACCGCCTTACGCATCAGCACGGGCCATACAGCCATCGCGAGCGCCCCACGGCGCGCCTGGTCGGCGCGCTGCGCGGCCTTGCGCTTGCGCTCATCCTCTTCGGCCGCCGCACGGTCCGCCGCGGCGCGCTCTGCCTCGGCCTGCGCGCAGGGTGCGGGCGCGTCGAGCAGGGACCCGGCTATCTGATGCCGCCTATATGGCCAGCGCGACACCTGCGCTGGCCCGCAGCAGGGGCCGGGCGAGCGGGGCCGGGTCGCATCCGGGGGGACGGCAGGCTGTACCACGTGCATGTCAGGGGGCGCATGGCCCTCCAGACGCGCGCGCACACAATGAGCGGCGAGGCTGAGGGCGCAGACGCCCCCAGCTTCTGGCTCGGGGGCCCGTGCACGGCACAGCGCGCGGCATGGGCTGCTGCCAACTGTTTCCTTTCTTGTGTCTAGAAGGCAGAGAAAAGGCTCCTTGCTTGTTGGGCAAGGAAGCCATCCCCGGCCGCGCAAGGGCGGGGCGCGGGCGAGCGGCGGCGGGCGCCACCTTGCGCTTGAGGCGTAGCTCGTCCAGGCGGCGCTGCTTCTCCTCGCGCTCGCGCCGCTCGGCCTCCTCCCGCGCGCGCCTGCCGGCCGCAGCGCAGACGCGGTGACGAGCAGTGGCACCATGCCGCTCCATGGTGATGCACAGATGCGGTCAGCCTTGTCACCAGTGGTGCTCTGACCAGCCTCGTGTCGGCACCCGTGACGTACGGCGCAGTCTCAAGGCCACAGCCAGCCAGCAGAGTGCACATGACGCGCAGCCTGTGCTCTGCTTGCTTGCTCGTCTGCGCGCATGCACTGTGCCGGGGGACAGGTACGCTCTGCTGTGTGCTCCGGAGCTTGGGCAGCATGAGCGGCACAGCGAGCGGATGCGCACCGCCGCGCAGCAGCCTCCTCGTCGCGCCGGCGCTGCGCATCCGCTGCCGTGCGCCGCGCCTCCTCATCGGCGGCCGCCTGCAAGCCGTATTCATGTACCCTGTCTGTGCATCTCAGTGCATGCCTGTCTCTTTTGAAGCGCAGTGATCAAACACCGATGCGCCCGCTGGAATCTCTGCACAACGGCTGCTTGCCTGTGGGCAGCGTCGCCTATCCTGTGGTGCAGCGGGGCGCCCGCCCCGACACCGCTCCATTGCACTGGCGGTCGACCAGCTGACCAGCGCGCCGACAGGCAGCGGCGCGCGATGCATGTCGTGCAATACATGCATGGCACGTCGCTCACTGTCAGCAAGTGAGCATTGCACTCCCCTGCCGGCCTGAAGAGCGGCGAGCGCGGGGCACCTTGGCGTCGGCGGCGCGCCGCGCGCGCTCCTGCCGCTGCTTCTCGGCGGCCTTCTGCGCCGCGCGCTCGGCGCCGCGCTGCGCCTCGCGCCGCCGCGCTGCGTCCGCAGCCTCCAGCGCGCGCACCTGGCGTGCGGCCGGGCGCTCTGGAACGGAACCCCCCGGTGCAGCGGCGCACAGGGTCAGGCATGCTGTGCCCTACTTTAAGAACGTGATATTATGTCCAGCTTGCAGTGTCATGATGCAGTGCGGGTGCCGGAGGCTGAAGGGACGCAGCCTGGACGGGCGCATGTCGAGGGGCGCGTTGCGTTTCTCTTGGAAGGCAGGACGGCGGTCAGCTGCACATGCAGGTCATGGCTGCCAGCCGTGCGTCAATGCAGTAAATGTGGAACCACAATGCGCCGCGGCGCACCTTGACCGGCTTCTTGCCGGCGGCGGGCGCGCCCTCGGCCGGCTCCGCGCGCGCGACGAACGGCAGGAACGAGCGCACGGTGGACACCAGGTTGGCGCCCAGGCCGCCGATGCCGCCGCCGCCGCCGCCGCCGCCGCCCTCATCACGCCCGCTCGCTGACGGCAGCTCTACGGCTGCCGCCGCTTCCAGCGCAGGGTCCGAAACAGGCTGCGCCTCCTCGCGGGGCTCCTCCCTGCTTGGGGGCTCCGGCGCGTGCGCAGGTCCCGACCCAGGGTCTGCCGCTGCGTCGCCGCCGCCTGCGGCCTCCCCGGCCCTCCCGTGCGCAGCCCCTGGGCCAGCAGAGAGTGCATCGGTGACTGGGGCCACCGCGACGCGCTCTGCCGCGGCTGGCCGGGTGCCCGCATGCTGCGCCTGGTCTGGCGGCCCTGTCGCCGGGGCAGGGCCAGGGTCTGAGCTGTGGCGCGGGGCACTAGCGCTGCTAGGCGCTGTCTCTTTGCCGCTCAAGGCCCGCCCGGTTTCTGGGGCGGGCGCCAATGCGGCGGCGGCAGCTGCGCCAGCGTCCTGTGCAGGCCCCGCGGCGCTCACAGCCGCTTCGCCGCCACGCGCGCCCGCCGCCGAGTCCGCCGCAGCATCGCGGCCAGCACCGGCGCTCCCGGCAGCGCCCGGCGCGCGGCCGGGCGCTTGCGCTGCGGCAGGACCCTGATCAGGACTGGCGTCAGGTCCAGGGCCCTGTCCAGGGTCGGCGTCAGGTCCCGCGCCGCCCTCGCCCGCCCCAGCGGCGGCGGCCGTGCGCCGTGCGTCGCCGCCGGGCGCCCAGCGCGCGCCGGACGCAAAGGCCGACCGGCCGCCGCCGCGGCCGGCGGCCGCGGCGGTCGGGATGTCGGCGCCGGTCTTGTAGGCGGTGCCGCCGCGCGCGCTGCCCGGCGCGCCGCCGGCCGGCGTTGCAAACGCGTCCGCGCCGTCCTCGTAGTCGCTGTCGCCGCCGCTGTCGTCGCTGGGCTCGATCACCACGTCCACGTCTCCATCCGAGTCGGCGGCGGCGCCTGCGGCGCCGGCGCTGGCCCCTGCAACCTCTGCGCTGCTGGCCGGCGCCTGGTGCGCGGGCGCGAGCGCGGGCGCAGGCGCGGGCGCGGCTGCTGGCGGCTGCGCCCGGGCCACGACCGCCTCTTCCCTGGTCGCCGCTGGCGGCGGGCCCGCAGATGCTGCGGATTCGAGCAGGCCATGTTTGCGGAGGGGCTGCGCCGGCCCCGCCCCCGCGTCCGCCTGAGCGTCCACGGCCTGCTGCCCTGCGGCGGGCGCAGCGCACGCTCCCGGGTCCGCCTGCTGTGCGCCATCCGCCGCAGCCTCCAGCGCAACCGCTGGCGAACGCACTGCCGGCGCGGTCCCGGCGCTAGCGGGCTCCTTGGCGCTCCCGGCTGCCGCGGCCTCCTGCGCCGGTGCAGCCGCACCGACGCCTGCCGGCTGCGGCGCCGGACCATCCAGGCTCGCCCTGCCGCCGCCGGCAGCGCAGGCCGCCGAGCGTGCGTGCTCTTTGCCTGACGCCAAGCCGGCCATACCCCCGGCACGCGGCGCGGCGGTCGCCTTGGCGGCCGAGCGCAGCACGCGCCGCGGCAGCGCGGTCGCCGGCGCGGCGCCGGGGTCGGCGTCAGGGCCGGGCGCCGGGGTTGCGCTTGCCGGCGCGGGTGTCCCCCGCGCGGCCGAGCGCGCCGCACCGCGCGTCCGGCGCGCCGGGCGCGCGTCGGGCGTGGGGTCAGGTGCGGTGCCCGCGCCGCCGAACCCTGGGCCACCTGCACCAAGCAGCGCGCCCTCGCAGGGCTGCCCGCTTTCCGCCGCCGGCGTGTCCGGCACCGCCCCGACTGCCCGCTCGCCCGCGCCCGCGGCCTGCGCTGCGCCGGCGGGCGGCGCGCCGCAGGCGCCCGCTGCCGGGCTCGCGGGCTGGCCGCCCGGCGCCGCACCCGCCGGATCGCCCCGGGCCGCGGCTTCATGCAGCGGGAGCGCGCGCGCTGGCTGCCCATCCAGAGCCGCGCCCGCCGCTGCGGGCGCCTCGCTAGCGGGGTCGAGGTCTCGCACCTCGGCCGCCGCGGCTGCGGCGGACGCCGCAGCCGCCCGGCCGTGGCAGCCCTCCGCCTGCCCGCCGGTCGCCCTGGCGCTCCGACGCCCTGCTGTCCGCGCGGCGGCAGAGTGCTCCTGGCTTCCTGCCTCCTGCTCACCCGCGCCCTCTGGTGCGCCCAGGGTGCCCGGCGCGCCGTCGCCGGCTGCGCTGCCCGGCTCGCCGCCCTCGCACGCGGCCGCAGCGGGCGGGCTAGCTACAGCAGGGTCTGGTGCGGGGTCCTCGGCAGCGTCGGGCGCGCGCTCCGCGCCGCTGGCGGCGCGGGTGCGCGCGCGCGCAGGCGCGGTGCGCTTGCGCGCAGGAAGCTCCGGGGAAAGGGCGCGCTCGGCAGCGTGCGCTCCCACCGCTGCAGGCAGCCGAACCAGGTCATGAGTAGCTGGGTAGATGACAGCGGGCGCTCGGCAAGACAAGCTCGCACCTGTAGCAAGCGGTGAGATTTATGTCGTCAGACACAACTGCGGGGAGGTTGAGGTTCAGGTTCTGGTCAGTTTCAGGCAGCCCCACCTGCGCTCGCCAGACCAGTATGCAGCAAAGGCTTCAGCCTGGGCGACAGCCTGGGTGAACTTGTTGTCCTTTCATAGGATAAGGGATACACGGAGTCAGCCTCGCCTGGGTCCGTAGCTCCGCCGTCCTCCGCTGCGCTGGCAGCCCGCGTGTTCGCCCGCGTCGCGCGCGCGGCCCTGCCCGGCGCCAGCGGCGGCCGGCCGGCGCGCGCGCGTGCTGCGCGCGTCGCGCGCGGCGGGCCCGGCGCTGCAGCCGCGTCCGTCGGCCCTGGCTGCTCCACGCTCGGCGGCGCAGCGTCCGCTGCGGCCGCTTCCGCTAGCGCAGCATTTGCCGCGGCAGCATCCTCCGTGGCCTCCTCGGCGACGGCGGCCAGCTCCGAGGGGCGCGCGCGCGGCTTGCGCGTGCGGCGCGCAGCGCGCGTCGCTGGCTCCTCCTCGTTCTCCTGCGGGGTGCAGCTAATTCGCTCGCTGCTGGCAGTCTCCACAGCACCCCCTTGCCTGCAAACACACTGCACAGACACCCTCTAACTGTGTCAGTGTGAAGTTTAGTGGTGCTTGACGCGCGGTCACAGGACAGTCGCCAGGATCTTGATATCATGGCCTGTGTAAACGACCGCAGGTGGAAAGCCCACCTTGCCGCGCGCAGCCCCTGCAGCGGCAGCGACCGCTGCGACCGCACTATCGGGCGCCGCTGCATCGCCGCGCGTCGGCGCGCAGTCGGCTATGTGCACGCGCGCGTCCCGAACCGCTGCCTCCAGCCAGCTCACGTCCTGCGCAAAGGCGCTCCGCACCGCCTCCAGTTTCGCCGCGCCCGCCCGCTGCAGCGCATCCCGCACCAGCTCATAGCTCTTTGCCATCGCTGTTTCCACTGGCGCTGGCCTGCCTCAAGGGCGCGGTCAGGCCTGGCGCTCAAGCATGCAGGCCGTGCTCGCACAACCAGTGCTGGGCAAGTGCAGCGCTCCCAACGCAAGCGAGCCGCAAGGGAGACACAAGTGCGGCGCTTCCTACTGTAGCGGAGCTTACCTACCGAGCCAGCAGACGCAGCGCTGCGAGCTGCTTCACTTTTTGAATCCAAGGTGGGATAGGTTAGGGTAATTGTAAGTGCATGCTGACCCGCATGGTCATACCAGATGAGCAGGTGAGGCCGGGCGCAGCCGCATGGGGGTGGCCGCCAGCAACATGCACAGCATGCCTCTGTATCACTGTGTCGCCGCAGCCTGCCTTTACATGCTCTTGCATTCGCACGCACGCAGTGAAGACTCCGCTCTCTGTGGCACACGCCTAGCACAGCAGAGGCACAGGACAGTCCAGTCACGTTCACCACCCATTGTGCACCCATCCACCATGAGCGTTTGCTCGTGCTGATCAGAGTCCCTCGTGCCTGATAGCCAAACCCCAACCCGCATGCATTTAACCATCCGAGTGAGTAGATGCAAATACCTGTAGCAGCGCACGGCGGCTGCCCGCCGCGCAGCAATAAGTGCCCAGCAATTCGTTTGCAGTCCGCCGCCAGGCTGCAATGTCCGCGCAGCAGACCCCCTAGCCCTAGCTAAGCCCTACAGTGCGCCCCGGCCGCGCATGCGCAGCGCGAGCACCAGCGCGGCAAGGGCAACGGCGGCCGCCGCCAGCGTGCGCCGCGCGCGCCACAGAGCGCCCGGGGCCGCTGAGACCGCCGCGATGGCGGCCGGCGCACGCTGCAGCAGCAGCGCGGTGGCGCGCGTAGCGGCGGCAAAGACAGGGGCCCGCCCCATGCGTAGCCGCCGGCCCGCTGCGGCCTCTGCCTCCGCCGCTGCGCGGCCAAGGTGCTCTGTCAGAGTGCCCCACATGAGTAAAGAGAGAAAGAATGCAGAAAGATCAGCTCACTCATGGGCGAGTTTGCGTCTTAAGGCGATGCTTGCACTAGGCATGCTGTTACTGAGAGCCCGCAGCGACAGAAAAGCACTACAGGCCAGAAGCTGGATGGGGCACCTCGTCACACTTTGTTGCCCCGGGGCCTGACAAAGCCATGCAGCGGCACGCTTACTACCCAGACAAGAACGTTAAACAAAGTAGCCATGCACGGCGCAATACGAGCGTTGGCTGCAAACCACTACGCCAGGCGCTCCAGCAGGCCGCAACGGGCGCACATGCTCCTGCTCCTGCTCTCATCCCTACCCCCTCCATACGTGCTTGTATGGGACCTGCAGCGGGCAAAGGCCAGGCCAAGTAGGGAGGGGCGACGCAGGAGCAGGGCGCGCACCGCGCTGGTACGCGCGCAGCGGCTCGCTCTTGCAGGCCACCAGGATGAACAGCGGGTACACCATGGCCATGATGGCCGCGCCCTTCCAGAACGTCCAGTACATCGTAGCTAGCGTGCACACGGAGCCAAAGCCTGCGCGGGCGGCCGGCCGTCGCCCGGCGCCGCGCCGTTATGCCCCATACACATCCCGCGCACCACACCAGGGCGTCCACCGGCTCGCGCGCGAGCTGACAGGCACGGCACGCAGACCTTCTTGGCACTCCGCGCCGAGCGACGTGCCGGACTTGCAGGGTTAGGGTTGGGTTACGGGGCTGGCGGGCGCGCCTAGGAAGAAGGCCCAGTGCTCCTCAATAAAGCTGATGCGGTCCTGCAGCCGGCGGCTGGTGAGGCTCCACTTGTAGTCAAAGCTGTACAGCGCGTACAGCCACGACACCAGCACAAAGTAGGCCGGCCCGCCTGCGGTCAGCCATGCACTGCCCTGATACCCTGTCTGTAAGACAACGTGCCTCGCTGCCCCCTGCAGGGCACGCAATGTGAAGATACAGGTCGGCCAGCGCTCTGTCCCACTGCAGGCGCTGTCACGCCACATCGACAAGCACACTCTACCAAATGATGGCATGGAGCAGCGCTACATCAGAATGCAGCGGGTCAAGGCGGTTGCTAGCTGCCGTCTAGCAAGACGCACTTGTGCTGTCCGGCACCCCCACCGGGCGCGCGCCTACAGCGCCCCCGCGCGCGGGGCGCACCGAGCACCGGCACGAACGCGACGGCGGACACCTGCAAGAAGAACACCGCGAAGAGCGCGACGCGGAACACCTCCTGCGCCGCCGCGTCCAGCCCGTCCTTGTGCCCGCTGCCGCCGCCGCCGCCGCCTGCCGCTGCGGGCGGCGCGCCGCGCGCCTGCCGCCGCTGCCACTGCACCGCCAGCTCCGCGATCTCCTGGTACCTGCGCCCGGGACGCTTGTTGGCCAGGCCCAGGTGCCGGCCCCACCAGGAACAGCCTCCGATTGAGCAGCCACCTCTGCATGCTCAGCTCCCAGGCGCCATCGGCCGCTGCGTTCGCTGACGCGGCACGCGGGCCTGCCAGCGCTGTCAGCGGGAGGAACAAATGCATGCCACACGCGCACACCCCTCGCGCCGCAGGCCGAACAGGGTGCGGGAGAGGGCGCACCACACGCAGCTGAGCGCGAAGCTGACGCAGTAGACGGGCAGCAGCCAGAGCGCCAGGAATAGCACGTGCAGCAGCGCGAGCGTCGCGTCCACCGCCTCAACCCCGCCCCACCCCTGCGGCAGTGGCGATGGCATTTAATGGCCCCACGTACGCGAGCGTCACGTCCACCGCCTCACCCCCGCCCCACCCCGGCGGCAGTGGCGATGCGAGTTGAAGGCCCGAAATAAGCGCCGCGTCCGCCGCCGCTTCCCGGCTGTGCTCGTGCAGCCAGGCCGAACAGCCCAACAGAGGTGTTTGCATAACATGCTCCTCATAGTTCGGATTGCTGAAGAGGGAGCAAGCTGGCACGCTCTGCCTCTCCACCCCTATACAGGCAAACATTGTGCTACAGAAACTTGGCCAGCTCCCGCTCTTGCTGAGGGCCAAGCTTATGCAGACGGGGAGAGTGGCACAGGTGAGGAGCTTGTGCTGAGGGCCGCCAGACTGGCGAGCCTGCCAGGGGCAGCGTGCTCGCGAGGCGCCTCGCGCAGCTCACCTTGAGGCTCGCGGCCAGCAGGAAGCGCGCCCCGGGCGCCATGACGCGCTCCCACAGCAGCACGCTCCCGAGAAAGATGGCGCCGTTGAGTGCGAAGCACTGCCCCGTCTTGCGCTGCGCGCGCAGCAGCTTGGCGCGTTTTGCGGCGCGGTAAGCACTTCAGCAGTCCACGGGAGGCGGCCTGTCTTCTGCGCCACAGGGGCTTGCGACCAGGCTGGGGCGGGAACGCTTGCACCGGCAGCGGAAGGCTCACCAGGATGCGCGGGTCGTGCACGAAGAACTCGATGCAGCGCCATATGCACAGGGCATCCTTGAAGCCAGCGCACCTGCGACATGCCACTGCAATATGCTGAGGCCCATTCATCAACCTTGTTGGAGTCGCCATCAAGCACCCACGTGTGTTATGGATGTGCAGCTACAGCACAACTACACAAACTTACTGCTCCAGGAACAGAAAACTTGTTTGAGTGCCATCCGTCTGCAGAATACAGGAACAAGGTGGTTAGGAGAGCATATGCACACCAGAGCGACACCGCAGAGCGTGCTGAGTGATACGTGCTGTGCAGGAGCTGCTTGGCAGCCATTACAGGCACCGGTGCGCAGCCATCACTGCAGGCTGCGGCCAGCCGGCCACGCGGCCGTGGCCGATGGCAAGAGCACACTCACCTGCATCATGAACGGCACTAGACTGCCAGTGATGCACATGACATCATCCTACAGCTCACAGGGCTCGAGCGCTTCCACTCGGGGGCCATGCATGACTACCATGCATGCAGAAAGAGCAGAAGTAGAGAAATAATTGGCTCACACATGTGCAGCTTTCTTCCTGTTTTACGGGACCTCCAACATAGCAAGTGTATGCAAGGCGATCAACAACGTATCTTGTTACAGTACCGCAGGCAAGCTGAGCTCCTGCATGGAGTTCCCTGGAGCCCGTGATCAAGGCATCGCGGAAGACCATCACAACCTTTCAGACAACTCCTACTCCTGCAAGGTGAGTCTTGGAGCTGTTGGTCAAGGCACCACGTGAAGGTGCCTTGAACACCGTGTATGTATTGCAAGTGTGCATGACAGCTCTACTGCTCTTCATCAAGGATATCTGGCGGCAAACTTGCACACCTTGCAGTCCAGAGCAGCACGTCGGAAAGTCTGCATAAACGCGCGCTGCCTGGGCTGCAGCAGACCTCTTGCCTCGCGGCGCTCTCCAATGGCCTGCTGCGCGGCATGTTTGGCCTCGTCTGGGCTGACCGGCCGGCGCGGCCTGCCGCTGGGGAAGTGCAGTATGCAGCCGGCCTCTGCAGCGTATGCTGCTGCGTGCGCAAAGCGCTGCAGGCGCAGCCGCTGCCCCTGACGCTCGACTTTTCTGCTGCACGCTTGAGCGAGGGCCAGCGCGCGTGGCTGGCAGCGCCTGTGCGGGTGGGGTGCGTTCAAGCCACCAGCATCAGCGACAGTGAAGAACGCTTGTGGCGTGGCTATTATAAGAGCGTCCTCGCGCACCACGGCCACTCCCTGCTCGAGCTGTCCGGTGTACCACTGCGGCTCTTGACAACTGTTGACCAGAGCGTGCTGCCAGCCCTGGACATGAGCGGCCTTGCCCTTACCCAGCTAGGGATTGTATGTGTGCTGCCCTACCTTCCTATGCGTGTGTTTGTGCAGAAGCGCGTCTGGCTGGCGCCGGGCTTCTGGCCGCAGAGCCTGGTCCAGCTCACGCTCCTCAGCGCAAGCTGCAAACAAGATGGGCTGCTGGGCCGTGTGGAGTGGGGCACGCACTCAGCTTTGCGCCCGACGAATGACCCCCTGCCGCAGCTGCAGAGCATTGCTGTGATGGGGGGCATGCGCTTTAACAATTTGTACGATCTGCCACTGCTGCGAGGGCTGAAGACCTGCCCTGCCCTGACTGTAGACAGTGGGGATTACCAGCATGGAACATGGGTAAACGCAAGCATTCTGGAGCACGTTCGCAGCATACACCTACAGGCTTCCGTGTAGTTTAAAATGGAACAGTCAAGCCCAATCCTGATGGGCTGCACGCGTCGCCAGTCCAGAGTCTGTGCCCGCCGGCACTGCAATCCGCCACAAGTGAGGCGCTTTCGATTTGTTTGTCAGGCTTCCGGTCGCCAGGCTTTGAGTTTGCTCTACCGCACCGCATGGCACTGCGCGCGCTGTTTGAGCATTGTTCTGGCCAGTTTGCGTTTGAGGTGTGCATGCGTCCATGCGCCCCAAACCAGCCAATGCGCCTGGCCTGGCGCCGGTGGCCCCGGCAGGGCTCGACAGACTGGCAGGCCGCGGCGGACGCGCACGCGCAGGCCGCTGCATGGGCCCATGAAGCCTGACTGCGTAGGAACAGGGCAGCATTTCAGGGAACAGGGACCGTGCAGGGTAGGCCAGGAGGGCGCCTCAGGCCTCCTCTTGCGGGTGGTGGCGCGGCGCGAGCGGGCACATGTAGCTGGATGCAGCGGCGTGCAGTGAGGCGCGTGCCTGTGCCCGGCGCAGCTGGCGCTTGCTGGCATGTCATCATGACGTTGGCATGCACACCGCATACTTGCCAAGGCAGTCAGGACGGCGGAATGTTGCGAAAGCAACGACACGCCAGACTTTGGGCACTGGTCTGCTACTCTGCGCAACATCCTATGCCAGGATCCGGTGTGCCCAGAGGATGCAGTGGTGCGGTGCTGACAGTTTAGACGGACTTCCTTCCTATACAGCAACGTGCTTGAACATGCAGGAGCGGGTGGAATGCATCAGATAGATGACGAAATGCTGACGCGTCCTGTAGCTGACGGTGCATGCGTTCAGCGCACAGCAACCTGTCACATCACAGACTCTGTGACACAGAGTGAGGCAGTGCAGGTGCCGCGCGACACCTGCCTCGGTCGCCATGCAGCCAACAACGCAATGCGGTGCACACATGCATGTTCAGCGTGCCGCGAGCCTCAGGCGCGAGGCCGTCGACGTGATACTCCGCCCGCCCTCGAGTTGAGGGATGATGCTGCCCAGCCGGGCAGCCTCGCGGCCGCCAGCAACCCCCTGCTCCGCCAGGCCGGGCTAGGCCTGCCTCGGCGGTGCCTGCCGCCGGCACGCCCGCGCGCACTCCGCCAGCACAGCCGCCTTCTCGCGCCGGAAGGCCGCCGCCGCGGCGCCGCGCGCGCTCTGCAGCTGCGGCGCGGCCGCGCGCGGCCCGCTGGCCGGCCCCAGCACGTCCGCCTCGGCGTCGCAGATGGCCGCGGCCACCTGCGCGGGCATAGGGTAGGGTCAGCAAGCAGGCCTGTCTGCGGAGCCATGCGTGCGGAGACTGCAGTCCAGCGCCCGGAGTTGGCCTGCCAACGACGTGCTTTCGTGTGCAACGATGTGGTTTGCTGATCAGTGACATGATTTGCTGAGCACATAGGTTGCTGAGCGACGTGCACTGCCACGCGCGGCTACGGGCAGCACCCGCAGCGCGTCAGCCTCGTGCGCGCCCGCCAGCGACGCCCTGAGGACGCCCAGCGTCGCCTCGTCGGGGCCGCGTCGCGTGAGCGTGCCCTGTCGCGTACCCAGTCCAGTGCCAGGTGAGCTCTGACTCCGAGCAGGTGGAAGGGCCGACTGTTGTCAAGCAGACACAACACTGTGAGTCTTCTCGCCATTGCTTAGAGCAGTGGCCGCTCATCACTCTCAGAGTGCATCAGCTTTACACGTGAGCTTGATAGAGCTCCTTTAAAGCCAGACTTTTGAAGGATACATTGGCTGGACACCTGATTGGCTTGCATGGGCTCTGCAGCAGCGTCCAGCATACACGAGCGAGCAGGTCTGCAGCAGCGAGGGGCACCGGGCTCGCCGTGAACGCGGCGTCCGCGGCCGCCTGCCCCAGCGGCGGGTCCATGCCGAGCGAGGCAGCCGCGGCACGCGCGCGCGCGGCCAGGCTAGGCACGCGGAACGCGTCATGCGGGTTGCCGGCCTCCACAAAGCCATAGAACTGCAGCAGCGAGTCGTTGCCCTGCGGGCCGTATGAGATGAACACCTGCTCGCCCTGCGCGCGCGACCGCGGGGGCTCAGGGCTGGGTGCAGGGTAGGGTAGGGCGTATAAGGCAGAGACCTGCATGTCCGCACGGGCAGCCCATGTGGAGCTTGGAACTGGCTCAAGGGCTGCCGCGCTCGCGACACACAGCCTGTGGTGTCGGCAGCAGCCTGGCGCCTGGCATGTCCACTACAAGCTGTGACTCGCATCATGTCGGCCACCAGGGCGGCCTGTATCCTGGCGAATGCATCCGGCATGACAACATCTTCAGGGAGGCGCCACAGGTATCTGGCATGTGTGCCAAGGCACCATAGTTGTTCTCTGCACTGCGCGCGCCGCGTGCTCCAATGCGCCGTGAGCCGGCTGGCCGCACCTGCTTGAAGCGCCGCGAGCCGGTCCTGGCCACGAAGCGGTCCCGGAAGTACTCATACTCCACCTCGCTCTGCGCGGCGCGCCCCGCAAACACCCGGCGTCAGCTGCCATCAGTGACGTATGCAGTCACCGTTTGCATGGTGGTTTTGTGTTGCGGCTCTGGTGAAGGTCCACACGGGTCTGCCATGCGGCACTCCAAGTCCATCGACTCTGCCTTGACGATGCGGGCGGCGCAGCGCGCACATGCAGCGACATGGCGTGGAAAGGCTCAGGTTTGCGGAGAGCGCCATGGTGAGGGTCATGGAATGCCAGGGTCTGCGGCGGGCCCGCTGCATGCACAACCCCGCGCGGCGCCAGCCCCGGGCCCGCACCTCGACCGTGCCGCGGTGGTTGATGAGGTCGAGCCAGGGGCACATGGCGTACCACTTGATGCGCTGCGACAGCAGGTACGTGTAAATCAGATTGAACAGCGCCGCCGCGATCGCGCCGTTCAGCACCTGCGCAGGCGTGGAGAAGGATGAGGAGGAGCGGGCAGAAGAGAAGGGTGGAGAAAAGGAGGCGAGAAGGAGGCAGGTTGCCCACGCAGGCTCGTTCACCGCCGCGTGCGAGGCGGTGCTGCCACGCCAAGCAGGGGCCGCACATGCAACCATAGCCAGAGCGTCTGTGCCGTGGACTGTGCAAGTTGACAGATGCTATTTAAAGCCTGTTTCTAATATCATCAACACTTGTATGTGGACACGCTGTGCTACACACATGTCATAGCACATGCTGCAGGCCCAGCTGTTCCAACGCGAACACGTGCTGGTGAGGTCACATGGCGGCAGCCCCATTGCCGCGCGCCACCTTGGCACGCACAACTGTGTGCGGGGGACTGAACAGCGCATCCACAGTATCTGTACTTGTATTGAGTCAGCAGGATGCATGGGGGGCACCTGCTCCAGCGGGACATGCAGGACCGTGAGCGAGCCCGCCCCCGCGGCTAGCAGCGCGACCGCCAGCTTGGCGCGGCTGCGCCAGGGCGGCCCTGGACACGCAATACAAGCAATGAGGCCTTCCAACAAATGCAAAAAAAAACGCTGACAATGGACTGCCCATGGACGTATGACCAGTGTTCTGCGGTACCACTGCAAGATTTGTCTGACATGAAAGAGGCTCGTTGGTGGCGGCAGCAAATACACTCCACCGCCACGCAGACAACACAACCGACCAGCGCTGAAAGACCAGCACACCAAGACGTACAGCAGAGCAAAGCGCAGCGCCCAGCGCGCACCGCCGTACGGCCCGCTGAAGGCGCGGCTGCGCACGCAGTTGAGCGCCCAGCTGAGGTCCTCCAGCGTCACGCGGCTGCCGGGCGTCGCCGCCAGGAAGTCCGCGTGCAGCCGCGCCCACGAGCTCCGCTGCGCCGCCACCTGCGGCGCGCAGAGCCCACAGGCGCCCGCTGGCGAGCTGGGCGAGGCGAAGTCGCCTGCGCAATCCTGCTACCGCCCATGTCCTGCAGACAGGGCGCAGGCCGCGCAGCGCAGCTGGCGCCGCAACGGCGACGCGCCGAGCGCAACGCCATATACAGCGTCAATATGGCTCCCCGGAACCAAGGAAATTAACAGCCTGAAAGCACAAGCAAACGCCCAGAGCACCTGCTGCTCCAGGTGCGGGTAGCGCAGCGCGGCCAGCTCCTGCGGCCGCCACAGCAGCGGCGGGTCGAGCGCGGCGCCGCGCGGCAGCGCGGCCACGTACGCCGCCAGCCGCGATGCGGAACCCAGGCTCGCCTCGTGCAGCAGCTGCAGCGCCATCTGCACGTACCTGCGCCGAGCGAGCGCGCCATCTCGCCGGGCCGGCCGCAGGCCGCCGCGGCTGAGCGTGCGCCGCCAGCCATGCTGTCGGCCCCAGGCCCGCCTCGCGCAGCAGCTGCGCACGTGCAGCAGCGCCGACTGCACAAACAAGTTGCCAAGCACACCCTGTCGCAGTTCGGGCGCAGCGCGCCAGCGCCTAGAACGGTTTCTTACAACCCGCGCCACGCGTCGCTCTTAACCACCACAGAACACATTGGAGCAGTGCATGCACTGTATGCATGAGAGCACCCTCGGCTGTCCTGGTCTTGCTGCCAGGCGGCGCCAGCCCGGGTGCACCGGCAGCTGGTGTCCGGAGCCTCGCCTAGAACAAGGCGCCACAATGCCACGCAGCCGCGCTAACGAGACTACCGGCGCACCAGGGCTTGGACACGTAGAAAGCGGGGGAGCAGAAGTCCGGGAACGGGCAGCGCTGCTTGGGCGTGACGAGCAGCGCCGCGCTCATCGGCAGCGACACAAGCGCCTCGCCTGCCTCTATGTCCACGGTCGCCGCCATGCCGCGCAGCCCTGCGAGCGGCGCCGGAGCCTTACCTCTGTCTCTGTGCTGTTCCCTGGAAAGCGTATGCAGCACGCAAGCTTCCTGGTGGTGTCGGGAGCCACTGGAGTGCCACACCTACCACCAGTGTACCCAGGATTTTTGTACGTTTTGCTGGTAGTTTGCGGACCAGCAGGTGCTCACTGCTTTGAAGGGGTCTCACCATTAAAGTCGGCCATGCGCAGGTGGGGTGCTTCAATGCCCACGTTTGCAGCCCACTGCTCCAGCGCGCTGTCGGCGTTCGCTGGCGCAGCCTCTGCCTGAGCGGCCGCCAGACACCGCTGCCTTTTCCGTGCTGCATTACGCGAAACAGCCAGGGGCTGGTGCAGGTGCTGTTGCGTGTGCTTAGCAGGTAAGCTGTGTCCGCCAATGTCTGTTACGCTCTGTGGGAAGACCAGCACAGAGCTGCTGGCGGCGCAACGGCCGGCTGCAAGCCAGGCACCAGCAGCCATAGCCGCAACTTCTATGTGTAAGCTCTGATTATGGCAGAACGGTAAGAAGTTGTTGTGGGGCGCGTCCCTGAGTATCCCCTCTCTTTGCTCGCGACTCATCCTGCAAAAACCCCCTCTCAGCCGCCCTATCTGTCCTGACACAGTTTGTACCGTTTGCACGCCTTGGCCTTGCACAGAGGTCCAGGCGAGTGTGTGAGATCCCCAACGTGACACTGAGGGTGGTACTGCCGCGCCCGTATTAGTGTGGGGCTCCTTGGCAAGCATGACTCACTCCCGGGCCTTCAGCGCAGCGGACAGGAGCTCACTCACAGCGGTGGACGCCGCACGCCTCGCTCGCGCCAAGGTTTGTTTAGTGTTGCACACCTGCCTGGCACATACATTTTATGCATTGGCATTTTTGCAACTGCTGTGACGCATTTGTTGTGCGTGTCTCTGCCTGTAAGACACTGGTGGCTTTTGCACGCCCGATAGGCAGCCGCAGCCGCTCAACCAGTCAACCTGCCCAGCGCAGGGCTACCCGTACGCGCGGCCCGCGTCCTCGTTCCTGTACGTGGACCGCGCCGTGTACACCTTCCCGGACAGCGCGTGGCGCGGCCCCAACGCGCTGGAGGCCCTGCAGCTCACCGCGTACGACGGCGAAAGACTAGGTGCGCACCCCGCTGCCCCGGCGGCCAAGCAACCCGGGTACAGCTGGTGACAGGCTCCAACGCGCGCTGCCTGATGAACTTACTGCCAAGTTGTAGTTCGCAGACTCCGTGCACCGCACACTCCATGCTTGTAATTAGCAGTGGGCTGGGGGGTGTCATACAGCGGCGCGGCGGTGCTGGCGGGCGCGCCTGGCGCCGCGCCGGCCGCCGAGCCCTGGACGCCCGTGCTGGCCATCGGCAGCAACGCCGGGCCGGAGCAGCTGGCGCGCAAGTTCCCGCCCGAGATGTTCCCGGCCGGCGTCGTCGTGCCGGCCGTGCGCGCCGTGCTCGAGGACTTTGACGTCGTCTACGCGCCCCTGATCAGCTCCTATGGCTCCTGCACAGGTGCGGCGCGGGCCGCGCGCCCGCCGCGCGTGCCGTGCCACCGCCCCGTCACCCTGCATGTCTGCAGCACGTCATGCTGCCGGCTGCCGCTCCCGGCGCTCCTGTGTTCTGCCTGGCAGTGCCGCGTGGGCGCTGCAGCCATGCGGCCGTGCACGGCGTCTTGTGGTGGTATGCGCATGTCGCCGCGCCCTGCCCCGCCCAAGCGCGCCGCGCGCGCCCGGCGCGGCAGCTACGCTGGAGCATGCGCCGGGCACCGTGGTGGAGCTAGTATATGACATTCCCCCGTGCCACAGGGAATGTTTCCCTAGCCCTAGCCCAGACCCTAGCCCAGACCCTACTCCTCGCCCGGCGCGGCAGCCACGCTGGAGCACGCGCCGGGCACCGCGGTGGAGCTGTTCGTGACCTTCCTCACGCCGCGCCTGCTGGCGCGCATGCACGCGACCGAGGGCGCCTACCTGCTGTGCCGGCTGTCGGGCGTCTGCCTGCACCTGGGCGCGTCGCTGGAGTCGCGGCGGTGCGCGCGCTGCCCCCCGCCCAACACTGCCTGTGCCTGCAGTCCCTGCTCCAGACTTCAAAAGCGTCACATCTGCTCCTCATCTGCTCCACCTCCCTTCGGACCCTGCCCTGCACCTGGCCGCCTCCGTAGTGTCAGAGCGGGCGCGGTAGTCCGCCTGCACCTCGTCCCTCCAAGCGTATTCTTACAAAGGTAGAGCCTGCTGCAGAGGCTGGCAACATGCCTAACCTGCTCTGCTGGTGTCGATCCACGCCCAAAGCCATCGCGGCACTGCTCATACGCAGACCCGCCCTGCCCGGGCGCAGCCGGCGCCCAGCCCATGCCCGTCAGCGGTCCTTTCTGCGCAGCAGCATCAAGGGCGCTCAGCTGGGAGGTGGCGCAGGGATGGGACGCCCAGCGCCGGTCAACTGAGCTCGATCAACCAGTACAACCACCAGGCGGGCACGCTGCACCTGCCGCTGGGCGCGAGCGCGGGCGCCAGCCCGGTTGCCATCCAGGCGCGCCCGCGGGCCGGCTCGCGCGCCAGCATGCCGGCGCTGGCTTGCAGAAGATGTCGCCGAGCTTGCACATGGTCCTCACAAGTGTTGCGGCAGCCTTTTCCGGAAGCAATGTGAGCTTGGCGCGGCACGATGGCAGCACCCCCGCCGCTTGCATGTCACCAGACTTTGTCAGCAAGTGCAGCCTGGCGAGGCGCGTGCGCGCCAAGTACGCTAGCAGCGACGGCAACGGTGTGGGCCGCGCGCAGGAGATGCGCGCCGCCGGCCGCCGGCTGCCGGCGCGCACGCAGGTCGGCATGCTGCGCGCCGTGCGCGACGCGCTGGCGGCGCGGGAGCCCGGCAGGGACGGGGTTGCCGGAGACCCTGCCGGGGCGGCGGCCGCGGCTGGGCCGCCCGCAGACCCTAGCGACGCCGCCTCTGTCCCTGGGGCAGCACGCCCGGCCCCTCCTGCGGCAGGCGCGCCTGCGGACGGCGCGCATGCGGCAGGCAAACCGCCGCAGGCGGCGGGCGGCGCGGCAGGCATGCAGGCGTCTCTGCATGGGCAGCGCCAGTGCGCGGAGGGCGGCGCGGCCGATGCTGCTGAGGGAGAGGAACGAGGGGCCGCAGACGGTTGCGGCGCCGGCGAGGACAGCCTGGACGCCTGGATCCTGCAGAACCTGCACGACGAGGCCGCGCGCAAGGCGCGCGTGGACGCACTGGTGGCCATGGCGCGGCCCTTCGCGTACGCGCGCACGCAGGTGCTGGAGGCGCTGGGCGACATCTATGACCACAATGTTGCCTAGGTTTGGTGGCAGTTGGTTCTGGCCCAGTGCGCCCGCCGAGAGTGCGCGGACCAAATGAAGCCACTGTGATGATTATATCACTGACACGCGCACTGCGCGTGTGTGCCTGGGCACCAGGCGCATTGCCTGGGGACAGCTTAGGAGAGACGCTGGTGCCAGCAGGAGGACGCCGGCCTGCCTGCGTAGGCAAGCTTGTGTTGCATGCCTTAGGCTTACAACGTTGGTTTATAAGTTTGGTTGCATTTGCAATTGCCTTAACTGTTTGTAGGGCTCGATTGGGCAAACGCTGCGGCCATCCTTCGTTTTGCGCCCAGTGCCTCACCTCATGGTGGTTTCTCCAATGCGCATGACCGAGCACGCCTTGTGCAAAACTGTGCGAACGCATTGTTCTGGCAGCAGTCTCCCGCATAGTGATTGAACATTTAGATCGCCAATGCATATCAATACACATGTTTCCTTGTCCACAGCTGCTCGAGCAATATCGTCTGCGCGTGTTACACGCGATCCAATGGGTGCCCTGAAGTTTATGATAGGGTAGAGGGTAGTGCAGAGGCACAGAAGGACGCTCACATTACACGCCGTCCAAGCTCCGCGCACTGCGTTGCTTGCCAGGCGACAGCACACCCACAAGTCCTTGCTCCTACCCTGGCTGGCACCCCCAGAGAAGGATGCGCCACCCCATCCCGGCCCCGGCCACCGGAAGAAGGCCCCCAGCAGGCGCTTCTCCCCGGCAGCCGCCGCACTACCAGCACTGCCCCGCTGCTCCGCGCTCCCCCCACTGTGCGCGTGCAGCAGCAGCCACAGCCCGAGCGGCGCCTAGGCGGGGCGCGCGCCGCAGGCCGCCGCCGCTCAGTGCATCGCCACGTTCGGGCGCACAGCCTTGAAGACGGTCTTGTACGCCCGCGTCGACGGCCTGCGTGTGGACCCCACAGCGGCGACTCAGCGGCATACAAATCCCTGATGCAGCCCCCTTTGCAATTGCAGCCAAGTGAGCTGCCGTCAGAGAGACTCGCAACCCCTGGGTTGTCCTGCGTGGTGCACGGCCACAAGCCAACAAGAAAGGGCGTGCTGTGCCTATGTCGGCCCAGAGCCCTGGCGTGGCCTTTGCCAAACCCCGAGCAACCAAGCATGCCGTCGTGGGGCGAGGCGAGCGGGGCGGCCCACCGCGCCATGCGCCGCATGAGCGGGAAGCGGATCTTGGAGTCGTGGAACTGCTTGATGTTGACGCGCTTGCAGGCGGCGGCCGGCACGGTCGCTGTCTTGATGATCTGCATGCACGGCGCGCGCACGCGATGCCGCGAGGCCATCTCCTGCTCGCCCGCGCGCTGCCCGGTCAGTCGCCGGCACTTGCCGGCCCCTTGCTAGCCGGCAAGACCCTTGCCTAGCCTCAAACGCGTGCTGACGCCCTCCTGAGCAGTCATGCACTGCAGGGAGAGCACAGCCAAGGCGCAGCGCATGCTGCATCTCTTGCACTCCTGGCTCAAAGTTGTAAAGCGTGCCCTGGCGCCCCGGCTCCACAGCGCGTCTCAAGCAAAGTGCCACGGCTCCCTGCGCACGCTGCACCCGCTCCCGCGATTGGTGCCCGGCGCAGCTGCTTCCCGGAACAGTCGTCGCGCCGCTCTCACCCTTCCCTCGCACCCTGCCCACCCGCAACATGCCCGCCCAGGTGTGCAGGGGGGCGCCGGGCGCGCCTGATACAGCTGCTCCACCGCGCCGTTGAGTGTGGTGTCGCGGTACTCCTTGTACATGTTGTGGTAGCCCGTGCGTGACTGGTAGCGCACCCACACGCCAAAGTTCTTCACCGTGGTCGGGTGCTTCTCAAAGAGCTGCGCCGCCGCGCGCCCCCTCCGCTCAGCCTGCCCTGTTAAAGATAGCTGTGCGGTGCCATCAGCTCTCACGGGCGCAGCAACAGCTGAGCCTCTTTCTGCAGGCACTGCAGGGCTCTCACAGATCTGCGCCGTCGCGCGCCCCTCCGCTCGGCCGGCCCTGCCAGACAAAGCTGTACAATACCAATAGCTCTCGCGGGTGCATCAGCAGCAGCTGAGCTCTTGCTGCAAGCACAGCAGAGCTTTATGTCTCCTCGGCACAGCACAGCGTGCTTCAGGCCCTTGCTTTGGCCCGGCCTCGCCCTGCACACTGGCAGGCTGCGCGCTCCCCGTGAGAGGTGCGGGCCGCACCTCGTTGCAGGCCAGAATCTGGCCGTTCGCCTTCTTCACCTTGCGCAGCTTTCGCAGGAAGTACCTACGGGCAGCCGCGCTTCACACGCCTGCCTCCACAATCTCAATCCGCACTGGATACACTTCCGCGTCAGGCAGGCGCGTCGCACACCAGAACTTGCTCTTGGCGCGCACGGCGTCGGTCGCCCAGAGCTTCATGCGGTAGATTGTCGGCTCCGACTCCCGCTCGCTGGGCAGGTGGCGGCCCACCACCTGGTACTGGTGGTACTTGTACCCGCCCTGCGCGCGGACAGGGCCGCATCAGCGCGCCGGCGCCGTGCCTCCCGCGCTGCTGCCAGCAGGCAATCAACAGCTCTCTGCCGTCGCAGCGTTCAGCGCACCTGCACCATCGTGGCAAGCCTTCGCCTGCACACACCTCCTTGCTCCTTCCTCTAGGACGGCCTGCTGCATCCAGTGCGCAGCAAGCCGCCAGGCACAGGTCCAGGGTTGAAACCCTCTCTTACCAAGCAAAGTTCGCTCCACAACTTTTGTATACACTTGTTCGTGCCGCTGGATCAGAAGGGGAAAGTGCTGTCTGCATACAAGCGGAGGAAGGCAGTGTATACGCAGAAGCGACCAAAGTAGCTTTGTGCTTCGGCGTCGCTGTTGTCGTGGAAGGTTTCAGCGTAGAGGCCGAGCAGGGGTTGCGCACCGCGCCAGCGCGCATGGCAGGACCCCAATGAGTGCGGGGCTTGCCTGCGCGCTCGGCTGCCCGCGGCGCTCATGGCAGAGCACGCCGAGTTTGTCACGCTCTACGCGTCTGAGTTGGCCGACCTCACATTCAACAGCAAGCCGGTGATCAACACGCTGACGATGCTGGCGGCCGAGAACGCGCCTGCTGCGCACAGCATCGCGTCTGCCATCGAGCGCCACATCGTCACGGCGCGCCGCTCTGCTGTATCCCAGACATGCCTCACTGAGCATTGTCTGCTCTGTGTGCAGAGCATGGCTGGCTGTTTAAGTGGCGCGCCAGGGCGGGTAGGCTGAGGAATGTGCTTGGCCCCGCAGTGCCCAGCGAAGCACAAGCTGCCGGCGCTGTACCTGGTGGACAGCATCGCAAAGAACGTGGGCCAGCCGTTCGTGAGCCTCTTCGCACAGAACCTGCCGCAGGCGCGCCTGCCTGAGGCCACACCTCTGCCTGCACAGTGCGGGAGCCACAAGGGCAGTTACCGATATGCAAGCGACCCTTAAGGAACAACCTGAGCTGGTACAGCAGCCTCAGGCTGGTCAGGAGGTTCGCAGGTGTGCAGGAGTGTGCTGGTGTATGCCTGTGCGGTGCGGCCTCCAGTGTCACAAGGAAGTGCGTAGAGTGCGGATGAATGCCGCCGTGTGCCTTTTGCTGCTCGTTGGCAGAGCTCGGGCTGCTGCCTGACAGGCGCCCCGCTCGCGCTCCGCCTGCAGGTGTATGCGCTGGTGTGGCAGGCGGCGCCGGAGACGCGCAACGCGCTGGAGAAGCTGCGCGCGACCTGGCACGGCGTCTTTGCCGACGCTGTGCTGGCCGCCGTGGCGCGCGCCTCGCAGGCGCGCCCCGCAGGCCCCGCGCGTCGCACGGGGGCACCGCCGGCCGGCGCCGCCCCGGCGCGGCGCCCCACTGACGCCCTTGCGCTGCCGCCGGCAGGCGGCCGCCGCGCAGATGCAGGCGGCGCAGCAGCCGCAGCCGGCGCAGTACGCGCCGCCGGCGTGGCAGGCGCAGCCGGCGGCGCTGCAGCCCGGCGCGTACGCGCAGCAGGGGCCGCCGCAGGGCTACGGCCAGCCGGCGCTCATGCCCCCGCTTCCGGTGCAGGGCCCGGCGCCGGGCCAGCAGCACCCGGGCTATGCGCAGCCCGCGGCGGGGCAGTATGGCGGCCAGGCCGCGCCGCTGTCGCCCGGGCGCGCGTATGCGCCGCCGCAGTCGCCCGGGTATGCGCCCGTGAACGCGCCGCCGAACGGCGTGTATTATGCGCAGCCGCCCCAGATGCAGCCGCAGCCGCAGCAGCAGCCGCAGCCGCTGCTGCAGCCGCAGCCGCAGCTGGCGCCTGCGCCAGTCATGTATGCAGTGCCGCAGCAGCCGCCGCCCATGCAGGCGCAGCCGGCGCCGGTGCTGCAGCCGCCGGTGCAGTACGTGCAGCAGCCGCTGCAGCCGCAGCCCGTGGTGCAGTACCAGGCGCCGCTGCCGGTGCAGTTGCTCGCGCCGGTGCAGCTGCCTGCGCCGGTCACCCTGCCCCCGCCCGTGACCCTGCAGCCGCCAGCGGGGCCGCGGCCGGCGCCGGTGACGCTGCCGGCGCCGGGGCCTGCGCCTGCGCACCTGCGTGCCGGGGGCGGCCAGGGGCCGAGCGCGGGCGCGCCAGGAGCGCCGGGCGCCGGGCTGCCAGACTTTCTGTCGTCGCTGCTGCAGCAGGGCCTGATAAGAGTCCCAGGCGGGAGTGGCGCGGCGCGCGACGGCGCGGGCGGCGCAGCCGCGGCGGCTGATGGCAATGAGAGCGACGATGATGCCATCCCGAGGCGGCGCTACGACCCGGAGAAGCTGCACTTCCGGCCGGAGCGCATCAAGGTGCGCTGCCACGCCTCCTTGCCTATATTCTTGTGCTCTGTTGATCGACACAACAGCTGGCAACGCTGGAAAGCGCTGCGTCGCCGCTGCAGTGCGGAGCAGGCTCCGGCTGCTCTTCGAAGCACTCCTTGCAGTTCCCAGCGTGCAGGCCACGGTGCTGTAATCTCGCATCCCGCGCGCTTGCAGCCCCTGCGGTGCTCAGCACCCCCAAGCCTGGCTGCTGCGAGAGGTGATGACTTCTCAAATATGCAAAATCAATTGCAAGGGAGGAGCCAGCGGAGGGGGTATCAGCCAGTGGGCAAGAGATAATCGGCCACTGCTGCGTGTACAATCGCTGAGGGCTGGTGCCAGGTGCCGTGCTTGATACAGCGGAGGTGCTCACGGCGGACATGCACAGCTGCGCTCGCGCACGCTCAAGCACTTGATGCTGTAGCCTAGAACGTCTCCTCTGTCAGCAGAGCCCAGGCACGCTTTTGTCAAATTGCCAGCGACGTGAGGCCTGCAGTCATGCCAAGCACCTCGCGCGGCTCGCTCCCAGGACCACAACGAGCGCCTGCAGCTGCGCACTCGACGTTGCCCAATCTTGCGGCAGTTCATGGGCTGTCAGGTCAGGTCCCAGCTGCGAGACTGCATGTGCGAAGTCCCTCGCGGCAGGTCTCAGCGCTCTGATAGCCGCAGGCACACACAAGCTGACGCTGGCGCGGCCGCGTATGCATGCACACTTTAAGAGCGTTTGCGCGCACGGCGGTCTATGACCGGCTCTGAGCATGCATAGGTCTTTGTGTAGCGCTGCAAAAAGTGCGCATGCTGCCCAGAGTGGCAAATGTGCCCGGGTGATGAACAGATTGCAATGGAGCTGCCGACAGCGTGGACAGCCTGCGCCAAGTAGTCTGCGTGATACCACAGCTGTTGTTCGCAGCCATCCTCGCTTGGTGAGAAGCGTTGCAGGCATGTGGCGTATGGCAGCTAAGCATCATGATGCTGCGCTGCTTAGGGCAGTTGGCAGCCTCTTTCACATCACCACCGCACAGAAGGGCGACCAGGGACCGGGTATCGCGCGCCCCTCGACAATGGGAACAAACAGGCCGCACCTGCATGCGCGCCTGGGCTGACGCTATGAAGCTGACTGTGCGCTGAAAAAGGCTCTGCGAGGCCCACGCCCGCTACGCGTCTCGCTTTGTTTGCCAGGACTTTCGCTGGCCGCCGAGCGCCCTACGCTCTGCAAGCCTCGTACATATACCATTCATGCAGTGGCTACAGAGGCCTGAGCGCCAGCAGGCGGGGGAGCGGCAGCGAAGGCAGCGCAGGTGCGTGCGAGTGCACAGGACTGCGGCGCGGGCGCTCGATGTGCGCCGCGCCGGCAGCTGCCTGCTCAGGCGCTCGCGGTTGCGCGTGCAGCCGTTCGGCTGCGTCGCATTGCGTTGAATCTAAAGCCTTGCTGAGCGCGCGGGCAGGCTCCGGACCCGGCGGCGGTGGCGACGCTGCTGCGCGCGAGCGGCCAGACGCGCAGCGCGCGTCTGGACCGCGCGTACCTGCACCGCCGCCGCCTGCGCGGCCAGGGCGGCCGCGGCTCGCGCGTGTGGTACGTTGACGAGGCCGCCTGGCTGGCCGGCACGAGCGCCGACGCAACGGCCGCGCCCAAGTTTTTCCAGGAGGAGGCGCGCCGCACCCTAACCCTATGCTAGAGGAGGCTGTGCAGTGCGGTGACCGACTTCCCGACGCTCCTCCCGCACGGCGCGGCTGCTGGGGCGTGGCTGCCGGGGCATCGTTTGCATGGGGTTGCATTTGCCGCATGGTACCTCATGTGTGAATCTGCGTCATGGAGGAGACTGTGCGCCCCACGTTCGCACGCTGTTCTCGCTCCACGCTCGGACCTTGACCATGCCTGCCTGAACATGCCTGCCTTATCAGCCAAGGATGCGCTGTGCAGCGGCCCCTATCCCCCAGGCCCCGCTCACAGCAGTGCTGCCCATGGCCAACATATGGCTACATAAAAAAAAGTATGGAAACGTACAGAAAGCGTGCAGGACAGTGCTCGCCATGGCCGCAGCAGCCGCGCGCGCGTGACGCGCTCAAGCGGGCGCGCAGGAGGCCCAGGCCGAGGCCGCGCGCGCGCCCGAGCCGAGCGTGCCCGCGGACGACGCGCAGCCCGAGTGCGCGCTGAGCGGCGAGCGCTTCGAGGCGTTCTGGGACGACGCCGACGGCCAGTGGCGCTTCCGCGGCGCCGTGCGCCTGGACGCCGACCAGGCTGCGCGGTGCGCATCCGCCCAGCATCCCACCCTGTCCGGCCTCCACATGAGGATGTGATGGCCGCGGCTGCCAGCCGGTTGCAGTGCGGACAGCAAAGCGTCGTGCCTGGGCGGGCGCAGAGCTTGCGAACTAGCAAGGGCGTAGCAGGCAGGTGGCCCGCGCTGCGGAGCAAGTCTGCCTGCCCTGTTCCCACGCCGTGCAGGTGTGCAGGCAGCGCGCGCCTCGCACCTCTTGGCAGGATGACACGGGTTGCGGTGCGCAGGTATGGCTTGGAGGAGGGCACGCTTGTTAAGGCCAGCTGCCTGGGGCCCCTGCCGGGCACGGCGGCGGGCAGCGCGCCGCCCGCCGCGGCCGCGGTTGCCACGCCAGACCCAGCGAGCTCGGCCGCCGCCGGCGGCGCCGCTGCGGACGGCGCTCCGGCAGCCGTTGTCCAGACGCTGGCCCTTGTCCCCGAGCCGGACACCGCGCCAGCTCAAGCCATCGAGGCGGCTGCGGACGAGGGCGCGGCGCTACGGCTGGGGGCGCCAGCAGAGATTGAGGTGCAGGCTCAGGAGCGGCCGCCCGAGGACGCGTTAGAGCCTGTCGCAGGGCCTCCTGCGCCTGATGAGGCCGTGGAGGCCGCGGACGCCGCGCTCGCAGACGGCGCCGTGGCGGGACCCAGCGGCGCTGCAGCGGGGGGCTTGTTGAAAGCAGAGTATGAGGAGCAACCCCCGGGCGGCGACCGCCTGCCGGCCGCGCCGGCGGTGAAGCGGGAGCCCGGGGCGGAGGCGCCGCAAGCGGAAGCAGCGGATGCGCTCGGTGTCGGGGCCCCTGCGCCTGCGGCGCTCCCGGCCATCAAAGCCGAGCCAGCGGAGGCCGGCGCACCGGCGGGCCCCATGGGCGCGACCGGGGCGCACGGCGGCGGCGGCGAGGCGCGCACGGGCCCGGGGCCTGCGGAGGCATCGGCGTTGGGCGAGGGCGCGCCGGGCATGTCCGCGGAGGCCGCGGTCGAGGGCACACGGGACTGTGGCGTGGTGGATGCGGCTGCGCATGCGCCTGCTTTCGCGGCGGACACGCTATCCGGACATAAGCGTGCGCTGGCGGCGGCCGGCGACGACGAGGGCGAGCAGGCCAAGCGGCCCCGGCCCTGAGGCAGCAGCTTCAGAGTGCTGCTTAGCACACAGCTGTGGCGGTCCCTGCGGCTGCTGGGGAGGCTGGGGCAGCGCACCATGCAGGCCCAGCAGGCTCTGGTGAGAGCGGGGCGCCGCGACAGGCAGGAGCGCAGGGAGCGAAAGCATGTCTGTGGGCGGCAGAACTGGTAAAGTAGAGCAAGGCTGAGCGAGGTTTACTGCGCGTGCCTGTACTGGTCAGAACTAGAGCAAGGTCAAGCGTGTCTGCTGTGCGCGCCTTAGATATCACTAGCGTACTCCATTAGCCAGAATATCACGTAGCTCAGCCTGACGAGCTACGGGCTGCCAGTGTGGTCTTCTGCATGCGTGGCATACAGTAAAATGTTATAGGCCATTGCCATGCGCTGCTGCTGCACCTCCTGCTTGATATTCAGCAATTGCCCATGGCAGTGCAAGTGAGCTGAGCACAGCCTGACCTCTAGCACATCATAAGTTCGTGTGCTGTTTGCATCACATGAAGCGGTCTGTGACAAGCTGCTGCCAACACGCCGCACGTTAAGTGTTGTCCCAAAAGGATATCCTCCCATTATGGTGTCAGAATGTTTTGCTAGGGACAAGTGATCCTCTCTGCATACGCCGTCGAACGCCCGCCGATACAGGCACCGGCTGACATCCTGCCATTGATTGTTTGCTGTACATGCTTACCTATTCACAAGCGGGCATTGCCTGAGGAGGCATGAGGATGCTACAACCATGCTGAAGCCTGTGTAATTGCCTTACATTAAATCACAGTGGCAGATGCTCCACATTCTAGATCACTGACTTCACATACATCACTTTTGACATATAAAAAACATTGTAGCTTAGGTGCACGGGGACGCAGCGCATGGCCTTTGCGTCCCAGAAGCTTGCAGCGGTGATCAGCTGCCACGCTTGGGACAGCGCCTGTCTGCGCCTTGCCATCTGCCCCAACAGCCACGAGGTCCACCTGTATACTGCGCCGGACCTGGGCCAGCCGTGGCAGCGCACCGCTGTGCTGTCAGAGCACGATCAGCTTGTGTCCGGCCTGGACTGGTCGCGCAGCGACCAGCTCGTCAGCTGCAGCCATGACAGGAACGCATACGTCTGGACCTGCACCGACGGACACTGGCGGCCAGAGATGGTCAGTGCTGCCGGCCGGCCCTGGCTTGCGCGGACAGTGCGTTAGAAGAGCGCGCATCGTGTTATGTTCTTTGTGGATGGCAACATCTGCACCGTCTGTCGCTGGGCAGGTGGCCACGAGGCTCGAGCTGGCAGCGCTGTGCGTGCGGTGGAGCCCATGCGGCTGCAAGTTTGCGATCGGCGCGGCGAAGACGGTGTGTGTGGCATACCGCGACGGCGACAAGGGCTGGTGGGTGGCAAAGCTGATGAGGCGCTGCCACAGCAGCAGCATTATGGCTGTTGCGTGGCACCCCGGCGGCGCGCTCCTGGCCACGGCCTCCAGCGACGGCCGCTGCCGCGTGTTCAACGCGCGCGTCGCAGGCGCGTTGTCTATGGAGCTTATGACTGAGACGGTTCTAAACATCACGCATGCATACGTGGGAGTGCCGCTTGCCACACGTTTGTTTGCTGTGGTTGCTGCATCTAGCAAGTTGCACGACGTCTCTGTGACCGACGGTGGCAACTGCGGCCTGGTACGGAGGTCAGCGCTGGGGCGCGCGAGGTGACCTGGCCTGTGCGCGCTCAGGTGTGGAGGGCTCGGCTGACACTGGTGCATCTTCGGCCGTGGCGGCGTCCCGATTTGGTGACCAGCTGGCGGACCTGGCGCCGGGCCTGGGCTGGGGAGTCGCGGTGGCATGGTCGCCCTGCGGTGCGTGTTTGGCGCCGCGCAAGCGTCCAGACTTACTCAACTGACGCGTAGCCGATTGGCTTTGGAACCAAACGCCGGCGCACTTGACAGGGGTGCAACACGCGCCGCAGGCAGCGAGGTGGCCATGGCGTGCCACGGCGCTGCGCTGGTCTTTGCGGGCGGCTCGACCAGCAGCGGCGCCGAGCGGCTCGCGGCCGCGGCCGCGGCGCCGCAGGTGCTGCGCCTGCCCGGCCGCCCAGCGCGCTGCCTGGCATACCTGCGCCGGGACTTGGTCGCGGCGGCGGGGGCCCCCAGCGAGGGCGTGCTGCTGCTGCAGCGCGGCGAGGACGGCGCCTGGGCGCCCCTGCGCACGCTGCACGGTTTGATCGGCCCTTCACCTCTGCCTGACTCACTGCAGATGGGCGTCTGCATGCTTGCTTGGAGTGCCTGCTGCCGCGGGGCGGCACACCGCCTGGTGCCCCTGGCTGGGGACAAATTAGGCAGTCTCGTTGTTCCTGAAAGGAATAAGGAGGACGGCCTAATTGTTTGCTACGTGGTTGCCAAGAATATGCCACCTGCGCCTGGCTATGTCTGTTTTTTTGGCAGAGTGCAGAGCCAACCATCATCTGAGCATGTCACCACGCACGTCATCCTTGCAACGGTGTGTGGCCATGCGTGCAGGGCGATCCGAGCATGCGGCTGCCGCCGCTGCGCCGTTGCGGCAGGTCTCAGCGGAGTTCAGTGCCAAGCTGGCGCTGTTCTGTGTCAAGCCCGCGCCCAAGGTGCCGCGGCCTGCTGCTTGCAGCCCACTTGGGCACCTCCGTCTTGGTATGGTGAGTTGGTGAGTCTGACCTGTTTCTGTCGCGGTGATAAGGGGAAGGGAGGCGCCGCCGTCCTTGAGCAGCCCGACATATAGTGTGCTGAGGCAATGACTTAGTGAGAATTTAACAGACTGCTGCCTGGTATTGCATCCACTTTCCTGCATACCCAAGCAGGTCTTAATCGTATTCCGCCCGGGCGGCATTGCAGCGGCATGGGTACCTACCCGGCGGCGTCGGCGGCGTCGGCGCGCACGCCAATGCAGTGGTGGAGCTGCGGCCGGTGTCGGGCGGCAGCGGGCTGCTCTTCTCCACCGCCGGATGGGATGGACGCGTTGTGCTGTGGGATGCAGGGCAGGATGCAGCTGCATTCGCGGACACCATTGCCGCGCTGCGGTAATTTGTTAAAACGCATAGGCAAAGTCTGGCAAGGCTTCCTGTTGGTGGCTCTGTCTTTATCAGCTCTTGCAACACAGTAGATCCCTTATGTTGTCTGCTGTGCTGGACGCAACTTAACACATTTGACACAGGCGCACGCACGGATGCCTCCACCAGTGACGTGCGGCTTTCCTTAGGCTTGGCTCATCTACTTAAGGTTTTCAAACGGGTGTCAAGCTTACACGCTGTCGCCAGCACGAATGTGCGAGGTGTGCACCAGGTGTTTGGCTGCATGCAAAGGCGGACTGCAAGCAAGCAGATAAGGGGATGGTTGGGTACATCAGTCAGGCCCACACAAAACAGCCTGCCTGGTCCCAACATGCCAATCGGGCGTGTCCTTGCCCTGTTACCTCACTGGAGATGCATGTGCATGTGCCTGGCTGCTGAGCATGCCCAGCGCCTCCTCCGCGGCATCATGCACTGGATGGCGCTCCTGCCCCTCTGCCATCCCCTTCTGCGTGCCCAGCCAGCTCTGCAAGTCCTGCGCGCCCCGACACCCAGGTATCGAGACTGGGCCTGGGACCGACCATGACCCCACGAGCAGCATGTCAGAGCACGACCGGGCGGACAAGGCAGCCCGTGCCAGCGGCCCTGCCACCTCACAGCCTGGAGCACGACGCGTCGCAGCACCTCAACCGTGTCGATGTCGATCAGCATGGGCAGCGCGTCGTCGGGCGCGACGCTCAGGTCGCATGCGCGCGCCTGCGCGGCAGTCGCCTCCCGCGCGGTGGCTGTGCTCCATGCAATGCCCTGCTCCTCCCACGCGCGTTGCAGCATTCCCATACGACACGCGCGTGTGCCTGAAGTGTACACGAGGGAGGCATAGCGGGGAAGCCGCTCACAAAGCCAGTGAGCTATGGGTCGTCTGTGCACCACACGCATGGCAACAGATGGCAAGATACCGCTGGGTCGCGCAAAGGGGATGCATGCGGCAGAGCAGGCAGGCCTGTAGCATGGCAGGCGCGGTGCGCGTAGCGCCTATCAGGTAGAAGCCGCCGTCGCACGCGGGGCCCAGCACGACCTGCGCTCCACAGCATCGTTGACCACGCGATCCTGCTCAAGCCGTACTGACGTCTCCATGCATGCAACATAACAACACCACTGCTATCACACGCTCCACAGCTGGGTTGCAGGTGGTCGCACCTCGTGCCGGTCCAGCGCAGCGGCGGCCGTGCATATCACCGCACGTGACACATCTGGTATGTCCGACCCCACGATAATAGCCTGCACAGACGAGGCGGTACGCTCACGTTCACGTTGCAGCGCGGACAGTGCAGACAGTGCTCCAAAGCAGCGAGGCACACCTTGCTCGCTCCGGCGCTCAAGGCGCCCTCAAGCGCAGCATGCATACGCTGGCCCAGGTCAACATTATCTTCTTGTGGCGCGCACTGTAAGCCAAATGTGGTCAGCGCCTGGCTATTCTGTTCACCAACTTGCTCTCAAGCCTCGTTGCGTGTGCAGGCGAGCAAGCTCCCACCTTGGCGAGAGCCTGCAGAGACCACAGCCAGGCTTCAATCTGCTTCTGCTGGCTGGCGGGTGCAAACGCCACGGTGGTGTGACTGGCTGGCGGCACACTGCGCGGTTGAAGACCATGCTCGACGCGAGCAGCACTGCATATTTACAAAAAGTACGTACGAGCACACTTGCCCTGCGGCAGCCTCAAGGGTGATATGCCCGGCACAAGCGCTGTAGAAGCGTGCCGCTGCGTTGGCTCCTACGGAGCGAGCGAGGCGCGTCTTCACCAGCCCGGGCAGCGGTAGCTTGGCAAACACAATCACCGCCGTGTCGCTGGGCATCAGGCACTGACTGACATGGTTTGTCTCCACCTGCACATGTGACACTCTGAGCCCCACCAGGTTCAGGGCTGCCTGCTGTGCTGCGCCTGAGCTTCAAAAGAAGCTCAGAGCTGCGCCTTGCTGGTCACTGCCTGCCTGTAAGGCTTGCGCAACAGAGCGTGCATTGCCCCAGCTACCAGCGCGCACGCGTGGAATCAGTGCCTCGGGCCAACAACACCTTGGTGCGGCATCTGCGTGCATCAGCCTCCACAGTGCAAGCGCGTTTAGCCTTGGTCAGTAGACGCAACGAGCTGCACGTGCAGCGCAGCAAACACTGCACAAGCTGGGAGTCAACATTAACTGGCCTGTGCGCTGCAAGCGAGGCTCTGCCTGCCTGACATGCGGGGCCTGTGTTGCACGGTTGATATACATATGCCTGCTGCCTGAGCGTGACCGAGGCCAGCCGTCCCTGAGATCCTTGAGCGGCCTTGGACACTTCTGTGTGCACCATCACCTCTGATGTGTGCTGTGCCCGTGCTCCAAACTCGGTATATGCTCTGATAAGCTCTGTCAAAGTCCAGCAAGGCTGCGTAGTGCGACAGCAAGGCTGCTTTGTGCGAAGTTAAGTGCTGGCATGGGGAGACGTGCAGCACAACCGTGCAAGCACTTGAACTCTGCAGACACGGCGCACCCCCCGTTTCTTAACACGCTGTGCTGCGCGTTCAGGCACCTGGCGTGCAGCGGAACGCGCAGCCGACCCAGGCTGTGACACAGCCGCCTGGGGAGCACGGGCACTGAGCAGCGAGGGCCAGTTCTGCTCCACACAGGACGCTGTGCGCGAGTCGCGCTCTCAGCAAGCACAGTGTAAGCGAACGCCAAAGCGTTACCAGGCTTCTGTCCCGCGGCAGCGTGTGCGTGGTAGGCAGGCTGCTGTGCTGGAATTCGGCGCGCGCTCGGTCAGCTATGCGCGCCACGGGCAACAACAAAGCGCGTGCGCGTGCGGAGACCAACGAGGAGCAGCATCAACCGGATGATCTTGTTCTGGACGCAGCGGTGCGCGCAGCGAGCCAGGAGTGCAGCTCGATGCTGCCGCTATACTAACTTGTCACTGGCGCTCGAGCATTTTTAGTGGGTTGATGAAGTGATGTATGGTATTTCCCCGTGCCAAGGTTTGCATAGACGTTTGACACTCGCCTGCTTGGAAGGACTGGGGGTGTCACGCAGGCACACGAATAGCTTACAGGCAGGAAATGTGAAAAGGTAACTTCAGAGGTGCTTAGGAGTCTGTTAACTCGTTAAGAAAACTGGTAAACTCGTGCATGTGCTGCAACAGGGCGCTGAGGACGCGGATGAGGTGGAGGTGTACGAGCCATACCGCCCCGCCAAGCTGGATGAGGGCTGCGCGCATCCTGGTACACCGCCTGCTACTTGCACCCGCGCTACCTCCCTGCCATGTGCATGCAGCCTGCCAATGGCTGCGCGGCCACAGTTGTCTGTCTCGGCGCTTCATTGTCATTGGACTATGTGTTGCATGATACCTCGCCTCATTGATGCGCTTGTGCGGTGTGTGTGTACGTTTGTGGTCACAGCACAAGCAGGAGCTCGACTTCCTGTAGGAATCACCATGCTCCTGAAGTGCAGGAGACAGAGAGGCTTGCGCACTTTCTGTGGGTAGCGCTTGCGGCCACTCACATGCCTGAGACACGCTGAGAGCTGAACAAACTGGCATGCAGACCTCATTGTGGAGACAGTGAGCCTGGCATCCATGCAGCCCCCGCCCGTCACGTACAAGCACCACATCCAGGTACAGCGCCAGCTCTCGTGCCCTTATGCCTGCACACTCAGCAGTACTCCGCGCATGCGTCATGTGCAGCTCAGCCTTTGCATTCTGCCATGGTCCAACTGTGTGCATGCCCCATGCGGAGCGGGGCGTTGATGCCTGCGGCGCTGCTCATAACTTTTGGCATGGACGCTGCACGCCTGATGCCTCAATACCCTGTGTGTGTTGTGCTGAGTGCCATCACATCATCGCACCACAGGGTAGGCAAGCAAGCAAAAGTGCTTGCTGCGCTCATTCCAAGATTGACCAAATGCTCAGCATGGTGTTCGCTTCGCTCGGGCAGGACTCTGTAGAGAGGAGACACATATCCTCTGCGCAACTGGAGACGGTCGTGTACGCATGCATGCGCTTCCAGCACAAGCTGCCATCAGGCGCGGCCGCATGCCCCAGGGGCTTGCTGCTGGCATGCCTCATTTGATTTACGCTCTCGGCCCATCACAGACTGCACAACTGCCTGACGTCACTTGAGTTTAACCTTACCGTGTGCTGCCACCGTCACCTGAGCATGGCATGGACTGCGTTGTCGTGTTGGCAGCATCCGAGCATGCTGAAGAGTGGATACCAAGTTTCAAAGGTGCAGTACTTATGCCCGTATCACATATTACTGCACACTCTGTGACATGAGGTACTTCAGGAGGCTGCATCTGCCCTGGCGATGTCAGGCACTGCTGCTAACAAGCGCCTGTGCGGACGCAGGCGACCGCGCCGGCTTTTTCCTGGCATGGCCCCCGCTCTGAAAGCTCTCCCTCTGCCTGCCGACCTCCGCCGCGATTCAGCCAACCTGCCATCGCAGCTGCTGCGCTGGTCGCATGAGTGTGTTTTGTTTTGGCCTTGTCGGCAGACTTTGCTGGCGCAGTATGCGTGCTGCCGCTGCATGCAAGCAGGGTCCCCGCAGGCAATACATATTTACTTGGAGCGTGTGCATCTGAGCACGCAGGCAGGCATGCGTGCGCGGGCCTGATGGGTGTGATTGCGTGCAGGGCGACGGCGCAGGCGTGGGCAAGGGGCGGCAGATTGCAGCCCTGTTCAAGGAGCACTTTCGCACGAGCCCGGGGCGCAAGACGCGTGGGCTGTGGCTGTCGGCGCGCCCCTTGTCACTTGTCAGCCTTGCACCAGCACATCCATGGTATTTCCTGGACATGCCACAGAAGGTCAGCCACGAAGAGCCCGAAAAGCATGCACGCGCCCTAGACATGCGCAGCCAGCCAGTCTCAAGGTGCACGCACACGGCGCTGCGCTTACGCTCAGGCAGGTCATGTCAGGCTGTCGCCGCAGCGCTGACGCCTGACATGCACGCTGCATGCGCACAGGTGAGCGCCGACCTGCTGTTTGACGCCCAGCGCGACCTGGAGGATGTCGAGGCCGGTGTCAGCGTGTACCCGCAGGTGACCTGCAGCGGCTGCACCACGCACATGTGCCACCGTACACTTGCCTACTTTGGCATCACAACACGCGTGCTGCCATACTCTGTGCATCATGACGCGAGGTGGTCTGTTCCAGTGATTTACGCCTTCACGTTGAGCGCGCATGTACGCAGCCCGCTGGGGGCTGCCGCACATGTGACATCCAAAAATGTCTGAAGCTCTCCGTACCTCACAGCAGGTCTCCACGTTCCAGCGAGAGCATGCTGTTGTCGAGCTGCATGCTCACAAGGGAGCTGCACGCGTAGGCAACAAGAATCAACGCGCAACACTGACACAACAAGCTGGCTGGCTTGTTGTGTCAGTGTTGCGCATTGATTCTCCCTTTGCTTTGCTTAACAACACATGAACAGCGCTCGCTCGAACGTGCAGGGCGGGCGCGGCATGCCCAACGTGAAGGACAGCCTGGAGGGCATGACGCGGCGCGGCGTCATCTTCATCACGTACTCGCTGCTCATCAGCGGCGCAACCGCGCGCGGCGGCGCTCAGGGCGGCGGCGCGAAGCGCGCGCGCGGCACTGCCGGCCGCGGCGGCCGCGGCGGCGGCCGCGGGCGTGGGCGCGGCCGCGGGCGCGGCCGCGCGGGCGGCGATGGCCCAGCGGCAGACGGCGACGGTGCAGCGGCAGGCGGCAACGGCGCTGGTGTGCGGCCCAGCTCCCTTGCCGGTCAAGGGGTGGAGGGCGTCAGCAGCGGAGTGCTGTCTGGTACCCTAGTGCGATCGTCAACCCTCCATCAGCTTTACTTGTGAAACGATAGGCCAAAGAGCAGCTTACATGGACAACACCATGTTGGCATGACAAGGTGAAGCGTGTGTTCTGTGAACAGCCTGAGCCCTGGCACTTTGTTGATGCATGCTGCAAAACGGCAACCTTACAGGCGGGAGCTCATAGGTGGTTGCATAAGAAAAGGTATCGCGCCGCAGGTACGGCGGGCGGCCACGCCTTTGAGAAGGAGGAGGAGGTGCAGCTGACGAGCCTGGCCGCCATGGCCAAGGAGCTGCTGGCGGGCGCCAGCCCGCTGGTGCCCGGCACGCGGCTGAAGCAGATCGTGGAGTGGCTGCGCGGCGGCGACGGCGACCCGCTCATCGTCTTTGATGTGCGCCCTGCGCCCCCGCCGTTAGTGTAACACAATGCAAACAAGATGTGAGCTTGTGCATGCCCAGACAGGCAGATGTGACTGCTAGTGCTGCCTGACGTCTGTCCATGCAGCCCCGCGGCTGACAACGTGTGCATGGTGCGGCAGGAGTGCCACAAGGCCAAGAACCTCATCCCCACGAAAGGTGTGCCTGCGAAGCACCCATGTGCAGTGCATATCAGAGGGTGTTGTCGTGTGCAGCAAGAGTATGGCTGCTGCGTGCAGGGCAAACCACGCAGACCGGCAAGGCCGTGCTGCAGCTGCAGCAGCACCTGCCGCAGGCCAAGATCCTGTACAGCTCCGCGACGGTGCGCACTCGCGCGCACGCTCACGCATGCGCTGTGCATCACCAAGGTAGGCCGCTTGCGCTCCCTGCACAGCATGATGTGCTCACGGCTGTGATGACGCAGGGGGCATCCGTGCCGTCCAACATGGCCTACATGGTCAGGCTCGGCTCCTTCGGGTACAGCAACCTGCCGGAGATGCTCCAGCGGATGCACAGTGCGCTCCGCCTCCTGCACCGCCTGGTCTGTGCCATGTCGATTGCCTGGGTCCGTTGTAGAAACTCCTGGTATGCCCCAAACCGTGCCGAGGTGAGCCCTGTGTGCTGAGTGATCCAACAGCCCTCAGCGCGTCGCCCTACTTGCGGCCGCAGTCCCCACATGCCCGGGTCCCTACCGAGCCAGGCAGCAGCGCAGGACGCGGCGTCTGCGCAGTCAGAGAGAGGTGTGAAGGCATGTGGTTGTACAAAAAAAGTTCCTGATCAGATGTGACGCGCCACAACCCTGCGTGCAGACCTGGGCCTGGGCGCGCTGGAGCTGTTTGCCCTGGGGCTGAAGTCCACCGGCGTCTACCTGAGCCGCAGCCTGAGCTTTGCGGGCGCGGAGTTCAACATCGCGCGGTGTGCCTCGCCCAGGGCCTCCGGCCATCTGTCGCTCACATGATGATGTTGAATGTTGCGTCCGTGTGGCTAGAAGGAGTGCCGCATATGCACAGCGCTAAAGCCCTCATTTAGACGCGCAGTGCGAATGCAGCTTGACACAAACCCAAGGCCACGCAGTCTTGCGCAAGGTGCCTGAGGCTTTCCCGACATGCAGCGTGGAGGTCGCGCCCGCCATGCGCATCATCTACGACCGCGTCGCCAGCTACTTCAGCCTCCTGTACAGGGTCCTGGGGGGCAGCGGGCTGCTGTCGCGCCAGGGCAGGTGCGACGCGGCGCTCAGACGCGCCTCTGCACATCGTGTGCGCGCGTTGCAGGGCGGGATTGCATGCGCTACCTATGTACATGTGCAGAACAATAACAAGGAAAGCTGACAAATCCGTGAAGCGCTCTGCGCATGCAGCCTAACGTGCATACAGAGGAATATGGGCAATCAGCAATTCAATTTCCGCGCTTGCCTCTGGCGCGCAGCATGCTCTTCTGGGCCACGCAGCAGCGGCTCTTCCGGCAGATGCTGCTCGCAGCCAAGGTGCCCACGTGCCTGCCTCGACCCGGCCGCTGCTGCCGACCCTCCATATCAACCCTTGTTGCAGTGCTGGGGCGCGTGCTGCAGTAGGCAACGCACGCTGGCAAATGGTGTCATGCATGCACGACTTACACCACACATCACATCTTTGTTGATGCAGGCATTGGGGTACCCTGCAGTGCGTAGACGAGGACGCTTTGCAGACTCACCAGGCTGGCCTCTGGTGCAGGTGCCTGAGACCGCGCGGCTCGCCATCGAGGCTGTGCAGGACGGCTACGCTGTGGTGATCGGGCTGCAGTCGACCGGGGAGGCGCGCCCTGCTTCTGGCGCGCTGTGCTTGGCCAAGTTGTGCCACTCACTCATTACAGGAAGTAGCCACTCAGCTGAGGGTACCCCGCTTTTGTAAGCACATGCAGCCTGCGAGTGACCATGGCGGCAGTGACCAGATGTTGCAGATGTTGAGCAAGAGATGTTGAGCAAGGCTTGGGTCAAAGAGATAGAGTGCAGGGGTGTCCAGCAAAAAGGCCAAGCCGTGGACATTGCGCGGTTGCTTGGAGCGAAATGCGCAGGACGCAAGCTGGAACGCGCACGCCTTCACCTTGTTGTCAGCAGGGCCAAGTGCCTGTAACACGCGCGCAGTCCAACAGCATGAGCAAGCGGGAGGAGAGCGGCAACCAGCTTGACGACCTGGTGTCAACGCCCAAGATGATCGTCTCGGAGTACCTGACGAAGCACTTCCCGCTGCAGTCCACCAAGCTGAGCAACCGCGACGTCGACGCCCTCATCCACCTGGTGCCCCTCCGCATGTGTCATGGCTCAGCGCTCGCAGCCTGCTCGCTAGAGCAAGCATGCCTGCCAGGCCAAGCATGGCTCGTCTCTGGGAAGTTTCTGTGCGCCGGCAACTGGTTATCACCTGTAAGCACTGCAACTTTGCTGGTACTTGCAGCTATCCTGCAGGCACCTGGAGGCCGCGGCATGCCGCATGCATCACGACGCACATGAACAGAAAGGACAGTGGTCCACTTCAGGCAGCCATGTGTGCCTTGCGGTTCCTATGCATGGATCATGTTCGCCTGACTTGGCGTGCGGGTAAACTGACCTAGCACCTGAAATTTCCTGAAGATAAGAGGTGGGAGAGTGCGTTGGGCCTGGACTTGCATAAAACATATTGCTAAAGATTGAACGCAGCGCAGCGTGTTTCCAAACGCTGCTCGACTTGTGGGCAATGCACCTTGCATACTCGCATGGAAGCACTTGTCTTGCCTAGGCAGGAATATTGACAAGGCCCTTGTCGACCTGCGAATGCAGGTGTGTAGCGTGCTGAAGGCCAGCAACGTGCGCCCTGCGCACGCGGAGGCGGCCGCCATGCTGGCGGCGCGCGAGGCTGGTACCGGCGCTTTTGGCGGCGCGGCCAACGCGCCCGCCGGCGCGCCTGAGCGCGGCGGCCCCGCTGCTGTGGCGCACGCCGCCGGCGCCGCGTCCACCGACAGCGACAGCGACGTCGTGTTCATGTCCGCGTCGCTGCCCGGTAACCCCCCGCGGCTGGCAGCTGACGCTGTCGCGCGCGTCACCGCGCAACCCGCTGCCCTGCCAGTCGCCAAGGCTGAGGACGGCCGGCCGGCTGTCAAGGTCGAGGGCGAGAAGGGCGCCGGGACTGCGAGCCTGCGCATCACCACCCTGCCCACGCCGGCAAGCCTGGGACGCCGTGCGCGGGAGGCCACGCAGCTGCCGGGCATGGGCGCGGGGTGTGAGCCGCCCGATGAGCGCGCGGTGGCCGTCACAATTGCTGAAATCAAGGGCGAGGAGGCCGCTGCAGCCGAGAAGAAGTGGGCGACGGCGCTCGCGGCCGCGCGCGCGCGCCAGGCGCGTCTTGTGGGGCTCAAAGTGCTGCAGGGTGGAGATGAATTTACCGTTCTGGCTGGCGTTGGGGTTTATGCACCTTCTCGTGCAATTGCATCTGTGTAGGCGTTCATGCAGCACTCAGGGATCGCCCACACGGGCCAAGCACTTTTGCTAGGCAGCAGGGGCGAATGTTCTGAGTGCCCTGAGTGACTGATGAACTGCTATGCCTTGCGTGCTCGCCTCACGCCTAAAAGCGTGCACAGGACGCCGCGGAGGCTGCGGTGGAGCAGGCGCACGCTGCGGTCGACGCAGCGGCGGCGGCGCCGCCGGCCGCGCCTGCGTCGGCGCCCGGCCGGCCGCGGCTGCGCAAGGGCGCGCCCGCACCATGCGCAGGGTCCCGCGCGCCGACGCCGCCCACGTCCAGCCCAGTGCCGGGCGGCCGCAAACGTGCGCGCTGCACGCTGGGCGACAGCAGCGCGGACGAGGCGGACGCGAGCGGCGGCGAGAGGAGCGGCGGCGATGCCCACGAGGTCGGCGGCGGCAGCAGCGACGAGGGCGTCCAGTGCCGCGCCTGCGGCAGCGGCCGCGCCAAGGCGCGCCGTCCTGCTGTCACTAAAGGCAGTGATGCATGCGTGGAGTGTGCCTCACACTTCGCACACGCAGAGGGACGCGTTGGCATGCTAGCAAGCAAGCGCACGCACACTGTCTTGATACACGGCGCACGCGGTATGTGACGTTGTGCGTGTAGACACACTCGCAGTTGCTTCCTGCACTCCTTGGCCGTCAGCAGTCAACATGCCTATGACGTGAAATGCGTGCGCGCAGGACCTGCTGCTGTGCGACGGCCACGCGTGCGAGCAGGCCTACCACACACATTGCCTCGACCCTCCACTCACCGACGTGCCGGCTGGCAAGTGGCTGTGTCCGGCGTGCGCGCCGGCGGCAATCGCGGCAGACACGCTCGATGACATGCCCGGCGATGCGGAGGAGGCCGCTGGCGGCGCGCCAGCGCGCATCCCGCGCCGCCGCAGCGCGCCCGTCATCGTCGTCATCTCTGACAGCGACAGTGGTGCCGAGGAGCCGCGCGGCGCGGCACAAGGCGCTGCCGTGAGCAGCGCCCCGCTGCGCGCGCCGGCGCGGCGCCGCTGCCTGGGCACGCCGGCGCGTCCTGCATCGGCAAGCAGCGACTACGACGAGGAGATGGCGTCAGCGTCGTCCGACAGCGAGGTGCGCGCCTGCACTGCAGCCTCAATAAATTCTTATGCTTCCCGCTGTGGCGCAGTAAGTTCTGGCACAGCACCCTGTTATGCTGGGAGGCCTGCGAGCATGTATGACGCCCCAAAGCCGACATGCACGACCATGCAGTAAAGACGCACATGTTCAATTTGTTGTGCATGCGGGGCATGACCGACCCTGCCCGCCCACGTCTGCAGGCAGGCGACAACGAGGCAGGCGACAACGAGAGCGGCCTTAGCTCGCTGGCAGGGTCGGCACCGCGCCCGTCCCTGCGCCGGCGCCGGCAGCCCCTGCGTGCGGCGCACACCGCGCCTGCGCTGGCCGCGGGGGCCGCGCTGGCCGCGCGGCGCAAGCTGGCGGCGCTGGAGGCGGAGCTGCTGGACGCGCAGGATACCGTCAAGCGCGCGCTGCGCCGCTCCGAGCCGCCCGAGCGTCCGTGCAGCCACGCTGCTGAGGTCCGGGCCGCCTGCTACAGGACAGGGTATGAGGGTGGGTATCATAGGCCTGAGCGCCCGCTCAGCGGCGCTGCTGGGGATTGCCCTTTGCTTGGCTGTGCTGCTGATGAGATCTGTGCAAGCTCTTTCTTCTGTCCACACCAGTGAGCCTGAACAGCAGAGTCACGGTCGCTGTCTTGCAGGTATTGGCATGCTCCCAGCAATGCTACTAGTCGTATTTGTGTAGGGTAGGTATGGAGAAGAACCACATAATTAAGTACTGTGCACCCGGCGCTGTGCAGGGCGACAACACAGACTTCATGGGGAGCGAGGCTGAATGTGACACTGACGACGATCTGGCACATGCGCCGCGCGCCCGCAACAACGCCGTGCATGTACGCACTTTGCTATACCGTGATCATGATATCAAATGCATGCCTGCTGTGCTTGGCTTGCGCCTGTTAACTGCCCGAGCTGTTTGGCTGCATGTGATGCCTCACTGCCGACGAAAAGATACAAGCATCACTGAAGACCCATGAATGCCGGGGAATGACTTGGCACATGGGCGGGGCACGTTGTGGAGCCAGGACGTGGTGGAGCATATGGCTCAGATTGTTTCAAATTGACGTGAACCTGCGGGGGACGCGGCAGGTGGTCGGGCGGCGGCCACTGGGCGAGGACGCGGCGGAGCAGGCGGCCGAGCCTGCTTACCAGGTGGGCGCGACCGACCTGGACAACCGGAAGCTGGTGCTGCTTCGCTCGCTGCTGCTGCGCCTCTGGGACTCCTACGAGCTGCCGCCCAACCCGCTCGACCGTGCGCGCCGCTGCCCTTGCAGACACAGTCAAGCCAGAGGAGTGCCCCTGGATATTGTGTTGCGCTTGACCGGCGCTCTCGTGTCTCTATTTTGTCCATAGTCAAATGACCTGCGGCATGTCCATGAAGAAAGTCCGCCATGCTCCCTCTCACGCACACGCATTGTCCTCCGTGCTTCTGCTCACAACATGCCGAGTGTGGCACAGGCTGACAGGCGAGTCCTGATGCGGTGCAGAGCTGAAGCAGCTGCTGGGCGGTGCGAGCCAAGTCGCTGAGATGACTGGGCGTAAGGAGGAGTCTGTGGCGCGCCTGCGCGGCGGCATCGAGTTTGTCAAGCGCGGCCACGTCGACGGCAGCGAGGCGCGGGCTTGGCTTGTTCAACTCCTGGTGTGCATGCAAGTTGGGTGGCATGTGCGGATTGCGTTGGCGCTCCACCATCCTCTGCACAACCATGGGCAACCAACAACCCTGGCTGCAAAGTATCCACGCCTGGGTTGGTTGCAATGTCTTGACAGATTGCACGCTACATCTGGCTCATGCTTTCCAGGCACAGCAGTCTGCGTGGTACTGCGCTCTGCCAGGCAGCCCAGTCGAGGCTGATAGCCTTTGGTATACACAGAAATCACGACCTTCTTCTATCATTTGCAACCAGTGGCAGGCAGCTTGGCAAGGTAAGCCGGGCCCTGATCACCCAAGGTTGCAGGAAGGGCCACACCAGCAGTGTCAACCGCAGTACGGGGTGGCACGCAGATTGCCGCCAAGGACGTGAACCGGCACGAGAAGGCAGCCTTCATGGACGGCCAGAAGCTCATCGCCATCATCTCCGAGGCTGCATCCACCGGCATCTCTCTGCAGGCCTGCCGCCGGTGCGCTGCCACCTTTTGCTTTAGGCACGGCGTGCTTCTCTTACAGGACGTGACCGCACCTGCATCCCCCCATCACTTGACACTGCATTTAGCCCTACGCTTGTGTGTCCTTTGACAGCTGCATGCATCACTCAAGCCAGATGTGGTGCACCCACTTCCCTGGCCCTCCTCATGTACGGCATGCGACGGGCTTGTAAACAAGTCACAAATAAGTACTGCTGCTGATCACAAGCCATGCATGGCACACAATTGGCAGCCGGTGAGTAATGACACAGCATCTAGTGTTTTCATCCTCGTACGCAAATGTGACAGCTGGGCAAGGTCCTGCACAGGGCGCTCAACCAGCGGCGCCGGATGCACTTCACCATCGAGCTGCCGTGGTCCGCCGACAAGGTGGGGCCGTCCAGTCTGTGTATGCAGCATATCCTCCCTGCATCATCCAAGCCTGCACTTTCGTAGCACGGTGACCTGAGAGCAGATGCCATGGCTGGAAGTGCCAGTTGCATGCGCATTCATCGTGAGTGCTGCGCTGTGCTGGCACCCACTTCCGCCACGGCCCACACTCAGGCTGTGCGGTATGACGTGCAGGCCATCCAGCAGTTTGGCCGCAGCCACCGCTCCAACCAGGACTCGGCGCCCATCTACCGCCTGGTTGTCACGGTGCACACTTTCCCAGTCCCTGCCTCCTGCCAGCGTGCTCTTGTGAGCGTTTGTCACATGCGCATCCTCTCTATGTGCGTATCACACACAGAACGAGTAGTGAAGATTCTGCAGGACCAGCACGCAATCCGCCTCTGGTTGGGTACGAGCGCTGGGTCTGAACGCATAGCACGGCTTTGCTCCTTGAATTTAGACTCACTGCCTGGTCAGGGTCATGAACAGACTCTGTGCAGGACGTGTGCGGAGGCACTGATCTGCTGCAAGCGCCGCCAGTGCTTGTAGTTGACAGTACCCCCATGGAGCGCCTGCGCAAGTGCAAGTGGCTGAATGCAGGACGCGGGCGGCGAGTTCCGCTTTGCGGCCAGCGCGGCCAAGCGCCTGCAGTCGCTGGGCGCGCTGCTCACGGGGGACCGCCGGTGCGGCGACCCGTGCTGTGTCTGGTTGCTGACGTTCAAGCGTATGCTCCTGCACATGCAGGGCACGATGGGCCTTCTGGCATGGTGGAAAGGAGCGTTGGGGTGCCTGTCCCGACGCCCTGTTTGCTGGTCTCGCGAGTGTGCTATATATGCCAGACCAATTACGAGGACTTGCATAGAGCTAATGCAACCGCAGGCACTCTGCATGCCAGTCTGGCCCGAAGCCAAGCTGTTTGGCACAATCACCCTATCACGCCCCGCCTGACCTCCGCCCCGCATGACACAGGACTGCACGCTGCATGCAAACGGAGCGCACGCCCTGACAGGATGTGCTATGCATGCGCCAGGGCCATGGGCGCGGGCGCCGACCTGAAGTCCTTTGATGTCGACAACAAGTACGGCAAGAAGGTAGGGAGCTGCGCTGCGAGCGCATGCGGTTTGCCAGGCTGCCAGTAAGGCGTGCAAGCAAGCATGGTAGCTGCTGGACTGGCTGCTTTGTTCTTTGCCCTTTCTCCAGCTCATCAGGCCAGCATATTGGCTCGGCAACACCAGGCAAGCTCCTGGCTGGCCGCTTGCTGCTTGCTTGAACAGGTAGTATCCTGTTTGGCAGCATGAGGGACTGCCCCTTGCTCCCATCAGCTGGTGAGCGCGCGCAGGCCCTGACGCGCATCCTCGACGACATGACGAAGGACACCGAGCCCATGCCGGGCGTCACGGTGCGCGCATGCCCCAAACCTGAGCTGCCTCATCCAGGCTCTCAAGCCCCAATACGTGTGCTGGGGGATGTTGTGTTAAAATAAATCCAGGTGTTTATACGTTTCTGTGACTTGTGCCCACCTGTGCAGACGCCCAAGCCATGCCCTTGGGCGGCTGACGCCCCGTGCTGCTCAGGTGTCTGTCAGCCGCTTCACTCGTGCTGCCAAGGCAGTCCGGGGCGCAGGTTCGGAGCCAAGCTTCAAGACTGCTTACTGAATCATCAGTTGGCCTGAGTGCGCAGGCGCCCAAGCTCACGCCAGAGCTGCTGAGCGGCCTGCCGGCCGCAGCGGACAGTGGCGCGGCAGCGGCCGCGCCGCAGGACGGCGCAGCAGCAGCGGCCGCGCCGCAGGGCGGCGCATATGAGAGCCGCGCAGACTACAACGCCTACATGCTGTGCCGCCTGGCCGATGTCGGCATCGTCGAGGCCAGCCCGTGCGTGCCCATGCCCTGCTGGCGGCTGCCTGCACTGCTTTTGTTGGTTTAGCTGCTTCCAGTATGGGCAATGGGTTGTTCTACCCTCACCCTGCGCTACAAAGCTGTGCCGCGATGTCTCAACACGCTGGCCTGGATGGCAAGGCATAGTTGGCCCTCAGCATGGGTCACGGCGCAGTCGACCCGGCGTCCGCCCTGCATGCTAGACACGCTGCCTGCTATTCGTTTGTGCAGTGTATCGGTGCTGTGGTGCTCATGCCTGCCAGCGCATAACAAGGTCAGAAATTTTTACACAGTGGTATGTGAGCCCTGTGCGGCACAGGCGCACCCGCAGCGGCTACAGGCCCGTGAAGAACGTCGCCGCCAAGGTGTCGACCTTCCTCAACCGCCTGCTGGCGCTGCGCATGGCCGACCAGGTCAGGCCGACCCTCGCTGCCTTATACCTGCATGAAACTGTGTGATGTGCAATCCCTCAAACTGCGCACTTGCAGCATTGCTTCTTGTGGCATGTTGATGCAGTGCAGTGCCTGCGCGCCCTGCGCCGCTCCCACCGCTGCTCCTCCTGCTCCGTTGCAGCAGGCGCGCTGGGCCGGCGCCTCATGTGCGCGTGGGCTGCGCCCGCGCAGGCCAGCATCTTTGGCTACTTCTCGGAGACGCTGGATGCGGAGGTGCGGCACGCCAAGTCAATGCGGGACCACGACGACGGCATCCTGAGCCTGCGCGCCGAGGGCGTCGAGCTCGCGCGCGAGCCGGTGCTCGTCCACAAGGAGGCTGGCACAGGTTCTGCGCCGCCCCACGTACACCCTGCTTTCCCTGTGTGCTCTGGTATGTTTCTGCTATGTCTGCACAGACAGCATGCGCTTGGTTATGGGAGCAGCGTGGTCTTCGCAGTCGCGGCCCCCAACACCTAAGCCAGACATTTCTCTATCACTAGGGAGTCCACTTGGGCATGCCAGCAACGCTTGCCGTTGCATGCCAGCACGCCCCGCGAGCTGCGCATCCCGCTGCAGCCCCGCGACGCCGCCGCGCGCGCCGCAGGCGCGTCCACGTTCCTGACCACGCTGCGCATCAACCGCGGCATGAGCTGGGCGGCGGCGGTCGCCTTCCGCGACAAGGTGCAGGCCGACCGCGCCGCGGCCGGGCTGCCGCTCAGCCGCACCAGCGGCTTCTACGTCAGCAAGACCGTCAAGGACCAGGGCCAGACGGGCGCGCGCGCCCGGGCACACGCTGCTTTCGCGCGACGTGACGTGCTTGCGTGCGCGCGGGCGGGCCCGACCTGAGCGGCGCTGTGATTGGATGTGCAGCAGTTTGTGGCAAGGGCAGACGTGCGAGAGCGCGATGTGGGGCCCCGTGATGTCTGTGCGTCTCTGTTCGGCTGCACCACAGCTCGGCTGCGTGACGAGCTCCGGCGCTGCCGCAGGCCACACATTCGTGCTGCTGGCGACCGAGGTCAACAAGCTGTACCGGCGCAGCGGCGCGTGGATGCTCATCCAGAAGCCGAACAACGTGTTCAACCTGCACAAGCCCCACAGCGCGCTGTACGACTACCGCCAGGTACACTCACTCATGACAAACTTGTTCGGCCATGCAGAGGCTGCATGTGCAGGTCGTGCGACATCTTCAGCTTGTGCCGTTAAGTGGATGCCTGTGTAGCCACTCTCAATCCCAGTAGATGTGTGAACGAGTCAGAGCCAGTCTGTGCGGCAGTGCAGAGCTGCATGGGGCCCTGACGCGCATGCGGTGCCCCTCCAAGTTGTTGAGTGGAGGTGGTGAGATGGGCGTGGGATCCAGCAGTATACGTATGTATGATGCATGCCAAGGTGAAGGGTTGCAACTGCCTTACATGGTGCTGTTGAAGTGGGCACACGCTGCACAAGCCTGACGCTGTGGACGTGACCGTTGAGTCACAGCTTTTTGCAGTGCGTGACAGCCTGCGCCCGTGCGGTGCAGGTCTCCGACGAGGTGGCCAAGAAGCAGTGGACCTTCTGGTCCGCCTCGCACTCTGCCTGTGCCCTAGCGTGTGTTTATTGGCACAAGCGCATGCACCAGCGCTGCCAAGGCCTGTATGTCTGGCAGTGTACGCATGTACACATTCTGCTGACACTCAGCTGGCGCACTGTCGCCTTGGATCTGACCAAGTTTTCAGCAGATTGTGACACACAGAGGTTGCATGTACACAATGAACTGTTGAGCACAGGCGCTGCATGCCCAGCGGTGCATGCAATCTTATAATGTAGACCTCGATTTTGACAATTGCTGAGCGAGGTGTCTGCAGTGCCCATGCACACATTCCTACTGTGTGTACAAACAGCAATTGAGCACTGCCGCAAATGTGCACTGCAGGTACGCGTTCACCGAGGACAACTGCATCCACGGCAAGAGCTGCCTGAAGAAGAAGCGCGGCGAGGAGTGCGGCTTCGGCGTGCGCGTCCGCGAGGAGACCCTGGTCACCGGTGCGGCCTTGCTCCGTGCGCGTGGGATCGGGCCGTGCCCGGGGCACGCAGCGCACCTGTCCGCGGCAGGCTGTGAGAGCACTGCTGATGAGCAAGCCCGCCTACGCAGAGGCATACTCTGGGCATGCACCTCTGCGGCAAAACCAGGTCGCGGCATGCTAGCCAGAACAGTGACCCTTTGGATGTGCTTGTTTGAGAGCAAATGGCGTCTACAATCAGCTGTCCTCACAGTTCCTTGAGCATGATCAGCGCACAGATGTGCGGTTTGCTTTGATGCGCTGTTTACTCCAGTCTTCTGGGACTTTGCACACAAGCTCTATGCTGCCCATCACCGCGTGCCTTCAATGTCTAAAGCACCCCGTGTATGCAAAGACCTGAAGATCGTCTTCCGTCTTGGAGGCTCAGGACCAGACGAATGTGCTGCATACCCACTGTAAAACCAGCGCCTGCGCTGCGCGCAGGTTCTGTGCTGCCCATCTGGCGCACGCTGTTTGACGTGGTGGACCGCAGCCCCGCCGGCCGCGACAGCAAGGGTAACAAGGCGCGTGCCCCAGGCGCATGCTGCACGGCGCTGCTGATGCAAAGTGGCGCTTTACATGGCGTGCTGCAAGCGCTTCACGAGTGTGCCCACTGTCGTGCAGGTAAATGTCTGGGCCACTAGGAATAGCACTGTTTGCAGCATTTGCAGAGGTGCACAGAGCTTGCAAAGCAACGCAAACAGCTCTCCTGCCAGCGCTGTGTGTCGGCGCGCGCTTGTGCTCTTTGCACCAGGCTGCGCCTTACTACATGGGTGCGTGCAGCCAGTTATCATGACGACGCCCAACACGTTGGACTGACATGGGCCCTCGCTGCACCCCAACACCAGCGCCTGAACACAGCACCTGAACACAGCAGGTCAACAGATAGCACAAGCGTCTTGCACCTGAGCAGGTGCTGACCCGGACGGGTGCGCGCGCGCAGCACACGCGGGTCGTGCGGACGACGCTGACCAGCACGGGCCAGGCTGTGGTCGGCATGCACATCCCAGCCGAGGACGCGCGGCGCCTCCAGGCGGTGCGCCGCGCAGGGCCTCTTTGCCTGCGGGGCATTTGCAATGTGCACCTCATTGCAGCCATGTCCTGTGCGCGGTGCGCATCTTTACAACCCGCTCCCTACGTCCCTTCACTGTAGCGCCTGAGCATGACTTTCACGCACTATGCATGGCTGGGGCGCTGAGTGAGGCACACGTGTTTGAGCGCGCGTGTTTTAGCTTGTGACCAGCCTCCTCAACTTCGTTATTTTAAGGGTGGTGTGGGCTTGGGGAAATGCAGGCCTTCACGGCTGGCTGTCAGTATGTATGCAAAGAGTTTGTGCACTGAGAGTATAAATGCATGAAAACAACGCAAAGGTCAGGGACACTCCAAAGCTGTCCAGATCACGCAGGGACTGCAATCAAGCTGGCTGCAGTGTAACGAGGAGGGCTGAGCCGGTTGCATGCGCATGGGCAGGTGCTGCAGCAGCGCGACGTGGAGGAGGCGGAGATGGGGCTGTCTGGCTAGGACGCGCGCGTCGCTGCTGCGCACTGGTCTGCGCAGGCGCGGCGCTGTGCCTCTGGCAAGGCCGTAAGTGAGGAGCAGGGCGCTGGCTGGCTGCTATGCATGGCGGCGCGCCGCTGCGCACTAGTCTGCGCACGCGTGGCGCTGGTGCCTCTGGCAAGTCTGCGGGGGTGGCGCATCGCGCTGGCTGGCTGCGGTGCATCGCGCCGCTACGCACGAGGCTGTGGGCCAGGCACTGGTGTGCAGCTGAGTTCTTTCAGGATGGATGGGATGGACGGGCTGCTGGTCAGCAGAGCCCTGTGGCGGAAGTATCCAGGCTGGTCATGACTGCGCGCGTGAGCGTGCGCATGTCTGGCAGCGCATGGCCTGGGCGCCTGCACGAGGAGCAACTGCTGGCAGAGGCATCAACATGCTGGGTTTTGAGCAGCCGTGTCCCTGGCCTGCCCAGCCTTAGCACTGCAGTTCCGGGTGACAGCATGCCACCAGCACTTGGTCAAGAAGCAACACGTATCAATGAGTCTGAAGCGGCCGTGCTGCAGCTTATGTGGAGCAGCATTACCTGGGGTCCTGTCACATGCAGTGTAGCCAGGTAAGTGCTCACAGCAGGGCATGTAGGGCTGTGAGCAAAGAAACTTGCAGGAACCTGGTAGGTTCAGGAGGTGTGCTTTGTGTATGTAGGGGTGTGGACGTGCCAGCCGGTATCCAGCATGTTTGCATTGTACCTGTCATGTAGCCATGTCGCATCTGGGCAGTGTGCATATGCTGCTGAGTAAGATCACTTGGAATGGGTCACAGCCATAGTGCTGCGCATGTCTGGCAAACACACTTTGGGAAGTGCATGCTCCGTAAGTGCGTGCTCTCACTGGTAGCCATGCATGTACTGGCCCATAGAGGCACACTGCAGACAGGCTTGCACGCCCCTTGCAATACAATCTGCAGTACAAGCTGCGTGCTGCATGCAGCATGATGAGAGGCAGAAAGGTCTGTCGTGTATGAGTAAACCTTTAGAATGTGTATCAATAACCGTATGGTATCAACATGGTATGGACAGGCACAGTGCACCGTCCAACCAACACGACCTTTGCTCACCTGCGCACGTCCGGATGCAGGGGGTGGTGCAATGCACCCACGTTTGCCAGACAAGGCGCTGGTAGCCCTGCATTCCGGACAATGGGCCGGATGCACTGCACACTGCGCTGGAGATGCCCTAAGCCACATCAGGGTTCGCACAACATTCAAACTCGCAACTGAACTTCGCGACAGGTCGTCATCACGCGGTCGCCCTCCAACCCGTGTATATACTGTGCAGGACTACAACAATCCCTGCGATTGCCATGTTGGTAGCCTGGAACTGGCCACAATGAGACTTCCCAGGGCCGCCGCGGCCATCTCAGTGCTTTGTTTCCTGAGCAGCACACCAGGCACGGTTGCTGCACTATGCCGCTACTGCTGCCTACCTGCTACGCACTCACCTCTCTGCTAGCACCACCACGTTCAACCTGCGCTGCATTGCATCGCTTTTCCCACACGGCTTGCCTAGTGTGCATTGGCTGCAGGCCATGCGCGGGTGCTCTTACAAGGAGAGGAGGGAGCGCTAGATTTCCTATCCCCAGAGAGCCCAGTTTGCCGCACGCCCTGGCAGGTCATCAGCAACAATCCGCAGCTGTCCTTCCTGACAACAGTCGCCCTGCATGCTGGGTTGTCAAGTGCGCGGCCCCCTTGCGACACACTCTGCTAAATAAGCTGCAGCAGCTGGCATGGGTAGTGCAGGACGCCACAGCCAGGGCACTGCATAGCAGCAAGATGGTAGGCCCTGCAAGAAAGTAGCAAGCAATATTGCTGCTCCCAAGCGCCACCAGCAGCTCGCTGCAGAACACCCATCTCTGTGATGAGGCTCTGCGCAGCAACCCACTCTGCTATACATGGACGTGCGTACTTACTAGTTTGCTATGCTCCGATCAGCCCTGTCTTCTTGTCACAGGACTGCCCTTGCTTGTTGCTTGAGACCCGCTGAACCACATACGTTGTGACCTGCAGGCAAGCTGGACGACACGTTTGTGAATGCAACAATCTTTGCGCCGGTCAACGCGGGCTGGGCGGACCTGCTGAGCGCGCTGAACAAGACGTCCGCGCAGCTGCTGGCCGACCCCACGCTGTGCGCACTCTCCTGTGTCTGTTACTGAGCCTGACAGCTCTGAGCTCTGTCTGCGGCAACGTCGAGGGCCGAGCTGACGCACAGTTGTGGCCGCACAGGCTACCGATCACGATGTACCATGTCGTACCTGGCGCCCGCAAGGTGCGATCCACGCCGCTTGTAGACATGGCCATTTGCACTCAACAGGCAGCTAGGGCCGTGCCACCAGGCTGATGCAGGTACATGCACACAAGGTATGAAGACAAGGCCAGGTCATCGCGCATGGCTTCGTCCTGCTGTTGCGAGGTTAGTCCTGGATGCTGGGCAGCGAGCCGCCCAGCATCCAGCTGCAAGAGTCAGATACAGAGCCATGGACAGGCTTGGGCATGCCAAAGGTGGCAGCCTACCACTCACAGCCTGTGATGTTTCATGGCGGCGGGCTGCGCATGCTGACTGCAGACCGGCGCGCTGCGGGCGCCAGGCCGTGGACCTGCTGAACGGGACGCAGCTCGCGACCGTGCTGCTGCAGAGCCTCACGCCCGACCTGCGCCTGAATCCCAACAACACCACCCGCCTGCAGGCGCGCGCAAGCGCTCCCGGCACACATGGCTCCCTGCCACGGCATCGCTCAGCTCCAGTCCTGCGCCTCTATGCGCCCGAGCAGCGGCCAGGCACATGCTTATCTTGTGCTGACGGCTACAGGGCTGGCCCTGAGGGGCTTAGCATGCAGCGCAGATCGAGGGCGCGCAGTCGCTGGCCAATGTGGTGCAGTTCGACCTGCTCGCATGCCAGGCGCGCCCGCGCGTTCCATCAAGAGCTGCTGCACAGCGAGCTGGCTCAGGTTGTCAAAAAATGTCACAGCCTCGTAGTCTGTTTCCAGCAGATGGCCAGCTGGCCTGCTCTGCCAACCACGCCAGGATCTGTATGGCCTCCCGTGTGTCTGTGCTGCCACCTTGGTGTGGTGCACCGGCAGCATGCCAGGCAGCATGCGAACCAGGGAGACAGGCCATTGCGTGCCTGCCGCTCCAGCAGCATGCCAGGCAGTATCCCAAGGACAGCGAATTCGCAGCCGCGCGGGCGGCAAGCACCTGATCAGGTCGGGTAGATGACCTGCCTTTGACCCATGCTTGTGCCCAACCCTGCCGGCAGCCAACCACAGGGCGGCCGCGCGCAGACGGTCATCCACCTGGTCGACCAGGTCATGGTGCCGGCCTTCCTGAGCGCGGCCGCGGATGGCGCGGCGCTCACGTTCACCATGGGCCCCGGCGCCAACGCGACGGGCGCGGCCGCCGCGGACCCGCGCTCCGTGCTGCGCCTGGAGTACCCGCCCGTGCCGCGCCCGCGCCGCGGCGCCGTGGGGTCCATCATCCCGGCCGGCGACGCCGCGGTCAGCTGGGCCAGCACGTGGACCAGCGAGCGCGTGACCGGCAGCAGCGTAAATGTGACCGGCATAAAGTTTGAGCGGGGCACGGCCGGGGCGGGCGCGCCGGGCGGCGCGCCCGGCCCGGCCGCGTTTGGGCGCGCGCGCTGGGGCGGCGCGCTGACGGACCGCGCGGGCACCACCGACATGGGCGTGCACTACTCTGTGTCGCTGGCGCCGGCGCTGGCGCCCGCGCCCGCGCCCGGCTAGCCTGCTGTGAGCATGCGGCTCGGCGGTTGACTTAAGCTTTAAGGTTCTGCTGGTGGGTTTCCTGAGTTTTGCCCGCGGGCATTCTGGTTTCTGCCAATGGGTTCAGTGGGTGCCGCTTTTGGGTTGCGTTGAAGTGGGTTCATGCCAGTGGGTTGCTTCTTCTGCTTGTTCGTGGGCTCTGGTTGGCATGCGCAGCCTTCAGGTCCCTGGTAACCTGATCCAGCGCTGTTTGTTGTATAGAGGCGCTCGCCTGTCACCAAGCATGTCATTGGATAGTACATGTTAGTCGCATACACTTTGCAGGCCATGCTCCGCAGGGACATGCTGCCTGCAAAGCAGCCTCTATCGCCTGGACGTAAAACTCTGGGCAGAGCGCTGGTCAGGCGCTGGTGCGCGGCCGCTTGCAGGCGCTGCCCGCCTGGTGCTGCGCGGGCGTCAGCGGAGGCGCGGCGGGCGCGGCGGGCGCGGCGCCGCCCACGCTGTGCGGCAGCGCCGCCGCCGCGGCCGCCGCATGCTGCTGCATCTGCAGCTGCTGCTCCAGCGTGCCCTGCGGCACCTGCGCGCAGAAGGGCGTGAGCGGGCGGCCCGAGCGCGCGGCAACGGCTGGCAGGCCCGGCGCCGCTGCGCGCTGTGCATGGCGTGCCTAGGCGTGCGGGGCGTGCTGCCGGGGCGCCGGGCGCAGGCGGCCCCTCCAGCGCGGCACCAAGCCTGCTTACATGCAGGGCCTGCCACCGGCGAGCGTATTCTGCGTGCTGCGCACTCGCTGGGACTCAGCGCTAGGCGGCCTGCGGTACAGGGGCAGATGCCTAACGGGCAGCTCGCATGCATTGTGGCAATGCTGAACGCCGCTCCGCGCGTCCAGCCGACATAGACAGCGTTGAGCGAGACAGCTTGGAGCAGCGCGTGGACGGATGTAGTGCCAGAGCTGCTGCGGGGGCTGCGGACCTTGAGGGGCACGCGCTCGACCAGGCGGCCTGAGGGCGCCATGTATGCCTGCGCGAGCAGTGAAGCTTGATTTCGTGCAGCAGCGCAGCAGACTTTGCAGGGGCGTTGTGCTAGCACGGCAGGGTGCTCTGCATGGCATGCCAAGGCACAGGCATGGGCGGCACGAGGGTGTGAAGCAGCCAATACCTCATGAAAGCAGCTAATCCATGCCAGGGCAGCGCACCTCACGCGTCGCACATGCTGCGTCCAGGATTGCCTTGGCCTCCTGCATGCGCGAAAAGCGTGTCAAGGGTGCGATGGCAGGGTCCAGGGCCGCTGTGTGTGCCCCTAGAGACCTTGCTGCTGATGCCCAGGGCAGCGATGGCATGGTTGCCAGGATAGAAAGTATAGTGAATGTGTTGCATGAGATGCACAGGGGCGGGACGGGCAAGGCACCGTCAGCAGCGCATATTGCGCCGCGCCCTCGGGTGCCGCGAGAGCCTGCAGACGCGCAGAGCAATTTGCATCTGTGCGCATGCGTGCAACGCGCAACAGGCGCCGCGACGGCGGTAGGGGGCTGCCACGCACGACGTGCCAAAGCAGGATGACTGATGGCATGACGGGCCCAGACTCTGCACTGAAAGCAATCATAGCAGGAGCAGCGGGACCGGCAGCGCTCCTCGTTCATCTTGCGTTCTGCCATGTTTGTGAGCACAACTGCTTCCTGCATCGCAGTCCACACGTTACAGCAGCGCGAGCGCATGCAAGTGCGACACAAGGGGCGTGGCAGTGCCTGGGCACGTTCGCGGTCGCAGCAGGCATGCAGCCAGGCATATGCGGCAGGCGTGGCTTGCGCACTCGCAGTGTTGCAACCGTTGTTCGGGAGGGCGGCGCACCTCATACATCATCCAGCGCGTCGCCTCCGTGACGACAATGATGGCCTGCACACGTTGGCAACATGTCAGAGGAGCATACGCGCGTGAAGACGCGGCATGGGCAATGACCATGTGCACGTGCTTTCACAGCAAGCAGAGCATGCACGTAGACCCTAGAGAGAGCTGAAATTGTACAGTGGAAGAGCGCAAGGCGCGCGCCAGCGCACCGGAGTCTCCACAGGGCAGGCCTGCTGCCCTGTTACCTGGTCTTGCACGCGCTTCATCGAGCTGCGCAGCGCGCCCTGTGCGTCAGTGCGGGATCCTTGCATCGCTTGCGGCGCGAGGAAAAGCGGAGCCAACTCCCTGACTGGCAAGCATTTTCACCTGCTGGTCTACAGGCAGTCGCTCAAGCACGGGAGGGGTCGAGCTGCGGCGCAAGCTCTAGGCGTACCACAGGCGGCGGCTGCTGTGGAATCTTTCTGACGGAGCGTCCAGTGCCAGGTCGGGGCTGGGCACAGCCACTACTCGTCAGGAACACGCTCTCCGGAAGGGCTGCAGACTGGCGAAGCCCTTTCACGTGTTCTGCGCGGCCAAAGTGCAGGCTGCCTGGCCAAGCTATGCAGCCATTGTCTTTGCAGACAAATTGGTGAGCAGACTTTTGCTTGCAAGACCTACGACATCCCTAACATAGTCCAAGAATTTGGCATCTAGCTTTACTAAATGTTTCATGCGAGGCAGATATCTATGGGCTATGCCCATAGAGATATGGACGCCAGCCACACGTTCACACATGCATGCAAGCGGCAGCGACGACTTGAGAGCAGCAACGCACGCATACAATGGTTTGCTGAGCCATGTGCAGTTCAGGAGGTTAAAGCATCCTTGCAGCCATGTCCCATAAAGGAGCGAGCATGCAAGCACAGCGCACAGCGTGCACATGCAAGCACGCATATAGGCGTATGCAGCGGCTGCTGAATGCATGCTGCATACTGCCTGCGGCATGGACATTGGCCACTGCTCAGCGCAGCAGAAGCGCTGTGCTTGGTCCCGGGTGGCCACACTCGCTCTCCCTGGCCTTTGCATATTCACAACATGTAAGTTATGACTTTGACTTGAGCTGGAGTGTGCTTAATACATACACATTTATTCTTATGGCCAAGCGAGGCTGGAGACTCAGCCCACTTGCCGTATAGAGCACACCCATAAAACTAGCCGCGCATTTGCAAGAGCTTGCTGCCACGTATTGCTGAGGCTGCTCACGGGTGGGTGAGTGCTGCAAATTGTTTGTGCTGCATAGAACACTCGACACCGAGGCGTGAAGTCGAGGGATGGTGGCTCTCAGCGCCACGCTCACCACCTGAGCAGCGCGGTGGTGGGCTGCTACGCCAAGCAGATGCATGACAGAGGGGCACATGCGCGTTACTGCAGAAAAGCAAGACACACAGACATGCTAAACATCTGATTTCTGACCTGCAAGCACCAGCAAGCACTTTCTCGCTATGGTAGACTCTGCCACAAGCAAGCACTTTCTCGCTATGTAAACTCTGCTTCAAGCCTTACCTACCTACAAACGCCTATTCTGCCAAGAAACCAATGTCTGCTACCCGGAGAAGGCGAGGGTGTTTGTCTTGAGGATTTGCAAGCGCAACCCCCAGAGCCAATGCGCAGCTGCAGCTACCCTCTGTGCCAAGCACTCACCAGCCAGCTCATGCGAAGCCGGCCTCGCCGCCGCGCAGCAGCACCTTGGTGCTGGCGCCCTCGTCCAGCGCATGCTCGAGCGCCTCCTCGAACTCGGTGCCCAGCTGGTACCTGCGTCACGCGCCTGGCTGAAAAGCTCGACATCCGCTCTGAGCTTTCTGCAGGATCGAGGGCACCTCTACTACTGTGAAGCCATGCAAATGAGACATGGCTCACCCATGGGTGACTGTGAGGTGTTGCAAGATCAGGGTCTGCAGGCCATGCAGGCTATCAAGGCAAGCTGAACAGGCTTGCCTCCATGCCATCCATTTGTCGGTTGACTTTCTGTCCCATGGCCAGCCACATGCAGTGCAAAGATGCGCGGGCAGGCGCACTCGGTCGTGGCAATCTGCAGCTTGCCGGCCGCTGCCAGCTTGCCGAGCGACGCGAGCACTCCCGGCACGCGCTTGCGATTGGCGGCCAGCCACTTGCGCAGGTTGAAGCCGCGTACCTGCAGGCACGCCGGGGCGTTAGCTGGGCTCGCATTGTTCTCCCGCAAGGCCAGGCCTTTTCTTCGGCATGCAACCCGCTCCGGGATCCGGCCCACCTTCTTGCAGGGTGGGTCCTGCTGCCGCATGCAAGTCAGTCCTGGGCACCAGGGCACCAGCCAGGGCGGCAGCCAGGGCGCCAGCTAGGGCCCGTAGGCATGTGGCCTACACATGGCTTCTATCGGAGGTGGACACAAAGCTGCGGCCCGTGGTACACCTAGGCCCGCCACGGCGGGGCGTGGGCGCGTGGCCGCCGAGGCGGGCGCGCCACCAGCGTGCTGCCGCTGCCCGGCGCGGCGCTCGCGCGCGGGCCATGCATACGAAGCGGCGCGGGCGCGCGCGTCGGGCGCGCCTGCAGCCCATGGTGCACCCAGGCCTGCCACGGCAGCGCGGGCGGGTGGCCGTCGAGGCAGCCGTACACGACCAGCGTGCCGCCGTCTGCGAGCGCGCCGACCAGCCGGCCCGCCGACGCGCCGCCAACCGCGTCCAGCGCCAGGCGCGGCAGCGCGGCCAGCGGCGCGGCTGCGTGCAGCTCCGCCTGCGGGCCGGCCTGCACTGAGGGCTGCGTGTGGCCTCGGGCCGGCTGTGCGGAGGCGTGGCACTAGCGCATTGTAGCAGCAGACCCTGTGATGGGTTTCATGGCCGCACGGCCTTCCGTGTCCAGTGCCGGCCGAGGCTGCACGGCCACTGGCGCAGCGCACACTGCTCCGCCGGCAGATGCCGCTCACTCCCTCAGCGCTGCGCTGCACTCCCTTCCATCTTTGACCTCTTTCTTTATTGACCCAAATGGGAGCTGCTTGGGGAGCTCATACACAGCAGCAGGGCGGTGCGTTGCCCCACATGCGTTGGCTCACAATGGACTCCGTGATCGGCGCGACACGGCAAATAATAACTTTCATTACAAGACATGTGCGGCCCACCTGCAGGGAGCCAGCATCCACCAGGACCAGCGTGGCGCCGAGCGCGGTCAGCCGCGCGCGCGTCGCGGCGTCCGCCTCCGCGCCGTGCGAGCGCACGACCGCCAGGCAGCGCAGGCGCAGCGCGCCGCCGAGCTGCAGCAGCGCCTGGCCGACCGCGCTGGTCGCCGCGTTCAGGATGACAGCATCGCCCGCCTGCGCGTGCGCCCACGCAGCCCGCTCACCCGCCACTCCCAGCCAGCCACTCTCTCAGCTGACTGCACAACAGCGAGCTGCTTCTGCTTGGTGCAGAGACGCCATGCCTCATGGTTTACAGCGTGTGAGCCGTATGCGTGATGCCAGGTGTGGCGCGCCTGCAGCCCCGGCGCCTGCTCCAGCAGGCAGTAGGCCGTGCACAGCTGCGCCGCCAGCGCCGCCAGCTCTACCTGCGCGCGGGCGCCTGGCTCAAAGTCTGGGCTTTTAGGCAGGTTTCAATGAAAGTTTGGGCTCGTAGTACGGTCAAACGTACGTCACTAACATGTGGCATGAATGCCATGAGTGCTTGCTTGCCTGACAAACCCGTTGCCTGAGCAGCCCTAGCTGGCTAAAACAGGCTTTTGACCTACCATTCCTGGGTGCGCTGAAGCACTCAGAGCTCATATACAGATATACATAAGGTCCATTACTTCCAATAGCACCGCAGGCGTGCGGGCCGCAGGCGGAGGCGGGCAGCACGGCAGGGCCCCGCGCCGGCAGCGCGTCGGGCGGCAGGCGCAGCAGGTCGCGCGCGCGCCACACCGCCAGCGAGCGCCAGGTGCCCATGTGCGGCCGCAGCGGCATCACCAGCTCGCCCTCCGCAAGCGCCGCGCCCTCGCCGACCTGCCCCGCGCGCGATGCGGCGCGCGTCCGCCCAGGCTGTGCAGCCGCACGGGGCTCCTCGCGGCCAGTCAGGGCTCTCCCCTTCCGTTCGCGGCGGGCGCGTCTGTAAGCGGCAGCCCTCACCTGACGCCGCATCCTTCGGCCACCCTCAGTGCACAGGGCTATCAAGGGTGCCGCCGCCGCGCCCGCTTCAGACGTTCTCCCTTCGGCCTGTCTGACGGCGCCAGTTGCAGCCCAATGACATGCGGGCCCCCAGCATACTTGCCTTACTAGGTCTGAGGCGGTTGGATGTGCGGCGGGACTCCAGTGGCGTTGCAGAGTCCCGCCGCACATCCAATCGCCCTGGAGTAAGAAAGGCGGGGACGCTGGGGCCAGGCATGTCACCGGGCTGCAACTGGCGCCGGCAGACAGGCCAAAGGGAGGCCAGTCTGGAGCGGGTGCGGCAGCGGCACCCATGATAGCCGTGTGCACTCAGGGTGGCCGGAGGGTACGGCGTCAGCTGACGGCTGCCGCTTACAGCAACCTTGTGGACGCACGCATGGACTGTGCTGCTACCGCCTGCCTAAAAACGCTGAAAATTTGTAAAATAACAATTGTGCCACTAGGGTGTCCTCGCCATGCGCGACCCGGCTGTAGCGCTACCAGCCCCAAAGTGCGCGGCCAGTTGCCGCGGCGCGCCTTGAGGACCAGCCCGACGCCGTCCTGGCCGGGCGTGAAGAGCGGCGCGGGGCCGTCCTCGCCGGCGGCGCCGCCCAGGCGGCAGCACGCGAGGTCGCCGGGGTTGATGGGCATGACCTGCGCGGCGTGACAGACCTCGGGTCTGACCAGCCTGGTCCGGTGCAGGAGTCTGCGCCCTGCCACCTGCACACCGCTGGTGTGGTGCGTCGAAGGCGCCTGCATGGCACTAGAGACCTCTGCGTACATGCCCTCCAGAGTGTTTGTACACCAGCTACTGCGTGCCGTTTTATAGCCGCAGCTCGCGAGCTTTTAGCACCAGACCCCGCGCGGCGGCCGGGTACGTGCCGCCATGCTGGCGCGCGCTTGCCGCAGGCCCTTTGCCCATGTCAGCGACATACCATACAGGCCTTCTCGTGGAGGGGAGCGTCTGCTGACGTGATCTGCTCAGCGCGGGGTGAGGCTGTCTGCGTCAGCACCCGCGCGTCCGCTTTCAGGTCAGCCGGGCGCGCCTGCATGTGCACCAGTACCTGCCCCCACTCCAGCGCGGGCTGCAGCGCCTCGGACTCCACCGCCACGTTCGCCGTGGGCAGGCCCGCGCCGGTGCAGCGCACCTGCAGGTTTTGCACCCGGCTCGTGAGGCGCGCTGGCCCTTATGTAATCGCTGGCCAGCACGCCTGTTATCCCCTGACTTCTGCCAACGCCAAGGCACATGCCAAATCCCAGAAAGATAGCTTAATGAGGAGGTGCTTTCACGAAGCCCGCTCACCACAAGCACGTTGGTGCGGGGCAGCGCCACGGCCTCATAGGTGCCCTGCGTCACGCCGTACTGCTCCGCCATGCTCTCCGCGGTGATGACCGTCGTGGCGGACTCGCCGCGGCTGCGCATCCATGCCTGCATTGGCAGGCACCTAGATTTAGACTTGCGTTTTGCATCCGCCCATACGCTGCAGCACACATGCCGACAACAACAACGTGCTGTGTCCAGCCGCACAAATAAATGTACTTGAGAATGCGCACAGGGTATTCATCGACCTGGAGGATAGAGCGCAGCACTGCGCGACAGGTCGCCCGCGTGCAGCGCAGCGGGGGCAACCTCAAAGCCAGTGGTATGGCTGTCGGCGCCCTTAGGCTCGGCGCGCAGCGCCAGCTGCACCGCCAGGTTCTCCTTCTCCTCCACGCTCTTTGCTGCCGCCTTCCCGTACGTGCCTGTTGTGGATTTCATGAGAGGCTCACCAAGCCAGCCGTACATTGTAACCGCCCAGGGCCTTGTGGCGGGGCCGCAGGGACTTGTGGCAGGGGAGAATAGAGCGTGTGTGAGAGCAGAGCGAGGTGTGCGCTGCGGGGCGCACCTCCGGCGAACGCGTCCATGAAGTCCTCCTCCGCAGTGCGGGTGGCCTTGCCTGTGGCATTGTAGTCGTCGCGCTGCGCGCCGCCCACTACAGCCTCAGGGAACGGGCTGGGTCAAGTCTGAGGTCTGCACGCACCGCGGGCACAGCCGGCACCTGTTTGGAGTCTGACAGGACGCTGTATGCCAGCTTGATGCCCCTGAAGCGCTCCTCTGAGCCGCCGCGGTCAGGGTGTGCCGCGACCAGCAAGCTCCGGTACGCCCGCCGGATCTGCGCCGCGTAGTGCGTCCAGGAATGTTGCAGGGGCGGGTGCGCTTTGTAGCGCACGCCCGATGCCCTGCACATGCAAGTTGTCCACACAAGCAGAAGGCACTAGACCGCAGACCTCGACCGACGTTGCGGCGCGCTGCACGCCCAGGACCTTGTACAGGTCTGGAACGCCCTCGCAGCTCGCGCCATTGCTGTCCATCTTTGCCTTGCGGTGCAGGTGAAAGTTTTCAAGGCTGCCAGCTATATATCGGGGCTCAACAGAATCTGCGCAGTCTGCAGAGCGGTGTGCTCTGTGTAGGAAGGAAGGAAGGTAGCAGGTGAAGAGCACCCGTGTAACCTAACGCCCATGAACGCCCAAAGGGTTGCTGGTTTGCAATGCATCTCTCGACGGGCAATCAGCTTGTGTTCCTTGGTTAGGTGGCTGTAATTGACAGCACCTGCTGCTCCTCGGCAAGCATGCAGCCGGATCGGGGAGTGACGCATGGCCTGAAGCTGAACGCGCGTGCGCTGGTGCCACTGGTGGCGGACAGGGAGCGCTCGGCCTGGCTTGTGGGCACCAACGCGCTGCGTGACGAGAACGAGGTGCACTACTGCAAAGCCAGCACAGGCCTTCTCCACAAGCACGCCACAGTAGGAAATACAGGCTGGCTGCTTGGGAACAATCACCCCCTATGCATTAAGCACTGAAGTTTGTTCTGTTGCCTCTCTGCAAAGGTGCACATTGACACGTGTTTGCAACATGCGCAGCTGCAAGTGCTGGAGTACGATGTGGAGAGCAGGGCGATCGCCGTGCGCTCCGTCCACGCGCACGCTGCGGAGATCTGGCACATAGCGCCCTGCCCAACAGACACCGCGCTGGCCACCACCGTGTACAACGAGGGTGAGCCTGCACCTGGACGCCTTGTGCTGTTTCTTGCGGCCGCACGCAGACCAGAGGCGTGCACTGCTGGGGTATGAGTTTCTGAGACTGGCGGAGTGGAGCGTGTTGTGGCGCGTGGGGTCACCTTGTATCCAGCAGGAGCTGGGGAGGAGCCCCTCCGGACACGTCGGCCGCGCTCGTTCAGCAGCGTGCCGTGGATGTGGGTCATAATGGTGATGCACAGTTGTTTACGTAATTGCCTTGTACGCGTCAGCTCTCAGACATGCCTGCAGCTCCTGCACTGCCACAGAACAGACAAACAGAACAGCCAAAAACATCGCACACCGTGCGGCGCCGCCCCCGCGCCCAGGCGGCGCATACGGCGCGGCGCTGTGGCGGCTGCCGCCCGGCGACGGGCCCGCGCAGCGCGCGGCGGACCTCAAGGGCCACGCGGGCGCCGTGCGCGCGACCGCGTGGCACGCGGCCGCGCCGGACGCGCTGGCCAGCCTGGACGAGGGCCACCTGCGCACCTGGCGCCTGGGCGACGGCGGCGCGCAGGTGGGGCAGCGCCGGAGCTCGCCTGACCCGGTTATGCGGACGACTCGTCTGCACTCGCCTCTCAGGTCGTGCGCGGCCGCCCGGCGTGCCGGAAGAGCACTGGTCGAGGCGCCTGGAATAAGTGGGGTCAGGCAACAAGTCTTGACCGGTCTCGGTCGACACGAGATGTGTGTTAGTTGGTACAGGAGGGCCAGGCTTGCAGCCCTGCAGGTATGCAGATCAACGGCGGCGCTGCGCAGATGGCGGCGGCCGAGTCTGCTGGCGAGCTGCCGCAGCTGTGGGCGGGCGCGTGGGACCCGCACGACATAAACCGCTTCGTGACGGCCGGGGGCAACCACCTGCAGGCGCGCCTGCAAAGCGGAGCCGAGCGCGATGCGCCATGGGCGGGGCCAGCGTGCACGGTGCCGTGATTTTTGCGCTCTGCCAGATGATCACCATGCATGCGGTGACGGCTGCACAACACAAGGATGCCGAGGATGCAGCTCGCAGCAGAGATTGGCACCCCTGCGTCACCCGCGGCTCGCCGGCCTGCGCACGAGGTTGCCAGGCGCTGCCGTACTCCTGCGCGGCCACGTTTATCCTAACGCGCAGACAGCGGTGACGCGAGGCAGGTGTGGGACCTGCGCGCGATGCGGCGCACGGCAGAGGTGGCCGGCGCGCACCAGATGCCCGTGCGCGACGTGGACTTTGCGGCCGGGCGCGAGCACCTGCTGCTCAGCGCCGGCGACGACTGCCGCCTGCGCTTCTGGGACCTGCGGCGCGCCCCCGCCCCGGCCCCGCCGGCGCCGTGCCGCGCACTGGCAGCAGAGGCGCTTCTGGGACCTGCGGCGCGCCCCCGGCCCCGTGCTGCCCACTTGAAGCAGGGGCGCTTCTGGGACCTGCGGCGCGCCCCCGCCCCCGGCCTCGCCCCATGTGCCGCGTACTGGAAGCAGTAACGTCTCAAGCGAGGGCTGCGGCGGATCGCCGAGCAGCCGCGCCAGCGCCTCCAGAGGGGCGGGCATGCGAAGGCGCTGACCAGCTTTACCGGTGTGCGGCCAGAGACCGAGGAGATACCAGCCTGTTGGGTTTCGAATTGAAACGCATGCCTGTGTGTCCCAGCACACCAGCATTTCCAATGGGCCTCAAGGGCCTGCCAGGCGGCTGGCATCACTTGACGCCTGGTCGCGTGTGTGGGCAGGCTGGGCAGCGCGGCGCGGCCGCTCGCCGAGCTGGGCGGGCACTCGCACTGGGTGTGGAGCGCGCGGTTCTGCCCCGCGCACGACGCGCTGCTGCTCTCAGGCTCCTCCGATGCGCTGGTCAACCTGTGGCACGTGCCCTGGATGGGCGCCGCCGGCGCGGCAGCCCCACCGTCTCCCTCCCTGTCTTCATCGATGGGGCCTTCCCGGGAGGCGGACGGCGGCCGCGGTAAGCCCGAGCTCGCGCCCGGGACCATCGCGGCGAGCGCAGTGCGGAACGTTGCCAGCGGCGCTGCGGGCGCTGGGCTAGGGGTTGCCCGCGGCGGGGGGCCTCGGGGCGGCGCGCGCGACAGCCGCGTGCGCGCGTTCGACGACCACGAGAGCAGCGTCTACAGTGCGCCCCTACCGCCTTGCCTGCAGCAGTCGGCTTGCCTTGCTGCGGCTGCCGCCGCTGCTGGCCGCCTGCGACCCTGCATGCTGTGCTGCATGTTTGTGGCTGTCGGCGTGCCGGCGGCATCGGCAAGCAGCTGAGCGCCTCCGCCTGTGCATGCTAAATGCGTGGGCAAGTGCAGCATTATGAGGGCGCCGCCTGCGCTCCGCAGGCGTTGCATGGAGCCCAGCAGACCCCTGGACTTTTGCGTCGCTGTCCTATGACGGGCGCGTGGCGGTCAACCACGTCCCGTCCGCAACCAAGTACAAGATCCTGATATGAGCGGTGCCCAGCTGCCGCTGAGGCGTGTGTAAAGCGAGCAGAGCTCCCATTACAAGCTCTGCGGCAGAGGTTCCTGCCTGGACGCCCGGAGGGGAGCTGCACATGTATGATGCCATTATATTACTGTGATGCAGGCTGCTGCCTGCCTTACATCTATAATGCAACCTTTGAAATTGGCAAGACTACATGCATGTGCCACCCACTTACCCTACATGACACGCATGAGACAAAAACAGCTGTGAAAGAGCACTGAAGCGAGACCTGAGGCGTTGCACCAAATGTTCATACACTTTGATAGCCAGCCAAAGCGCCTCTGTCCAAAGCTAGCTAACGTCTGAGCGGAGGCCTGCCCACGCACATGTCTTGTCAGCGGCTAATTTCAAGCTTTGAGGACTGCAGCAGGAAGCACCCAGTAGAGGCACGCTACCTGTGCAAGCACCTAGAGGCCGCTGTGGCCTGGTGCTTAATCGCCAGCGTGTGCCCAGATGAGGGTGCGCTGCAAACCGGCTCTTGTTTTTCCCAGCTGTGTGCCAGCATCAACCTGCAACTTGCCACTGTACAGGGCAGTCCTGCAGCAGACAGGTAAAGCTTGCAGAGTGGCGTGACTGGTGCATAGAGTTGCATATGGAGTAGTTTCAGCGCTTGCTGCAGAGGCAGAGCCAGCCGAGAACACTAAAGGACTGTGAGTTGGGCTCTGACGCATCGCGGCTAAGCAAGGTAGTGCGCGCCGCAGTTGCCGATGTGGAGGCCTGCGTGGGCCGCGGGCATAAGCAGCTGGGGCCGCCAGCCATCCCGCGCAAGTGCCAGAAGGCCGCCGAGCGCCTGGACGACTGCCTAGTGCAGCGTGCGGCGGAGGTCGAAGGCGGCGTGGGTGACACGTAGCGGCGCAGCGTGTGGAGGGTCCTCTGGGTGGCCTGTGAGCCCTTCACGCCAGGTGCGCTGCTCCGCTGGTGTGCCTTGGGGAGGAGCACGGGGTGTTAAGGTTTGGGCAGAGGAGTGAAAAGTGCAGCGCTGAACTCAGTTAGCAGATGCAACAGGAGTGGCATAACTGAACAGAGTCGCGCAGCAGTGGAGGCTGGGGCAGCGTTCTCTACAGCAGTGCCCGTGCCAGTGCCTTTGCCAGCCAGAATGATACAAATAACGGCACAGGCCTGACCTGCTGCTATTCTCCAAGCGTTGTTGGCCGGCTCCAGGCTCCTGAGCTGGTTGCGCGCCTTGGACAGCTGTCACAAATGCCTGTAGCAGCATACGCCTAGCAGCAACTCATCAGAGGGGCGGCGATGCATGCTATAGCTCTGCTGACACCTAATCACGTACGAAGAGGTGCCAACAGAGGCAGTGAGCCAAGATGGCACCGAACAGCAGCAAGCTTGGTTTGTGTGCTGGTCACCTGCAGCGCTCTTGACGCTGGAACACAGCAAGGCAATGCATGTGTGGAAGGCAGGGGGGACAGCTTGAATGACAGCCGGCCAGTCCGCAGGTGGCAGGGACCACTGAGCGCGTCCTGTGCGCAGATGACGGAGCGGAGGCCGAGCAGGCCATGACAGAAGAGCGGGCGCCATCAGCGGCGGATGCCAGCAAGGCCGGCAAAGCTGGGGCAGACTCTGCAGTCTGTGCGTGAGGTGCAGGGGCGGTCTGCTGTCTGTGCGCCAGGCCCACGGCCATGTTTCGGCCATGTCCTTGATTTGTATTTCTGTTTAGGATTTATGGATTCACTGACAGAAGAGTAGATCAGCCCAGCGTCAGCGACGCCAGGTTCGGCGCCTGCGGCAGCGTGTCCCATAGCGCTTGACTCGGGCCTGCATGCATGCCGAACTGAGCACGAGCTGTATTGCTTTCAGTATCAATGCGCTGTGCGCTGAGGCGCTACAGACCATGTGTCTGTGATTCCATGATGGCGCTTCCAATGCCTGCACACCAAGCAAGCCATTAAGGCCCTTGATGGACAAAAGCAAACCTCCTTGTGTGTTTAATTCATGTGCTACGGCCTGCGCAATTACACTTGATCTGCCCTCTCGTCTTTTTATCAAGAATGTCCAGCACCAGTACCAGGGTGTGCAAGCTCGGGCACCCTTCCGCCCTTCTCACACTTGCATAGAAAAACAGGCCCCTATGATGCGCTGCACGAGCAAGGCCTGGTCATGCTCCAAGTCCAGGCAGATTGCGAAGACGCTGTCATCCCTGCCCCGCTGCACCACCCTGCAGCCGGTGCTCCGGTGCACCAGCTTCCCGGCTGATGCGGTGGGGCAGCACCGCGGCCGCCGTCGCCGCCCTGAGCACTGCCGCCTTGCTGAGGTACTGCAGATTGCATGCACGCAGGACGGGCCGCTCGGGGTCATGCATCATCATACCGAGCGCCCGGCCCGCAGGCATGCGACCCGCTATACCCGAGCAAGGCGGCCGTGCACAAGGTGGCTGCGGCCGCGCGCAATTTCGAGCACAAAGTGCTCCACCTGCGCGGCGACGTGCTCAGGGATGGCGGTCGGCGGCACGCGCCGAGCGAGGTGCACTGTCGCCGGCTGAAGACTGTGACGGGCACGCTGGCGCGCAGACTTGGCGTCTACACGCCCGCAGAGCGCATGCAGCATGCAGCATGCAGCGTGCGCATGCGGGCGTGTACTCGCCCTTGCTGCGCGCCAGGTCGCCCCCCATAGTCTTCAGCTGGCGGTAGGTGACCTGGCTCTGCAGCACGCCTTAGATGTCATGTCTGCACAGGCCCCGCTCCGCCAGCTCCGCCAGGATCCCACGCTGCTCTGGCGCTGGGTGCGCCCACGCCCACCGTGCCGCATGTCATAGCGATCAACACAGGCGCCAAGCCCAGGCTATCTGTTAGCAGCACGCGCAGTGCCATGCAGCATGCCGGCGTGCCCGGCACCCGCTCGCACGCCGCGCTCCGGCGGCCCTCCTGCACCGGCCCAAGCAGCACATCAGCTGGCAGTCGAGCGTCAGGCGCAGGTTGCAGCAGGAAGTACTGCTCGCCGGCGGGCAGGGTGCAGTGCGGCAACGGCTCGCCGGGCACGCGGCACACCGCGCGGGGCCACGCGGCCGCTATGGCTGCACCTGGGGCGCTGTGTCAGCGCCCGGGGCGCGGCGCAGATGGGCGGTTACGTCAGCTCCAAGCCACTGCTGAGGCCCCGCTTCCGCGTGCGGCATCTGGAGGTCCACTCCTTCTCGGGCAATGTGGCCATTGCTGACGTCCTGCTGGCCTTTCCGGCGCGCGGCCCGCACGCCTGGCCCTGTCCCTCGCGCTGCCAGCCCGGTCAGCCTGTGCGGAACCCGCGCCGTACCGCAGCGCCTGCTGCGCAGGCCTTCATACTATACTTGATTGGCTGCGCCCAGAGCTGCTAGGCTGGCTGCAAGTCATCTTTAGCTCATGCAAGGGCGCCACGTCTGCCCTTGTGCAAGCGCATGTGGATGCATGCGACAATGCGCAGTCAGAGTGTACGGCATGCGCTTGCATATGCATGGCATGCGCATGCGCAAGCTTGCAGGAGGAGGCCAAGTGCGTCTGCATGCGCATGCACGCATCTGTGTTGACTCTCGGCCGCCGTGCATAATGATACGCTCCATGGCAGTGACCAAGCCGGCATGACATGCCGGCATTACTCAGCCTATGTACAGCAAATCAACCTCACTTGCAGCGCCTCTCGGGCTGGCTAGAGCATATGCACTGCACAGCCAGCGCACTGGGGGTTGGTGCTGCAGGTAGGCCTGCAGTGCCTGTCTGCCATGGCCAGTGCTTGTGGCGCTGCGCTGCGATTAACAGCTACATGTTCACACCAGCTTGCTGAAATGTTCATATCAACCCAGTGATGCTTAAGGCATCAGCAAAGCTGCTGATGCAACAATCATTTTTCAAGCACGTGTGCTGGTTGTGCCTGTTAGACATGCCCCACATGACTGCGCATTGACTGGTGAGCTTGTTTCATATAGAATCAAGTTCAAGGTATCCTGCTACTTGCAGGTGCGTGTTTTCAGACCAACTTGCAGACATGCAGACACCCATCCTGCAACCTGCCTTTCCAAAAAATTTCACAATGCCGAACAGGGTCTGCTCGCCTTGTCGTTCAACGTTCCGGTCCCGAGAGCCTGCCCAACATGGTGCTAAGTTTTTTCAGCAGACTGGCTGCAACAACGATACTGACCTAGTGCTGCTCAGCAGCGCATGCCGGCACGGGGATGCATGTGCACTTGCCGCGCGCCCACGGCGCAGCAATGAGTGTCACACTCTTTGATTGCTGAGATGGAAAGCTCCAGATGGCAGGTATGCCAGACATGGGAACCCAAAGCCGCATTCAGGATACATGCTGCTGTCAACCTGAGTCTGACTTGGCCACAGGTGCGGGCCAACACCCCGCAGCACTCAGCGCTGCGGGAAGCCTGCGAAGCCTGCTGAAGCGCTCAGTCATGCCACCAGCGCCCTTGCATCCGACACAAGGTGCGGCTGGTTGATGGCAGTCTTGAGCCGGTTCCAGCTGCGGCCTCCCGGGTCCACCGTGCGCACCGCCTGCAGCGTGCACATTCTCCTTGTTTGCAACTGAAAGCTCACACACCCTGCACTCTGCCTGCTGCTCCCCACATGCCCTCCACAATGTCACCACTGCCTCCCGCTAAACAAAGCTGCTCTGTGCAGCCATGACAGCGCGGGCCAGTCTGCTGTCTCTGTGAATGGAATGGTGACAGGGACAGGAACATACATAGTGACTTCTGCTTTCACTTTGGATGAGGCAGGCAGCGCTGCAGTGCAATGACACGGCACAGAGCCTTTAGCACCGCGCCCACCAGCTGCCCTGTCTGACGTGTGTGGCGGCTGATCCGAGGTTTGTCAGCGAGACACACTGCACATGAAGGCGAGCTGCAACCTGCCACAGAGCATGCAGCAAGGGACAGCAGACGCGAGCGCGCCTGGATGATGACGGGGATGGGCAGGAACGCATAGTGCGTGTTCAGCAGGCCGACCGTGAACCCTGTGTAGCCCGCAAACGCGCCGTGCACCGCGCCCTGACCGAGCACCTGCCGCGCGCCGCCAGGCGGTTGGCAGAAAGCTTGGTTTTGACAGCAGGCATGCAGTGCACAAAGGGATCGCTTACTGTCGACATGTGGTGGTGTCAGAAGCGGGCAACAAAAAGCAGTGGCATGCGAAGCAGCAGGAACCAAGGCCCCACCTTGCAGTAGATGCGGTCCGTAGAGTTTGTGTGCACAGCCTGCGGCGCCAGCCCTCATGTGAAAGCTCTCACTTTGGATGCCAGCATGATATTTCAATGGCACCAGATTGTCGCATACATGACCAACCGCAGGTGGCCCCTGCATGCAAGGCTACGGGAGCGGCAGCAGTCCAGACGGGTTGGCGCACCCGAATCAGGTATGTAGGGTCAATGTACTTGACGTCCACATCCTGCATGAATACGGCCAAGCGCGTCATGATGTTCGCACACTGCCCCTTAGCTGCTACCGGCGCCGGACACTCGCAGAGACAGCATGCATGCGTGGGCAACACGCTCGCAGGCCAGGAGAACATGGCCAGGATGCCTGCAGCGCTCTTGCCCTTGACAAGCATAGACATGCAGGACATGGGGCAGGCAGGCAACATGAGAATGAGGGCGTTGAGGTCCCGGCCGCACATCCAGGTTGCGCTTGAAGGCCTCTTTTAAGTACGCGCCAATGTCGCTCAGGATCCTGCGCAGCCACCAACCACCCACGGCACGTCAGCGTTGTCTGACAGAGAAAGAAAAGGGAAAAACAAGCAGCACCATGACAGGCCTGCCATACATGTGGTGGCTTGCATCAGCAAGCATAGCTGCTTCTGTGCCCACCACAACAGATGATAGCAGCAGTGACGCTCTTGATCATAAACTGCACGACCCTGGTGTTGCACTTTTATTGGAGCTTAGACTTGCACACCGCAGAGCAGGCGCGCTGGGGCAGGCAGCAGCGATGCACGCATAACCATTGCAGGCGCAGCAGAGCTTGCTTAGGCGGCTGAGCACACAGCTTTGCATCGCACACTACGCCGGGCTGCCCGCTGTTAACATCCCAGCCGCATAACTGAGGCAGGGGTTTTCCATTTCAGGGGCTGTCTTAGATTATAACGTGAGGCAATGCTTGGGGTTGCGTGCGGGCGCACGCGTTGCCGCTGGCGTCCAAGGCGTGGTTTGCATCAGCCACAAGCTTCTGTCCAGCACCCTCGGCGACGCACACCTGCACGGCAACGTGTAGATGCGTTCTGCACGTGTAGACCTGTGTTGACGTACTCTAAATGTATTAGCTGGTCCAGCACGATTGCCTGCTGTGAGTGCTGGCAAGCTGTAGGGAAACCCAAGGTTGGAAATACAAGGAGAGTGGATCGCTGTCCGCCATGAGCACCACACTCCCTCTCCCGCTGCCAAGGCAGGCTGTCAGCTCATCGCCCTGTGCTGCAAGCTGGTATCATGCAGTGCTGGCAGATTCCTGACGTTGCCACAGCGCTGTGCTGTGCACTGCTCAGCGCAGCAAGGACATGCCCGCTCACCACAATGTGACTCTTCTGAGCCAGCAGCAGCCGCGCGTGCGCCATCAGCGCAGGGACGTCAAAGTCCACTTCTGGGACTAGGCAGATGTCCACCACGCCTGCGCGTATGGATGCTCAATCAACACAAGCTTGCGTCCAGCAGGTGACATGGAACAGGAGAACAAGGTCGCATATGTCTGCGTCGAATGGGAGTTTGCCTAACGAGCCACATGGGCGCACAGAGGGAATGCTGCAGAGGGTTCAAAACAAAATTCGTGTAATTTGTGTCGTAGAATGAGCCAGCCACGCACCGGAGGCCATGCTGGCCTCCATGGTGATAAAGCCCGAGGAGCGGCCCATGAGGCGCACGAGGCCCACCCCATTCAGCGCTGACCCCGCCTCCACCTGCACATGCCAGCCTCGAGCTCCGGCTCCCCCATGTACAGCAGCGCAAGGTCGTCCCGGACGGCTTGCACCTAGCAATGCTGGCATGTGCAGCGCAGCAACTGAAAAGGTCCTTGTGCTGAGAGCACCATGGCATAGCATCAGTGCCCGAGGTCTGATTGTGCAGCCTGCGTGATGGAAAGCACGTGGAAAGAACAGGTGCAGGAGGACTTGCAGCTTGTCGACCGCAGTGCCGCACCTTTGCCGCAAGCAGCGCGCGCTGCGCCTCCTCCACCGCCGTGTCAAACCCAAAGCACCTGTCGATCTGCATGCAGCCTGTCGTTACACGCAGCGCTTGTGAATGCCAGGTGCTCAGACCGCAACATCCATGACATCACATGCGTCGCCTGCATGCAAGAATGGTGACGGGCTGAGCGCACCAGCAAGATGTCGTTGTCAATCTGCATTGCATGCCCCCGTCAGCCTCGCAAATGGTGGACAAGGTTGCGTATGCGACGCTCCAGCACTAACATTTCAAGTGACAAGCGCACCGACTTGGGAATGCCAACAACGCTGCACAGCACGCTCTGCCGCTCGCACTCCTCCTGGATGGCGTTGGCAGCGGCGTTGCCACCTGCACGGCAGAGCATGGAGCTCACTACCCTCTGCAGCACCGCTTGCTAACAGGTGCCCGTGGTCACAGAAACAAGGTCCCCAAAAGGTCCCTCAGGGTCAGCTGATGTGCCACAATGAACCCATGTCGATCTGAACGCACATGCGGCGTGCGCGGCTGCAGAGCCAAGACAGGCACAGCAGGGGCGCACCGTTGCCGCCGACGACAAAGAGCATGTTGACGCCCCACAGGGACAGCCGCTGCACGATCTTCTTAATGTCGGCTCCCCCGCGCGAGGTCCCCTGCCAAGCAGCACACGGGGCTGTCAGCTGGCCAGCCATCAGCGGCACCTGGAACTCTGCACACAGCGGGCTGGCGGCCGGCTGGTGGCCGCGTCGCACGCTTGACGCTCCTCTGCACCTCTGCCAAAATGTCACCTGGAGGCCTCAGCCGGCACTGTTCGAGTTCATGGCCTGCGGGCACTATTCAAATACATGGCCTGCATGAAGAACAAGGCCTTTAGGAAGCACTGGAGCCTCAGCGTGTCTTAAGGTGGCAGCCAGACAAGCAAGACGAGCTGCCAAACAAGCATGCACTCAGACAGAGCAGGCGAGTGTCACCACACTACACCTGAACCCTAGGCCAAGCATGCACCAGGATCGTGCCGCCCAGCAGGTGGATGCCGTCCACCGTCTTTTGGTTGAGCTCCACGGGCTTGGCGGAGCGGTCGTAGAAGCCGCGCAGGCCATACCTGATCCCAAATATCTGCGCCGGCGCCACCTGCCGTGTTACTACTATTGTGCAGCTGGCGAGCCCCGCAGAAAGAAAGTGCAGTCCCGCGACAGCCGTGTGTAGATCGGCAAGTGACGCTTTGCATGGTTTACCCGTAAAGTCCTGTTAGAACGTCAGGACAAGATTAATGAGGATGAGTTTGCTTGCATGCCCCACCTTGCTGCAACAGTGATCGTGCGTATGTTGAAGAAGGGCCAGCTTAGACGCGTGCATGTGGCTAGACATTCACTTCCTGAGCCCGGAAGCGCGTGCCGCACCGCGTCGGAGCGCACGCCATAGTCCTCCAGAGTGAAGACGATGTTCTGGATCACGTCATTGAGGCCCGGGCAGAGGCCGCCGCAGGTGACAATCGCAGCAGTGACCGCCCGCGGCTCCCAGTCTGCCGGGCGCGCACCGCTTGAGCGCTGCACGCAAAGCTTGGACCCAGAGTCGACGTCGAGCTGGTGCAAGGGGGCTGACATGTCGCTGCCAAGCGGCACGGGTGGCGCAACGACACTGTCAAACGTCGATCATGAAGTCACCACCCCGCCCCAAGCTGGGGCCCGCACAGATAGTGCGCCGCGGCCCCGATCGGCGCGCCCAGGGCGCAATTGGCACACAGCCGCCCTCCTCGGCATTGAAAAGCCCGCCGTTGCACGCCGAGCCTGCCGCCAAAGTGCTCAGCCGCTCCTGTATGACAACAGTTGTGTGCGCAAGCGGTCTCAGGCACACACAGTGCCCCAAGGCAAAGCAAGCTGCTCCACCAAAGCATTTCACGTGACAACAGTAAGCCCAGGGAAGGGCACAAGTTGCACCTGAGCTGTTCTCGTCCTCGTACACTGACGCTGAGGTGACGCACAGGTCGCGGTCTCCTACAAAGCCCCTGCGAGATAGACGTGGTCAGGACACCGCTGAGTGCAATGAATACATCGGCTTGGCTTGAGGCCCCACGCACCCGCCGCTGTTGTTGTTGAAGGCGAAGGGGCTGTCCCTGCAAGCAGAGCACCACAGTCATCCTGCTTGCAGCACACGCAGACGCTCTAGGTGAAGGCAAGAGCGCAACGACCAAACAAGGCCTGCCTTGGCTCCAGGTCCCTCCGCAGCGTCTTAATCTCAAGGATGTCCTCCTCAGCTGCGCACGCACCAGGCACTAGGTCTGCAAGGTCCTGCTGTGGTACGTCTAGTTCACTCGCGCCGGATCAGGCGTCATAACAAGAGGCAAGGAGTAGTGTGGTGAGGTCATGCACTGCTGGTTGGGAGCCTTACGTATGTCAGAGCTCCGCAGCCAGCCAGCGTTGCCCCTGCCGATGCTTGCCAGGCACGGGCGGGCACGAGGCCGGTGGCTGTGGAGGCAGCGGCGCCTCAGCAATTGACTGCATGCACGGCTAGCTCTACAGGCTGTCTCCGCTTGCGGCCAGCGCAGCCCAGGGCATGGGCTGGCCAGCTGCTTGTGCATCCGAGCGTGCTCAGGCCTGGTGAGATAACACACTATAGTGGCAAGAGGTTGGACAGCCGATGTTGTGTGTGACAAACTCACGAGCTCTTCGAGCGCTAGCGGTGCTCCTACACAGGGCGAGTGATCTGCTCCAGGTGCATGACACTGCGCCCAAGGATGCTTGCTTGCCTTCTTGTTCTTGCCTGCTGTGCACGTGCAGATATGAAATGCTTGTACGACCAAGCTTGATGGCGACAACTTGTGTGGTGACTGCTTGCCTTGGCTACTGCGCATTGGCCAGGTAGTATCAATCAGCTTTTCGGCTGGAGAACGCCTAGAGCGCGGGTATGAGGCCGGTCCTTCCATGCACTGGTCCTCAGGTGCGGTGGTGGACACTCGCTCAAGTTAGGTGCATGCAAGCTCAAGTTTCACAGGAGGTGCACACTCGCTTGTTGTGCAATGCAGGCACGGCCTGGCGGGCTCAGCAGCAGCTTGCGCCGCGGCCGCCTGCCGTCCTGCCCCGTGTGTGCCGCGGCAGCGCAACAGTCTGTTGTACAACGCCCCGAGAAGAAGCAGCGCCTGCTGTTTGCGGTGGTCGAGGCGCTGTTCGGATTCAGGCCCTTCTTCGCGCTGGCAGCCCGGCAGGTGCGCAGCACTGCTGACACACACTCTTGGCACCTGAGTCCTCAGCTGTTGGCAGCACTGAGTCGCTGTGTTGTGACGGCAGGCGAGGGAGGAGATCGCTCAGGTGGGGCCGCGGGCGCCCTGGACGTCATGCTAGCTTTGCTGCCCAACCGCTCGTGCCTCGCCTCTGCTCCGTCTCTCTGACCAGGGTCATGGCGGGCTCCTGCCGGCAGCGCGGGCGCGACATCGGCGTCGACATCGGCGCCGAGGTGGCCGCGCTGTCGGCCAGCGCGGACTGGGCGGCCGAGCTAACGCGCGCGCGCGACGCCGCGCTGGCGTACCCCGCGTACTACACGCAGCCCTTCCACGCGTACCCCGAGGGCAACCTGTGCTGGCAGGCGGCGCTCGAGGCGCGCGCCCAGCGCCGCGCGCCCCTCCCGGCGCCCGCGTGCAGCCCGGGCCGGGTCGGCAGCTTGGCATCCCAGGGTCCCCTTGGCAGGCGCGCTGGAGTGCAGACGGGGCGCCGCCTGATGCGCGCTGCACAAGGCTCAGCCCTGGCCGTCAAGCTCCTCTGTGCCTCGTGAAGCTGCTCAGCCCTGCCAAGCAAGCACGCAGCATGTCCGCAGAGGGGGACACGAAGGCAGCATCTTCAACACACTCTCAGCTCAGCCAGGCGCAGGCATGGAGCCAGGCACGACAGGGAAGCTGCGGGGATGCAGGTGAATGCGGTGGCGCGCGCGGTGCATGCGCCGGTCATGGACCCGGCCGGCAGGCGCATGGACCCCGCCGGGGACGCGGCGCTGCGGGGCGCCTTCAGCGGCCGCCTGGTGGAGCTGCTGGGGGCCGCGCGCGCTGCGGCCGTGCGCGACATTGTCGACGCGGGCTGCGCGACAGGTGCAGCTGTGGGTGGAGGGGGCCGTGCTGCACTGCCACAGTAATGCCGCAGAGCGCTGTTCCGGCACAAGGCGTGCTCTTGCTTGCCTTCAGGTCGGTGGCTTGGCGGCGCCGCCGAGCGGGAGGCGTACTTCATGGCAGCTCCGACGTTGTTGATATCAGCTCCGCAGAGTGGTGACATGATGCTGTCAATAACATACTGTGTTGTAAAGTTGCTGCACAGGTGGCTTGAACAGGCAGTGGCTGTCATCAAGGCCTTGCAGCTGCTGGAGGCGCCAGCGGTATGGCATATATGGCCAGGTGGACTGCACCAGCGTGGGCGAAGCCTTGTCTGTGTGGCGCAAGACTGTCACGGAGCACGTTCAAGCCTCGGTGCTTCACGCGCAGGCCTGTCCACGCTGGAGCTGTGGCGGCGGTTCCCAGGCGCGCGGACGCTCACGGGCGTCGACCTGTCCCCGCACTTCCTGGCGGTCGCGCGCGTCCTGCAGAGCCGCCGCGGTGCGCCTGTCACTGCGGGCAAGGCTCGGAGCCAAGCGAAGGCGCGAGTCTCTTGTGCTTTGCGAATGGAAGACATGTGCGTGCACAGGATGGAGGCTGTGCAAACCCAGGGCAAGTGTTGTTGCAGCGTGAGTGCGACCAGCAGGGGCGGCTGCAGCCGCCGGATGCTTTGCTTGACGAGGCTGCCAAGCACGAGCGTGGAGGCGTGGCCGTGAAGAACGTCAGCCTGGCTGCGTGCAACACTTGCATATCGCGCAGTGGACGTCCGTTTGAGTGCAAGAAATGCCAGCAAGGTGGCTCATGTTTGAGGCGGTGGCGGGCGGCTGGGCTACCGAGCTTGTCCTGCGTTCAAGCATGTCGTGGCGGGGTGTTTGCGCTGCCAGCTGCGAGCCCCTGACCTGGTGGCACCAGCTGCCGGTGCTACGCAGGGCCGGTCCATCTGCCAAGCGCTGAGGTGCCCGGGGGTGTGCGATGCGGCAGAGGCGGACGCGGGCGCGCGCGAGCCGCTCAGGTTTGTGCACGCCGCTGCGGAGGCCACGGGGCTGCCAGCGGCGAGCGCCGACCTGGTCGCGGCGTGCCTGGTCGCGCACGAGCTGCCGGCGGCCGCCACGCACGCGCTCATCGCCGAGGCGCTGCGGCTGCTGCGGCCGCAGGGCTCTATCGCGATCATGGTGCGAACCAGAGAGCTCCGCGACGCGCTGCCGTGCGGCCTTTCCTGGACGTTGGAGCGCGCTTGTGCTCTCTCCCTTCGTGTGCTGCTTACATTGTGAGCACCATGTCTGGTGGCAAAGGTTACGGCAAGGGCAGGAAGCTTTGCTTCTCAATGCACAGGCGCGCAGGAGATGGACCCGGCGTCGGCGGCATTCCAGCGCGTCTTCGACAACCCCTTTGCGTACGCCGCGTTCAAGAGCACGGAGCCCTGGCTGCTGGTGCGCCCACTGACCCGAGCAACCAGCGAGCCCTCTGCTGCCCAATCTGCATGCCGCATGGCAGAGCAAGCAGCCCTGCCAGGACTGGCTGGATCCATCGCCAGGGAAACCCACTCATTATGTGCACTTCCACATGTATAACTATGCGGCCTGCTGAGGAGCGAGGAGCTGGACGCGCCCGCGGCGCTGCAAGTGGCGGCAACCAAGCGGCGGCAACTTGCATGAGAAGTAAATCAGTACGCATGTGCAGGAATACGCAGCGCTGGACGTGCCTGCGGCGCTGCGGGCGGCGGGCTTTGTGGATGTACGCTCGGCTCCAGCCTCGCCGCGCCATTTCACAATTGTGGCCACCAAGCCAGGCTGAGGCTGTAGGGCTAGAGAGTAGGTGTTGACACGTTGCCCTGTGCACTAGGCCATGGGCAGGTCTTTTGTTTGCCAAGGCATGGGGCGACAAGGCATGGTGCAACAGCTGGCCACGTGATGCGCTTTCTGCTCGCCTGGAGCAGCTTCACGGCCTGAATATGCCATGCTCAGCAGCAGGCTGGGGGTGGTAATGACAGAACTCGCATGCACAAAGCCAGACCATACCTAGGCATCAAAACGCATAGTGTGGAAGGCAGAAGAGCAGCGGGCACTGCACCACGACCTTCGCGTTGTTACAGCCTCTTCAGCAGGCATGTCAGCCAAGCTGGTTCACCTCTCACATATACACCGCCAAACACCAGCCTCCAGCGTGCTGACGCAACCGCTCGACGGCGACAGACAACCCAAACGCCCCAAGTGCCTGCATTAGTTCTCCAACAAACCGAGCCACCTGTTGTTCCCACAGGCGGAGCAGGAGCGTCACGGTGGTCCAAGACAGTGCTACCTAGATGGCTAGCGTGCCACAAGCCGCATGCATGAGCCTGCCCGGCTGACGCATTGCTCTACGAGCCGATCTGCGAGGTGCTGAGGATGAGGTTGGCGCCGACTGCCAGCAGCACCGCAACCAGACCCGCCCTGCACGCCAACCAGCACGTCAGCCCCGCTGCACTTGCACCACCCTGCAATCAGTCTGCGTACATTCACTTCTCAAACCTTGTCACGTCAATGAGCTTTGCAGCATCCTGGGTCCAAAAAGGTTGATGGCGCTCACGCAGGCACTGCACACTGTTGGCAGCCATGATAGGACTAATGCCCCTCTGAACGCGCATAGCATAGCAGAGGCTCAGGCAACATGCTCTTCCAGAGTCTACTCTGCTCCCTGCATTGTTTTCACTTTAGCCTCTGAGAGCTTCTTCCAAATAAACTTGTGTAGTTTGGCCTGTAGCGCTCCTCCTTGTGCGCAGCGCCTCACCCCACAGACGTGCAAGCGCGATAATGGTTTCCCGGGGCACCACCTTGCTTGGCTGGCGTGAAGATGGTGTAGCAATGCATACAGAGCGGCTAAGCACAGCAGGTGGGACGCCGCTAGCCGCGCCGGTAGCAAGCTGAGCCGCAGCACAGCGCGCGCCCACGCAAAGCCGGGCAAAGATGTGACTAAGAAAAACACAGCGAGGCGCGCTGGCAGCGCACCATGCAATGAGGCCCTTGACGCCCAGCTTGTACTCGGCGCCGGTCTCAGACCAGGTGTCGGGCGTGTAGATAGGCGAGTAGCCGTCCACGTTCGCGCCGTACTTGTCCGCAAAGCGGTACACGCCGAAGCCCTGCACGGCGCGCCACCAAGCTCGCACGCGGCGCGGCGCAGAGCGCTGCAGGAGCAGCGCAAGCGCGCGCCTCACGCGCATCTCCCGCCGCGCACCTTGCCCTTGCGGCCCTGGGAGTCGGTCCAGTTCTTGTCCTTCATCTTGCGGGAGGTGCCCATCAGGTTGTTCCGGATCACGTCGTCCTTCACGGACGACAGGCCCTGCTTCTTCATGTCCGTCTTCTTGCTGTTCGCCATCACGACGTTGCGCGTGGCGGGGCCGCGGGACCTGCTCAAGGCAGCCACATCCCCGGTCTCAGCACGCTGCACCCCGCCTGCTGCTCGGCGGGCCGCCTCCGCAGGCCCGCGAGCGGCAGGCACGGCGCTCGCGCCCGGCCACTTTCAATCCCGGCCACCCAGGGCGGCCACGGTGGGCTTGGCTGGGCAGGAACGCACTTGGGGGCCTTGGCCTGCACGGAGGTGCCCAGGAAGGTGCTCTGGGCGGTCATGGTGGAGGCCATTGTGCTGGGTTCTTTGCTTGCGGCTCAGGCACACACCAGGGGCTACAGAATCAGCAAAGTCTTCTGCCTTATCTGCGGCCGAGTGGCAGGGTTGGCCCTGGAAAGCCAGGGCGGGAGGGCTTGTTCTCAAAAAGGCTGGAACCAGCCTTTTTCTTAGGGCCGAATCACAGGCCATTTGGTATGCACGGTCACGCATTTTTCCAGCCAGGGCGCAGCAATTTACACTCGCATGTGGTGAAGCGCGTTGAAAGCATTTAACGCGCACTTCGCTATGTGTTTTGGCCACAGTGCAGTCGCGTGAAGCACTGCCGCAGGCACTTGGCAAGCAGGGCCACTGGGCACCACCCATGAGAAGGGCGTAGCGCTCTGCGCACACTTCGTTCAGCCCAAACCCCCCAGCAACCTGTCCGCCCCAAAAACCCACCATCTTTGGCAAGCGTGCCCACATGCGTTCAGCACTACACAGATATGAACGCATGCTCCGCAGGAGCAGCGCACTGTGCTCTGCACTCGCACAACACGCAGCGCCCCACTGCAGCACAGGCCCTGCATCAGTTTCCCCAAGCCTGCCCGGTGGCGCGGCGGGGTATCTGCAGCGGCCCGAGCTCAGCGCCTCATGCTCTGCATGCAAGTCGCCGTCACAGGCAAGCCGCGCTCACAGCCCATGCGGCCTGGCAGCTGCGCGCGTAGCGGCCGGGCGCGCCTCCGCGCGCGCTGCTCGCACAAGTTCACCACGACCAGGTCGCGCCCGCGGCCCAGCGCGGCCCGGGCCCGTGCGGCCGGCGGCCGGGCGCGCGCCGGGCGCGGCCTACTCGTACACGTCGTCGTCGTAGAAGTCGTGCTCGCGGTCGCGCACGACCAGGTGCTCGCGCGCGTAGCGGCCCAGGCGCAGCTCAGGGTTCTCGTCCGCGTCCTCGATGTCATACTCGGGCAGGTAGCTGTCCGGCACCGCCTCCGCCATCTGCACGCCTGCGCGCGCGGCCGCCCGCGCGCTCGTGCCCGCCGGCGCCCTCGCGCGCGACACACTTGTGACCAGACTGATGACAACTCCGTCAAGGTGCGTTGGCACCCCCTCTGCTCAGCTTGACGCCTGTGTGGCTGGCCAGCTGCCTGGCCGTGTCATAGGCATAGTTGGTGTGGGTGTAAACGTACACGCCTGAAACAGCGCGAGTGCAGGGCCGGCTTCCCCCCGCATGCTGCGTCCCCAGCAGCACCCTGCTGCGCGCCCTGCCCCTTGATTGGCAATCCCTGGAAGTGTGCATGTGCTCAGCATGCGAGAGGCCGCGAACTTGCGGAGGCCTCCATGCCGGTCCGGGCACGCGTCGGCGCTGCCGCGCAGGCTTGGGGCGCGCACGGGGCAGGCTTGCCCGGCTGCGCAGACCGCCCGCGACCCCGCGGGCACCCGCCCACAAGCCAAGCATGCCCGCTGTCTGCAGAGGCGCGCGGGCGCGGGGCGGCGCCGCGGCGCGGCGCGCGCGCGGCGGGCAGAGGGGCCGGGCAGCGCACTGGGCGCGTGCGCGAGGTGCCGCAGGTTTTCGAGAACCTCGCGCCGGATGCGCTCCAGCTCGGCGCGCGCGTTGCCGTTGTCCATGGCCTTGCGCGCGTGCAGGTTGAGCCGGTGGTCCGGGCCGTAGTACTCCAGGTACGTGTTGGCCGGCAGCTCCTCGGGCACGGCGCGCCCGACCAGCGCGGCCGTCTCGTTCGCCCAGCAGCGCGCCACGTTGCTCTTGGTGTAGCCGCCGCCTGCGCCGCGCCGGTTCCTTGGCGCGCTCGCTCGGCCGCCCATAAAAACGACGCGCGTAACTGACGTTTAAAAACAAAAACAAAAACAAATGGGGCCGAGCGGCGGCGCGCCTGCGCGAAAAGCGCCGCGTGCGTGCGCGCCGCGCGCGGCCGACAGCGGCGGCAGCCCGAAGTGCCTGGACCATGGGGGCCGCGGCGCGGGCGCGCACCGCCCGTGACCAGCAGCGGCAGCCCGAAGCGCTTCATGTACTTGACGGCCTCCGCATGGCCGTCCAGCGTTAGGTTGAAGCACCCTAGCCGGTCGTTGGCCAGGCTGTCCGCGCCTGGGCTTGGGGACAGGGTTAGCGCCGGCGCGCCGGTCAGGCCAGCCCTGCTGCCGCCTCCGAGCCCGACCCCGAGCGCTGAGTGGGCAGCCACGGGTGGGGCATGCGGCCGCGCGACTCTGCGCGCGCACCCAGAGGGCCCGGGCCCAGCCAAACAGCCCCGTGGCAGGCCGCATGCATGCAGGGCGGCGGTCCTTGCATAGCATGTCAGGCACCCGTGCCGACGCAGCACGCGCAGGGCTCGCGGCTGGGGCGCCGGCCGGGCAGTGGGGCTCAGGGTTTATGGCGGCCGGGCCACTGCGCACCGCATTGCAGCACGACCGCGCCCGGCTGGAACACCTGCACCACCTTCTCCATGATGGGCTTGAACAGGCGGTGGAACGTGGCGTCGTCGGTTCCGTTGTCCAGCGGCACCTGGCGCATCAGAATAGGGTCAGGGTAAGCGCACGGCGCCCCTGGCGCCCAGCTCCTGACATGCGCGCTGCGGTCTGCGGGCCTGACGGGCGGGCGGGGCCTGGATGGAACTGCTGCACGGTGCGTGCATGCGGGTGAGGCTGCATGGAGGGGAAGCTCTGGTGGGCAAGCTCGGTGGGGCGCGGGGCAGCACAGGAGTCATGCAGCAGCTGTCCAGCAGCTGTACAGCATGTGGGGGAAGGGGGCTGCACGGGGTTCATGCAGCAGCTGGCCGGCGTGGGGCCTAATGGGCAGCACAGGAGGCATGCAGCAGGCGTCCAGCGTGGAGGGCGCCGCGCGGCGCCCCGCCCGGGCGCCGGGGAGGGCGCCCGGCGGCACGGGGCCGCGCACGTTGATGGAGTAGTAGCGCCCCGCGCGCTCGCCGATGTCGGCCAGGTCGCCGGTGCCCGGGAAGAAGTAGTCGCCGTGCTTGTGGAAGCTCACGGTCATCACCCTGGCCGCCATAGGGTAGGTCATCACCCTACCCTACGTGCTATAGAGCCCGCTGCTGCGACACTTGATGCGCCCGCCTCCGCCACGCATGCATGCACCAGCGCGCACAGTGCGCAAGGACTCCCTGCGGCTTGCGCGCGGCGCATGCCTGCAAACTGGGCTGCAGCCTGCGGCCCGGCGGCCCGGCGGCCAGTGCCTACAGGGCGAAGCACGCCGTCTGCGGCACCTGCCTCCAGCTGTGGGAAGCACCGCCCCTTGAGCACCGCGCAAGCACCGCCGCTGACCACCATGCGAGCGCAGGCCGTGAGCCTGCTGGCGCCACCGAGCGATACACTTGCCACGCCGGCGGCCGGAGCCGGGCGCACAGCGGCCGCGCAACGCCCCCAATCCTGAGTTGAACCCCACCGGTCAGTCAGGTAGAACGCCTCCTCAACGCCGTCGCCGTGGTGGATGTCGATGTCCACGTACAGCACGCGCGCGTGGTACTTGAGCAGCTCCAGGATGCCCAGGACCAAGTCGTTGACATAGCAGAAACCTACGCGGCCGCATACGCGGCACGTCGACGGCTGCTCGGCGCAGCCGTCAGCGGAGCACAGTGGCGGCCGCGTCCGGGCACACGCGCTGCAAAAGCCGCTCGCTAACACTGCGGGTTGAGATGCGAGGCAGCCTGGCGTGTGGTGGCTCCGCTCGCAACCTGCCTACCCCTGGGCAATCCTCCTGCAAGCGCTTACACGGCGCACGCCGCACCACGTGCTCACCGGTGCCCTGCTCGCGACAAAGAGCTGCACCGCACCACGCGCTCGCCGGCGCCCTGCGCGCGACAGGGAGCTGCACAGGGCGGCCGGCGCCGGGTGCGCGCCCGAGGCCTCCGTCTTCTTGGCGTGGTGCAGGCCGCCGGCCCAGTTGATGGCGATGTCGGCCAGGCCATGGTTCAGCTTGACCGCGCCCTCGATGCTCGCGCCCGCGTAGCGCTGGCAGAAGTCAAACAGGCCCTCAAAAGCGGGGCAGTCGGTGCCCATGCCGCCCATGCCAAACTGCAGCAGCTGCTGCCCCAGGTCCTCGGCGTGGTCCGGCGCCACGCGCTCCAGGAAGCGGATGTAGTCGTGGTCGTGGAACTGCGTCAGCTCGATCGGCGCGGCCTTGCGGGGCGTCTGCCGGCCGCGCCGCCCCCACGCCCGGGTCAAGGCAGCCCTGTGGAGCTGCTGGTGCTGCCCGCGCCAGCCTGCAGCGATCTGCAGCGGCCGCAGCCCCGGGTCCGCCGCTTGGTCTGGAAGGCCGCACGGGCGTTGCCTGGTCCGCCGGACCCGGAATTTACTGCTGCGCAGGGGTTGCGAGGTAGGGAGCGGCACAGGGCGATGCTGCCACGCAGGCACGTTGTGCAGTCGGGCGACAATCCCACACTTGCCACACTTGACCCAGAATCGTTTGTGGTCAGGGGAGATACGGGCAGGCGCACATAGACGTCCATGTCCTTGTGCAGCTCATAGGCGAGGATGAGGTGGTGCGCCATGTCGAGCCGCACCTGCACACGCAGCACGACCTGTTGTGGCAGCCGCACCAGCGCAGCAGTGGCAGCTGGTTGGAGCGCGGCCCGCACCGGCTTCATGGGGTGCTTGGCGCCATAGTATGCGGCCTTCCATTTGCCTGCGCGTGCGGCAGCAGCGCATTTGACGCTGTGGCCACACCGCCGTGGGCACAGTGGCGGGCTGAGTGTGGCAGGGCGCACTGTCGTAAAAGTATGCGACCTTGCTCTTTCGCTCGCCCATGCTCTACGAGCGGGTCACTGGCCGCGCCACGGCTTGCTGTGGCGCTGCTCCATGCCGCTCAGGGCGCGCATGGGGAGCTGCGTACCAGGAGATGGCACAGGGACTGCATCCGCTTGGTGCGCTCCGCGGCAATGCTGCTCAGCTGGCGCGCCTGTTTGTGCTGCAAGAGAGTGTACAGAACTGTAGGAGTCCTACACGGTGCAGTCACGCGGAACAAGCACTGGCCGGCCGGCTGCGCCTGAGACGGTCTTGCGGGTTGCGCAGCACGTGCTAGCACAACGCGCAGGGAACCTTGAGCAGAAGCAGGGAGGCAGACACAGAAGGTCGGTTGCGCTGCGAGGTCTCACGGACCGTCTCACTTCTACTCCAGTGCACTGCGCTGTGACAGGCCCTGGAAACCCGGTCACGTGCAGGGATTAGCTCCCAGCCATAGGCAAGCAGCAACTCTGGCGCCACAGCAGTGCTTGAGGCTTGCAAAAAGCGCAGTGGCCATGGTGTGGGTGGAACGCGCGCGCCTAGCGGCAGGGCTGCCTGCATGAAAGCTGCGCCGCGGCAACACCCCCGCTTTGGCGTCCCCATGCTAGGGCCCTGTAGCTTGCAGCCGTGCGGAGCGCAGCCGCCCTGAGGCAGGCGGCGCTGCGGCTGCAGAGCGTGAGGAATCATGGACAAGGGGCGCGGCTGGGCCCCGCGGGTGCGCCCGCCCCTGCGCGTTCCAGCTCGGTCTGGCCTCCCATACGCGGACCCCGGCTAGCGCGGCGGGAGGTTGCCCGTGGCGCGTGCGGCGCGCCTGCGTTGCCGCGGATGTTTGCGCCTCCGCCCTGCACCTGCCTGCCAGGTCCCCAGGCGGCCGCTGTGCGCGAACCAGGGCCCTTGGCGACGGGACAGGGGGCAGGTGGAGCCGCCGTGGGACTTGTTCAAGTTGTTGCTACAGATCGGCTCGGCGTGCTCGAGCGGACCTGCAGTGCTGCCTGTGTCGAGCAGCATGGCGGGGTGCTCGGGCGGGCGGGGAGGCAAGATTGCATCGGACGGGGGCCGGCAACAACCCTAGCTCGCCTGTCCCAATCACAGGCACCTTTTACCGGCCGGCCTCCCCGCGCCTGACCCTGGCCGCGCCGCGCGCAGAAGCGCGACGTGTACGACCGCCCGGGCTACGGCCCGCTGCCGCCCTTCAAGCGCGGCCGCTTCGAGCCGCCGCCGCTGCCGGGCCCGCCGCAGCCGTTCGGGCTGCCCGGGTTCCGGCCGCGGCGCAGCTCGCCGCCGCACCGCAGCCCGCCACAGCGGCCCGGCGCGCCGCACGCGCCGTGGCCGGAACCTAACCCTGGGTGCGGGTTCCCGCTGCCGCCGCCCGTGGGGCCGCGCGCCGGCTGGGCCGCCCCGGCCTGGGACCCCGGCCCGGGGCACCCCCGCGACGCGCCCTCGCGCGAGCCGCCGTCGGCGGGCCCGCACGAGAAGCTGCCGCGCGCGGTGCCGGTGGACACGGGCTGGCGGAAGGCGCGCCTGCCGCCGCCGCCGCCAACGGCGCGCGCCGGCGGCGGCACCGGGCGCGACGGCCCAGGCGACGTGGAGCCGGGCGAGCTGCCGGAGCCGCCGCCGCTGCCTAAACAGGCGGGCGGCCTGGCCGCGGCGCTGTGGATGTCGCACAGCGCCGGCGGGGGCGGCGCCGCCGCCGGCGCCGGCGGTCGGCACGGCGGCATTGGCCGCACGACGTCGTTGCCGAGCAGGGGCGCGCCGAGCGAGCCGCCGCTGCCGCCGCCGCCGCTGCTGCGCACCATCTCGCATCCGCAGCGGCGCGCGAGCCCGGAACCAGCGCATTTGGATGGTGACAGGCGACGCGGCGGGGCGCGGGAGGGCTACGCGCCAAACCCTTTTCTGCCGCCAGGGTTTGGCGGCACCATGCACGGCGTGGCAGCACCTGGGCAGCCCGATGCGGCATCACGCGTCACGAGCGGCGCCGGCCTGGGACCGGGCCCGCTGCGGGCCCTGGATGCGCAGGCGCGGTCTGGCGGCAGCGGCAGCGCGCTGGCGGGGTCGGGGCTGGGGATGGTGCTGCCCGGCCCGCCGGGCAGCGCGGCCGATTCTGCGGGCGGCGCCCCGGCGCTGGCCAGCAGGGCAGGCGCGCTGGGTGCGCCGGGCGCCGAGCGGCCGGCGCGGGGGACCGCAGATGCAGCCGCGCATGCGGCGGACCTGCGGGGCGTCGGTGCCTGGGCTCCGATGGCGTCGCCGCCCGCGCCCGGCTGCGCCCAGCCGCTAAACGCGTTCGTCAAAGCTGAGCCGCCGGCTTTAATGGCGCCGGACGTGGCGGCCACGCCGCCGGTCCCGTCGGCACACCTGGGCGTGGTGGGGGCGGACGCGGGGCAGGACATGGAGCTGCATGACGCGGCGTCGGGCGGGTCCATCGCCGTCACGGACCGCACGCCCTCCTCGGACGACCCGCCCAAGCGCAGGCGCCTGGGCTGGGGCCAGGGCCTCGCGCGGCTGCGCTCGACGGACAAGCGCAGCAGCGGCGGCGGCGACGGCGGCGACGCGGGCGGCGACGCCAGCCTGAGCGCGGGCGGCGAGGCGCGGGACGCGGCGCAGGCCCCGGCCGACGCCGACGGCGATCGGCTCAGCGACGGCGCGCGCCGCGGCGGCGCTGAGGAGGGCGGCGCGGCCGGCGCGGCGGCTGCGATGGCTGGGCCTGTGTGTGCAGGGTCTGCTGCCGGGGAGGCATCCCTCGCGTTGACTGCGCAGGCGGGCGTCGGCGGCGACGCTGCTGCGGGGCCCACGCCGGTGCTGCCGCCGCCCGACGCGGCTGACCCCGGGCCCGCTGCGCCCCCGAGCGGCGGGGCTGCGGGTGCGCACGTGTGCGGCGAGCCCGCGGAAGGCCGGGCGCCCCCTGGAGACGGAGAGGGTGTGGGGGCCGGGCCGCTGACGCTGGACGCGCTCCTGGAGGCCGAGGCCGTCCCGCTGGGCAGCGAAGAGCCGGCGCCCGTGGCGGCGGAACCGCTGGCGCAGCCGCCGCCGCCGCTCGCCTCGCCGCCGCCGCCGCCGCCCGCGGGCGCGCCGTCGAAGCACGGCATCCTCGCGGGCATCGAGCACGCCGATGCGGACATCGCCGAGGCCGAGGCGGAACTGGCGGCGCTCGAGGCGGCGGCCGTCGACGCGGCCGCCGCCGCGGAGGCGGCTCGCGCGGACGCGGTGGCGGCGGCGGCGGCGGCCGCCGCCGCCCCACCGCCCGCCGCCAGCCGCCAGCTCGCGTCGCCGGGCGCCGGCGCCGCGCGGGCGGCCCCGGCAGCCTCCGACTCGGGCGCCGGCGCGGAGGCCGCGTCTGCCCCGGGCCGCGCGCCGAGCCCGTGCCAGCTGCTGGGCTCGCCGCCGGCGCCCGCTCGCAGCATCAGCGGGAGCCTGAAGAAGGCGTGGGTGGAGGCGGCGCGCGCAGAGAGCAGCGATTACACTGCGCCGCCGGCGAGCGGCGCCGGCGCGCGGCGGCGCGGCGTCAAGCGCTCGTCGTCCAGTTCGGTGCGCGGCCCGCCGGGCGTGTCCGGCTGAGCATCGTTGTAGAGCGACGTGTGGTCGGGGAGCCGCGCGCTTCTAACGCACGATTGCGTGTAGGATGTGAGTGCGCGATTGAGGTGTCTTGGCGTGCGCAAGCTGTAAAACAGGTGTGAGGTGCACCGCCTCGTGACGACCTGCGCGGCGGCGACGCTGGCGCAGTGGCGGCAGACATCATGCCCAGTGGTGTGCTTGAAAGCGGGCGCGCAGCGCTGCAGATATGGACGCTGCCTGTGCAGTATACGTGATGACATGCTGGCCACCCTCGGGCTGACCAGGCAAGCCTGCGCTGCCGCGCAGGCTTCTGGCGCGGCGGCGGCGGCAGCTGAGGCGGCTCAGCAGGAGCCGAGCATGGGCGCGGCGGCCGCGGTGGCAGCGGCGGCGGCGTCTGCGGCGGCGGCAACGGCGGCGGCGGCGGCGGCGGCGGCGGAGGGCGAGTCTGGCGCCGGCAGGGCAGCCAGCGAAGCGCAGGACAGGGACAGGGGCGGCGAGACGAGCGGGCGCGGGGCGCGCGAGGCGGCCGGCGCGGCGGGCGGCGACGCTGATGCGGAGAGCGCGCAGGCGCAGATGCTGCGCAAGCAGAAGATGGAGGTGCGCGGCGCGCCCGTCGCGCTCGCCTTCTCGCGCCCGCTGGGCAGCCGGGCGGCCCGGGTGGGCGCAGGCAGGCGCGGCGGCGGAGGGGCGCGCCTGCACGGGCCTTGCGTGTAAAAGCACAGCAGCAGCGGAGAGTGGGCAAGGAGCGCGTCATGCTGGGCGAGACGTGATGATCTGGTTTGTGGGGAAAGCGGCCTGGCACGCGCCGGGCGCTGCAATGGGGCAGAGCTTGCAGCAACGGCGCGCCCCGACCGAGCGCCTGCAGCAGCGCGCGGCTTGCCCCAGGCGCCAGCGGCCGACGCTGCTCCTTGCCCGCTGCGGTCCCCAGAGGGCTGTGCGCGCTGCGGCGCAGCTGGAGCACATGTACCCGCCCATCTTGCTGAACAGCCAGAGGTGCCCTGCTAATGCTAACCCTAACACGACCCTAACCTAGCCTCACAAAGGTTGTGCGCACTGCGTTGCAGCTGGAGCATGTGTACCTGCCCATCTACCTGGACAACCGGGGCTGCGCGGCGCTGGCACGGCGCGCGCTGTTGCACCTGGTGCCGCCGGACGCGCGCGAGGAGTACCTCGACAACCCCGACGGCAAGCCGACTGTGCGGCCCTGCCGCCCCGCGCATATCCGCAGCCCCGCTGCCTGTGCTGGACCTGTAGGGCGGAGGCGCAGCGACGGCGGGGCGGGCAGCGGCGCTCCTGCTGCTTGGCCACCCCCTGGAGTGCGCTGTCGCCCAGGCTGCTGGTGCAGGAGTGCGGCGGTGCAGGTCCGGCGGGCACCCACCTGGGGCGCCCCTGGGGAGTGCGGGCGTCCTGGCGCAAGTGTTGCAGTGAATGTGGCGGGTCGCTGACAGAGCGTTACCAGTGAGGGGCGAGCACGGGCGCGCCGCTGCGCATCACACACAGCAGCGCCGTGCGGCGCCGCTGCGCGATCGCGAGCCTGGCAGACATCATGAATCAGGCTGACCTCAGCGGGCGCTCATGATAGGCGCTGGCGGCAGGTGCTGTACCTGAGCGCGGCCGAGTCGCCGCAGTACGCCGCGAACGAGGCCGAGCACGCGCGCGTGGGCGGCGCGCTGCTGGGCGCGCTGCTCGGCCGCCGGCGCGCCGTGCGGCAGCGCGAGGCTGAGCTCGCGGCCGTCTACCGGCGCCTGTTTGAGGCGTGGCGGCTGTACATCACCGGCGTGGCCAGTGTGGCCCCGGCCCCGCTGCGGGCGAGGCTGGCCGGGCTATCTGTGATTGTTGCGATGAGATTGTACTGGGCGCTCCGGGGATTGCCGCCGCTGCTGCGCAAAAGCAGCCTTTTCTGTAAACATGGCCCTGCCTCCGAGATGTGCATGCATCAATGCTGCGCTTTGCACCCTACCCCAAGCCCCGCCGCGAGTGCTGCGCCCTGCGCAGGCGCGCGCAAGGCGGAGCAGGCCTGCGCGCTGGGCGGCTTTGGGGGCTTTGCCGGCCGGCTGGGCATGCGCAAGTCGACCGGCATGGTGCGCAGCAGCTACGAGGAGGAGCAGGTTGTGCTGCAGCTGCAGGCGGTGGAGCTGATGAAGGCCATGTGCAAGGCGCGCGCCCCCGCCGCGCCCCGCCGCTCAGCGAGGTTGAGGGTGGGCATGAGGAGGTGTGGGGCGTAAAGTGTCACAGCAGCAGTCAGGACGGTTGGCGAGTTCAGCGAAGTGCCATGTGAACAGCCGACTGTCCAGGAGGCGTGCGCGCCGCGTGCGCCCATGCCGACAGCGTCCGAGCAGACGCGGCCGCTTCTGCTGTGTCCGCACACGCGCGCGCGCTGGGCGCGCTCGCGTCCCGCCCTGTGCCGGCGCGGAGCTACGGGTGCAGAGCAGGCCGGCCGAAGGTCCCCTGGCGCGCAGTGCGCGGCGCGGCAGCGGAAACGACCCTGCCGACCCGGCCGCGCGCGGGCGCGCAGGTGCCGCCGCAGCTGCTGTGCCCGCACGAGCGCGCATGGCAGCGCTTCGACACCACCAACGCGCTCGTGCCGGACCCCGCGGCCGCGCTGGCGGCTGAGGAGCGCGAGCGGCCCTGGTCGCCCGAGGAGAAGCGCGTGTTCAACGAGAAGTTCCTGGCGTTCCCCAAGGCGCGCCCGCTGATCATGGCTGCTGGCCGCGCGCCAGCGCCGCGGGGCGGCGGGGGTCCGGGCGGCGCGGCGCGGGGCCGTGCCGGGCGGCCGCCGGGCGCAGCGCCTGCTGCTTGGATTGAGTGGGCAGCCGCTGCATGGCCGCCTGGCGCAGGGGGTGGCCTGTGCTGCCGAAGAGACCTCCCGGCTTCTGTGCTCACGCATTGGTGACGCTCACAAGAAGGAGCTTTCCTGTGGCTGTGCTCTCTGCGTGTGAGTTGAGGTTCGCTTGGGGCGGGCTGCCGGTGCGCGCGCCGAGGTCGGCGGGCGCGCGCGCGCGCAGGACTTCCGGCACATCGCCACGTTCCTGGACCTGCGCACGACCGCCGACTGCATCGCGCACTACTACCGCACGCAGAAGCTGGACGAGTTTGCGGCCGTGCGGCGCAAGCAGCAGCTGAAGAAGCGGCGCACGCAGACCGAGGTCAACCGCAGCATCACCTATTTAGGCATCGCCGCGCCGCCGGGCGCCAAGCGCGGCGAGCCGCCGTACGGGCGCGCCGGCGGGCCGCCCGCGCGCGGCGGCTTCGGCCCGCCGCCGCCCGACGGCGCGGGCCGCGGCGGCAAGGGCGCGCGCGGGCCGCGCGTGCGCGCCGGCGGCGCGCGCGGCCGCGCGGAGCCGGGCGCGGGCGAGGGCGGAAACCCCAACCCCGGCGGCGCGCCCGAGCCCGACCTGGCCAGCGTCGCCTGGACGGCCGAGGAGGAGGCGCTGTTCGTGGACGGCGTGCGCCGCTTCGGGCGTGATCCGGGCCAGATCCGGCGGCTGATGGGCGGCACGCGCACGCTGGGCGCGATCAAGTCGTTCTACAGCAAGAACCGCGGCCGCCTGGGCCTCGACCGCCTGCTGGAGCGGCGCGAGGCGGCGGCGGCGGCCGGCGCGGCCGCGCCGCCGCCCGGCCCGGGCCTCGGCCCGGCGCCGGCCGCGTCGCCGGCGCCGCCGGCGGGCGGCGGCGCGCCGGTGCCCTTCCCCGCCATGGCCCTGCCGGCCGACGGGGCGGACCTGCTGGCCGCCGAGGAGGAGCTGCGCGGGCTGACGCCGGAGCCCGCGCCCGCCGTCGCGAGCGGGCCACCGCTGCCGGACGCGCCCGCCGAGGCGGACGCTGGCGCGGCGGGGGTGCCAGGGTTTGTGCCGGGGTTTGGGCCGCAGGGCGCCGCCCTGGGCAGCGCGCCGGGACCGCCGGGCTCGCAGGCGGGCGCGGCTGCGGCCATGGGCGGGCTGCCGCCCGGCGCCGCGCTCGGCCATGTGCCGCACGCGGTGCTGCAGCAGCTGGCGGCGGCCGGCGGCGGCGCGCCGCCCGGCGCGCTGCTGGGCTTCCCCGGCATGCCGCCCAACCTGGCCGCCGCGCTGGCCATGCAGGCGATGCAGTTCAACGCCAACGGCGTGCGCTTCATGCAGATGCTGCAGCAGGCGCCGCAGCAGCTGGCGCTGCAGCACTTTCTGGCAGGGCAGGGCCTTGGTGGGGGCCTGCCGCAGGGCTTCCCCCAGGGCTTCCCCCAGGGCCTACCCGGCCTGCCGCCGCTGTGGCCGCCGGGCGGCCTGCCGGGCGGCCTGCCGGGCGGCGCCCCCGGCGGCGGCGGCCCCGGCGCCGCCGCGGCCGGCCCCGCCGGCGGCAGCCTGCCCGGCAGCGCGGGCTTCCCGGGCATGCCCGCGCTGGCGGGCCTGCAGGGCCTGCCGGGCTTTGCGCCGGGGCTGCCGCCGGGCTTCGCGGGCCTGCAGCAGCTGCCGCCGCACCTGCAGAGCATGGCGTTCGCGCAGGCGCTGTCGGCCGCCACGCACGCGTCGCACGCGGGCTTTGGCGCCGGCCCCGCGGCCAGCGCCGCGCCGGCCCAGGCGCCGCCGCCGCCGCCCGGCGCGCCCGGCGGCCTGGGCGGCTACCCGGCGCCGGCGCAGGCGCAGGCGCTGCCGGGGGCGGGCGCGGGGGTGCCGCCGCCGCCTGCGCAGGCGCAGGCGGCCGGCGCCCGCGAGCCGCCGGCGGCCAACGGCGGGCCCCCGCCGGATGTGGACGCGCCGAGCCTGGAGGTGCGCCCGCGTCGCCCAGCACACGGTCCTGCATGCTGTGCCGCAGAAGCGCCTTCGCGCGACGTGTACATGCAGGTCTGGCCTGTCTGGCCGTCTGGCACATGTGACCCATGAACAGGTGCGGCAGCGCCCGGCGGCGCGCTGCGGGCGCGCTGTGCCCTGGCACCCCTAGCCCGCCGCAGGTCAGCGCCCCTGAGCTTCACGGCCAGCGGCGCGCTGACAGCGCCGCTGGTGGCGCTGTTTCGCCGCGCGCGGTGCGGGGCCGGTGGTGAACCCGCCGTCCCGGGCCTGCAGGCTGCCGCGAGCGCGCCCCTGGACGGCGCGGAGCCCGGCGCCAAGCGCGCGCCGTCCTTCTGGAACGACGCGGAGCGGCAGGCGTTCCTGGACGCGTTCAAGGCGCGCCGCCTGCCGGGGCCTGCCCCGTCGCACCGCTGCCCAGCCGCGCCTGCGCCCGCCCCGGCTGTCCTCTGGGCATGCGCGTCAGTCAGCGCACGGCGCGGCGTCCCCGCATGTGGCGCCGTCCAGCCACCCGCGGAAGACGGGGCGCCGGGAACAGGCGGCGCGGGCGTGCAAGCATGCGCCTCTCGCAGACCTGCCAGGCTTGCCTGCGAAGTTCTCTCGAGTCAGCACAGCGGATCGGTGCTGGCCGCCTGGGCGGCGAGGTCGCGAGGCTGTGCGTCTTGCGCGGGCGTGCCGTGACTAAGCGCGCGTGACCAGCACGCACCAATGGAGCTCTGTCTCACGGCCAGGGCTAGGGTGGGGTAGGGCTAAGCTGGAGCTTCGCCCAGGACACGGCTGCAATCCATACCTGGCTGTGCGGGCGTGCTGACGCCTGTGCGTCCCGGGCGCGCGCAGGTGCACGGCCGCAAGTGGGCGCAGCTGGAGGCGGCGGTGCCGACCAAGACGGCGACGCAGATCAAGAACTACTACCAGAACTACAAGGCCAAGGTGCGCCAGGGCGCGGCTGCGGTCGCCGCTCTAACCTCGCACCCTGCCACGCCCGCATGCGGTCTTGTCGTTTGGCAATATCTTTGCTTGGTTGCGCCCGCCCGTGTGCCGGGGGCAGGCGCGGTCGAGCGCAGCGCCGGGTGGGTCCCGCCGTGTCGCGCTCCTGGAGCTTGCTGGCTGCACTCATGATGCCTGTTACGTGGCAGACGCCTGGCGTCGGCGCGCATGGTTTGCTGGCCTCTGACGTGCTTGCACCGCCCCGCGCAGCTGGGCCTGGACGGGCTGGATCCGGCACGCAGCGCGCCGCTGATGCCCCCGCGGCCCAAGCGCGCGCGCACGGACGCTGACGCGGCGCAGGGCGGCCTCCCGCTGGCGAACGGGTTGCCCGCGGGCGGCCTCGCGCCTGCGCGCGACGCGCCTGCGGAACCGGGCGCGGGCGAGGCGGGCGGTTCGCCGCCTTGCGTCGTGCCCGTGTACCCCGAGTCGCTATTCGCGATCCGGCAGCAGGCCGAGCGCGCGGCGGCGCCGTGCGCAGGCGGCGCGCCGGCGCCGGACGCGCCCGGCGCGGCCGCCAGCGCGCCGCCCGCGCCCGCCGCAGACGGGCCCGCCGCCGCCGCGGCCGAGGCAGAGCCCCGCGCGCCAAGCCCAGAGCCGGGGCCGGGGCCCGCGGGCGGCGCGGCGGAGGAGCAGGCGTCGGGCGAGCCCGGCAGCGGCCCCGACCCCGACCCCGGCCCGGGCATGGCGCCGCGCACGCGCAGCCCCGGCGCGCCGACGCTGGGCATGCACGACATCCGTTCCGCGCTCGGCAAGAGCCTGGGCCTGCTCAGCCCGAGCTTCAGCGCGCAGCTGCGCCGCGCGCTCGCGTCCGAGGCGCCGGCCGCGGCGCGCGCGCTGGGGGGCAGCGGCGGCGAGCCCGAGCCGCTCTCGCGCAGCATGAGCGCGGCTGCGCCGGCTGGCGGCGGCGCCGCGGCGGACCGTGCGCTGATGCAGCAGGCCAGGTGGGCGCCCCTTGCCGATGGGGCCCAGTACGACAGGCTCCCAAGCTGGGCACAGGATGTTGTGTGTGGGCGTGTGATGTGGTGACATCAACAAGGGAACTCCAGACACGCTTCGCGCGCGCGCTCTGGTCGTGTTTTGGGTCGGGGTGGACATGCAGGTTGCTGTTACCCAGCCGGCCGCGGGCCTGGCCGGTGTGCTAGCAGCTCAAGGGCAACATGAACCAGTGCGTGGTAGGGTCTGAAACCTGTGCACCCGCGCGCAGGACGCGCAGCCTGCCCATGGAGGGCCGGGCGATCCTGGCGCGGCCGCCGCTTGCCGCGCCCAGCCGGCTTAAGGCTGCGAGCCGCGCGGGCGAGGCGGAGGCGGAGGCGGATCCCAACCCTGACCCTGCCGCGGCCCTGGGGCCGCTCGGCGGCGCTGCTGGTTTGGCCCAGGACGGGCCGGGGGCGCTGGGGGCAGGGGCCGGTCATGGGGTCGGCGCGCCCGGCCTCGCACCCGAGCCGGGTGCGGCACCGCCGGAGGCGACCGCGGCTGCTGACCCCGCTGCACTTCCCAGCGTTCTGCCGGCAGCGGCGGACTCACAGCCTCCGCCAGCGCCCGCGGCAGCTGATCTGGACGGGGGCGGCTCCGCCAGGTAGCCTGGAGAGAGCCTTGAGCCCTGCGGCTCTCACGCTGGCGCTGGGGGAGGCTGACGGACGCCTGCCCGGCAGAATAAGGTCGCGCTGATGCCAGCAGGGGGCTGCAGTCGTGCGCCACGGTACTCGGCTGCCAGGGGCGGACTGGCTGGACTCCCGGTGCGCGCTGACTAGGAGCAGGAGCGTCTGACGGATGTAGAGCAGGAGCTTGTGGGGCCTTTGTGCGGGATTACTTATTTACATGGCGGCGCATGGGATGGGGCGTAACTGACAGCTCGCGCTTTGCCAGTATGGGTTTTGTGGGTGACTTGCTGTGTCGTTGACGTTGCTTCAGTGTGTCGGGTATAGAGTGGCTCAGGCGGGCGGCCGCGCCGCTGGCGCGCTCACTGAGCAGCGCGGGCTGCCCCAGTTTTGGAGTTCGCGCGGCTCTGCATGGAGCTTGCCTTCATCAGCATGGCTCTATTGCCACTGGCAGTTTGCCACTGGCAATTTGCCAGGCTGCTGCCTGTCGGGCGTGTAACGGTTCTGCGTGTGTCCGCTGCACCGATGCCTCATGTGACTGAATGCGCACTGGTAGTTGGCATGGCGACCTGAGAGCCTTCCAGGCTGCAAGGATGAGTACAAGCGGGCTTGCAACCTCATGCAGCTCCCCCCATGCGAGCATTTCCCAGCCCCTGGACCTGTCCGAGAAGTTGATCAAAGTTCTGATAGAGCTTTAGTCAACTCAAAACGTATCGTGTTTGTCATATGCCCATTTGTCATATGGCCTTGCAATGAGGCCGAGCTCGACCTGGGTCTCGTTCGACACTTGTGCTGCTCAGTTTCTCTGCTTGACAGTGCCTGCAGCGCAGCGGCCCTGCCTCTGCGCACCCCTGAGCATCTTGCTTACTAGCGGCGCCTGTCGCAGCCTCATAGCACCAAACACATTGCAAACATCCACGAGGTAGACAGTCCTTGCAGGAGCCCGCTTGGAGCAGTGGCATGAGCATACTCTGGCCTGGGCCGGGGGAGGCGGAGGCCCTCGCCGAAACTGGCACGCCGCCGGCCTCGGGCGGCCCGTTGCACGCGCCTGAGCGCCATGACAAGCGCTCGCAGGGCTCCAGCCGGCGGCTGCAGGCGCGCGGCACGCGCTTTTGGATGGCGCGAGACGCACGTCTGAGGGCCCTACATTCAGCCACCTGGCGTTGCCTTTGTCACGCATGCCTGCAACACAGCCTAGCCAATGGTTAGCTTACAGGTGGGAAGGGCAGCAGGATGTGGGTGGCGGGTGCTGCGGGTCGTGGTGCTGAATAACTGTGCGGTATGAAAGCACAGTGCACTGTGGTCGCTGGCGTGTGTAGGCAACCGGCGGCCAACCCTGTGCGCGGTCCGGGACACAAGGAGGACTGCGCGGTGTTGCTTGAGCAGGCCATGCGGCGAGCGCTTAGGCCCGCAGCTCTGGAGACGTTTTAGTGCCTTCTGTCGCCTGGCTCCGCCACCACCGGACTAAGGATACAAGGTCAGAGCGCAACCTGTGGCAGACAAGCGTAACCTGTGGCAGACAGGCTGGGAGCACACTGCCGTGGTGCTGGAGCGGGCGCAGCCAGAAGACGAAAGCTTGTGGCGGCGCCAATACTGTGAGGCTAGCAGTCGGAACGGAGGGTGGCGAAGAGGGCGGTGCTGCAGCGGCGAAACAGGCAGGGGCGGCAAAAGCCACGCAGGCCCCAAGAAGAGCGCAGCACGCCGGACCCCGGCGCCCCTGTTCGCGCTGGGGAGCAGGGGTGGTGTCGCCGCAGCAACCACCCGGCGCCCCCGGCGCGGACTTTGCGGAAGCGGCGGCGGCCGACCGCGCAGGCTCTCACAGTAGCATATATCACAGTGGCATGTTGTATGGGTGGAAACCCCTGAGTAGTGCCAACCTTGGTGGCGCAGGCAGGCAAAGGCGATGCCGCCGCGGTGCTGGAGCAGGCGGTTGCGGCGGACGACAGCGCGGCGCTGGAGGAGCGGCAGCGCATAGTGAAGGCCGCGGTCGGGCCCGGCGGCGACCCGGAGGACCTGCTGCGCCGCATCCGCGCGCGCTTTGACAGGCGCGCGCGCGCCCGCCGCGCGTGCCTGCTCTGGGTGCAGGGTCGTTGTCCGTGCAGGTGGCGAGCTGTGCTAAAGCATGCGCATGCATGTGCTTTGTCGCGCGTGCCTGCTTTGAGCGCGCTTGGTGGCTTGGCAGTGTGCGGGCTGTTGCATGAGCACTGCTCGCACTGTAGTCTATCAATAGGCACACAAAGAGGAACTGTGGATGCCTGCCTTGGGTGCGAGGTAACTCCGTAGGTCATGCCGTTTCAATGCATGAGCCTGTCCTTGAGCAGTGCACAAGCTGTCCGCCTTGCGCTTGCTGCGCACGCTGTCGCAAGCAAGCTGACGCTGGGGCCTGCTGCTGCAGGGTGGGCATGGAGCTGCCAACCGTGGAGGTCCGATTCGAGAACGTGCAGGCGCGCCACGTTTTGGTGCCTGCGACCTTGTGCGCCGTGTTGTAGGTTTCCGGCGCCTTTCACCAGCTGCGTTGAGCTGCTGGAGTGTATGAGCCCAGCAGCCGGCAGGGTCGCGCCTTCACAGCTCGGGGGCTTGTAGCTCGAGGGGTTTTCTTACTGTGGTTTTTTTGCTTGGAGGATGAGGTTCAGCTCAGCTGCACCTCTGGCGGCTGACAGTGCGGGGCGCGCAGATCGAGACGGAGGTGTTCCGGGAGACCAGCCGCAACCTGCCCTCCCTGTACAACACGCTGCGCAACAGCGTAGAGGCGCGCCCCCGCGCGGCCGCGCGCCCGCCTGAGCACAGCCTCGTGGGGCGAGCCACCCTGCGCGGGTGAGGCAGAGCACGAAGTTGGACAGGCCAAGGACCTGTCTTGCTTGCCACGCTTCCCTGCACGCATGCGCACCAGTGCGTGTGGCATCCGTGTGCCTACATGTGACGAGGCCGGGCGGACAAGGTTGGGTTGGCCCGAGCGCCTGCCAGCGACCTTGCTGAGCGCGCTCAAAACTGACCCGGGACGGGCCCGCGGCGCAGTGGGGCTTCCTGCGGCTGGGCCTGCTGCGCTCGGAGAAGAAGCGGCTGGTCATCCTCAGCGACCTCAGCAGCGCGCTGGCGCCGGGGCGCTTCACGCTGCTGCTGGGCCCGCCCGCGTCCGGCAAGAGCACGCTGCTCAAGCTGCTCGCCGGCAAGCTGCAGCGCCCCGAGGGCCTGGACGTGAGCGCCCCGTCACATCCCGCAGGGTTTGCGGCGCGCCTGCGCGGCGCGCGCTGCTCCCCAGCAGCGCGCGCATCCTGGCCTTGGCCTGGCGATACGGGCCTGAGTCAGCCTGTGGCCAACTTTCAGGGGACACCCTATCCTACTCTATCGGCCTGCGCAGGACCGTCACGCCCGGCCCGCGCGCGCAGGTGTGCGGGCGCGTGTCCTACAACGGCCGCGGCCTGAGCGAGTTCATCCCGGAGCGCACGGCGGTGTACGTGACGCAGGAGGACCAGCACATGCCGGAGCTGACCGTGCGCGAGACGCTCGACTTCTCCGCGCGCTGCCAGGGCACCGGCAGCCATGCAGGTCAGTAACTGTCTGCTGATGTCTGCATTGAATGCCAGTATGGCTTCATAGAATGCTTTGTATATCTGAAACATGTCAGGTGCATGCGTGGGCGCCGTTGTCAGTCTATGTAAGAGCGCAGGGCAGAAGCTTTTGTGGGCGTCCTTGGTGGGTGGTATGCCTGTTTGCAGCACAGGTCAGATGCCATTGCAGGCGGAGGCGGCGGCCTGGAGCAGGCTCCGCAGTGCATGCGACACAATGCGCTGCGCGCGCCGCGGCACGCCGGCACGCGCTGCGTGCTCCCTGCCCGTGACGCCCCGCGCTGTGCCGCGCCGCAGAGGAGGTGGCGGAGCTGGAGCGGCGCGAGCGGGCCGGCGGCGTCGACGTGGACGGCGCCGCGGCGGCCTACATGCGCGCGACCGCCGTCGGGGGGTGCCGCCATAGCGTCGGGACTGAGGTGCGTCCGCGCGCCGCGCGCGCGCGCCGCTGCCCTGGGTCTCAGCGGGGCCGCTGGTGCTCTGCGCGGGCCGCTGCCCCTGCAGTGCAAGCAGGGTTGCGGTTTGCATGTGTGGTCCGGATGCTGCTGACGTCTGACAGAGCTGGTGTGGCTGGCGCAGCACAGAGTTTGAACGTCGGCACCGAGCTGGGGGCTCAGGGCTGCCTGAAGGGCGACAAGTGAGCCTGTATATCACCAGCACTCGGCAGTCATGTGCGTGCGGCTGCCGCAGGCCATGATCGACGTGCTGGGCCTGGACGTCTGCGCGGACACCATCATCGGCAACGCAATGCGCCGCGGCGTCAGCGGCGGCCAGAAGAAGCGCGTCACCACCGGCGCGCAATCCAGCCACCACTCCGTATCTGAAGTTGTATTGTGTGTAAACATGTCGCTCAGGGGGGACCGCATGTTCGAGTGTGACAGGGATGTTGAGAGCTCAGGCGCACTGGGTTGCTGGCACAAAATGCTGCAGCCGGCCGCGCAAGAGCACCATCGTCATACGTGAAAGCAAGCCGGTGAAGCAAATGCTTGGTAGGCGTGCACTGAGCCAGGGCGCGCCAGTGCGTGTGTCCGCTCATGCGAGGGGCGGCGCGGGGCGGCTGATCTGTGCGGCGCGCGCCCGGCCGCAGGCGAGATGCTGGTCGGCCCCAAGCGCGTGCTGTTCATGGACGAGATCAGCACCGGCCTGGACTCCAGCACCACCTACCAGGCGCGCTCCCGCCTGCAGCCGCCCGCGCGCAGACGCGCCGAAGCGGCCTCTGCGCGGCGCAGGTCTGGGAGGCGGTGCGGGCGTCCGCCGCGCAAGCGCAGCGTAGCAGTGAGCTGCTTAGCACCTGGATCAGCGGTGTTGTGGCGGGCCGCGGCGCTCCAGCATAGAGCAGCACCCCGCAGCACATGGTGGGGTGCTGGTGCGAAGCAAGCGGCTGTGCACAACTTGGTAGGGTTTATCTTGAACTGGCGACCTCAGCTCAATCAACCGAAGCTGAAGGTGCGGAGCTGCGGCTGCAGATTGTCAAGTACCTGCGCGACGCGACGCACGAGCTGCGCTACACCACGATGGTGGCACTGCTGCAGCCGGCGCCCGAGACGTACGAGCTCTTTGACGACGTGCTGCTGCTGTCTGACGGTGCGCAGCGCGCAGCTCGCTGCCTGGCCGCATGCCTCGCTGCTGGCTGCTGGCGACGGATTCGACCCCTGCCACCAACTATATCACTGTGTGTATTTGATGGTTTGCATCACGAGCATGAAGCGCATGTGCTCTGCTGAGGCATGTAAGATGAGAGCTTGGCCGGCCCGCGGATGCAGGCTACCTGGTGTTCCACGGCCCGCGCGCCATGGTGCCGGACTTCTTTGAGGCGCTGGGCTTCCGCTGCCCCGAGCGCAAGGGCGAGGCGGACTTCCTGCAGGAGGTGGGCTCCTGCTGCTCACGGACTGCCTTTGAAAGCTTCAGCGTGTTGTTGCCTGAATGGCCGCCGATGCCTACCGGCGACACCTGGGCAGGCTGTCTGAAGGTCAGGTGATGTTGCGGCGTGATCAGCTGCACAGTCCTGCACAGGGCGAGCCCTGCGAGGTCTGTACAAAGCGCCGCTGACCTCGCAGCGCGACTGGCGGACTGATTAGGGTCGTCCCACTGTAGGGCATGGCCAGCTTTTTCTGAGGGGTTGGCCCGGGCGGCAGGTGACCTCGCGGCGCGACCAGCAGACGTACTGGGCGCACCCGCAGCGGCCCTGGCGATACGTGTCGGTGCCGGAGTTTGCGGAGCACTTCCGCAGCTTCAGCGCCGGGCGCGACATCGCCGCGCGGCTGGCCAAGCCGTTCCCGAGCGCGCCGCTGCCGGTGCACCACGCGCGCAGCGGGCACGAGGAGGCGCGTGGCCCGCCGTCGCGCGGCGTGCAGTCTTGTGCCTGCATCCTGCGCTTGCAACCCTGCATGCCTTGCCTGGCGGGTCACCCCAGAGTCACGCGATGGTAGCAGAGACGTGCGCTGCCTGCTCGCTTGTCTGCTTGCTTGGCCACTGCAGAGTTATGCGCCGGAGGCAGCGATAACCGCTGCCACGGTGTATCAATGCAGGGAGCGCCGCGCATGCAGGTACTGGTGCGGAGCAAGTTCGCGCTGTCGCCCTGGCAGCTGTTCAGCGCGTGCATGGAGGTACGGCCCGCTCGGCGCTTCCATCCAGGGTGGTCCCTGCCTTGCGTCTGGTTGCGGGGGAGTGGCCACGCAGCCAATTTGCATTGCTGCTCCTGCGCTGTACCAGCGGCATGATGCGCGCAGCACCGTCTCTGGCATAGTGCACCTGCTGTAATGCTTCAAAAGCGGGCTAGTCATGTTTACAAAGCCGGCTAGGCATGGATCAGCAGTGTGCACATGATCTCACGTGCGCTGTGCTGTTCTGAAAAAGAATGGTTGGCATTGGTGGATCCATGTCTGTACAAAGTGCTAACCAGTGCAATGTCTGCATGCAGCGCGACCTGACCCTGCTCAGCCGGAACCTGTTCCTGTACGGCTTCCGGTTCTGCTGTGCGCCCCGCACTGCGTGCTTCAGTGGCCCTGCCCGTGTGTGAGTACGGACTAGCTGCACTGTGTCGTATGAGAGGTGGTGAACATAGCCGTGGGCTAGCAACTGGTGTCCTGTGTGGCTTGGGACTGAGCGAGCCGAGGCTGTGCGGCCTCTGACATGCGCGTATTGACATACTCATTTGCAGTGAAGGGGTTGATTCTGCATACAAGCATATCCGCACTACTGGACTGCTTGTGATGCGACGGACTGCGCGCCTGACGGCAGGTACCATGTTCATGGCCGTCGTGACGGCCACGCTGTTCCTGCGCACCAACCTGCACCCCACGTCCGTGTCAGAGGGCAACCTCTACTTCAGCGTGCTCTTCTTCTCGCTCATCATGCTCATGCACGCCCTCACTTTTTGAAACCCTTGTCATCAGTGTGTGAAAGCTGTATGCTTGGACATGAGGCGCTTTTGTAGTGCTATGGGAGTGAAGGCTGCCTGCACATGCACGTTACCTTGCTTATCATACGTATTGTATGGCACAGAAGTGCTTGTGGCAAGTGTCGGCAGCCGCCGCATGTGCCTCATGTCATTTCAGCGTGGATGGCATGCCTGACGAGCACCGCAGATGGCCACACCGTGCATTCCTGCTGCCAAAGCCCTGGCAGGGTACAGAAGGGTGATTGCAGTGTTTGCAGGCTCTGATGCGTCTATGCGCTTGGCGCGCAGGTTTGACGGCTTTGCGGAAGAGACTGTGACCGTGCAGCGGCTGCCGGGCTGGTTCAAGCAGCGCAGCAACCGGCTCTACCCGGTGCGGGCCCCTGCGCGCGGCCAGACACCACATCTACCACAGAGGTTGTAGTATGTGGTAACTGAATAGGGGCTGCCTGCGTGTAGGCACCGTCAAGACAGGGGGCAGCATGAGAGGCTGGCCTTGATGTACAGTGCAGCGCATGGAGAGGCTGGCCCTGTCCTGATGGGGTGTCAGTACTATGGGGCGGCGCTGCATGAGATTGTACCGTGCGTGAACCGCGCGCAGGCGTGGGCATACGTGTTCCCTGTGTCGCTGCTGCGCATACCGTACTCGCTCGTGGTGGCTGTGTTCTGGTCCGTCATCGTGTACTATCCGGTCGGCCTCTCGCCAGACCCCGCCACGTGCGCCACAGCCCTACCACAGCCAGGCTGACCAGCTGTGCACTCTGCAAGCCAGTGCCTGTCCGGCAAATGCTCTGACACGAGAGATATGACTCGCCTTTGGTGAGTAGTGTCCAGCAGCATATAAGCTGCCATGTATCGTGTTAGTTTATATACCACCAGCGCGCATGCTGCATGCTTGCCATGTGCCTGGTCTGGCGCGTGCTTGCCAGACCTCGCATGTGCGCTGAGCCCAGGTCCGGTCGCCGCGCAGGTTCTTCACCTTCACGTTCCTGCTGTTCCTGCTGCACAGCATGGGCATCTCGCTGTTCCGGCTGTTTGGCTCCATCTGCCGCGACGAGACCATTGCATCCACCGGAGGGGTGCGATCCTGCTGCCCTTGCAGCTGACACCGCCAGGGCATTGGGTGCCTGCTTGGATGCATGTGCGCCTCTGTCAGCCTGTTGCATGGCGCAGTCAGTGCGCTTGAGACGGCCTGCTGCATGTCTTGCTGATGATGCGTGCGGCTTGCAGGCGTTCATGTTCCTGGTCATGCTGCTGCTGGGCGGCTTCCTGCTGTCCGTGGGTGCGCCTGGGTGCCATGTCCGGGCGCCGTGTCCTGTGGTCCAATGCACAGGTGTAGTCAGCTTCACAGTGACTAGTTGTGGATCGCGTGTGACATGTGAATTATGGCTGACACACCATGCAAACGTGGTGTTGCTTTGTTTTTACTGCTTGCGTGATAGTGTTCACGCAATGGTGATTGCGTAAGCACAGATGTCTACCTGACATGAGACAGAGGGTGTTCTGCCTGTCTGTGGTGCGTGTGGACTGTCACTCGAGGTCTGAGGCGTGCGTGGGTGGCCGGGTTGCAGATCACATTCCCCCGTGGTGGATCTGGTGCGCCCCATTCCTGTCCTTGTCTTAAGAGCTGGCGCATGTGGCTGCATATGCATGTTCAGGCGGCCCCTGCATGCAGTCACGCACGTGCCGCTGGGAGGAGGGTGTCTAGCCTGCTGTGAGCCGGAGAGCCAGCCGTGCACACGTGCATGCGCTTCCCGCGCATAATGCATGCTCATGCTCTTTTGCAGTACCCAGTTACAGCCTGCGTGCTCCAGCCTGCGTCGCAACCGGCGCCATCTGGTGGCGCGCAGGTTCTACTGGATCGACCCCTTCTCGTACGCGCAGAAGGCCATTGCGGTCAACGAGTTCAGCACGGCGCGCTGGCAGTCGCAGAGCACGCCCGCCGGCGTGTCGCTCGGCGACACCATCCTGGACCAGCGCGGCTTGCCGCACGAGCGCTGGTGGATCTGGTGCGCGCTCGGCGCCCTGGCGCACCTGGATGTGGCGACTGTGTCAGGTTGAGCGCCTGTCCGCATGACGCGTTGCTGTGACCTTTGTGCCGGTGCCCAGCTCGTGCCTGCGCGCTGGCCAACAGTCGACTCTGGCGGCCTTGTCTCGAAGCTCCTGTGCTCTTTTTTGCTTTATGTGGTTTTTTTTGGGGGGGGG
>JAABUU010000131.1_pt1 | contig 181845 bp, 199 predicted proteins | sample 5559301 | NCBI WGS metagenome assembly JAABUU01 (sample SAMN10711884, study PRJNA513360) | rock metagenome | isolation source: Antarctica rocks | place: Antarctica: Victoria Land, Richard Nunatak white
GCTCCAAGTAGACCTTCAGAGTGAGTTTTCCATTGATATTTCCGGGCACGTCGTAAAAATGAATAGTATATTTGGTGGTTGGGTGCCGGGAAAATTTGTGAGTCCGGCTTTTTTTGCTACCCGCGTGTCAGGCTACTAAGGTATCGATTGATACCGACTTCATACCATTCGCCAAGATACCACTCCAAATCCACGATGGATGACCAAGAAGAATGTGTGTATAATCCGTTTACTTGCCGTGTGTGCAGCTACTGATGGTCGCAGGGTCGAGCGATGCCAATGAGGCTCTAGAGATCTCCCTTGTCCAAGCTGGGTCGAATGCGCCGAAGACTCTGTCAACATTTCACCCTCAATTCACCTATCCTATCTTTGGTGAAGAGCAAAGTATATTTGGCTATCAAGGCCTCCACATAAATCTCCGTTTTGCCGCTCACGACCTACGGCCCAACCTTGAAATCAGCTACGACAAGAAGTTCAAAGCGGTTGGCGACACTAAGGCCACGGACATTGAGGAGACTCTGAAAGAATGGACTCCAGCGGGTGAGTATCTTAGAACTCGCAAGACTGGGAGTTACTGAGTCATGCGTCTGCAGAGACCTTCAACAAGACATCCAATTTCAACACACTTGTCCAGGAAGACGCTTCTACGAAAGACTTTCAGCCACCCGGAAAGCTGATCAAAAGCTACACGAGCAAAGGTCGAAACTTCGAGATATGGTGCGGCGAGTTGACTGATCCCGCCGTTCAACGAATCATTGAACGGATACAAATTCTCGTATCCTTCTTCATCGAGGGAGGTACACCGCTTGCACTGGATGATGAGGACTGGAGATGGCTGGTCTTCTTTGTGTATGCATATCATGTCTCCCCCGTAAAACTCTGCTGACATTTTTTCCCAGCTATGAGAAGATCCCAACTCCCCAAACTCCAACCACCTCGCCCTACTCGATAGCCGGCTACTCCACATCCTACCGTTTCCTGACCTACAAATCCTCTTCTACCTCACACTCCTCAAAACGCCCTTTACAGACCTTCACCCTTCCCCCACCCACACCCATCTCGCCATCAGAATTACCCTCCCGCGCCCGCATCTCCCAATTCCTCATCCTCCCACCCCACCAATCTCACTCGCACGGCACCCACCTCTACAACAGCATGACCGACCTCTTCCTAAAATCCCCCACCTGCACCGAAATCACCGTCGAAGACCCCAACGAATCATTTGACGACCTCCGCGACTACTGCGACTACGCCCGCCTCACCTCCAACGGTACCTTCGCCCAAATCTCCCTCTCCGCCACCATCGACCCAAAACTCACCTCCAAACGCATCGGCGTCCGCGTCCCGACATCGCACCTCCTCCCCCTCCCCCTCCTCGAAACCCTCCGCCGCAAAAACAAACTCGCGCCCCGCCAATTCCACCGCCTTGTCGAAATACACCTCCTCTCCAAAATCTCCCCGCACGCCCGCCAAGCCGGCACAGCACGCCTAACGCAGCGAGCGCGCGCAAGTAACGACGACGATCGGGCGTTCTACTATTGGCGACTGCTAGTCAAGCAGCGCATCTACAAGAAAAACAAAGACGTCCTCATCCAGCTCGAACGGGCTGAGCGCGTCGAGAAAGTGGAGGAGACGGTCGGGGAGGTGGTGGGTGATTATGAGCGCTTGTTGAGGGGGGTGGAGAAGAGGAAGGGGTATGGAGACGAGGACAGGGTGAATGGGAGTGGTGCGGAGGTGAGTGTGAATGGCAAGGTGGGAGGGGAGGGGAGGTCGAGGGGGAAGAGGAAGACGGTGATTGAGGATGAAGATGAGGACGAGGGGGAAGGGAGGGGGACGCCGAGGAGGAGGATGGAGGGGTTGTAGTGAGCGGGGTGGGGGTGGAGGGTTGTGGTGAATGTGCTGCACGGGCGTTTCTAGGTGATGGCGGAGGGTTTGCTGGTTTCATGTGCACCGATATATTGCGGCGAGAGGATATGCAAAGGGACTGGGCATACTTTGGTTATGTGGGCAATTTTCCACATTTCCAACACAGTGGCCGTTTACTCGGGGCATTTGAGACTTGCAAAGGGAAGAAACAACACAAAAGTCGGCGTGCAAATCTCGCATTGATCCTCAAGCCGCAGTAAGCTTCAAGAACAAATGGAACGGTAGAAGCTCGAAGTACATATACCGATCCATCTATTCACTTCCTGACATCCCATCATCGGCCCCCTAATAATAAAAATTCTCCTCCGGCACCCTCCCCCTCATAAACTCCGGCTCACTCCCCCTAACATATATGTCCTCGAACAAATTCCTCTCCGAGGCCTCGGGCGGCGCCATCTTCTCCGCTTCCGCCACCTCCCCATCCACATACGCCCTTGCTTCCTTATCAATCGCCTTCAACTCCTCCTCACTCGTAACCTCCCAATCCAGCAATTTCTGCTTCAGGCCCGCGATGGGGTCGTTGGTGGAGCGCATGCGCTGGATTTCTTCGCGGGTGCGATAGGTGGTGCCTGGGTCGGACATGGAGTGGCCGCCATAGCGGTAGGTGACGTATTCGAGGACGAGGGGGCCATGGCCGGCGGTGGTGTAGGCTTTGGAGTATTCGACGGCGGCTTTGACGGCGAGGATGTCCATGCCGTTGACTTTGAGGCCGGGGATGTATTGGCCACGCTTATAGTATTCGGTGAGGGCGGCGGCACGGTTGGCGGCGGTGCCCATGCCGTATTTGTTGTCTTTAGGGGGAAAAAAGTTAGTCCTCATATTGTGGGGTGTGCAGGATGATGAAAGGGGAATACGCACTTTCGCAGCCAAACAAGATCGGCAAGTTCCATAGCTTGGCCATGTTAAACGCTTCAAAGACTTGGCCTTGGTTACTGGCACCGTCGCCGTACAAACAAATAGTTACGTTGTTCTTGCCCAGATACTGGTTTGCGAACGCGAGGCCAGCACCCACAGGAACTTGAGCGCCTACTATACCATTGCCTCCGTAGAAACCCTTGGCAAACATATGCATCGAGCCACCTTTGCCGTAAGCTATACCTCCTCTTCGTCCCAGTAGCTCCCCAATAATGGATTTCACGGCACCACCTCGCATTAGGGCAAAGCCGTGGCATCGGTAGGCTGTGATTACGTGGTCTTCTTTGGTGATGGCGTGTTCGATTCCCGCTGCAACGGCCTCTTGACCGGTGGAGAGATGGCAGAAACCTCGGATCTTCTTCTCTTTGTAGAGACGATCGGCGGCCATTTCCATTCGTCTTTAAGATCGGATATTAGCACCTCTTCAACCTTCTACCCCGTAGCTATTTACCTTATCGAAACCATATCATAGTACATCCGCTTCAGCTCTTTCTTCGTGGTGGGGAGCGTGTATGGGGGAGGGTCGAGCTCATAGGTTTCGAAGCTCTCATCTGAGAGTCTGACCTCGAAAGTCTTGTCATCCTCCTAGTTGTGCAAGCTGTAAGAAGCTTCCATATCAGAGATTCGGCCATCAACGGTTACTTACAGCAGGTACGTTCTCTTTTTCTGCATGAGATGAGGCCGCGTCGGTGGTGACTGTGCGCTTTGCTTGACAGCGAGGCACCAAGGCATTTCGCCTCAGCGGCAAAGCACGGCTGGTCCTCAGAGCTCTGCTGATCATTGTAATAGACGGCGATGAGATTGTGAAAGAGCTTACTGAAGCTCTTCCGAACAATTATCGGGTGTTCCAATCTACGCTAGGCCTGAAGCTAGGCCGAAACAACATTTCGTGGGAACCCTGCAAATCAGTTGTTGGGAGCTTCTCGGTGATCGAAATTCAATACTTGAATGGTGTCAGGTACTCTCTATATACTTGAAGCTCTACTGCCACAAGAAGCTAGCAACCCCCGATATCAACGCTCCTGCACAAATCGCATGAAGCCCCATATGCAACCACGGTCCTCCTAGTCCCCCATCACCCTTTCCCTCCCCATCCCAGATCCTACATCCAGCTCTCACCAAAGGCCCGAAGTGATACAGTGCCAAAGCTCCCGTGATTTTACTTGACACAGCGTCCGGAGGTTTGAAAAGGAAGATCAGCGCGATGAGATTGGACGTCATAAGTAGAAGGGCGTACTGGCGGATCACCGCATGCGCGTGAGGCTGTTTGACGGCGAGGGTGGCGGAGGGGCGGAAGATGAAGTTGAGAGAGGCGGGAAGCTCGATGAGGATATGGAGGAGCAACGGGATGTTTAATGGTGGTGGCATCTGAATTGAATCTCTGTGGGACATTATTTGGGTGGATACTGTTCAGGGAAAGCGGAGGGCAAACCTTTGATCACTGATCTGATTTACAGAAGACTTGAGAAGGATCTACAAATACATAATTGATGTTCGCCAGAACTTGAATCTCGTTTCTTGTGTAGCAGCGTTATACTGCAATCATTCAACCCTATTTTATTTGACATAGCTACCTCCTGAAGTATTAAGCCTCTTTCCTCAATCAGAACACCTTGATTTGTCAAGACCGCCTCTCAAGCCTCTCTTTCCTAGTCCTGACTCAACAGCAGGAACTCTGCAAAGGCTCGCTGCGCATCCTCTTCTCCCGCCAATCCCGCCAGAGTCTCTAAGTCATCGATCAAATGCTCCTCCACCGGCCTTTTCGACTTGATGCTGGCCTTAAAACCGTTCAGTGCTCCAGCCATCCAAATTGGAACCTTTTTGCAGCTATTCTCTTCCGATTATCGTACGCCCGATTCGCCCAACGATATGCTCCAGTTTTCGTTGCTCTAAACCTCACAAGAGTACAGTAGCAGTTATTCCACTGTTCGGTAGGAGGAGATACTCCGGATCAGGTTGATTCCGTAATAAATGTATGGACCAATTCGATTCAGTCTCCGCGAACCATCAAATCCTCCGAGGCCTCCATGATCTCCTGCACTCCATCCCTCGCTTCGTCAGTAGTAGCTAATCCAGATCGCGATATATCTGTTGACCATTTTGCCAAATCAGCTACAGCTTTATGGTTCCGCTTGCGAACTCCCCTTGGCGAACGAGCTACGATCTCCACTGCTAGCTGCGCAACCGCAATTGCGAGCTCAAGAGAATCGCGTTGGTTCGAAGGCTCGGTCATGGATGCCATCTGTACGACCTCCATCCACTCCTCTTTGGCTGGCCCTGTCTCGTCGGCTTCCACGATGCCAAGAAGGACGCGGACGATCTCGGTGCCATGGAGTGAGTCTGGATTTGGTGAAGCTAGAAGTTCCTGGAGGTCTTTGACGAGGGCCTCCCAGCCTCCTGTTCGGAGAAACGCTTCAACACCTTCAGGCACAGTGATAATACCTTCCAGGGCTATGAGTGTAGGAGAGCGGAAACCAAACTTGCCATCGGAACCGTAAAGGTATAGAAGGACGTCTATAACGCCTGCGGCTTCTCTGCGCAAGGCATCATTGTCATCTTCACGAAGCCAGAGAGCAAGGGCACGAAGTTGAGATAATGTCAATAGGTCTTCAATCATTCCACCATCCGAAGATTCCCAGGAAATGGCCCGAGATGGGTTGTAAGGTCCTGCGGAGTGTAGGCGAGCAGACGGTTCAAGGCCTGCCGCCCCGGCTACGGCTGCGTCGAAGCGGTCACGGAGTGCTTCAATAGTTAGGGACATCACCTCAGAAATATCGACTCGAAGTTGTAGAAGCAGAGAAAGCGAAAGGGAACACCGTGCTGAGGGCCCAACATCCGTGCCATCTTCATCCTCATCATCGAGACTCTGCACTAGAAATCCAACGAATGAAGCAATGATATCATAGGACCCAGCTATACGAGCAGAAGTGCTTGGGTATTCAGGGGAATTGAGTATGGCGAGGAGGGAAGGAACCGAGGAGCGGATATCAATTAGCAACAACTTAACAAATAGGTACGAAACAGGTTTAGATTCGGAGGAAGATTTCTGTTTTCTAGCCCCGTTGAAGATGAGTGTAGGGACTCGTGAAGGGTATAGGTGAAACAACGTTGCTGTCAGAAGCACCAAAGCCTGCCTGCTTTTCGCTGCAGACGCAGCTTGGCGACTGAGGCCCGCCATTTGAATGAGTTCAACGGTAGGGACCAGCCATCCAGGAGATAGTGTATTTTCCTAGTTTGGTCATCCAATGCGACAGCAATAAAGTTCTTGAACAGTTTACTAACCCTCGCAGGTGATGCTGTCAAAATGCGATTGAGGCACTCAAAGAACAGGGTGAAGTCTTTGGAATCTTTGAAAGAATCAACTAAAGTAAATAATGTACCATCAAGCTTGTCCCAGTATAGAGAATGCTCGAGACTAGGGTGGACCGCTGCGAGAAACGTATACTTCACCACATCGAGTGCTAAGGAGTGCTCAGGGATCGCTTTCAGCAACTGAGGCCAGCTCTTGGCGGCAAGCAACGCCGAAGAGCCCTCCAATGTGCTAGCAATTGTTACAAGTAGCTGTAGAATCTGTGTCATAGACTGAGCTGGACTGCGTCAAAGATTAGTTAGATTTTAAACCTCTATGACCTTGCGTGTAAGAGTACCTACCTCCAGGCCAATGCAGCCATAAGGCCGTCGGCTCGGCCAACAAACTTTGCATCCTCCTGCACGATCGAAGGTATGAGTCTGACAAAAGCATGCAGTACACCGACGGCTAATTCCACCATACTCTCTGCTTCTTGCTTGCTCTTCTTCCCGCTACCCCCCGCTCTGAGCATTCGATCTAGAAATTTGGCTGGGATGGCGGCCCAGAACTGCGCCATCACCTTCGAATCTTTCTGGAATACTTCATTGCTATCTAAAAGTGCTCTGAGAATAGTCAATCCAGCAAAACGAGAAGTGTCGTCGCCAGCACTAAGGAGAGCCAGCGTTCTCTGTATGGATTCATCCTTGCTTATCCTGTTGCTTGTCTCCTGGTCTTGAACTTCTTCTTTTGCATCACCTCTCCCTTGCTCTCCGTGTCCAGACGACATTACGGCTCACCAGCGGGCCTTTGCTGAGCCTGGTTCGACTGGAGTCTAGTCCTTTTGTTATATCTATCGTAAAGCTCCCAACATAAATCCCAGCTCTGGAAGCAAGTCCACGCTATAGCTGTGTATTGTAGAATAACCCACTCCTGTTTTGATAGAGAGAGTTCCATGGTGTTGACCGAAGTTACGTGGTTGATAAAGTAACGGTGCGTGGGGTGCAAGAAGGTGCACCGTGCCGCCGTGCGGATCATCCCGAGCTTCAAGATCGCGCTAGAGAAATCCAAGTCCCTTCGATTTAAGACCATTGAAGGACGTACAGTGATATAGAACTCGAACAATCCTCTTCTCTTTCCCATAATGTCACTCTCCTGCGGAAACACAGCGAGATGCTGTGCGCGAGCCCTACGTAATACCCCACGACCTATCTGTTCCGCCCCTTCAGCAATTTCACAACGCCAACGACGAGCCCCAACGCGGCGATGGGAATCCACAGCAGCGGCGCCCAGCAGCCCAAAGATTGCAGGGATAGTTGATCAGATAAGTCAATTGACACTGCTGGAAACGGCAGATCTGGTCTCAAATCTCAAGGCAAGTTTCTGACAGATTTACGCCAATCCCTCTTCCATTCTAGCTCCCAAAAGCTGCCTACTAACCCCCCTCCTCCCCACAGACCCGCCTCAACATCCCCGACATGCCCATGGGCGGTTTCGCCGCCGCTGGACCTGCCGCCTCAGCCCCGGCAGAGGAAGAAGAAGCCGCCCCTGCAGCGCAAGAAAAGACGCTGTTCACCCTCACCCTCAAGTCGTTCGATGCAGGCGCGAAACCGAAGGTCATCAAGGAGGTCAAGAGCATGCTCGGGCTGAGCCTGGTCGATAGTAAGAAGTTCGTAGAGAGCGCGCCAAAGATGATGAAGGAGGGAGTGCCGAAGGAGGAGTCTGAGAAAATTATTGAGACGTTGAAGGGGTTGGGGGCGGTGGTGACGATGGATTGAGGGAAATGCTGAGCGGGGGGAGGTGTTTGTATATGGGATGAGGCGTGTGCATAGATTTATCGAGCATTACGGGTTAAAGTGGGATCGTGTACAATTCTGGTACGGCATTGCATGTTGTGCATAACCAGCAATGTTTTCAATGGTAAATACCCCTCAAACTCCAGATTAAGAAACGCGCTGTCTTCCTCCATCCATATCGTACAGTCTCAGAATTTCGCCGTCATTCTCCATCCGTATTCTTAACTCTCGGAGTTCTGCGTCCCCCCTGACCCCTCCGCTTCATCTGCACCCGTAGCACTCCCAGCGTCGGTCTTCGCCGCCTGCTTGACCCCTTTCACTGCTTAAAAATTAGCTCCATTTATTCATGCATTCGCTCGAGCAGCCACTTACCTCTACCCGCCATCTCCCTCGTCCTCAGCATAAGCTGAACCAGGTCATCCTCAGCGGCCTTCATTTGGGCCTCCTGGGCATTCAGCGTTGGGGCCGCCGCCGCGTTGACCATCGGAGCGAAGTTTTGAGGGACATTGCTGCTTATCGATCTGATCGTCCCGATTACATCGCGGGCTTGATGGTGCTGTTGTAGGCTTTCGCCTTGCGATCTGACGAGTTCGGCCCTGGTCTCCTCGATGGTGCTGGCGTCTAGTTCCTGCGTAGCTGGAGCAGGAGCTGATGATGATTCGGCTTCCATTGATGGAGCCGGAGCTTCCTTTGGCGTTTGTTCGGCCATGGTTGAGGTGCTGGTTGGATGGTCAATCAGGTCAGAGATGCCGTGATTGTGGGTTGTTAGGCGATGGAAGAATGTTAGGCCCGGATCTTGATCGCAGTGAGAGCTAAGAAGTCGACAAGCTTGTGAATGATGAGCATGTTGTAGCTCCCTATCGACATCTACTGTCTCCGGTGTCGCCATGTCGGGGGAAGATTGAGAGCGATGCATGTTGGAGCTCGTCGACATTGAAAGATCAAGAAGTCGGTTGTAAAATAATATGTAAGTAGTTGGTTAAAACCAGTTATCGATTTAGAAGTGCCGAACGGTCGATAGGTTGGAGGTTGTTAAAGAAGCGTGAAGTTGGCAAAGGGTGAGCTTGTTGTTTTCGTGCTATGTGGGCATCAGTCGGTCTAAGGGTGAATCATAACACATTTGGACGGACATACACATCAGAAATGTTAGCTTCGCAGCTAAATGTACTGATGGCTCTCGGTCATAGGTCCCAGAAAACTCCAAGATGATGCTCCAGGTATCATTCAAAGTATTGAACAATCACTCCACCTCAACAGCCTGTCTTCTTTCCATAGCATCTTCCTCAGCCGCAATATAATCATCCTCCCCAATATCGCTGGCCTCATCCCACAAGCGCTCGAATTCCTCGTCATCTTCATCACCAACAGCCCAAATGCTTTCTCTTAGCCGCTTGTGTCTCTCCCGATCTTCTTCTATTCTCTGCTCTATCTGCCGCTTGTCAAGTCTTGCCACGCCATTTACTTTTGGCGCTGTTTGGCTAGGGTTTTGTTCTTGCTGCCCATTTGCTTCTACAGGAGAGAGGGCAGGGTGTGCAGGAAGGGTATCCCGTTCCTTTAGACAGGCTTCGATCTCTAGGACGTTTTCTGGAGCTAGAATTGACTTTTGTTGCAAACCATTGAGAACCTAGAAAACAGAGTAAGCAACGACGGCATTTAGGATGTCTCTTATACTGGCTTACCCTCCTTACAACCTTTACGTTCGCAGCTCCTGACCCATCGTTGGGCGCCACGGCATCGACTATACTCAATATGTCTATCTGGATCATCTGAATGAACCTCATGTGATTCTCACGCTGCGCCATATCGCAGAGATGTTCTATGAAGTACATGATGTTCGCTCTATTGTTCATTGAATTCTATAGCGGAGTGTCAGCTTTACTATAACGCTTTGCCAAATCTAAGCAACGCACATACTCGTTCAAGCTGTTCAAGAATACATGAGTGCAGATCCTCATCCATATCTCTATATTTCATGGCATAAAGTGCAGCTTTTTGTGAGGAATTGACCGATGCATTCAGGTGCTGCAGCTGCGAGGTGAAACGCATCCGAACTTCAAAAGGGTCTGCCATAGTACTTTATACCAAGATTTGTTTGGATAATCTTGGTATCCTGGGTACTTGAAGTTATGAAAAGGTGAGACCGCTGCTCAAGGTTGGGATGGAGAAGGCGGTCAGATTCCGCACTCAGGCGGGAAAGGAAATTTCCCCAGATTTGGCGGATACCCCCCCCCCTCCCTCAACCCCCACTCCATTGCTTCACAAGCACAACACGCACCAACATTGAGTGAAAAATGTCTTCAGGTAACGCTCACGTTGATGACTCTCAACACGTAGTTAATCAATTGCTTGGCAATAGGGCATACTGCAAAACGCGAAGACAATGGCTTGACATTGACAATCCTCGGATGCGGTGAGTCCCTACTAAAGCAAACATTGCGCACGTCTCCCTTTAACAATCACAACTAATAGCCTCAAGGTGAGCTCGGCACCAGTATCCTCTCGGGGATCCTAAGCTCCCTTTCCTCCCCCAGCGACCCTCATTCCGAATCCCCCTCCCCTTCCGACACCGCTGTAACCCCCTCGGCAGACCCTCCTCCTCAGACTCTTACCCAATTCATAGCCTGCGTGCGCCGTCCCGCTACAGCCAAACAACTCAAAGAAACTTTTCCCTCCCCTCACCCTGTTACAACCCTTCAGGATGAGAACCTCCGAGGCGTCAAAGAAGCGGACGTGGTCCTCCTAGGCTGCAAACCTGCACATCTCAATGATATCCTCCAGGCAAGCGGTATACGGGAGGCCCTAAAGGGGAAACTCCTCATGAGCATCCTCGCCGGCGTTCCTATCTCCCAAATCGAAGAAATTCTCTACGGCACCGTTAGCAACAAAGACACCGACCCCGAAAGCCGTTGTAGAGTTGTCCGCGTTTTGCCCAACACCGCCTCCCTGGTGCGCGAATCAATGACCGTCATCGGCACTTCCACTCCACCCCTCCCTGACTCTCAAGCCGCCCTCATAACCTGGATCTTCACACGCATAGGCCGCGTCGTGCATCTCCCGCCGTCAGTATTCGACGCCAGCACTGCGCTCTGCGGCTCCGGCCCTGCTTTCTTCGCGCTGATACTAGAAGCAATAACGGATGGGGCGGTGGCGATGGGTTTGCCGAGGGCGGATGCGCAGTACATGGCTGCGCAGACAATGAGGGGGACGTCAGCGTTAGTGCTAAATGGGGAGCATCCAGCATTAGTGAGGGAAAAGGTTGGTACGCCCGGTGGGTGTACAATGGGGGGGTTGATGGTGCTGGAGGAAGGGAACGCGAGGGGGACGATGGCGAGGGCCGTGAGGGAGGCGACGGTTATCGCGAGTCAGTTAGGGAAGGGTGTACAGAATGTTAATGGGACGAGGTTCTGAAGATATCCATAGATTCTGAATCTTACATGGGTCCACGTCAATTGGAGATGCCGCGATAGCGACCTGGATTCCCTCTTTCTCATCTGGCTGGTGAGGGCTACCACCCTTTGTTCTCAGCCTACTACTAATTTTTCAGTCTCCCCCTTGCAGATTCAGCCAATACAAGCAAGCGTTGCAGACCACAGCTACGAGTACAGCGAGGACATCGCCATTCATTGCAAATTCCATACACTTATTTCTCGGCCGAATTTTTTATAACGAACGGGCCCTTTCAATTATCAGGCAGTCTTACGGAGCAGCCATACTGGGCGTCCCAAGAAAATCTTCCGGCAGGAGGGAAAGGAAGCCATGGCCAAGGCTCGAGCGTGGGACTGCTGATAGCGTGCCCGAAGGTATATTGCGCGCAGTACGGCCCGACTGAGATGGTATTTATCCCGCATAACCTGATCCCCACTGTAAACTTGCTAGACGCAAAAGCGCTGTGCAATGCCAACGATCGCCATTTATGGGTGTCATGGGTTCAATTTCTAGCGAGATCGCTATTCTGGACCTGATCATCGTTCATCCACTGGACTGGCAAAACTTTGATGATCATCGTCCGTATTGAGTAAGCCCCTTGCCTCACCTCTTTGCTCTTCCCTCAGAACGCCAGCACCCATCTTCGAGCGTCTATCCTCTGCGCTGTCCAAAACGTACCAAACATCTTTCTTAGTTAGGAGACCTTGAAGAGCCCCTCTGTCGCAGAAAAGGACATAACGAAGACCGAGTTTCTGAAACATGCTGACTGTCAATTGCAGACTGCTTTTTCCATTTAATGTGATTGGAGTCTGATCCATCCAGGGCCGAAGATCTAAGGTCGTCTGTGGGTCAGCGGCAGACTGGTGGGAGAAGTAAACTTCCGTCAATGGCGGTAGATTTCTAGGCTCAGCAGCTGCACTTTTAAGAGCGAACATCAACTCCGTGCGCGAGATGTAGCCGAGGAGGATGTTGTGCGTAGCATCCGTTACAACCGGAAAGCCCCTGTAAGGCTGAGCGATCAGCACATCATGCAGAGACTGGAGTGTGTGCCCTGTGGCGGTGAGAACCGCAAGATCCTCTAGCTGAGTCATGATCTGTGAGACAGGAACGTCTGGGACTGGAGAGTCGTCTTTGTTGTCCAAGAAAGGATACTCATTGAAGTGAATCCAGGATTCGTATATTCCACGTTTTCCAAAGGCATCTCCTACCCACTTGCTGATCATAACGGCGATCATAATCGGTAACACGTAGGTCAGGGCACCTGTGAGCTCGAACATGATAACGACGATGGATACAGTCATTCTGGTCACTCCTCCGAGAGCAGATGCTGCCCCGATGATAGCATAAGTGCCAGGTGTTATGCATGGTATGTCTGGTTCGCAAGCTGCGAAAATGAGAGCCTTCGGATGGTTTCCCTGCCAAATCTCCACAATGATTCCTAAAGCTCTGCCATAAAGAGCTCCAATAGCCATTGATGGAAGTATAATACCAGCTGGTATTTGAAGACCAAACGTGACGCAGGCGAGAACGAAGCCCATCGCAGCCGCTTCAAGGAGAAGCGCGATGACTCCAGCCGATGCAGCTCCAGTCTTACAGATGCCGAATTGGTCATCCGTAACGGCCGCACACTCTGCGAAGAGCATGTACACTAGCTCAGAAGACTGTGCTCTCATGAATTTATTTGGGAAGTTGATGATTGCAGTGCAGACAGCTATGGCTAGAACCTCCAGAATAGGGGTCTCTGCCCAGCCAGAAGCCTTTCGCCACCGTGCTACCTTCATGTTCAGTTTGATGAAGAGCCCACCATAGAGACCTCCAACAATACCGAGGAACGCAAAAGGAACCATCTCGAAACCATGCCAGCCACTACTGTACTTGACCTGGTATAAGACAAGCTTTCCAGTACGAAATGGGTCGAAACTTTGTAGTGTCACAGCAGCTACCATGGCACACACAAAGCTCTGCCACATTGTTTTATCAGGGAAATAGTATGACAACTGTTCAAGGCTGAACAAGACGCCCCCAATCGGTGACCCAAAAGCCACTGAAATGCCAGCCGCCGCGGCTGCGGAGAGGACCTCACGCTTTCGAGCTTCGTTGCCGTTTAAGCTAGGTGATAGCTTCATCAAGAGGTTTGCACAGCAGCAAGCCACGTGGACCAGTGGGCCTTCTTTCCCGAGCCAAAGACCTGACGCTACTGCAAGACATAGACCTAGAGATTTAATCGCCAAGGTCCAGAAGCCCATGAATCGGCGAATGATGAAACCACCTAGAATTGTCTTAATCTCTGGGATCCCACTGTGCCTGGCGTATATCGCGTAGTTTCTGACGAGGACCGAAGCGCAAATTGCGAAGAGGACCGAATATAGAACGAAGAAAACATACTCTACAATATATTGTCCTGCTGTGGAGCCTACGTGAAGAGCATTGCTCCACGATGTCCAGCCCTGGCATTGGGCCCATTCTTCATAGCCCCAACAACAGAAATACTTGTTCAAGTAGAATCGTCCACCTCCTGCCCCACTCCTGCAGTATCCTGTCTTCAAGTCACCAAGCCAGTCGCTCGCTACATTAATACTAGCAGCAAGCACGCCAGAGGCTAAGCCGGCAGCTATCAGTACAAGCCAAACTTGACTGGCATCGAGCATCTGCTGAGCGGTGCCGAAAAGACTTGTAGCGCGAGAATATAGTAGGCGTAGACGCTGACGTTCTTTGGTGTACTCGAAGATCCAGTCGATAGCGGTAAGATCATCATAGCCAACTCTACGGCCGGGTCCCTCCAGATACCAGTCCAGCTGACCGCCATCTTTGGCGTCATTCAACGGAGTTCCTTCGGCTGCAAAGCCGTTGCCCCTCGGCAAAGAAATGTCTGAATTATTGTTCGAGGACTGCTCACGCAGTCTGCGGCTTCGTGCAGTGGGAAGCGGCAAACTGGGGTATTTCTGCGTCCCAACAGGGGAGTTCCGAGACGGGATTTTTGGTAAAGACAAGCCGGATGGAAGTTTACGTTTTCTTTTGAAGCTTATCCTAGACTCTGTAAGTATTGGGCACAGCGTGGAGAGCTCTGGAAGGACCAACTGCGCCTGGGAGAGATCCCCCAGAGGATCATCGTCTAGTAACGTACTATCGAGGTTCTGATACCCAGCTGCGTCGTCGCCATCCTCGTCGTTTGTAGCAAGGCGGTGTTGTCCAGAGGAAGAAGCATTAGCTTCACCGATGTGATGAGCCCCAGGCGACGAGCCTGACATCTTAGACCAGCGCAAGAAGATGTACGATGAAGCGGCCGGCAGTTATGGACAATCATCCTTGTCTGTACTCGGTACTTTTCCGACCGAAACACCGAGCGCCAGTATTTTCAGGGTTAGGATTAGCAGTATATGATCCATTAAGAATGTTGATATAAATCACTAGAAATTGAAAGTTGTTAAATCACAGGAATCGAGGGAGGAAAACGTGCCGTAGATTGAGTGGTATATTTTCCTCTCCCGTTATGACACGTAACGATTAGTACAGATCAATGCTCATACTCTAGACGTTCGGGTTGTCTGTGCTTCGGTAACTTCTATCAAAACAATACTTCATGTAAGAATAGTGGTAGAGATAGCCCATATGTACATAGCTGCCATTGATAATGCTATCTATCAGACACGCTTATCTTCTTTCTGTAACGCTTCCTGCTCCTTCTTTCTGATATCCTGCAGACATGGTGCAAAGAACAACTCTCCACTCAACGACTTTTTGAGGGTACCAAGGGTTACAACGACCATAGAACGAGCACACAAATTGGAAAAACCTAGTAAATCGAGGCATTAGCTTGAAGAAATAATACTTTTCCACTTTCTATGAGATACGTTAGCAGCTGTCATTACATGATATTGGCAATGATAACTTTCGGACGGAGTAGGAGTGGGATATGATCTGTGCAAGCTCCAGAAGAAGTGGCAGTGACAGCCGCCTCTTATCGTCAGCGTGAGCTTCTGCACTGCGGATTTGTGGATTCATAAAACCGTTCAGCGTGTATTAGTTGTGAGAACAATCCACAACCAAAGTTTTCGATCAAAACGGAAACTACTCAACAGCACAGTGCTTCTCCAGTAACTCAATATTTCTTTGGTGGCGCCCTTTACCTAGAAGACCAAGACATTATATGCTTTTTTACCAAAATCGTGCCGATTTAGGGAGCGTCGACCGTCACCGTTCCGAACCATAGCGAGGATATCTTCATCTTGTGAAACGCCCGAAGCCGCGTTGGCCGCTGTTAAAATTATTCTCGCAGGGTTCAAAAAGTTGAAGGGGACGCCCTGTAGAAATTCTCAACAACGTTTTTGTTGCTCCAGGTCGAGTCGTGCCATTGTCCGTGCAGTTGTTCCATGATGCGCCACCAGTTGCAAAGGAGCGTTGTATAGAGACCTTGCACGATGAGAATGTCAGGATTAAATCCCATAGAAGAAAACATAAACCCTTTCAATGCTATGTACACATAACCAACGCTCTGAGAACACCTTGCCCACATCAAGAACAGAAACACGTTGTTTTGTACACCAATTGCATTCTAGTGACCGCCTGTGGTTGGTAAGCCGAGCGAGACCTTGAACGAATCGTAAATTAGCCACTGGAAGGCAGCTATTGAACGTCAATGTTAGCTTTCTTATCACAGCCATGGTTGGTAGAGTGTCGTACTTAGGGTACCAATCATGGCAATCCTGACGGGAAGCCCGTTCCAGAGGCCTCTGAATCCGATGTTGCTGTAGATCCTTGACATTGCTTTACCAGCACTTTCACCGGCTACATTGCAATAAGTCACCATCTTGAAGAAGGAATGCAATCGAAAGGAAGCTCACGTTGTCTGTCGGCATTCAATTTGCTGACCATGACATCTGCTGGATGACTGATGACAGCGCAGCCAATGCCAGCAATGTAACCTCCAAGGAATGATACTCCCGTCTGCTGTAAGCCATTGTAGCTCTCTTTCGGCTTTCCGAGGGTCTTATATATATAGTTCACTGTGGTCTCGAACGTTGCAAACTTGACCATAGTATACGGTATTTGGCGACCCCAGAGAGGCTGGAGCCCTTTGTAAAGACCGCTTGTACCCTCTTTTGCGGTGACTTTTGTCCATCCTTCACTCAATGAGTGTGCAAAAGGAGGTAAAGTTGTCTGCATCCTGACCTTGATGGCCTCAAAGGGACATAGAGCCATATCGGCTAAGAATTCGGCAGACGCGGATGCTGCCAAATAGACTATCGTCTTGTTTGCATTCGGAAACATCTGGTCCCCATAGACGTACTTGAACACTTCGTAGAATCCATATTTACCGGCACCTTGGAACGAGTAGCCGACAGCTGTTGGAGACCAACCGAAGAAGATACCACGGATGCCCTCTTTCGAGTAGATAGTGCGCCAGGCTTGTAGGTTGGAACTGTAGGATTTTGGATCGACCTGGCGGCGGCATTTGACCTTCGCAATAGAAAGCCTCATTAATGGTACTCAAACGAAGAGTGAAAGGCCACCTGATTGAACATTAGGGTTCGGACTCACAAGATCTAGAGGCGTGACAGCTTCTGGAGTATCAGCGTAGCACTGGGACAACGAAATACTGGGCGGTCGCAGATAAAAAATCGTCACTCACAAGCATGTGTAGGACCGCAAGATAAGATTCCTCCAAGAGCACAGGCTCCGAAATAGGTTGGTGAGTATAACTCTATGCCGCCCTTTGGCGGGCCCCGGCCTTGCATCTTCGTCGCAGCCATAGTGGGTTGAAGCTATCTGAAGCTCAAGATGAGTAATAGGGACTCAGTCTTATGCTTTGTGAATATCTATTGGACCGTTGTCTGGAAGTAAGTAGGAAAATGGAGCAGTTCATGAAGTTGGCAAGAAGGTGGAGGAGCACGTGATGCGATAAGGGTAACCGCCGTCATCCGGAAACTCTCCGCCAAGTCCGTTCCGCTTTGTACCAGTGACATCAAGCGGGGAACGGAAACACTGCTGCAATATCCCTCGTCTAGACATATCTAAGTGCATATCAAATATTAATAGCAGGGGCGCTTTCGAAGAGCAGGGTTTTATACCTGGGCCGCTGTTTGCTTACACGGTCTGGCTCAATACGCTGCAGAGCTACATAACTACATGACATGGGTATCAAGCTCCCTGAGTTGAAGTTTCGGGAACCGGGAATCAGTCTTCGTTGATATTCAATTTCATCGTCTTAAATACATGTCCAGCCTCTCGCGGCACGCCAAGAACTGGGTTCCAGTTTCTTATGGTTACGGAGAGTCTCTGGGGTTTCAGATTCGCTGCGTTCAGTCCATGTTGATTCGGCCAGGGAATCTTGACCCCGCTTCGGTGAGTTCTGACTCTATATAAGCAACGACTCAGGGAAGTTTAGAACCCTTTAGCCTCTTGAGATCCTTCGCCAGAGATGAACCCATATCCCAGAATATTGCGAAGAGTCTGGCAAAGGAAGAAGGTGATGTATCAATTTCGACCTTGGCCTTGGATTGATAAGGTGGTTGAGATTGCTATAAACCTTTCGAACCAGTTCAGTTCACACCTTCGCCACGATACCATATCTCTAGCATCACACGTTGATGCGTGCTGGTTGTAGAGTACGCCCAAACTTAAATTCATCAGAACTGCTTTACTGAGCCCATGGCGACGCCACCACTCGTCGAAGCATGAGACGAAACTCTTAGGGTGTATGGTAAGACCAGTTCTGGCCAGCCATGTAATGTTCGCTGTAGCCTCAATAGCATTTTTACTATCCCAGTCCTTGTGCGCCAAAAGGTAATCCTGGAATTCGCTCGCGTTGTTCGAGACGCCGGGGAGTAAGTACACAACTTGTTGGCGGCAGAATCCTAGGAGCCTGTCTCCATCACATGTTGTCGCTACACAGAGTGTCTTTCCTCCAGGCGAGCCGTTTCAATTAATATATGGAACCTTTTGACACCAGTTACATATTTTCCTTAGGGATTCCGCAGTTTATCTTCAGATTAACACCACAATCAAGGCCAATAGTCAATTTCGTTGGTGCTCAAATTACCACACTATTACTCAAGGTCAGCAGAATAACCTACAAAACAATTTCGACATAGAAGACATAAAGAATATTCAAACTTACGTAACGAAGATAGGTACAAAGGTCCAGTAACCACAGAGGCCTGCTGCGGGCTCGCCCCATTTCACTGCGTTGATCTAATTGATTGATGGCTCCAAAGGCAGCCCATGTTCCCCGATATAGCGCAGGTTGTCTTTTGGGCGACGGGGAAGGCCTTCCAGAGAACCATTGATTAGGCGCCCGTCAGTTTTGCGCACCAGGCAGTGATAGATCATCTTCCCCCGATCGACAGCGAGAATTCAAGAATAATAGTCGGTGGTGAGTGGCTGCATAATACATAACGGCGTAGCTTGATCGAGAACCCACACATCCCCCTCTTGATCGGTGTTATGAAAAAATCAAGATGGAAGACGAGAACGAGCGGTAGCATAAGGCAATGATCATTTGTAGACTCGCAGCTATGCAGCCTGCGGCTCGCCAACATCGTATATCAGGACTATAATCGGTCCTAGCTTCGCTGTGTGAACGCGAAATGTGGAGAGCTTTATCTCCGTGTTTGAAACCACAGAGTAAGTACGATATGGGAGTGCTTGACTTCAACGTTATGGTACTCACAGTTCCGGCTTGAGGTACACATAGAATGTTGCAAACATATTAGTGCACCTCAGCCTTGAAAAGCTCGGAAGGATTCCATTTCCTGGAAGGCAGGCATTGGGTCATGCTGTCGATGAAGATTTTGCTGGTAAATTAGCAATGTGATCTTGGAATAAGACTGGTAGTGTTTAGCTGATTGTTCGTGTATCAATGCTCATGTACCACGTGCCGGTAGCCAATTGGCCTTGCGAAAGCTTGATGTATGATTATTTTGACAATTGTCTATTCCTTGCGATCAAGTTGGAGGACTTCGGCTCACTACTGCGCGAACTTCCCCTCGTGATCTGACTCCCATAATACCTCTATGTTCTGCTTGATCATCTTCGTTAGATCTCTCAACCCCTTCTGCCTCTCCTCTTGCGTGTCCGACAGGAACAGGGTCACCACTGGCCATGCATGTATTGATCCAGGCTCTTCCTTGACCTGGACAGCACAACCACTTTTACGCAACACAGCGACAAAACCTCGTATTTCGGGGCCAAAAACCTCCTCCGAGCCGAAGAGAATAGAGAAGCCTGAAGAAGGTGATGCTTTTGCCCACCAATCTAGGTCTTTACAAATGCCAGGGGATACAAGAGGGTCTTGTAGATTTAGCTCCGAAGTTGCATATTGACGTCCATATAGATGAAGACTCCCCGCGTCGAGATAATCACTCGCTGTATTCAGGTTCTTGGAAGTCACCACGGTCACCCACGGGGAGATCAAGGTGGCGTATCCTGGTCGGCGCTTTTCGTATTCAGGCGATTTAGCGATATGCAGCAACAGACTTAAGATCAGAGTTGCACCCGCCGAATCACCGGCTACGCATATCCGAGAGGAATCTCCAGTAATAGAGTATGTGTACTCGTACCCGGATATAGTTTCCTCGAGTTGAGTGGGATAAGCGGCATCAGGCACGAGGGTATATTCTAGGGCGAAAATAGCCGGGTTCTGATAGCCGGCATTTTGTAGTAGACTGATCCATGCCATCAGGAATTCAAGATAAAAGTAGCTAGATCCCATCGAGAATCCACCGCCTGTTTTCCGTTAGCAGATGCGGACTGGAGGGTCTAATCATGTTCTGGTGGACGTAGGCGTACCATGACAGTAGTATACTACTATATCTGGCTTTCGAAGTTCATCAGGTGTAATCCATAAGCCATGGGTGTTTTCCTAACGGTGAAGCGTAAACATCGCGAAATTGAAGCGGAAACTACTCTCCAATGGTGTTTACTCTACCAGATGAACGTCGTGCCAATGAATAGGTGAGTGTAAGTATCCATGCCGCAGCATTCGAAACCACAGAAAAGGTAGCGATACACCCTTAGAATAGGTTAGCGATTCGTAGACTGGACTTCCCAAGTAACTATCTCCTTCACTGCCCGCACAACCGCCATCAAAGTATAATTTTTTCTAGATGGTTGCCACTTGAAGATATCCAGTGCTTATTCCAAGGGACGAGTTTGAAAGAAAATGTGAAGACCTAATCAGTCACAAACGTCTACCACATACCTTAGAGAAAAAGACCCGCCCTATTTTAGCCGGAATATTCGCAAATGCGTAGCGAACGCATCGGATAACAAAGTCTTGGAACGGTGATGCTCGCTGCACAAACGGCGATCTGTGATTCTTCTTTGTAAAGTTCCTCTCTACAATGAATTCATATGGTATTTGCAAAACTGCCTTGTTTTTAGAATCTGAATTCTTTAACGGATCTGGGAGGAAACAAGATCATACGGAGAAAAGGAAGTGCTCGCAATGTACAGATAAGAACCTCGAGGAGGCCGACTTGAAACAACACTTGCGGGGCTAAGATTCGTCAGTCTATTGATTCAACCACCAGGAGATGATTTTTTCCAATTTAGCTGTGTAGGTCAGAATTGCGCAGGAACACAACATAAGATTTGGAGTAGTTACAAACAGAGGCATGAGCAAAATGTAGGTATTAATTGCTTGGACTTATGAGAATCCGAACCTGTCAGACGTTGAGTATCATCCCAAAACAGAAGCAGCGTATATAGTCACATAGTAGAACACTCTTAAGACATTGATGCCAACAAAAAAGGAACTCTGGATTTTCCGGCGTGTAAGGCATCAATTATGAACTGACCTAGGATTACCAAGAAGACAACGCAATCCAGGTAAGATATTTGCCCTAGGATCATGGTGTTCCAAATCCTTCCTAGATTGACTCAAGCACGAGCGCTCAATGGAATAAAGTGTTAGGAGGTAAGGGACGTACAACACCATTGCATGATTCTAACGGGGTTAGGACACGTCTGAGATCTGAGGCAAAGATTCATTCGGTGGGAAAATGTGGATTAGTCAGCAGCACACAATCTCTGACGAAGCGTGCTGAAACCTACACCAATACAGTACCACTGGGTTTAATAGCTCTCCAGCACCACTTCATACAATGATACAACACTTCATGTCTCCGTAGCTAAGACCCTTATTTTCCTCGATCTACTTCTATGAACCAGCTACTTCTCATCTTCATTACTTTCACTTAATCCGCCCTCATGATAAAAATGGCTCTTGAGCAACCGGCTTTCTTCCCCTGATCATTATACCAAACTTGTATCCACCCCACAGCAGACCTTAGAAGACCTTCTCCCAAATCTAAAGACGGTTCTACGATGGCGGCTACGCCAGCCGAAATTGCTGCGTGAGTCTCGGGCGGTGACTTAGGATGTAATCATAGCTGACATCTTTCAAGGTCGCTCACGATGGATGAGATACCAGTAAAGCTCCGTTGCGCAGCCTGCAACAAGCTAGCGAACAATGCGTTTCGTACACCATGTTGTGATCAATCCATATGTGAAGACTGTGAGTAGTGCTTTCCAGAGACACTAGCTTTGTGAATCCTGACTCGAGAAGGCCAGTCTTCTCTTCCTCAAGCTTGCCCTATCTGCTTGCACGAGCCTGTCAAGGCAGAAGACTGTCGACCTAACAAAGCCCTCCGAACAACTATCAAGGTGTTTCTCAAAAAGAAGGGTATAGAGCGTGAGGCAGCACGGAAGAAAGAGATGATCGACCAGGCAGCCGCTGCTCCAGCGCTTCCAGCTATACCACACGTTGATGAAACGTCGGATCTCCAGCCGTCTCAAACCCCAGTCGTATTTTCAGTAGGTGACGCAGAGGCCACAGTGGATCCGACGCAAAGCCTTAACGAAGTCTCTCACCTGCCAGAAAATGGCAATAGCTTGGGTCCCCACAATAGTGCCCAGGTCCCACCTGAAGAGGCTCAGATGGACATTGCAAGACCTTCCATTGAGGTGAGTGTATCAGTTCAGATTCGTGATTGTTACTAATGCGGTTTAGTCCTCCACTGAAGAAATCCAACCGAGTAATTCTGAAGGTGCTGGTGGAGGAATGAACGGGGTGCAGGAGAAAGTAGATCAAAGTGAACAAGTGCAGGAGCATCAAGAATCAACACAAAACAAGCACCCTGGTCCAAGCGAGCAGTGGCCTTCAGCCAACGGAATTGGAATGGGCATGAACAATAATAGCTTTGGTTTCGATGGCGCAACGGGCTTTGCGAACATGGGCTTCAACGGTGCCCCAGACTTTAGTCAGATGATGCAGTACATGCCGAATGGCATGCTAAATAACGGCATGGGCGCCTTTCCCAACATGATGGGTAAGGATCCCTGAATTTCGGTATAGAAACATTGAGCGCTAACGCGCCATAACAGGTATGCCAGGAATGGGTCTAGACCCAATGACCATGTCTCAGGGTATGTATGGTGGATTTGGCGGGCAAGGCATGGGGTTGAACGGCATGAACGTCGGTATGGGCTTTAATGCTGGGCAGGGAGCGTTTGGAGGGTTCAACGGGCAGCCTGGAGCTTGGAACACAGGACAAGATAAATTCAATCAAAATGCATATGGCGGTCATGCAAATGGTATGGGAGGTGACTATGGGTCTAATGCTGGATATGGTGGATATAATATGCCATCGCATCAAGGAAACTACAACCAGATGCATCACCAACAATATCCAAATAATGATTTCCAGAGTGGATACAATGGACAGGGATTTCAAAATCGAGGCCGTGGTCGAGGACGTGGATACCACAATGCAGGTCGCGCTCGGGGCGGTTATAATCAGGTAATGCCAGGTAATCAGACTAACTATGAGCCATTCCACCACCAGATACCGCAGCAGCTTGCGCAGCAAGCTTCATCACAGCAGCAAATATCGCCACAGGTGAACCAGCAGCCCGCTGCGGAGAATTCACAGAATACTCAGACCACAGAGACCAGTAATGATCAGGCAGCTGTCGACAAAGCCGCCGACGAGCAGCTCGCTAAAGAACTGGAACCTGGAGACACAGACGATCTTACAAAGACCCCTACTAACCCTACCCACCTCGAAGACATCGCTAGGGAATCAACTCAGGCTGCTGAGACGACTCCAAAGACCGAGGACCTGACCACGGTCGACCCGCAACCTACCCAGAAAGGAGAGGAAAAGCCTGCAGCTATAGAGACATTCATCTCTAGTGAACCCATAGCATCGAAGATTAATCCAATTGATATTGAGAATATGGTCCCCTCTACGATGATGCCTCCACCTAGCCCCGTGGTCCCTCTTGGTCCCGCAGCGCTTTACTCTGGGGAGCAGCATCCGGATTATGCGTCGCGAGGTCGTGGTGCTGGTCGTGGTTTTCATAGAGGAGCGCCTGATCATCGGGGTGGGATACGAGGCCGTGGCTCCGGCTACCTTCCCAACGGTATCGCTCATCATCCGATCACAGGGCAACCCAGTACACCAGCAGATATATCTGTCGTTGCTCCGGTCGAACCAAAAGGACTAGGCGTTGAAGGTGCACCCAAGGCTCCAAAAGCTTTGAGGGAAGGCCTCCCAAACACGGGAATGCGAGGTGGAAGAGGATTCTCTATTGTTGGTCGTGCGTCGGCTGCCGCGCAATCTCGTCCTAATGGCCATGCAAGATCAAGGAGGTATATACCTACGCATCTGGCGCTCTTGCACTCCGCAACCAATGCTAATAGTCGCACAGCCGCTCCCCCACTCGCTCACCATCCCCATCCCGCCACTCCCACCATCATCGTTCACATCGCCATCGTTCTGTAAGCAGTTCCGACAGCAGTGAGCGTGATAAAAGACGAGAGCGCCATCGTCGCCGTTCGCGTAAGTATGATGTCGAGGACGATGCGAGCCAAGAGGCAAAGGAGACACGTACAGGCGACGGCTCAACGGAGTCCAAGAAATCTTCGCATCGAAGTCATCGTGATTCCGACAAAGACCGAGATAGAGTACGAAGCAGCCATCGCTCTCATAGGTCAAGGGAGGAGAAGAGTAGAGAACGTGGAGAAGGGACTCGGTCTTGCAGAAAACGATCTAGATCCACTGAAAACGACGTGAATGGTGTGCGGACTAGGGAAATCACCAACGCTGTCAAACCATCAGACAGCCGGTCCAAAGATAAGATTGACGAGTCAGGATCCTCGACACGAAAGCGTCGTGATAGAGATGAGGAGGATAGCCATCGCGATCGTGATCGAAAGCGGTCAAAGTTAGACTACTCTGAATCAGCCGAAAATAAGGAGAACCAGGCGCGTTCAAGGCATAGTAAGCGCGAGGAAACAGAGACGAGCTCCAAACATAACACGCAGCGGACTCAGGAAAAGCCGACTGAAATTCCGAAGGCTTCGACGAAGAAGCCTGAAATGGACCATCATGAGCTTGAGCGTGAGGCTCGAAACCGGGAGCGGTTACTCAAAGAGCTACAGAGACGGGAAGCGATGGAGGGTAAGCCTCCCGCAGGCAAGAAGAGGGATAGTCAAGTAAATGGCAGGGTAGCTGGAGGGGGCAGACGGGTGAGTTACAAGTACGAGGATGAAGAGACTAACGAGGCGAGAGCGACGAGGGTCGAGAGCGAGAGAGAGGCAGTCAGATGGGGTTAAGCTCGAGGTAGAGCATACATGTCTGCCTGGAGGATATATTAGAGGCTCATCAAGAGCCTATGATGAGTAGCTGAAGTGTGCTCGAACATGTTACTCAATTTAGTCCTGCTAGCATTAAAGTTACCTGGTAGAGAACGTTTGGTAGAAATGGAAGATAGAAATCTAACCCCCAGCTCACTTGCGAATCTCTCAAAATCTACGAGCGAGTAGGTGTTGGCCGGCACGAGCAGTCTTTAGCTTACCTAGTCCCATTTCTAATGCGATGAACACCTTTATTCTACCCAGTCAGATCATCATCATCATCATCGATATCCACAAGAGCCCCCAAGCAACTTCTGCTGCCCGACATTAAGCCAACCCCCTGGCTGACCGCCCTCGCCCAGAAAACACGTCCTCGCTGATTCTGGATTTCCTACTCTCCAGTGAGAGAGCTCCTTCAAAATACACTATAGTCTTGTGTAAAACTATGCGTTTTCTCTACATCTCTAGGTAGAAAGACACGCGTTTGCTTCTACTACCCATGTATGATAATATTGACATGTTTTCCATGCATATCGACGAGGCCTTCCTGCCTTCCTTGTTTAGCTCCCATACTCTCTATTTGTCTGGATATCAGCTGTGGTAGCAAGCCTACTCTATGGCTGATACCATCGGTCAACCTTCAAAGCATCCCTCGGTTCCAGATACAGAGTCCTTGACGAGGTCCAAGCCGTGCCAGAGTGGTAAAGCTATGCAGCTAATGTTTGCGGGTTTGACCTCTATATTAGGGATCGGACTGGACGGCCTGGCTGTTGACCCTAGCATGTTGTCCCGTATCCAACACTAGGGTATGTACATCGAGTGCGGCAAGGGGGTGTATGATCACTGTGTACTTTGTTGTATGTCCTAGAATGGAGTTTGGCACGCAATATGAGACACTTGTTTCTTATGAAATACTAATGTCCTTGCATTAAGGAAACATAGTATCGATTGAATGAGATCCACCTTGTTTTGATGTTTGAAATTGTGAAACTATGAATAGTCAAAGATCATAGGTAATCTAGCGCCTTGGATGCTTAATCTAAAATTTCCCTACCTAGGTATGCAAGGCACAGAGCGCCAATGATAACTCCTAGTCCAGTCGAATATGTACGGAGAGAGAGCAGTCTTCCATTCATGCTAATAGGTATTGTTCGGCTAATGGCAGCTCGGAGCCAGGACTTCTACGTCAGCCAACCAGACGGTATTATCGACCTTATAAAATCCGACCTCTTTGATAGTATCTACACTAAGCAAAGCATCGAAATCTTTTGTTAAGCTCTCATCTAGCACAGCGAATTTGGTCGTATACGTCTTGACACGGCCTGCTACGTGCCAATCAATCTTGATCTCCCCTACAGGATGAATGGGCGGCCCAAGGGGGGCGATGATGGGGCCGTTGTAAGGTTCCATTGCCAGTCCGAGTGAAGTCACGACCTGTTTGCTGATCACGTCGACCTTTGATGCAGTATCTAGCTTGCCGACTCTTTGTGCGACAAGGTTATCGGCGAGATGTATAGCCATCCGGAACGTTGTCTTGAACTCGCATGGCTGAGGAAGATGTACAACATCTTGGAGATTACTGGGTGTCCTCTGTGGCTGTTGAGGGTTCGCAACCTCAAGTGTGTGTAGGGTGGGTCTGTCAGTGTCTAAATCTCCCTGGGTTCTCGTCTGTTCAGTCAAGACAGGTTGCGAGATATCTGGAACAGGCAAAGTCTGTGCTGTCTCTAACGGTCTCGCTATTTGCTCCTTTGGCTGCTCATACACTTGGAGTGGAGACCACGGGGATGTAAAAGCTTCTGTATATCCGAAGCCTACGTTATTTATTTTGCGGACCACCGTCTCTCTTCCTAACCTTCTGTCGAGACTTTTGTTAGGTGTAGCCTCTGGCGCTTCAATTGCAAGATCAGGGTTCAGCTCTGCCCAGCTTCTGGGATTTGCCATAGAGGGCTCGTGGGCGTCAGCTGGCTCCGCCAACCCATCGATATCGGTTAGGTGCCCTTCCAATTGCTGGGTGGCTGGGGTGTGGGAAGTGGAGGGCTTCAATGCTTCTCTCAACCGTTTAGTCTTACTCCTTATGTCAGCATTGACATCTGTTGCTGAGGTGAAGACTCCGGACCTACCTGGAAGCATATGTACCGGCAAAATCGCTCTAGTTTGTCCAGCTTCGACCCTGTCACATCCATGTTCAATGCTTGGGCAGTCGATATCTCTGCACAAGGGACGCCATGGTCGACCGAAGGATCAGTGGTGGTAGCAAATTCAGTTGCCTCGCCATCTGAGCTTGATAGGACCCCATCTTTAAGGCCATTTGCGGAATCAAGGATTGGATTATCGATAGTCTGAGGGCTTTGGTGAAGTTGCGTAGGAGTTTCTGGCCTTCGTCCGCCTGCAGACAGCTTGTTATCTGTACCGCGTCACCGTGATTGCGAGAAGCTTAGACTTACCCAAACAGAAAGTAGGCATTCCAGGCATAAGGTGATGGGTCGCAACACGTCTTATTGGTTATACAGGTTTGCTGTGCTCATCGGCCAGGAAATGGAAGCCGGGATGGATTGAAACCCTGTTACAGTTTCTCGATCTGACTGGGGGAAAATCTCCTACGCTTCCACTCAAGTCGCAGTGATTATGACCTCTTGTTGCTGAAAGGTGGGGTTGACACTAGGTGGGGTTGACACTGAGTGGGCAATCGATAGACGATAAATATCCAGGAAAGGAACGTCACTGGACGGATTCTTGGGCAATCGCACCAACTAAAGGCCACAAAATTGGAATCTTCAGCATCGGTAGGCAGTATAACAAACCTTTGCATTGCTCGATTGATCTCCATCTTCCTCAAGTCATTGGGCCAAAGGGTGTTCTCGGAGATTCTCGAGAGTGATTAGAAGAACAGCCCTTGCCACTGACGGTCGCGGAGTGGGCTTATACGATACTTATCTATTTATCACCAGTGAATCTACATGAATGCCTGGGATTACGGCTATGTGCAGAAAGGCTACCTCTCTGCTGCAGCGAACAGGAAATGCTCCCGCCAATTTGGCAAGGCTGTCGTTTATACTAGGACAAACGATAGATCGGCAAGGCTACGAGAAAGCAAAAATTTCCATTGCATTCTTGTTTGCCTTGGACTCTGAGATCCCTTCATGGGACAGAACTGAATGATTCCTTGAGAGGGAGGCTACCTACTGAAAATCCACGAATCAGTTCTTTCGCGGTATCTTACAATTTCAGATTATGGCTGACTATACCAGACTCGCCGCCTTGATCGGAACACATCAAGAAATGGCTCTGTTCCGACGATTCGCAACCTTGAACGCAAAGAATCTTCTCTACATGCAATCAGAATTGGTTCACCTTGAGGGCGAGTTAGCGAACATTGCACTGGAAGACGGATGCTCTGGAGACGGGGATAAGGCTTTATTTCAGGTCTCACTCTTTGATTTAAAGGAGTCCTCTGGCACCAGTAAAGATCTGCAATGGCGGAAAGTATTAGAGGTTCGTGAGAAATTGAAAGCCTACAGTACGTTCAGAACTCCACGCTTTGCAGAACGAAAATTAACACAATCATGCCTTCTTTTTCAGATGATGCTCTTCTACAATACGCTCAGATTCAAAAGTTCGAGAGATCAAATAACACGGACTTGAAGCTCCTTCAAGAATGGCTGGACCGTCCTGAAGGCGGTGATTTCTTCTTGCGAGGTCGGGAAGCAGAGATTTGGCAAAGCGAAAAAGATCTCGTTGCTTTGTCTAGTCGACAAGCGGAAAAAGATAGCCTAACACGGATCATAAGTGACAAGCTAGTTCCTTGGTACCACTGTCGTTGGGGACATCGGCTCAAGGTATTGCTTATACAGCCAAATACGACCTAACAGCACTGAGACTTTGTCATGACAGCAACAGTCTGCCTCAAGCCAAGACTGGAATGGCCTATGGCACTACGAACATGCGACATTGGTCGTTGTTGCTAACGCTATTAGCACCGTTCTCTCCTCGCTTTTGCCCACGATCTCGATTCTAGTTCTGTATTTTATACGAAACCCTGGCGCAAGATTGGCGGCGACAATGGCCTTCACAGCACTTTTCTCGCTAACATTGACTACGGTTACTAAAGCTAGAAGGATTGATGTATTCGCCGCAACAACAGCGTAAGCCTCGAGCTGGGTTGACTGCAGCTACTTGCTAAAATGTTTGACTGATCTAGGTTTGCAGCGGTACAGGTAGTCTTTGTTGGGGGAACAAACCTCTGTTCCGCCTGAGCCTCTAAAACATGTAATAAGAGGAACTACCCAAAATGCTATGGCGCGGTAACTGAGCATTGTTCTGTGATGTTGTAGCTAGTAAAACGGCTTAGAAGGCTTGGAACAGACCACATGCTACAGATACTTATACTAAAGTGTTTGAGCATAGGTGATCCCGCAGCTAAAAGGGCGTGCGACGATTACACTGTTCATAGATAGACATCTTGTCAAGAACTTCTCCCTGTGGAGGCTAGATTCAGGCTAGCACCTTTCACTCCAGTTCGGGACGGTAAGGAGAGCCTGATCTGATCTCGACATATCAGAGAACGCCGGCCTCCAATCACCTGTTCGGTTCCCATCTGTGCCTGGACTTACCTCTACTTCTTGTCCGTTTTTCGAATCACCACAGCAGCAGCGTCTCATCAACATCTTCGTAAGACTGTTCCTTCTCTTGTGCTATCTTGTTTTGCGGTTTATTTACAATCATTTCTCGTGTCGCAGAGTTGAGTATCATCATTACCATCATTCTAATACAATGTACAGCAAGGTTTCTGCGAAATGCATTGACGTGACAATTGATTCTCTAGCGGCTAGGACAAGACATCATCTAGAGCTTGTTCTGTCAACTCCTTTGTGCGCCGGACTATGCTGACTGCTAAGTGAACCCACTGCCGCCATAATGGAAGACCTCCTGCCTCCCTTAAAGGCTCTCCTATTACACAACATGCTCATAGTACTCCTCTACCAGAAGGTATAATTCCTACCCAACTGCTTGCTGTAACTAATCTCCATCTGCCATGTTCCCAGCTTGTTGCACCTCTGATCTTCATAGCTTTCAGATGAGGCCAAGGCCCAGACACCAGCACTGGAAAGAAGATACTCCGGAATTTCTCATTGGAACGCTCGATACACCACTCCATGACCTCGGTCCCTTGTACTCCCCGAACTCGGCCTTGCCCGAATGTGAAATTTTCCAGTGTATCACACACCACAACAACAGTACTCGCGCCTCTGCTGTTTTGTTCTGGCAAAAGAACAGAGGTTGGTAGTCTGTGGCGAGCTTGATGCCCAAGGCCACTCCACCAGACCAACCCAGTCCGCCAGCACCTTTGGTGAGCCAAAATCCTCGCTCGCCAAGGTTGCAGCTGCTCAGTCATGCATACAAGGTTACTCACGGCTTTAGTGGCGCGACTGGTGTCTTGGGGAACGATTTCGCGGATAGTGCGAGATAGGTAAGAGATATTAAGGGGCGCATCTGCGGTGCCAATTGGAAGTTCTGCTTTAATTAAAGACTTCCAAATGGCACTGTAAATCATAGGAGTTTGACACTAATAGGATCTTTGATGCTGAAGATATTTAGTTGTGCATCATGAGCCGTGTGACAGTACTTACAGGTAGGTAAGGCTGCCCAAAGGATTAGGTGGCATTGACGTCATTCTGCACCAAATCTAGTGGCATAGAAGTCGGGTCCTACGATGCGCAGCAAAGCTATCCGGTAGACACACCGACGTTTGCTCGATTTGTTTCCACACGTTTAATACCGGGTTTTCAGCATGCACGCGCAACCAGTAGTGTGCTGTGCGACACCTCACCGTGTCCGGCTTTGTTCGCCGAACATTTCGCATTGGTTCAGGAAGAGGCTGCATGCCTCTGGAGATGCGCCCGGCTTTAAAAGGAGAATATGGAGCCTTGTTGTCTATTGAAGCCCGCTCATAAGTTTTGTTGCGGCTCTGAAGTGTGCGCAGCCAGTTCCAACGAGGCTGTGGTATTTCTACGCTCTTAAAGAAGCTCGCAGTCAACTCGTTCCCATGTGCGAGCTACGTCTGCTAGGAAATATTCGGCCCAAAATTCAGTCTGGATATCTACTCTCGCCTGTTGCGTATATTCTGGCTTCGTCGGCTTACACCGATCGATAACCCCGCCTTAACATCCATGGTAACTTCCAGCCAGGCGTGCTCGCACCTTGGCAAACCAAATACGAGGCTGATGGTTTAACTAGGAGGAGGAGTCCGATGTCGACATCATCATCTTCTCCGAGAGCGAGGAATCCGAAGAAGCTATTCGCGCACAGGCAGACAGAGCCTTATCACTCAGTATAATCTCCAAAGCCACCGTCGATCGGCTGAGGGTCCCGTACACTTTATGTCAACCACCGCCGGTTACAGACTCCAAACGAACCAGCCATCATCCGATTGGGAGGGTGGAACTCCGTTGGCACAAGCGAGATAAAGCGAAATCTTATCCCGAGCTTTTCTATATCGTGGAGTCCACCACTCCTTTGGTGATCCTTGGAGCGAGCGCATTCTCTCAGGGGAACCAGTCTGCGGGGTCCGAGGTCCATACTCTAGGGCTTGCGCAGCAAACTGCTGGTATGGCCTGATCTCTCTTCGTGGAATAGCAACGCTGTGCAGGATTAGGAACGAGATCCTGAAAGCTAACAGACAAGCCTGGGTGAAGAAGAGAAACGGCGACAAGAACAAAGGAAACTAGAAGCGCAACAGCGGCGGGCGAAGGAAAAGAAGGAGCAGGAGCGACGGGAAGCACAGAAGCGTGTTGAAAAAACAGTAACGACGGCTCGTTAGACCGCTATGAAGGGTCTGCTTTTCATATGATTTCCGATATAGCGAAGATAGAGACGCAGAAGAGATTGTTTGATATATTCTTCCGATCTCGAGTTGCTTAGGGCTGTATTCGGTTGACTCTCGCGTGCTTTGTTCTCTCTTCTATAATTAGCTGATAGTTTTCTACTCTGATACATGAACAGGTGCCTCAAATAGAATCGTTATTCCAACGTGTACTGTCGGTCAAGATGTCTATAAGATAATTGGCACTAAAAGCTGTTGCCATAACCCAACTAGATCAAAGACTCGAATATAGCGGCCTCGCTTTGAATCGTTTCTGAGTACTGCTTAAAACGTCTGGCAGATGATTTGCTAATGAGAACCAGAGTGCATGGTTTTATATAAATCTTCAATTATTGCTAGTGAGTTTACCATGATAGTGCAGAGATACTATCGAAGCGATTCTAAAATTTGTGAGGAGAAGCATGGGTGACAGTACTCGTAACCGTGTGGCAAGACTGTAGGGCGGCACTCACCCTACACTTGATCGGGGGTGAGGTCGGCGCAGATTTCTGTCAGTAAGGATTCTTCATGTTCATTGACTCAAACCCTTATCAATTAAATTGGATCAGTTATAGTCATGCAAGTGGATGTGTGATCAAGACCCGAAAGCGAGTAGATGTCCTACTAGATAAAAAACGCAACCTCTGTGCCAAATTCCTTCATTCCGCCTGGCAAATGAGAGGCCCAGGACAGTAACGTTGCAAAACCGCACAGAATTTCAACACCGTGACCATGAAGTACGTAGTCGTATCAGGAGGCAAGGAAGATCGTTCTGCAATTGATATAAATATTCTGACGATTTATAGGTGTTATAAGCGGCATTGGGAAGGGGATAATAGGTGCGGCCTAAAACCCACTTTACGCAGTCAATGGGACAAAATACTGACGCGACCAAAGCCTCTTCCACTGGTCTGCTGCTCAAAACCATAGGGTTGAAGATATGTTACCTACAATGACGCGTGGCGGTGTGCTTAAAATGGCGAGGAAGCTGATAATCGTTGCACGTCACTTCAATCAAGATCGATCCTTATATGAACGTCGATGCCGGGACAATGGCACCTACAGAGTATGTTACAACCCTCGAAAGACCAGTAGCCATGGATAGCGAGGTTAATACCTTACAGACACGGAGAGGTATTTGTTCTCGACGATGGTGGAGAAGTCGACCTCGATCTAGGCAACTACGAGCGCTACCTCAACATTACCTTGACTCGAGAAAATAACATTACTACCGGCAAGATATACCAGCATGTGATCGAAAGAGAACGGAAAGGAGACTATCTGGGGCGGACAGTACAAGTCGTTCCCCACCTCACAGACGCCGTGCAGGACTGGATCGAGCGTGTTGCAAGGATACCGGTGGACGACACCAGTGAAGAGCCAGATGTCTGTATCATAGAGCTTGGTGGGACTGTAGGGTATGTTATTGAGATAGCAAGGCGGACGTCACTTGTCTACCTCCAGGCTGAGACATCATTCAGAGATATCGAGTCCGGGCCTTTTATCGAGAGTATGAGACAATTGAGGAGAAGAGCTGGCAAAGACAATTTTCTGCAGATACACGTCTCATATGTTACTTTATCTTTTCTGGGAAATTGCTCAGTCGTAACTCATTTGGAGACAGGTGCCAGTAATTGTAGGAGAACAGAAGACCAAACCGACACAGCAGGCTATAAGGGATGTTCGGGTATGCTCAAAAACGCTTTTTACTCTTTAGATGTGTGGAGGCGTCTGCTAATGATAAGTGTAGTCTGCAGGGTACGTCTTCCTCATAAGCTTAAATGCTTTTAACATCATGAGGATTTCTGACCGAATATTTGACTAGCTTGAGTCCCGATCTTGTAAGCACTATCGTAAGGTGGACTTGAATAGCAGAATTGATGTCTACAGATCGCTTGCCGATGTCCCAAGCCCCTTGAGAGAGCCACTATAGACAAGATCGCCCAATTTTGCCAGGTTGAGTCAAATCAAGTCATTGCCGTTCACGACGTATCTTCTACTTACCACGTTCCTGCTCTGCTCGGTAGGTGACGCTCCGATCTATCTACAACCTATATCTTAATTTGGATCGGCATAGAAACGCAAGGCCTTATTCCTGTTCTCCGTGGTATTCTCCGCCTTGATAGGCTCACAATCTCGCCGTCGCTCGTTCGAAAGGGTGCTCAGACCTGGAAGGCTTGGCAAACACTCACAACATCCCAAGACCATCTTTACCACTTAGTCACCATCGCTCTTGTGGGAAAATATACTAGCCTTCATGACAGCTATCTGTCTGTCGTAAAATCCCTCGAACATGCCGCGATGGCGTGTTCACGTAAACTAAACCTGATCTGGGTTGACGCCTCTCACCTCGAACCTGCAACCTCTACGAGCTCTCCAGCAGAATTTCATAAAGCGTGGCACGAAATCTGCACCGCTGATGGTATACTCGTTCCTGGTGGCTTTGGCCACCGTGGCACGGAGGGCATGATCGAAGCTGCAAAATGGGCTCGTCTCAATAATGTGCCATATCTGGGAATATGTTTAGGTGCGTTGACTAAATGATGGTTAAGCAATCGTTCGACTAACGCCCACGAGCCAGGCATGCAAATAGCCGTTATCGAGTACGCCCGAAACGTCTGCAATATCCCCAACGCTGCCTCCATCGAACTTGACGAGCGGACTTCTGACCCCGTAATTATCTTCATGCCCGAAATCGACCGCACGACGATGGGTGCAAATATGAGACTTGGATTACGCCAGACATGCTTCCAGCCTAACAGCAAATGGAGCAAACTCCGCGCTCTGTATGGCGAAACAGCAGCAACCTCCAAAGAAGAGAAAGTAGCCCATCAAGGTGGGATCACCGTCAATGGTACCACAGCCAACGGTGCCATAACCACCATACCCGACCCCACCGCTCCACCGTCTATTTCCGAACGACACCGCCACCGGTATGAAGTCAACCCCGCTTATATCGACAAGCTCTCCTCGCACGGTCTCTCCTTCATAGGAAAAGATGATACGGGCGAGCGTATGGAGATCCTGGAACTGCAGAATCACCCGTGGTTCGTCGGAACGCAGTATCATCCAGAGTATCTCAGCCGGGTGCTGAGGCCTAGCAAACCGTATTTGGGATTTGTGGCAGCAAGCGCGGGGTGCTTGAAGGAGATTTTGGTGAAGAACGCCGGTGGGAAGAGCCTGGTCAACGGAGAAGTAGGGGCGGAATTGGTGAATGGGATGCAAGGGGTAAGCATATAATTAGAGGGGTTGGCAAACTGTTCTGTTGCGGCGTTCTTGGACGGGAAATAGAATGCATGGCTAGAGGACATCTTCAACAAGGAGATGTAAATGTACAGACTGCATTAGATACGGCTGGTCCATATTGTACATATTCGACACCAGGCTATGGTCACGCTGACAAAACAATGGAAGACATCAGTCCGATCAGCCCTCGGATTGGGCCAGTGACAAACAGTCGTAGGCAAAGAACTGAGAACAAGAAAGCAAGGTGACAATGATCAAAACTCATTTATTGAATGAGTCGGCATGATTTACGAAAGTACGCCACCTTTTCTGACATATACAGCCCTTGCATCAAAGCCATCATGACACAAACCGACGGCGCGAAAGCTCTCTAATATTTGTTCGAGGTTATTCAACATGCCTCCCCGTACTCTTTTCTCTACCTTCTGCTCCCCCTTCTTTAAACCCCCCAAATACCATCCCACAAACCGACCCGTCCTCCCCGCTCCCTCCCTCCGTACAGCTTCCCAATTCCGCCGGCCTCAACCCCGCTTCTCCCGCACCCAACAACTTCGTGAGCTTTGGTTCACCTCCCCAGGCTTTCGCTACGGCATCGTTGCCGCAGGCTTAGGCGGCGGCACTTTCTACGTCTACAATCTCGAACGCGTGCCCGTCTCCGGGCGCCTACGTTTCAATTGCATTCCAGCGCAATATGAAGAACAGATGGCCCAAGACAGTTTAAGCAGGTGATGAGGGAGTACCAGGGGAGGGTGCTGCCAGCCAATCACCCAAAAAGCCGGATGGTGAAGAGGGTGTTGGAACGATTGGTGCCGCACAGTGGTCTGGAGGCGCGGGGGGGTTGGGAGGTGAGGGTTATTGAGGATAAAGATAATATGAACGCTTTTATCATTCAGGGGGGGGGGTAGGTCGCGGACTAATACTACACTGCCTGGGGCCAGGTCATGAGGGAAAGGGAACCAAGACTTGACGATTCCAGCACGATACGTTCAGGGAAGACCTTAGAAACCGCATGCTGATTGCTCCGCAGAGGGAAAGTCTTCGTCTTCAGCGGCATCTTCCCCATCTGCGACGGAGACGATGGCCTAGCTGCGGTATTGGGGCACGAAATTGCCCACAAAGTCGCGCATCACGTTGAGGAGAAGCTTAGTCAACTAGCCATCGTGATCCCCATCGTCTTTTTAGCATCACAAATATATGATGTCTCCAGCCAATTTTTGCAGCTTGCCATTGACTATGCGTATACGAGGCCTGGGTCCAGGAAGCAGGAGGTATGTCTTGCCAAACAGGGTGTGTAAGGGTAGGGGAGTAAACTGATAAGGAAATCTCAGTCCGAAGCGGACTACATAGGACTTTGTGCGCTTGTCTCCAGATCAAGGTGGTAGGCTCCATGGCTAATTTACCTGCAGTAATGATGGCTCAAAGCTGCTATGACCCCGAAGCAGCCGTGGGACTGTTAGTCAATCTTCTCCCAAGGTCACCCACCCTATGAGCGACTAACCAAAGAGAAAAGATAACCACAACACCATTGTACCAGCGCTGTTAGCCGCAGGTATTGAAAAGTTCCGTTGTTACCCCGAGACGTGCGTTGGTTCGAATCCCATGCTGACCCTCCACTGTGGACGCGAAGCGAAATGTTCCTCGTCCGGGGGCGGACGCCTGTTGGTTGCGGTCGAGTCGTTGAGTGATTTAGTTTATATTAGGTTCGATTCCTAACAGCGCTGGTACAATGGTGTTGTGGTTATCTATCTCTTTGGCAGCGCTGGGGGCTTAGCCGCGATTTCTGGTCTATATGTGGCAGGCATAAGGGGAGGGGCGGGTTGGAACTGTGGAGGATCTGAATGGAAAGTCCAACCAGGTCCCTGATTTGGAGTGGCCGCTGAATGATATGCAGTCATTAACGCGTCTATCTGACTCTTGGACATATTCCTCTCGGCCAGGTCCTTATAGAAAACCAGTTCCTTTGACTTAATTTCTTCCTCAAACAGCTTCTGTATTTCCAAGTTCGTTCGCCTCGCCTCCTCGGCCAGGTTGTAGATTGACTTCAAGGATCGGTCTGCAGCGGCCATGCCTCTTGTGGCTTCCCTCTGCACGATATGATCAGATATTCCTTTTATGAAAGCTCGTAGAATAGTATCCAACATAGCTGACTCCAGCAGTGTGAGAGTAGTTGAGGAGGTGAGTGCCGGTCTATCCTTGGCACCAACACGCTGCATTAAGCTTGTGACACGCTTATAGAAGGACGCTAAGGTTTCGTCAGAGCGTTGATGTAGCTCTGACAGTTCGACATCGAAGGATATGAGGAATATCTCGACTGCTTTAGTCGGGAACCTTTCACATAGTAGGGACTTAAAATTCGCTAGGTCCTGAGCCGTTGGCTCCTTTATTGCTAGAAGGCGTACGGCTTCTGAGTGAGACTCGGCCCATTCAGCAGCGTCATCAGTAAGTAGCATATTGAGGGAATCAAGGTAGGTGGTGGGATTGATGACGTCATTAACTTTGTATCCAGACAGTTTCATGTTCCAGACGCTTTATCCAGCGTGCAGCAGACACGTTGCCGGCACCCGAGAAGGTGCCACAGAAGGAGAAGGTAGGACCGCTTTGCTGATAAGCCATGTTGACCGGCGTATAGGGTGTAAGAACAGGGGAGGTAGATGTTGAGATCGTAGAAGGGCTTTCTGAGCTAATGGAAAAGGAACAGGAACTAGGAAGTTGTTCAAAGTCGTCTAGGTGGTAATGACGACCCAGTTCGCTGAAAAGGTCGGCCAGACTGGCTGATACGCAGCCTAAACAACTGGATGAAGCTTGAAGGATGGGATAAGGTGGTGAAAATCTCGGAACAAAACACTGGAATCACACTCTTGATCAGGTACGGTAATGGAACAGGTACAGATAATAACAAGAACACTTCCTGTGCAGGGCTACTTGAAATCCCGTGCACGTTCACCAGTTTGGAATGGGGCCCGGTTCAGTAGGTTGCAACAGGAGTAAGGTAGTATTCTAATCTGGACGGGATCGAAGCTCAACAGAACTAAATAGTGGTGGGGGGGCGGAGCTGACTAATTCCCCACCCCCCACTCGGAAGGAACACCCGGAAGGAACAAGCGAAAGGAACAAGCGATCTCGATCCACACTAACAACCATACAAGTAGATGGCAACGAATGGCGAAAGCAGAGCAGTTTGCTCCGCCTCAATTCCTGTCCACACATCCTTCCGTAAGGTAGGCTTTACCAGCCTGTTATGGGACATATCCAGATGCTGATGGGATATAGAGCAAAAACCGAATGACCACGATACAGAAGTGGTGAGTCTTCCCGAACCAACAACTACACCCAGTATTCTACCCATGGGTTGACAACAGTGGCAGGCTCCCCGAAGCACTCGAAAAACGCAACCAAAGCGAATGCGGTGACACTGCCCATTTCGGTATGTCTCAACTTCGAATCCTCTCATATGTAACAAATTAGCACTCGTAGCTGAGTATATTTTTTCCTCAACAGCCGACGCCTTCAGAACAGCGATGCCCTTCTGAGGGCTGATGGTAACCCGAGTCCCTTCAAACCTCAATTTCCGTGTCTTGACGTGCTCCTTTCTCGAGCGGATCACCCTCGGACTTAATGCAGGCGTTTGTGGTACGTTATAACGAAGTCCCTCTCAACCATTTGAAGGGGGCACACTCAGCTCAGCAGGGCAAGGAAAGAGGTTTGTCTGAAACTCGGACAGATTGAAATACTCTATGCATCAACGACATCTCGTTCCCACGAAAATGAACATTATCTTTTAGTCTTTTTTCCGGTGAAAGAGCATGATAGCAACCCTCTGCCACGTTCCTTCTTCACCCCCACCTCCCCCTTCGCACCCCCCAAAACATCCCCGCCCACACTACCAACCAACAGCCCTACCCCCTCCCTTAAACCCTCCTAAGACCCTACCAGCACCCCCTAACCCGCCCATCCAACCACTTCCGCCCTCTCAAACAAAAAGCATTCCATACCTCGACAATCGCTTGCTACTGTATCGTGAAGACTCTACTATCAAGATCGTGATGATGGGCGTTTAAGCTGTGTGGTTTCCCCACCGCCTCTGAGGCGGGGATGTTTGAATTCCGGGGGGGGCATGGAGGCGGGGGGGGGGGGGGGGAGGGTGGTAGGGGGCGGTGGTAGGGGTGGTTAGGGGTTTAGTGGAAAGTTTTTAGTGGTAGGAGTGGTAAGGAGTCCTGCTTTTCCTTCGCCGTTGTGAAAAGGTCAGAAAGGGGCGGTTTTTGGTTTGTTGTGTTTTCCGAGCGGGCCTTTCTCCTCCTCCCTCTTTCCCTCTTCTCCAACGCACAGCCTTCCAGCCCCCCCTTCTCATCAATCCCTTTCCCTTCCCCCTCCTCTCCTATACCCATGCATTCTCCTCCCACTCTCAAATCAAAATTGAACTCTTCCCAATTCGTCCCTTTTCCTCCATTAGAACCCCATGCTTTTTCATTTCCTCCTCCATCGCAGGAGTTGCCTCCGTAGTATGATGCGTCATGCCATACCTTACCCTCCTATCCCATTAGGGTCCAACCGCAGCTAACATATGTACCTTAACAAGAGCAGGGTGGGCAACCCAAATTTCACAAACGGAATCCTTAATGCTAAAGGGATGGGTGATCAAGTGTGAGATGCTTTTTTAGCGTGTAGATATTTCAGGGTACAGTGACAGAATAACTCTGCACTATTATTCGATGCAGACGGGTACTCGTACCAAGAATCTGATGAATATAAAACATACCCTCATACACAACACATCTCCAAAACCTCCGTAGAGGCCTATCTACTTATCCTAATCCTACTATCCAAGAATATTGCATACCACTATCGTTCCTATACAGCACAAATCCCACCCTCGGCCAACCCATGATTCCAATACCAGACATCCACCCCAGGAATGTCAGCATCGTAGTCTTCTCAACATCCCTGCTACAGACCAACCCGCCCTTCCCTTCCATTTCGCCTCATTATCAGAACCAAAAGAAATGATTTTCGTACGTATCCGTAGAGGATTTTATCCATAGTCCACCAAGCCGCACCTGGGTATCAATAGCTATGCCCGCCGTTGCAAAAAGAATTTCCAAAATAAAGGATGTAAGGCCGGCCGATTCATCGCGTGGATATGGGGTAGGTCGGATACCTGGGGCTCTCCGACTGGTCCCCATGCGTTCAGGCGTTCCGTGGCAGCACCTGCCTATTCTTCGTAGCCTCGAAGCATTCTCGATAAGACTTGCCCCCTCTAGCGGTTCCGGCCGCCCTTTCCCGATATCCCTAATATGTCCCAAAAGTATGATTCCAGATCGTGCATCGCGACATCGACATTTCAATCATCAAATCATGATTCCTCCATCAATGCCTCATCCCCCGCATCCCTCCACTCCCTCGAATGCTTCGTCAACTTCTTCACCCCCGCTATTCTTCCTGCCCACAGACTCTCCGCAGGTGTGCGGAAGGTATATCCTCTTTGTGACGCAATAACCCCAATAGCTTGCAAAACCGCTTTCCTCGAGTCGCGGCCAAAAACGGCAGGATGGTTAATCCATTCCAGAGACGCCTCGAGTTCGGTGTCCAGCGAGTTCAAGGTGATGGCGTCGATGCCGGAAGCTTGAGCCATGCTACTGTCGGATGCTGGAGACGGTTGCCGCTCAGGACTTCCCGAGCCCTCGTTACCGTGAACACTTGTGGGAGCACTAGGCGATCTAGGAGCTGCGTGTGGGATTGGTGGGAGGCCACCTTTTCCTAAGCCTTTCAAGATACTTCGCGTTTCCTTTAAGAGATGATGTGCGCGGTCGTGCTGTCCTCGTGATACGAGTGTCAAGGCTCTTGTAAGCATATCTGATGTTAACAACTCCATTCGTCGCTGGACGATGCTAGGATGGGGCGGTATTGGGGGGGTAATAGGCCTTGCCGTCGACCTGGCCCTTGAATTTGCTGGTAGCATAGTGATGGCTAATAACGAGGGTCTTGGCGAGTGTGTCAGGGTGCCCTCGCGTAAAATGTCGCCGTAGCTTAGATCAGCCTGTATCAAAGGCACCTCCTCAACACTAAGCGTTCTCTGCTCGTCTGAATCAAGTGGCCCGCCAAGGGCCTCCAGACCCGAGACGATGGTTTCCCATGGATCCTGGGGCAGGTGGTCCTGAGACGTGTTGTCCGGGGCAATAACCAATTGAACTAGAATATCTGCAGAAGAGGTCCACTGTTAGAAAGAAAGCCACAATATAAAAGTAAGATTAGCCGGTAAGTCTAGACGTACCTCTCTTATCCCCGAATCTCAAATCCCCTAGCGCGGCTTCTGCGTCTTTCCCAGTGGCGCGCTTCGTGATCTGTAAGGCACCTGAAATCTTGACAAATTTCGCGGGAGAACCTTCCGGCAGCCTCAGCTTTAATTTGACGTTTTGATGAGAAGTCGTTTGCATTGACCCCAGGCAGCCGGCAACACACTCCCGCAGCATCATCCAGTCTTTGACATAGGTGTATGAGGCTTTTGTACGGGTCGATAGCTCAATCATCGTGTCGGGTTTGTGCGTTAGACCTAGGCCAAAGGAGTGGATTGCGACCCTAGCGAACGAAAACGGTCAGTACTCATTTGGCGCATGGAGGCTCCTAGATCTGAGAGCCAGATATCCGAGCGAATGACGAAACGAAATATACGAACTTTGCAGCTTCCGCCCGTGATACCACAAAGTCAACGCTTTCTGCGTCTGAAGTCGACGAGTCGCTGATGAGCATGATAGTGGCGATCGGGTTGTTGGCCTTGCGTTGCATCAACAAGTCCATAGCCACATTCGCACCTTCGACGACATCGGCTCGCAGGCTTTTCGGCCCTACTGGGCGGATGGAGTTCAAAATCTTCGTCCAGCCGGTCCACGCTTTGGTCGTCATACCCACAAGCGGCACACCGCCTCCACTAGACCCAAAAGTAACCAGACCCATCCTATCTCGTTCCCCTAGATTTTGCACAAGGAACTTTAGGGCATCCCGCAGGAGAGTAATCTTGAGACCTTGCATCGATGAGGAGACCGGGATGACAACAACGATATCAAGTGGTACATGCATGGACGTTGGCAGATGCACGTCTTGCATTGCCATGCCTTTTCCGGAGGTAGTGTACTCTGTGGGAGCAGTATTGACTGATTTGCCAGCTCCGTAAGAGGAGTTCACTGATGACACCCTCTTGGTTTTGTTGGTGGTTCGATCTTCCTCATCTGTGCCAGAGTTGTCCTGGTCATATTCATTACTCTGCATAGGCGGTTCCGTAGCGTTTAGATCGAGAAGTGCGCGTTTCCATTGGTCGACTTGGTTTTGACTTTGGAATTGCAGGTGGAATTGTTGTAGGTCCTGTACAGAGAGGCTTAGGGTCAGGACTGGCTCATCTGTACGTTGAGAAGTGTTAGCCGTGTTTGGCGCCCCAGACTACATCATACGAACCTGGATTTGACTCGACATGCTTCAAGTGCTTTTTGATCAGGATCGAACCCTTAAGCGTGCATCTTGTAAGTTTGCGCTTAGAATTGCCGTCTGCATACTGTGGAGCGGCGCCTTTCTTTTCCTTTACGCATATAAGCATCTCCGCGAAGAGGAAGCACTCCAATTCCTGCCACGACTGGCGGTCTTTGCCAACTCGTACGGTCCCGTAAAGACGCAGCTTGCCGAATCTGCCATACATTAGAATTATGAGATATGCGCTTCAGGTGATATTGTACGTGCCTTTGAAAATCCAAGCCATGCCAGTTGTCCACGCGCACGCGCAGGTCTTCGGTTATCTCCTCGAGTACTTCAGAGGACTCAAAGGGCCAGTCTGCCTGCCGCTCTGCCGGAGGAGATCTTGGGCGGGCATAGGTATTGTTTTGCTGCATGGACGGTAGGACAGGCGCGCCACGTAAGTCTGCTGGGTCAGGACTCCATTTGCCCTCTGGCACCTCAATAGTCACCAAGCATGTCAAACTTTGCTGTTGCCGCGACCGGCTCAGAGTAGGATACTCGCTCCTCACAGTGACCGTGGGCGCAGGAATTGGGTTCTTCGTGATGCTCGCTCTGGGGCTGCTGATGCTGGTTTCCATTGATTGCACGTCGTAGTCGTGCCTTCTGCCACCATTGGCATTATGAGGTTCAGCGTAATCGCCAGTAGATGCAACACCGGTATTCCCGGTATTGCCGCTTCCATTTCTTACATGTGGCTGTCGTGGCGAGTTTCCATATCTTTCCACTCTTTCCCGTTGCGCTTCCCTAACATCACGATCTCGTTGCTGTGGTTGTGAGTCCCTGCTATCACGTTGTGTGTTCCGATGCATCGACTCCCGGCTTTTGGGTCGCCCTTGATTTTGCTGACCATCCCATGGTACAGGCGTATTCTGAGCGCTGCGCTGACTTTGCTCTCGAGCTTCGTTATTCAAGGAAACAGAGCGGACTATGCTGCTCAGTTTCTCTGATCGAGAGTTAGCTCTGTACATCGTTCACAACCCGGGAGCTTCCTTTACCTAGATCCAGTACATTTCCGCCTCTGCTCGTGTCCAATCCGAGGGGTGCATTGCACGTCGGACAGTATTGCGACTCGAATTCTTTAATGTATTCATAGAAACAAGCCTCATGCGAGACATGTCCGCAAGAGAATTGCAGGATCCGTTCACCTCGAAGCGTATGCTCCAGAGGTTCTTCGCATACGGCACACTCACTTCCGATAAAAGTTCTCTCTCGCCGTGTCCGTGACCGCTCAATTTCCAACATGCCCGCCATCGGACGTCCTGATCGCCAATTAAACGAAGTCTGGACGCCGTTACTGTAGATCGGGTTCGGAGTGCGCGCGTTCTGTTGAGCGACAATCCGATTCAACACCGACTTCCCTTTCGGTTTGTATTCTTCGGCGCGCACGGGATATACGGGTGGGTGTTCGCGTCCTGAAGGCGAGTGGGTGGAGAAGTTGGAGATCTGACGGTTGTATGTGGGTCTCGCAAGAGATTGTGTTGATTTGGTGGTGGTATAGGCAGGGCGGGATGCTGCTTGGGAGGAGTTGTCTAGAAGGTTGAGCGATATTTAGTTTAGTCGCTGCCAGTTCCCTATGAATACAACAATACCGTTGTTCCGGGTTCGATGGAACATGATGTTGTCTCGGATACATTTGGGCATTGATGATGATGATTGAGAGTAAGGACGACTGATTTGGTGACTTACTTCGTTTGATCGATGGTCTGTCAGCTGTCTTCCTTGGCAACAGGCCCAGATCTGTCAAGTTGACGACCTTTTGCGTTTGACTTTTGTAGCTGCTGCCTTGCCTTAAACTTCCGGGACGCTGGGTAGACAATAGATTACTCGACGACATAAAGGTGAGAAAGGGGGGAAAAGGTAGTTATTATTAGTAGTATTGGTCGCAGCAGTAGTCGGTAAGGTAAATAAGACTGAAAATGTACAATAATCTGTACTCAGCTACTGCTACAGCCAGTAACTACTGGCTGGCTGGCGGGCTCGCTGTCCGGTGCTGCTGCAAGTGCAGGAGTAAGCAAGAGATTTCCAGCAAATTGCGACACAATTAATCTGCTCGGGCCAACTTAATATTAAATCAAATAATCAAACTGGAGAGATTCCGTTTAGATACCTTAATTTTGGAATTTTGGGGGCAGCACTACTACTTCTACATACTACTGTAGATACCACGGTACGAGTACTCCGTCCTATCCCTCCGTCCCCCCCCAATTGTTGATTCTGACGGCGTTGTGCACCCTACCTTACCTAGCCCCCAGAGCCTTGCGACCACGCTAGGACTTTACAATACCCACCCCTCCCAACTCCTCGCCCTTATGCATGTTTACGGTAGCAGCCTGCCAGTCTAGAGTGCATGACGCTACCGCACCGCTTGCGCTGGACCTTCTAGAAATTGCAGGCATCCAGCCATTCGACCTGCTGGAACTGGCGCTGGTCCAGACATTTCATCCGCTTTGGTCGGCTGTTTTAGTGCTCCTAGCCTCCTGGGCGAGCCATGCGACGCCGGGGGATGTGGACAAACTCTATAAACAAGGCAGGGGGCTGGGAAGGGAAAGCACTCCAGAACCGAAGAGTCCCTCAGCAGGCTCAGCTAGGATCGTTAAGGATCTCGTGGCACCCGAGTCGATGATGGCTTTTGCCTCGCCACGATTGGCCCTTTCTCATGGTCATGCAGCTCTCTCTCCCGACTATGATGTCTGAAGCCCTGAGAGTGAGGCCCAAAGTCAGATCAGCCAAGATTCGCTACCGACGCAGAATCGACAGCTTTAAAAACTATTGACAGGATAGATGCAATGCACCAAGCTATCTATTTATGCCGTCCCTCAGGCACGGCCGTTACGTGGTTATCTTGCTGCTGAATTGCTGTCATCTGATTGCTGCTGATGCGGGTTGTCCGGCAGGTCCTGGATTTTTTCGAGACACTACATGAAACTCGAGGAATTTGTTGGACTACTAGGTATGTACAGACTATTCTGCGAGGTACTGCGCCATTCAGTTCCCGTCTTCGTAAACCATCAGCGCCCACATGGCACGGGCTTCCACACACTTTTCCTCTGTGCCGGCCAACATTGCAGGCTTCTGCCTTGCGTGCCGGGATGCTGAGGGTGTGAGCGACGGCCTGCCCGAGACGCTACTGCTGTCTCCGAAGAGGGTTACGGAGTGGTAGTTGTAAGCCCAGGTTCCCTCACAAAAGCATCCGCATCGCGGGTACGGAGTGCAGCGTAACCTGACGGATTGCATATATCTCATGCCCAGGGAGATTTGCGCTGATGTTTCCGAGGTTCAAATATACAGTGGTGTTTTTCCTACTCATGACTATGGTAGGTCCGAGAGTTCGGGTTCAAGACGCCCCTACCCCTGGGCTCAAAGGAACGATTGGTCTGACAACCTCGACCGCATTGCGCTTTTTGAACCATCAACCTATCAGATCGCTGCTTCATAGTTTTCTACCTGTTGGTGATCCGCGTCATATCTGTTAAGCCTTTTCGCACGTCTCAGACCCTATTTGAACATCAAGGGCTAAGGGATGATAACGCCTGTCTGCATGTCATCATATGCCATGGGCCATATATGGCCTGAGGACAAGTCTAAGAATTCCAGATGGCTATTAGTCGGAATCGCTCTATCAAAGCTTCAACTTTGGGTCCTCTTGTGCTCGTTCTCGGATAACCGAAGCGATGTCCTACAATCCTCGTTCCTTTCGCCGAATATTTCCTTTTGGAACTCTGATGCAAATACGTAAGGAACCAGTCATCTTCTCCCATCTCGAATTAGATTCAGCTGCGTGTCATACAACCGAATTGATTGATAGCGTATGCACGAGGGGCAGGAGGCTGTGAAGTTAGCCCTCATGGAATCCCTCCGAGCTGACCGACCTGGTGATCAATCGGTACCTCGTATTCCACGCAGTGATGAATGATAGAGACCAGTACAACAGTAGACCTAAGTAAGGCAAGGTATAGAGGCAAGTCTCAGCAGTCAGCAATCAGCAATCGAAGGATGCGGTCAGCACTTCGATTTTCTTGTACAGCAGGTAAGGTAATTCTTGAGATTATTGCGCCACGAGCTAAGGCAGAGTAATTCGGCTAGCCATGTGCTCCCGGTTGTGGACTGTGAAGAAGTCGTCATAAGCCGAGCACGAGCTACTCGTCTTGATGCGACCAGATATCCGCAACCTTTCTCTTGTTGGTTTAAATTCACTACTACTCCTACTACTCCTACTACTACTACTACTGGCGTAGAGATGAGATCTGCGCAAATCCCCCGGATCAATCTCCAATTGAAGAACAGGCGCAACCGGCTAACATGTCAATCGATCGACTGGCCTGGCTGGTTTCTGCGCGTCCACGCCATCTTACCTACATAACCCTGAAAGCCCGATTCCGATCAACCGTTGAAGGAAGATTAACAACCGCACGTGGTCGACCAAGAACTTCACCGACATGATGCCGACGAAAAGACACAGTAATCACAATGAAGGAAGCAACCTTCTGCATAAGCGTCAAGCTACTCTAGCTTCTCTCCCACGCGATGTTCGTTCCCGATCCAAAAAGCAGACAACCTGCAGGTGGGGAATCAAACACCATCACATGGAGAAGAAACTCTGGGCAGGTGTTCAATTCGTCCCGGATTGCATATCGCCGCTCGGCGCCCGCCGCATCGAAACTCCAGTTCCGCTAATTGTGTCCTTTTTACCTTTCTATTCTTCCGAAAACCTGGGGCCCCACATAGCTCTCCGAAACCTTCCGCACCTTGGGCCTTGGTGAGTTCCATGGTAGAAGCGTTCGAGAGCTCGGACTGGCTGGTGGGCTTTGGACCATGGTGCGAATTGCGAGTGTATGGACCACTTGGCTGGTTGCTCGTGGCTTTTGTTCCATAGGTTCTGTGGATCCCGTGTAAACCTTTGTCCCTGCATGCTGAAATGCACGAACAGTCACCCTTGCCCTAGTTCGCTGAACATAGCGATCTCTTCGGTATGTGTGCCTGGAGTGGTTGTGGCAGATAAACCCCTTGGCAGCCTCGCAGGTGGCTGATGCGAAGGCTTATGGGAGTACGATATCAATAACAAGCCCGTGAATGAGGAGGGAATGAAATCGATTGCGCTTTGACAGACAGAGAAATGATGGGTTTTCCCGCAACGACTAACGGACCCGAAAAGCCACATTTTGCCTGCTTTTGGCGTGCTCTTACGAGACACTACTTTAGACACGCAATTCCAGGAGGTAGGTAGGCCCATCCTTGTGGCAGCATCGCCACTCACCAGGCGCGTGAATCATAACCAACACAGAATCCACGACTCAATGGCAACAATCTCTCGTGTTTAGCCATTTTTATTGAGAGCCATGTTAATCTTAGTGTGTTTGCGGGTTTGCCGGTTCAACCTTTCCCACATGGCTGATTGAGTTCTGTGTATACCCGCAACGAGGCGCATTCCGCGTTTTGTTGGTAATGGAGAAACGCCAGAGCAACGTCTTTCATAAGTGCTCCTGACTCCAAGGTTTGCTTTCGCTCGTAGTATTCGTCAACGTAGTCGTTGTTTACCCGTGGCTGTAGTGTGCTTGACAACTGTATCGAAACTTCGACTGATGGAGTTTGCTTGCGTTCTGTAACCGACAAAGTCTTTCGACTACCTTGCTCCGGACTGCCGACGGGGAAACGTCGCCACTGTACGACGAAGACTCGTTGTATGACCGATGGGAGTCCATCTCATTCTGCCCAGATGGCCGTTCATCGCTACCTTCTAGTCTTTGAAATATCAAGGCCTCATCGATAAATACTCTTTTCTCCGTCGCACGATACGTCATCAATCGTCCTTTCACAGGGCAATCTTACATCCAAGCATCCTACCATGCTTGTATCAGGTCTTATGTCCATAAAAGACCCCAATACATGGCTAGTACACACTACCATCAGTCAACAAACTCCAAGCGAGCACAAAAGAAGCACCTGATTATATATTCCTGATCATCGTAATACATGGCAGACCTTGAGGTCCGTAAGTCATGGCTGAGGAGTGCAAATTTCCACATGGCAAAGTCTGACCCATTATGTTCCCTGAAAGTGCTTGTTGGTATCACTCAACGCTCGAATTTAATTTGTTGCGATCCTCTTTTGGGTCGTTCGCTTGAATGCTAAGTGCTGCAGCTCTTCGAGGGTGTTTGGAATCCTGCTTGCCTTTTCGTTCCTGCCAAACGAGGATGTGGGACGGTTGAGCTGGTGGGATTTGCCGATGATTGAGCGAGATCACTTGGCAAGAGCGATGCTGCTTGTTCCCCTTCTTCAACGCAATCACTACATCATCTATGCCCGGTCAGAAGTGATGGCAGCAGCCTTTTGACTTAAGCTGGTCCGTTATCGGCACACTGAAAGACATTGCTTGCCACCATATATCTGTCTTTCCGCTATGGAAAAATGCACTACAGAACCGATACAAGCCGACCGTTTCCACGGCGGTTAGAGATAGCCAAAGAAAGCTGTCCTGTCTCTGAAACTTCACACCGAACATAGACCGAGTACGAGTCGAATGGAAGAGTGCGGAAGCCTGTCGAACTTAGACCTGCCGTTACAGAATCGACCTAAAAGCATTATTTTTCACTCGAGCTTTAGCCTTCAGGCACGAGTAATAATAAGGTTGAGGAAGCTTACTGTCTGGGTTTCCTGAAGTAGGCCGTTGCAGCTTGGAGAAAGGAGGACTGCAAGGGGCGAACGGTCGACCATGTGGGCATAGCAATATCTTTCATCTGGCGCTATGCGGGTTACTGAACCTCACAATGCTCAAGAAAGCAGAACGATGCAACGGGAAGGGCGTTCTCCATGTGCGGTTCAAACAACGTCAGGTCCAAAGTCACTAATATCTTCAGGCTCAAAAATTGATGAGTTTGAAGATGTAGTCGATGCAGAATCAAGGGCGTTAAAGCAAGCTACTATACAACAGCCCTGGCGCAAGCTTCAGCTAAGTATGTAACTCCGTAGGGAAATATTGTTACCTGAGATGAAAGAATTCTCTCACAAAACCTCCTACTGCCGGAAATCTTCCATCTACCAATTCTGGCGCAACGAGTTTCCCACAATGACCATAATGCTTCCAGCATTCTACTTTTCTTCCCAGCTCCTAAACTCTCAGAGTCGCTCTCCGAGCATTGCCATTGCTACCGCAAGCTTCCTTCACGATCATCTACAGTTCAGAACGCAAGTTTCGGTTAGCTCGATTCATCTGTTAGCTTCCAGACCAATTACGTGACGGCTTTGAGAAAGGAGAGATGGTCTACCTGATAGGGTAGGTGGGTGGGTGGAAGATAGCCTCACAAAGACGTGCCTGCAGTGTTTGCCAAGGGAAAGAACAGGAAGGATTGTACACACGGAGAAACCAAAGAAGTACTGCGAGGATCACAACTTCTGGCGAGGCCAGCAGGCCACAATGACAGTAGTATTTTCTTCGGACCCAGCACTCGATGCTACGTTAACGGTCCATGGTCCACGGTCCACGGTTGGAGCCATGCTGCTTATGCAGGGGACTGGTTTGACCTTGATCAATAATGTGAATGGGTCTAAATCTTGTTCAAGGCATGGCACCAGGGATGCTTGTTGAGTACGAGCGGGGCGAGCTCTGCAGACAAATTACCCGAGTTGGTGTTCGTTGCACATGCTCCCAAGCTAGAAGTCTATGCGCAAAGCAGTTGACTGTCCTGGAAGAGACGAACAGCAGTACCGAGTAAGATCACCATGGGGGCTCGGAGTATCCATATCAAGTTCTTCCTGATCAATTACAACGCTTTACCTTTTCACTTCTAAGAGAGATTCAAGACGAAAAAGGTGAAGACGTTAGCTTACTACCAAGGCCATTCAACATCTCAGAATCCAGGACATCTCGGAACCAACTTGCTGAAAGACGAGGATTCATTGACGATGCTGCTAATTACTTGAGCAAATTCTCCACATACTTTACTCATACCGATATAATCCACCAAGCGCTAGAAATGCACAGAAGTACCTAGGCAGTAGGTATGGGGGCGGGCACACCGCAGTCGCAGCTCGCCTTCGAGGCAGAACCATGATCTATTGGCCAATTGCTGTGTTAGTAGGCCAAGATGAGACGAATACTGCTGACTAGCAATGCATTCTCGAGAAGCTCGCTCGCCAATGAGCTGCAGGGTCGCTTACCTGCAGATGCATGACCCCAACAAGTCCCCATTGGATCGGCCCGCAAAAGGCCTTCCTTATCCTGATCGAATCCTCCCGTCGTCTCTTATCTTCCGCCAAACGGTGAGTATCGTAAACCACCACCGACATCATGAGACAACACTCTACTTCGTATGTGCATCGGGAAGCTCCCCATTATACAAGCCACCGGCATTGGATGGTGGCGTTCGACCAAAAGGAATAATTACTGCGGTATCACAGTATGTATTCCGTAGTGGCCCTGGTGACTTGGTCGATAGAGTGAGTACTCTAGATGAGGTAAGCGAAGCGAGGACAAGGTTGAGTTTCCTTGGCATTCGATTGGCGTCGCAATCAATTGCTGCAGGTTTCGGCCTCATGGGGAGATGAGAGGGGAGATCATCAATAGCACAGCGTATCGAGAATGGTACGAGGACGTGTGCAGGGCAAAGGCTGACGAACCTCAGATACCATGGATGGAGGAAACGATAACTCGGATTCTGAGTCTTTGAAGAAACCACCAAAACATACGGTATTGCTTTCTCGCTTCTTACAGCCATGAGTCAAGGGAGCACTGTGTTTGCTGGTGGTGTCGCGGTCGCGACGGTACGAACTGTTCAGACTGTCACCACTGAATCCTTGCGAAATCCCCTTTGCCGTTCTTTGCCATTGCGTCATAGTCTCATTCTGGTCAAATGTCTCAGTCTCAACAGCTAACGAGTACTATCTCCCATACAGATAGCGCCTTACACCATACCAGCAGTAGCCTCCGATACCGTAGCAGCAAGCAGCATCGTCAGCAGCGCAACCGCGTCGGCAAGCAGCGTCGTCAACAGCGCAACTGGCTCAACAGCTACACCTGCCGCTTCGGCTAATTCTCCATCCCAATCCACCATCTCTTCCTCTCCCTCCAGTCCAACCTCATCAACAGCGTTCACCTCAACCTCCCAATCTCCCACCCCCTCCTCCTCCTCAAGCGGCCTATCCCAATCCTCCAAAATCGGCCTCGGTCTCGGCATCCCCCTCGGCCTCCTCCTCCTCGCCGCCCTCGCCTTCCTCATCCATCGCCACAGCCGCCATGCCAAAGCCTCGCGGCACCGGCACTCGAAAGCGCTCGACGGGGGTGGATTCGACACTCTGGAAGCTGCTAATGGGATTGGTGGTGCGGGCATGAGGGGTGGTGGGACTGAGAAGGTCGAGGGTGGCAGGTTGGCAGAGATTGATGGGAGGGATGTTCCGGCGTATTCGAGGGAGTTGGTGGGTGATGGGGGGGTGAGGAGGGTGGAGATGGCGTAGAGATATGGGTGTGTGGGGTGAGAGCTATACTGCGAGGTGGTTTTGGGTGATCTATAGAAGGATGTGTAGCAGATGAAAGTCTCGCGATTCTAGAGCAAGATTACGTTATACCCACAGAGGACGAAGAGCATTTGCTCAATCATACATATCCAGCGTTCCGACCCAGACGAAAGCCCCTTTGCGCTCTCATCGATGCTCTCTCTAGTCTCTACACAAGCTTCCCTTACCGTCTCACCACCCCCTCAAATCCCTCACAACCCTTTTCCTCATCTCATCTCACCCCCACCCCCACCCCCTTTCTTTTGTTTTTGGTTTTTTGTGTTGCTGTATTCTTGTATTGGTGTATTGGTGTAGTTCTCTCTTATATATACATGCACACGCAGTGGGAAAGAGGGTGGATTATTCAGTTCTACCGTGCGCGTTTTCATGCTTCCATGTTTTTTTTGGGAGGTTTTGCTTGCTTGCTTGCTGCCGCCCCCCCCCCTTTTTCTTCTTTTTTTTTTTGGTTTCTTGGAAGGACAAACAATCCCCTTCCGAGCTTACTCTCTTCATCTTCATCAATCCAGCGGGGCTACGTCCCCGCTATCCGGAATCTTTCGTGCGTTGGATTCTGGTGTATGCTTGGCTGGGGGCGGGGTTGGGAGGATGGGGATAGAGAATCGGAACTGGGTTGTGTGATATGAGTTAGGGAAGGTTTGGTCCGGGGGGAATGATGAGGGCTAGGGGGGGGGGGGGCGGGGCGGGGCGGGAACGTGAAGTTCGGGGAGTTCGAGGGGGGGTTACGGGTGCTTTGGATATATATATATAATTTTTCTATCATCGCTGCAGTTATGGTATACTGTAGACCATTTTCATGAGCCCCTCCCCAACTTCGTTTGATTTATTTTACCTTGGTTTGAACCGAACCTATCTATCTGCCTTACCCCTCCCGTTTCCTCCTTTTGCTCATCCTTCATCTTCCCCTTATCCCCTTTCTTCTTCTTGTTCTACGCTCTCCTTCTTGTTCTAACGCCCCCCGCCCCCCATCCTCTGTAAGTCAACTCACATCCCCCCATTCGACCTCGATCCTCGTTATCAGATTGCCCCGTCTTTCAACATGTGCATGGTGAAAGCGCTAGGTTCCGTGTTGTTGTTACTCCCTTGGATTCGGTTTCTTTGGGTGAAGGTTAGGGGAGTGGGGTGGGTGGTATTGCGGGTTGGTTTGGCTTTAGTGTAGAGGGTTAGGTTGGTTGGTTGGTGGGAGTGGTGGTGGTGGGGTGGGGTGGGAGGGTGGTGGAAGCGAAGGATGAGGGGAGAAAGGGATGATGGGGGCGAGGTAGGATTGATACTACTGTGAGCGGACGTTGAGCTCTTGGAGATCTGGAAGTAGAGGTTTCGATTCGTTGAGAGGTGGATTTATGGAACTCGTGAGGGGATGATGGTATACCGTACCAATGCACTATTTCAGGTCTCTTATGCTGACGCGAGTGATGTATATGCAAGCTTTGGACGAGACAGATTGATAGGGTTGAGAGAGGAGAACGTGCCGGAGGGGGACTTTGAGAGTTGGTTGGGATAGTTCAAGGAGAAAGCGTATGTGAGGGGATATGATAGCTAGACGCTGGGTGATGGCGAGGGGTTCTGGAGGGTTTGATGGCTAAGAGCAAGTTCTCTGCGGCAGTTCAGGCAAGGAGACAGCTGACTGGAGGTAGACAGAACGAAATTATGGTTGGAAATGGCTCAAGACAATCAATGAGAAGAGGGATAGGATGATGCAATGGAAATAGTAGTGTGATAGAGGTTTTCATACATGTACTGAGTATGAGATTGTAAAGCACAAGTTTTCTCTAACTTTCTCTAACAAAGAGATTTGAGCACCATACTGATCTACACCTAGACAATGAACTCCGTAGTGAAGAAGATGTTTGGAGAGCGAAGAGTTAGGGTACCGGCACCCCCGCTCAATCTATCGAATCTTTCCAACACCTTTGCACCCTTTCAGCAGACAGCTCAGTGGACGAATTGAACCGAGTTAAACGGGTTTTCCAGTGGCGGCGGCGCAATACATGCATTGGTCGCTCTTCCCTTCCTCCTTAAGACCAGTGACTGACCTGCTGGAGTGAATGTTGAGTGAGATACTGTGCATTTGTCGTCTTTGTAGAACGCTATTGCTCTTGTTGTGTATTCGTCCTCTGAATTCCCCGAATTAAAGCCAATCGCATGGGTCCCGGAGGTCATAGTGATACAGTCGTTATTGCCAGGGTCCTTTTTAGGCTTATCATCGGGATTGCCGGTGCAGTCAGATAATTTAAATGCGGCGATGGAGCCCATGCCACGTTTCTCGAAAGCTCGCTCCTCAAGATCGAATGGAGAGGTTGAGTTAGTAGGGTCGTCGTCGCTGTCAGGTAAGGCGAGGGCACTGGGTTCTGGTTCGCGGGCCCAGAGGGAGCTAACGTTTGGCACTATACACTTCCCATTGTTTACATCTGCGTCCGAACAAATTGGCTCGTGAATATACTTAACGGATCCCCAGGGTCCTCCATGGTCCTTCTGGCTAACACACGAGTTCGTTGATGGACCCTTTCCCCTTTTGCGCATTTTTTTGGCTTCAATACTGTCTACACGTTTTGTGCATGTAGTATCTGAATAGACGGATAGGGAATTCACTATATAGTGACCGGTGTCTCCCCAGTTGATGCCAATCATATTCGCCATATCAGAGCTGAAGATGATGCAATTGTCTTCGCCCTTCAACAAGCCAAGGTCTAGTGGGCGGTCCCTGACGGGGTCCTTGGTGCAGTCTGGCTCTTTGAAGCCGGCGATGGAGCCTAAGCCATGTGTTTTAAAGGCTCGCTCCTCGAGAATACTTGGTGAAATAAGGCTGGTAGAGTCGGCAGGTAAGGCAAGGGTGCCAGCGCCCAGAGCGATGATTAGGATGGTGGTCGTTGGTAAAAACATCTCTCTAGAGGATGCTGTGGCTATTGTGTTGATGACAGTATGTGCTAATTATATCGAAGGATAAGAATGTTTGAAAATCTTGGAAAAGAACCTGCTTTATCGAAGAAGTTGATGATGTTGATATTAAGAAGAGAAGCAGTGGACGGATGCTTTCTTATACACCATGAGGACGTCTATGAAACTCAGTAAACATTGAAAGTGACAATTCTTTGATTTCTCGAACTTGGTTGAAGATGAAGGGCGGTTTGTTCAGAAAGAACGATACAGTTGACGGTTCCCCGTGATTGCAGCATGTAGTTGAGGTGAAGAGAAACGTATTGAAGTACAATGGCACCATTAATGAATGCTTCAGCATGCAGTTCGGGTGAAGGAACATTGATTTGATACCCTTGTGAGAATGGTGCCATCTAGTAGCACGTATTTCAGTAAACTCTTCATTCAGAACCGCCTCGCTTTCCTTCAACCAATGTCTCTTCAATTCATAGCGTCTCACGAAGCGTTTCAACCTGAACTCTTCCCTGCGATGAATCCCATTCCCAGAACTTCTGACCAGGGTCCTTATTACCGATCTTTATCGAGTGAATTCCTTGAAACCAGTGCTAAGGGAAAGGAGAAGAGGAGCACGAGAGGATTAATGACGTTTCGGAGCGATCATGTTCGATGAGGGCATATCGAAACAAAAGAATTTTCGGCGTCTTTTCGCACGTGCTAGGTCATGAGGATGGTTCTCCAATAAAAGTACTTGCTAGTCGATGGACATATCTTTAGAGCAGAGTAGGTGTAGATTGAAAACTTGGTAGTAGAAATTTGAGCGGAAAGGGAAGCGGTGCGATAGATGACGTAGTTCAATGGGCAAGAACAGGAGGCAGAAATGGATCGTCCCTACAGGTTTGGAGCACGAATATATTTAGTAGCTTCGTAGATGGCTAGCGAGGTTGACAGTAATGCATCATAGCATATCGTATCGAATTTTCGTTCTCTAATATCACGGTTGTAAAGTCTCGGAAATGGGACCAATCTTACTCACTACCACTAAAAGTCTTTCATGCAAGCAAAGTAGATCGAGTTCTATCATTCGTCCTAGACACCATTCGACTATGCCACCGAAATTGTGCAAAACACAAGCCCACCCCTCCCAGTACCGCATGCTCCCCAGATTCAACTGAAATCTCTAGACTCCTGGCAACAATTCAAGAACCATGACACTCAATCATCCATCGTAAGTCCCCCGTCCCCTTCACTTCCGTACGCATCCACCATCTCCACGCTTTCGTCTCCACTCCCCACATCAGGAATGCTGTGGCTCCCTTCGATCACGATGTCTCCAATCTCTCTCGGGGGCGCAAATCCCCAGACCTCCATGATCGTCCGACCGCCCCTGGACGCCATGACAACACATCTCTCGCTTTCAAACGCTACTCTCCAGACCGCCTCCGCTGGCTGGCTTAATTCCCTTATCAAACCCCCGGTTGCCACATCCCAGATCTTGACTCTGCCATCTGAGCCCCCGGACACGATGCGCGCATCGTCAAATTGGAGACTGGTGACGCTATTGTCATGGGCGGCAAGGCGGTGGATTGGGGTGTAGGTGGAGAGAGACCATACACGAACGGAACCGTCGGAGCCGCCGGTTACGAGGGTAGATCCGCGCATTTGGAGTTGACCAACTAGGGAGGTGTGGCCTTGGAGGATCGCTTGGCATGTTCTAAAGTAGTGGTTAGTCACTGGGGTTTTATGTGCATTGTGGGAAGGAAAGGCTTACCCATCATGAGGATTCCATATTCTAACGCTAGTATCCAAGCTGCCCGTCGCAATCCTCTGCCCATCAAAGGCGATAGCGTAGATCTGGCTGAAATGGCCTTGCAAAGTCCGCAGACACTGCCCCGTAGATATACTCCATATTTTGGCAGTGGTATCGTAGCTTCCGGACACGACCAAGTCACCATGGATCTCTAGACAGCGCACGCTAGCTTGGTGGCCCATGAGCACGTTGGTGCATGTTCCTGAGGGTATGTCCCAGACGCGGAGTGTTGTGTCTCGGGAGCCAGAGATGGCGGTGTTGGCGTCTGACATCTTGAGGCAGCGAACTGTAGAAGTGTGGCCTCGGAGGGTATGCATGCTCGCACCAGTGGCCATGTTCCACACCTTAACATCTCGATCACAGCCTCCACTGACAAGTATGTCATCCCAAGGCACCATTGCCCAGACACCCATTACATGCCCTTTTAACGTTCTCTGGTGGTCTCCTCGTGTATTGAAAACGTGGATCTTTGCGTTGTCGAGAGCAACGATAATGTATTTTTTCGTCAAGTGAAGACTGGTAACGACACCTTGGTCGGGTGTGATATGCCTTGCCGTCATATGTCCTCCCTTCCTCCATGCCGCCTCCACTAAGTATCGGTGCTTGAAATGTGATCTATGTGACGATTTTGGCCTTGATCTCTTAGCTTCACGAGGCGATTCTGACCGCATGGACGAATCAGAATGAAGGAGGTCGGCCATCCTATCCTCATCTATCGCAGAAATGCTGTCTAAAGCTCGGCTCGGAGATGTGGAGCGCTGGCGGCCTAATCCTAGGATCTGGCTTGCCGAAGGGTACCCGGCAGTGAAGCTTGACCCGATAGAGTCACTTGACATTCTTCGATAAGCATGCTTTTCGCACAATGTTTTCCAAGCTTGATCATCGCTGACAATCTCGCGCCATCGCCTTGAGACCTGCGAGGCTCGGACAAATGTTTTGGGGTCGTCCACGAACTCTAAAATCTAGGCCGCGGGTTAGCCTGGATTTTGGGGGCCTTGAAAGGCAAGCACTTACTCTGAAGCACAGCTCGTTTGGCAATGTGCGAAATGGATCCTTCTTCAGTCTTGGGCTGACAAGATGATGTAGGAAGCTTAGAGAATGGTTGTCGCATGCATCCACTATCGAGGCCAACCAAGCCTCCTTTTCTATGATGCTCAATCGGCTGAAAAGAAACGGGGCGTCGCGCATTCTCTGATCCTCAAGTTCGGGCGGAGTACTATGCCACGCAGGCGCTCTTTGGTGTGGTGTGGGACTTGGAGCAGGTGTAGGAGGAGAGGCGGGTGCGGAGGGTTGAAGATTCGGTATAGGCATCGGCGTAGGAACAGTGTTAGGTGTCAGAGGCGGATTAGGATGGGGTGGTTGCGTTGACTCTTTCCGTCGTGACGGTCGATGGAGAACATTCACCGGCGCTGGCGACGGTCTCGTATGAGTGGACATTTCGTTGTCCGAGTTGAAGGACATGGTTTTCGAGTGGCTTTTGCTATTCGTATGCCGCATCGTCCGTCCAGGCGCCTTTTCTTAAACGAGGCAGTGAGTCAATGTAGACTCTTGACGTCGTCGTCAAGCTCCTAGAACTCGTGACGTTGATCGGATCTTCTGACAGCTGTAGTCGGCGCAAATGTCTCAGATTCCGGAAAGCTTGTGATCATACTATTGTTCGGTGTCCTGGCACCAGGTTGGCATCAAGGGCCGTTCCTGGTCAGAAACTGCAGGTACAAGAAGTTATCGCCCTAAGTCCGGACTTTCCTGACCAATTAATAGCTCAACAAGCGAGCGACGGTTAAAATGTTGGGCGCGCGTCGAGGAGGTGCAGTGTCTTTTCGTCAATTTTGTAGATTGGTAAACGCAACCTTCTTCTTCCACCGAGTATGGTCTTCCAACGTGTAAGGTAGACGGTAACACTCGGCAGGACCAGAGACTATATGTCCGCGAGCTTAGATCTTCTATCGGACCGTCAGCAAGACGCATAAAACCTGCACGTCCAATCAAAACAGGGGGGTCCGGCGGCTGTGGCACAGATCCTTCCTAGGCTGTCCGGCGTGGACTAGCAACCGACGTTAAGTCGACAATAAATCCTTCGACTTTCTTCTTCTATCATCACTGTCGCGTACTTTTCCACTCTCGGAGCGCATGCAAAAGAAGTACTGTATGGGATGTCGTTGTATTATTATATATTCCCCGCTCGAGAGTCTGAAAATGTTCACTTTCCCGGCTTCGCTTGCCTGCTTCATCTCCGTCTCCGAAACGCGAATACCCTTTTACGGGAAGTGCTCCTGGCACAGTGAAAGCCAGCAATGTTCTGATAAATGACTGCATGCTGCTAAACAGTGTCGTCCTGCACAAAGCTGTTTTCCGTAAGTGTGCTCAGCTGCACAGTGATCCCGTTTTCTCTTCATGGCGTCTCTGGTCGTGAAATTGGTATGCTGCCTCGAGGTATCCTGTCGGCCATTTGATATTGTATCCTCAGGATGGTGCCAGGATGCTGGAAACCCGTTCTAGGGCTCTTGGGTAGCTCTTCTTTTATACCTCCAGCTTGATGTCCCTCTTTTAATCAACCAATGTAGCCTCGGATACTTTCATACTGTAGCCCGGAATTCCGACTCGGTTAATGCTTGTGACGAAGTGGGTAACTTATTTGGGTAGTACGAAGTCCTGCCGCTGAATCTCCATTTCTGCTCTTGTCGTTGCTTTGATCTCAGTCAATATCTCTAAGTATGGTGGACGACCAGGCCCGAGATCCAGCAAGCACTAGGCGATTCCTGATTGACCAACAAGAAGTTTTTCCGGCCATCTCAGTTCGTGGACTGTGAGATATCAAAAACCTCATCACCAGGCCATAGCCCTATAGAACACCTCTACTCCCGGTTCTTAAGTGACCAACAAGAAGTTTTTCCGGTCACTTCAGTTCCTAGGACAGTGAGGTATCAAAAAGCCCGATCACCAGCCATAAATCTATAAAGCACTTTCTTCCTACACAGGTTGTTCACAAGTTCACGCAAAGAATTCAACACATCAATTTGTCTGCTTTACCATAAGATCAACCTCCTACTCAAGACCAAGCTCCTACGGCCAGCACAGTCAACCAGTAGCCAAAGCGTCTGCTTAGAGTCCCAATACAGCAAGTACCGAACCCCGACAACTACTCGTTATTCTACCAACCCATTCCGCTGCCATGGCTTCCTGGGGTATCCGAACCATCGTTCCGTCAACCCGCCTGCACCTGATCATCGGGCAACTCTTTCTCGCTGCCCTTTATCTTGGGCTTCTCATTTACTCTGTTATCCACAAAGGCTGGTGGTTGAATGTCTCCTTTCCCTGTGGTTTCGGCATCGGAACCTCTCTCGCAACTGCTGCCCTCAGCCTAAGCCATCTCATTACCTACAGTGTCAACTCGTCGTCACGATCGGGCCGTGTGAAAGCAACGGTGTTCAAAGGACTGAAGATTCTTGTTGAATTTCTCATCTTGGGCTTGTGGACCACGACTTTCGTTTGCATGCTTCTACCGAAGGGGAGAGACTTCAGGCACGCTTTTGACAAGCCGCCTTACGGGACCTGGGATGCGGGCGCAGCAGTAGCCTGTGTACAGATGTAAGAGACTCCCAGACCAACAACGTATGGCCGAGCTGATCATTGGGGTGATAGAGCGCTATTCTTCTGGTCCACACTGCTGACTATCAGTGCAAAGCGTGTGCAGGATTGTGAGTCTGGCCTTCGTGTAGAGAGGAGTCAAGCTTGCTAATGATTAAGCAGATGAGGATTACACTGTTTAGAGAGCGGATGCCGCAGCTTGCAAGAGTCTCGGAATCTGTTGTGCAGGTGCAAAGGGAACATGTACGGCTGCATCGGGCGTTGTTCGTCTAGGAGTATATTCGGCAATTGCAAGCTCTCTTTAAACGGGCGCATATTTCAAGGGACGTTAGGTGTGTGATAGGAAAGTCAACGTCAGGTGTCTAGTAAATTTATCTCATTTATGTCAGGAAGCAGAAAAGTCAAGGGAGGATGTGGACATCGATGTCGGCTTGGTAGATTCGCTTCCATGTAAATAGAGAATTGCTTTCTCTACCATCTGCCTTCTAAAAGCGTAAAGACTACCTCACTGTGATGTCCTCCTTTGCATTCTCGGTTTTCCTCATATGCACTAAACAAGGCAAGCCGCCTTCCATAGGCAATGTCAAGCTATCCTGGCTCAGTCTTGCGTTCCCAGGTCCACAGCCTCCTAGCTTATCGTCAATAATTTCCTCAAAGTCATAATTCCATATCAGACTGGCGATAACGGAGACAGCCAGTAGCTCAGCCAATTTCTTCCCAAGGCATGACCGTGGACCACCGTTGAAGACTGGGAATTCAAACGCGCTTTTCGAGACCAGCCGTGCTGGTTTATTCTTGTCTTTGACGTCAACGGCCATTGCAGGCTCCGGTTGCTTCAATTCATTATCCAACAGTAGCCATCGTTCCGGTAGAAATTCGTTAGCATCTTCACCCCAAATTTGGTGCGACCGGCCCATTGCCCATGGTACCCACATTACCACCGAACCTTTTGGTAAGTTTGTTCCATCAGGAAAAGTAGAGTCTGCGGTACATTCTTTTATTTCTATTGGAACAGGGGGATACAAACGCAAGCTTTCGTTGAAGACCGCCATAGTATATGGGAGCGATGAAGGCTGTACAGAATCAAAAGATACTGGCAGATGGTGTCCGGAATCAGGGAACGCTGCTCGTAGTTCTTCGAGCAGTTTTTGTTGAGCTGTCGGGTGGCGCATGAGGAGGTAGAGGGTCCAGGTTAGAGATTGCGCTGTTGTGTCTCGACCAGCAGAAAGATAATTCATTGCTGCATCTGCAACTACTTGCTGATCTTCAATGTGGTCGAGCAGGGAGTTGATCAGGTTGTTCTTAAGTGGATCAGCACTCTCGCCGATCGATGGGTCTTTGCGACTCTCCTCGTCTTCCCTTTTCTGCACAGCTGCGGAGACAATTTCTCTGCCAAATGTCTTCACCTCAAGCACTGATCTTCGCAAGGGAGCCCCGAAGAAGACTTCTTTAAATTTGTAGAACGGATTTTGAAAGCGTTGTGCGGTAACGCCAGACGCGTGATCAAAGGCCTTTGAAAAAGGCAAAGAGCCTGGCATGTCCATCTGTATTGTGCAAGATACTCAGTTCGTGGATCTCGGAAGTAGGACAGGTCATTGGAAAAGCCTAGACTATCCATATAACAGAAAACGTACATCATATGCCACTCTACCCATCAGTCTCGTGGTTAATTCTAACAAGATGTCTTGCAAATCAATCTGGTCATAATCTTTGGCTGCCTTACTGAGATTCTGTTCCATATCTGATAGTAATGGTGGAAGTGCCTCATCAATGAAACTTTTCAGGTTTGCATTGCTGAAGAAACGCAGACCAGCTTTCCGCTGGGTTCTCCATAACTCACCATCAGCATTGATGATACCGTTGCCTTCAAGTAAACAGAGTCAGAACCACTATTCTTCCTGGCTCCTTAGATACATAAGCCGAAGGGCCTCACCCACGTACCAAAAAGATCCCATGACCGTGTCCGGAAGAACTCGCCTTTGATGAAGATCTCGTTGTTTCTCAGGACGTGCTCAATGTTTCTAGGGTCTGTGATTAAGATGGTCGGTGGCAATGTAGGAATAAATAATTCGACCGTTTGAACCCCCATTACTCGCTCGCACTGTGCGAACCACTCCAGCATCATGCGCTTTGGTTTGAGGAACCACAAACCATTGCCAGCCAAGGCAATAGTACCCGGAGGTGGTCTGGAAGCTTCTTTAGCAGATTCCTCTACGGCATGCCAGAAACCATACGGTAATCGTTCCCCATTGCGTCTTATGCCCGAGCGTTGCCCTATATGGCCTTGAAAGAACCACAAAGCTGCAAGAACTATAATGCAGAGTACAAGAGTATACATTTAGAGACCAATTCTAAAGCCAAGTATTGTTCTAGGCCTCCATTACCTGCGTGGAGTGATGGATTAGCACACGAGATTCTTAATTGACGCCTCGACTTTGAAGCGTTCAGCTTACGGTGACTGTGTTTGGACTTGAGTAAGGTATATCAGGAATTCCAAATTCGAAAGCTGAAAGCTGAAAGCTGAAAGCTTCCAACCTACTCGTATCTATCACATGAAGAAAGACCAAGCATTATCAACAATTCTATGTCTTTATGATGTAGTTATTCCGTACTTCCGTAGATGCCGAGGTTAAGATGATGTATTAGGGCTAGGGTTAGTGGCCAATGGGAATCCTACCATTAGTAAGATAACTTTCAAAAATGTTGCCTTAGCCTCAGACGTGTTTGTCTAAGCCCCTTCGGGTTAGCTCCATGTAATCGCAGCTTCCGTAGTAAGCAAAAGGCTAACCCGCAGGGGCTTAGCCCTACACGTCTGAGGTCCTGAGGCAACTAAAATGCCATGAATGGAAACACACCCAAACACTTCCTTGGAAATCCATGCATGCCGATGGTCCCTTGCCTTATGACACTGTGCTGTGCGCCTGATGTCACAATGCCGCTGCCGCTAACTGTGAGAGCTACTCGTACCTGTTGATTGCGCACACGACTAGCTTCCCCCAACAATCTTTGATGTACATAAGGTACTACGGAATACTGTAAATGGTTCCTGCATTCGTTACAGCATCACAGTTTCAATAATGTCGCCTTCTGCGGTGCATAATAGCACTGGTCACGATCGTTTCGCAGATGATCTCAATTTGTCCATTGTCGGTCTCGCCGTGGACTATCCGCCGTTTTCACTCGGCCCAGACGCCTTAGAAACACTCGCAAACCGATTCTACCCTCCATCAACAGCGTAAGACTTTCCAGTACGATCTCTCTTTCATATCGCTTGTGTTCGGGCACTTTTCTTTCGTACCCTCCTATTTCTGCTATCAAAGTGGCTTATACATTGGTAGACTCAAGAAAGTCCTAACGATCAATCGCTTCACTGGTATCGACTCCCGCGCCGCCATTGGCAATATCGACCATCCCCTCGTTAATCAGCCCAACCCCCCAAGTATTGCCGAGCTCAATGAGGTATTTCTTGAAGAAGGGGTAAAATTATCTGTCAATGCATGCAGAAAAGCAATCAAGGAATGGGGAGGGAGCGTCGATGACATCACCCATGTGGTCTCAACAACATGCACCAATTCCGCAAACCCAGGTTTCGATCACTTTGTCATCAAGCAACTGGGTATGACTACCAATGTTGAGAAGGTCCTGCTACATGGCGTTGGTTGTTCTGGAGGCCTTGCAGCTATACGCACAGCGGCACATATGGCTTTGGGGTCTTCTTTTCGGAACAAGCCTGCAAGAGTTTTGGTGCTGGCATGCGAGGTTTCCAGTCTACTTGTCAGATCGGAGCTGGAGTCGATCGACAAGGACCAGACCACGAGGATTGGAGTTTGTCTTTTCAGCGACTGTGCTTCAAGTTGCGTTCTAAGTAACGGTATTGGTGAGGACGAGACTTCATGTCCAATATACGATGTACTTGGTTGGAAACATGAGATTTTAGACGACACGGAGAATGACCTAGGTTTCGACGTCGATCCATTAGGTATGGAGACCCGTTCCAAGAGACTCTGCAACCGCGGTCTAGAGCTATGTAGCGTAGAAATTTGCTAACATTTTTCAGGTTGGAAGGTTGTTCTAACGCCAAGAGTTCCGGCTGTAGCCTCTGCCGCAGTTTTACCAGCTTTCCAGGATTTGGTGAAATCGCTTCCAGCAATCAACCATGGTAGCCATGTAACCGCTGCCGACTTCGACTGGGCCCTACATCCTGGGGGTTCAACCATAATTACCGGCGTTGAGCAAGCCATGAATCTTACCCCAGAACATCTTCGGGCGAGCTATGAGATATACGTCAATTATGGTAATAGTTCCAGTGCTACTGTTATGAGCGTTATGGATAAGCTCAGAAAAATGGGCGAAGGGAAAGAAAAAGTTGTCGCATGCGCGTTTGGTCCAGGTATTTCATTAGAGATGATGATATTGAGGAGACACAACCAATTGGAGGGTCTGGCAGCAGAGGACGTGGATTGAAACGAAGACATGGAAATGGGCCTTTTGACGTTTTGAGCGACATGCGAGTGTTCATCTTTAGGCCGGAACTTACTGCTATGGCTATGATAGGATCTACAATCTCCTTCTGGCCGGACGTACATATTAGAGTGGTCAGCCTGTTAACGATAGATTACATAGATCAAGACGATTAGAGGAGGGCTGCTTGAGAATGATAGAGATTTCGATGCATCTACCATAAGTGCTTGAAGTCTGGGTAAAAGCTATTAGACTGTATGACAGCATCAATGCTCGCTTAGTGTTCATAACCCTAATATCCCAAGCCTTCTCAACTACTCGACGTCCATTCCCTCTTCCCACCTACCCTCTACGCTCTATTCCACATCTTTCTCGCTCAGCCATGGTCCTCCCCATTCCCCGCTATCACTTCTTCGAAATTAACGACCAGCCCTGGTAATTTGTTTGACTCCTCTCACTCAAAGCCAAGAACTAAACATGAATCCACAGGTTTCCCGCCTTTCTCCGCACCAAGGTCCAGGCAGCTCTCACCCTCCTCTGGACCGTCCATCTTCCACTCATACAACCCGCCTCGCCTTCAACCCTAGTCGCCCGTACCTTACGCCGCATTCTTGCCAAGAACATAAACTCCTACTCCTTTGTGGACTTTTGTTCTGGTGCTGGCGGGCCCACCCCTGAAATTGAAATTGCTGTCAACGCCGACTTGGGCGCAGGTGGAAAAGGAACGAAAGGACATGCAATTGGCAGAGAAGGCGTCGACTTCGTGTTGACAGACATTTTCCCGCATTTGGAAGCATGGCAGGCAGTGGCTAAGCGGAGCGAGCATCTACATTACGTATCTGTCCCTGTCGATGCGGGTGACGCCCCGCAAAATCTTCTTGCGTTGGCCAATGCGCCGGAGCAAGACAAGAAGAAGGTCTTCAGATTGTTTAGCTTAGCATTCCACCACTTCGATGACCCCGTCGCGGCAAAAATCCTTCTCAATACTCTCGCCACCTCATCCGGCTTCGCGATTCTCGAACTCCAGTCCCGCACCCTCGGCTCTCTCTTCACCATCCTCCTCATTGGGCCCCTCCTCTGGCTAGGGAGTTGGTACTGGTTTTGGGGGCAATGGTCCCATCTGTTCTTTACCTACGTCATTCCTATAATACCGGCGGTGGTGGTACATGATGGGATTATCAGTGCACTGCGGACAAGGACGCCAGAGGAGGTGCTGGGATTGTTGACAGGTGAGGAAGAGGGCAGGGTAAGGAGAGAAGGGTGGGGATTCAGGTGGGGAGCGGAGAGGCATACGTATACCGGAGGCGAGATGAGCTGGTTTATTGGGGTGAAGGGCGAAGATATGAGGGGACGTTGAGTGAGCTTTGGAAAAGCCAATGGGGCACGGTTGTCAAGTCAAGAGAAGGAAATTTAGAAGGGCTTGCTTATAAAGAGAATGGGTACACAAATTAAAACCGGTTTGCACATAGTGCTCGTATCGAAGCCTAGAAGGCTATTGAGCAATCGGATACAGCCAGGAAGGTGCGCGGACCAATGCAGAGCCCTGGCCACCAAAATTTCCGTGCTTCTCGACGACTTGGACAAAACGCCAAGTGTGCTTGTTCGTTCGTCTCCCGTCCTCCAGATCGATGGCACCACTCCAGCCCATCTAAACACCAAACGCTGAGACTTGGAAACGGGGCTCTCGCAACACTCGCGCATACTGTGAACTCTGATCAGGCTGTGGTGGTGAGCCTGCTTCATTCATAACTCGAAACTTATCTCGAGTTGGATAATGCTGTGATAGATGGTTGTGAAATCACAGATTTCCGTTACATGATTCATGGGTGGAGGAGCCTTTTTCCTTCATCCACCTTCAGCTACGGATGATTCACCTCGAGCAGTCAAGGAACTTCAAGAAACCAGCGTCTCAAAATCTTTCACTAGATGTCACTTCGTTCCGATTAATCTCTTTTTCACGATGTATAAGACGACATTGATTCTCTCTACTATTCAACATCAACAGGTTCTCAAAAAAGCAAAGTATATTCCCCAAAAAGGTACAAAAACATTATCACCTCTCTACTACAAGCATCCACTGTCTACAACCCAACAGCAAACGATCAAAAAGATGCAGCTCCCAATCACCACCCTCCTCCTCGCTCTAAGCGCCAGCACTCTCGCCACCCCCGCCAGCCAAAAAACCCCCACCTCCCAAACCTCCACCACCCCCTTCTCAAAGCGCACCTGGGGTCCCTTCGGCTCCGCTGCCGGCTTCTCCACCCCCGACTGCAAAGGTACTCCCACTAGCAAAAGCGTCAGGGACAATGGTACCGGCAGCTGCATGCCATTGAACGCTGTCAAAGGCCAATACATCGGCGTCCACTGGGAATCGTCAAAGCGCCTATATCTTTTCAAGGATCCGGCGTGCGAGGATTTAGTGTCGGCTGCGGAGCCGTATCTTGCTCGAGGAAATGGAATGGATGTGTGTCGTCTTTCGGATTTCGGAATAGATGTGGCTACGGTTGTTTTTAGCGGGGAGGATACACACTAGAAGAGCTGCCTTGAGGCATGGACGAGTGGGAGATTTTGTTTCCTCCCAAAAATATCTTCAGGTCCAATCCTGAAAGTTGCTTTGTCCTCACAGTCTGTATCCTCAGGATCTGTGTTCTTTGATTTTTCTTCCAGAGTGTCTTATTTTGTAACAGTATCTATTCAAGATCTTACATATAAATTATTTACATGTAAACCTACCTTACCTACCTACCTACCCACCTTTTCCTTCGCCCAGCTAGCTAGCTCCACGCCCACGCCCACACCCACCACCACCCCTATGTATCTGCCTCTCCCCCCCCCCCCCCCCTTCACCAACCCCATCTAACTCCCCAACTCCCCAGCCTCAAAAATCCCCAAAAAGAGACCCAACACCACCCACCACCCATCTCCTTCTCCGCCCTCCCCCCCAAACCACATCCCCCACCCAACAAATCTCCTACCCCCCACTATCCCCTATTCTCACCCCCCCCCCCCCCTTCCCGCTCCGTGACCAACTCGACTACCACGTCAGCGATTCTCATAGAATATTTATGAAAATTGCTAGTCTTTTGGAATGTATGGACTGTACAGTGCACTGCGGACGTGGGAGGGGGGGGGGAGTAGAAAAGAGGGCTGGAAGGGGAGGAAGGGAGTGAGGGTGGAGGAGGGAGAGGGAAGGGGAGGAAGGGTGGAGGAGAGAAAGGGGGGAGGAGAGGAAAGGGGGATTACAAAGAGGAGGGGATGTTGAGTGCGGTCGGTTAGCTGGGGGGGAAACGATAGGACGTTTGGAGTGGGGGCTTTGTTCAGGGGTTTTCAGCCATGAGAAAGTAGTTGCATGGGAACTTCGATAAGAGCAGCAGCGATTGAACAAGGAGCACGTGATGTGGGAACTCTGAGGAAGATGAAGATATCTTCACAATAGAAAGGATATGATATCGTCTAGGCCGTAACTCATTCAGCTCGTGAATATACCTAGATATACCAACCGAGAATTCCTTCCAACTCCCCCAGTTTTCCGAGCTAGCCCGCCAGCCCGCCCCTTGCGTGTTTGGTATAACCCGTCCATTGTCATAAAACCATCCAGCTCCGTCCGAACATCAGATTTAGCACCATCCCCACAAGACAAGCTCTTGTAAGCCATTCTCCTACCCCCACACCTTCGCCGTCACCGCCCTCGTCGCCAACACCTCCACCCTGCGCGCATAAACCCTCATCATATGCATCACCGGATCCCCAAACACCACCCCTCTGAGCTCCTGATCGCACGTAACCTCCGCTCTCACATCATCCCCCGCGCCATTCCCACCGTGCCTCCCGTCGTCTGCGGAGCGAAGAACCACAAGCCGTCCGGCGTTGGAGAGCGTGCTGGGAGGGACTTTCCATATCCACTGCTGTTTCCGAGCGGGCGGTTCGGGCGCGCTATTTGCTCGTTTTGCTTTTGGGCGTTTGAGGCCGAGTTTGCAGGGAGAGCCGGGGGCTGGGGAGGGGAGGAGTTTGGTGATGGTGCAGGTGGTACCCGGAGCGGGAGAGGCGTAGAGGTCGAGGAGAGAGCGGACGTAGGCTTTGTCTGCTCTGGGTACTGGATCACCCTCATTAATGAAGGACATGAAGAGACTCTTCTTGTGCCTTAAGGTTGGAGGCTTGGTAATGGGCAGTAGTGAGATGGGTGGTGTGCCGAAGGTGAGGCAGTGGATGCGTTTGAAACAGCTGGTCAGAATGTTGAGCTCGGATTTCACTTTCTCGGCGAACATGTGCGCGTAGAGCAGGCTGGCAACGGCGCCGCCTGCTGAGTGGCCAGTTATCAGGAGGGAGCAGGAGCTTCGGGTGGGGTCTTCTTCGAGGAGGGCCCGGAGGCGGGAGGCGACGGGTTTGATCATTTTGCGGGCAACGGAGAGGAAGCCGGAGTGGCAGAGGTTACCAGGGTCATCCTTGAAGAATTGTAAGTTTTGAGCCTGGATAATCATATGGAATGGAGCGGCTCACCAAGAAATTTTCAGGAGATGCAGGGGCGGAGTTTAGATTGACGGCCCAGTCGAGAAATGTTTGGCTGCCTCTGATGGCAAAGACGACAGTGTTCATGTCGTCGATGGGGACGGATTTAATGACCATTGCTTTTGTTCCGTGACGCCAGTCTGCATCGACATGGGCTTCTCTTTCTTTGCCGGTGGCTCGGGTGTATACTCGCTGAGAGTATTGCGCTGCAAGGCATACTAGTGGGTAAGAGGGCATATACCTGTGTACCGAAATCAGCGTCAACAGAGCGGTGAGTGATTGTAAGGAGCTTACAGCTTCAATTCGGGAAGGTGAGCTGGTAACCTAGAATTGGCGTATAGATTGACCTTGGTGAAATAGTTCGTGCTGATGATAGCTGAAGTGATGACCCTGTTGGATACCTCTCTGGTTGTGGGGCCACCTCCCCGAATCGCGGGCGACGGCTCTTCGTAGATGGCTGGACTCCAGTCAATTACATCGTGATACGACATACGAGTAGCGTTCAGGTACTACGTACCAAGTTCGCGCTCATCTCCGCTAAAGACTTCTCCATCAATGGAGGTGATGACGGCGTCCAATTTGGAGGATATCAGGTCGCAGAGAGATATTCTGTGACGCAGAGCATCCGGCACTTTAGGCTGCCACTGCTTAGGTCCATCTCGGGTTGCTTGTGACGAGTCGACAGCAACTCGAGATGCAGGACCGTTCTGTCTTGGTTGCGTGGTTGATGTAGGCGCCAGTGTTCTCGGTGGATTTCTTTCTGGTGGATATAACGCGTACGGTGGAGGATCTGAAGGAGCTGGACGTGGCGGACGTGATTGCGGCAGGATTGGAGGGGTAGATGGTGGGGAAGGATTGCTTGAGCCACTCTGGGCGGCACGACAAGGCGGTGGCCGCTTCCGCTTGGGGTTGAAGATGATCATGCTGAAGAAATTTGAACTTTCAATAATATTTGATATTTGATATTCAACATTTAGTCTATTCCTATTCGAAAGTTCTTCTGAGCGGCTACGCTTATCTTAAAGAGATTATTCTGGATGCTGAGCTTCCTTTACGTTTCTGAAGAGGGGTTGAGTTCCGACGACTCATCCCTCGCTATTAGACGCCGTCTCAATGCAAGCTCCCTCAATCCAATGCCATTGGTTGACAGTGCAAGTCGACGAGGGTATAAATATACCGCCATGACCCTTCACATGCAGACCATCAGGGACTGCGAAAAGATGGCATATGGCGGACAACCGATGCGATCTCCATAGATCATCTTGATCGACTCCCCAATATCATTCAACTTTGAACCTGGCATCGAAAAGCGTTGGGATTCTTGCTAAAGCCCCAAATTATCTTGTTGGAACTTTCGTATCGACTTTACTGATATATAAATATCGATTGGTAACCCCTTGAGATAAAAGGTCATTGTCGGTGATCTGGAACTAAACGAAACGGTGGTTTTTTATAGGCATTTACTGGCAGATTTATTGCCCTATTCGTCATGGTAGCGGCGTTGTGGTAAATCGATTTTAGGATTGCCAATGTATATCACCGCCTGCCGCAGGTACAGGGTAACAAAAGACGAAGTATGAACTTTCCATGGGGAAAGGAAGAGCTGCTGTCTGGATGCAAGCTGAGTCCCACCGACAGAAATAGCAAGTAAATCCCACTTACATAAGACTCCTGGCACACATGAGCATGATGTACGCAGAAGCAAACACGGCATCTCGTTGAAATACGTTATGTTGGCGAGTAGGCAGGATGTGTTGAGAAGCACAAAAGTCGACACGAATAAGATGGACTTTCCTCTGTAGCTGAGAACGAATCTGAAGCTTCAATACTAATAGTATTCGGAGTCTCATAATATAAGCAAGAGCATTAGATATAACTGGTAGAGGAGGACATGCTGGGAGTCGACCCATCTAGAACGTAGTCCTTTTCTTGGGACGTATTGCGTTCTTCACACTTCCTTCCACGGTCACCGAGCATATCGATGATTGATCTATCAACGCGCACTCCATAGACATTTGAGCATTGAGGTCCCAGAGAGTATGTAGTAAGGTACCTTAGCAGACCAAAGTATCAGGTTTTGACGGTTTGAGATCAATCCACTAACATGAACAGTTGACGTTGTAGAATTACCGTTTGATTACGAGTTTAAGCGTTTTTTTACGGTTTATTTATTCACAGTCGTTTTGACTGCTTGATGTGTTCCACTGCTGGGCCGATCTCAAACCGTAAAAAGCTTTGGTGTTACCTTAGTTATGGCCACTGCAGGATTGACAGGCTAGGCGGTCCGAGGGGTCCAGACTACTTGGTAGTAGCTCCATAGTCCATACTCTACTTGGAAAGGCTGCAATGTTATTTTGCGCGCCTTCAATCCTCTTCTCCTCCTCCTCCATGTGCTTTGCGCTTAATGCCTCTTTCGTGTAACTCCATCGCTGTGAAGACACGTGAAAGCATCACCTCAAGGGCTATGCTCAAATGCCTGTGATACAAATCGGACAGCCCCATCAGCCTTTTACGTCAGAAGACTTTTGCGCCTACGCCTCGAGTGACACGGACTCAGATCCCAACCATTTGAGAAGTAGGCAAGCCTCTGCAATACCCTCAAGTGTCTTACAGCCACTGTTCCAATACGATGCATCGCTCCACGCTCTCGATACCACTCCTTCACAAGCGCATCCGACGATAGTATCGCCCCTCAGCCAAACCCCGCTCAGTGCAGGCCTCCGAGTAAGAACCAATTCAGTGGTTGAGAAAGACCGTGAAGACTCATCGGAAACTATTCCTATGGCTGTATACAGCCAAACAGAGTCTCTAGAGTCTTCGATTGCAATAGGGCTACCTGTTCGTAGCTCGAGTGTGCGGACCACCCTTGCGGCAGCGCGTCAGAGAGCGGGTTCCCTATCCCCAGCCTCTGCTTTGTCTTCACCCGGTGTAGGCCCACTAATGGACCTCACCCCACTACCTTCGCCTCTGACTGCTGTGGGATCCCCTGCCTCTTGGAGAAGATCAATCGACCAGGGAGACCGCGACGAAAACACACCAGAGATGGATACGGTCTCCATGTCCACGGCGTCAAATCTGGAACCTATAGTTTTCGCGCGAACGTCTCCTAAAAAACGCCGCGCGCCATTAGGTATTCTATCGACCGCGCAAGGCACCAACGGATCCGATCTCCAGCAGATTATAGGGGCCAACGCGGCAAGTCACGCCAGGAATCGAAGCCTTAGCGAATATGTACCAGACTCTGTGCAAGCCCCTCGTATGCGTAACGTCGTTGTGTCTGGCTCCGGTGTCCCACCTATATTGCAACCTCTGTCTCCACCGGACTCGCATATGCATCGAGAAGAGTACTTAGCTGTACAACGCGGATTGGCATTGCCCATACCAAGACCCCCGACGCCGCCCAGAAGCAATCGTGGAACCGATAGCAGTGATTTGGAAAGCCCAAGTTTAAGCCCTGATACGCCCAAGGGACCACTACCCTTGCGCTACGAAGCGAGGACAATCCGAGGTGGTAAGGTAAAACACTGGAGAGCTGTTCGGCAACTTGGTAAGGGCACTTTCAGCACCGTGATGCTTGCCGTCGAGGAAATTGTAGGTAATAAGGCTTTTGAGAGCCAGCCGCATGATGTCTTGGGCGAATCAATTGACGAAGACGAAGTTGATCCTCGTGCACTGGTCGCAGTGAAGGTCTGTGAACAAGGACCGGCAGGAGGTGCGGACGAAGCAAAAGTAGAAACATCTCTAAAGCGTGAAGTGGAAATCCTAAAATCAATACATCATCCATCCTTGGTACACCTCAAAGCGTTCAATGTCACAGACCGACGCGCGTTGTTAGTCCTCAACTATTGCGCTGGAGGAGACCTTTTCGACCTGGCCAGCTCAAAACTGGAATTTCTCGTACCAAGTCTGATCCGTCGGATCTTTGCGGAACTTGTTGCGGCTGTGCACTATCTGCACTCTCATTTTATTGTTCACCGCGACATCAAGCTCGAAAGTATGCTTCACATTGATTTTGCCTGCTACGATGACTGGGCTGCTAACAGTGTTGTTTAGACGTCTTGGTCAATATTCAGACCTCCAAATTACCCACTGTTAAGGATTGGCAAACTTATTCGGCCCCAATCGTCACGTTGACAGACCTTGGTCTCGGACGACGGATTCCTAAACCCCCAGAGTCGCCTCTTCTCGACACTCGCTGCGGAAGCGAGGATTACGCTGCACCTGAGCTTCTCATGGGCCAAGAATATGATGGCCGTGCTACCGATGCGTGGGCTCTTGGCGTGCTTCTGTATGCTCTCATGGAAGGGAGGCTACCATTTGATCCAACACCAGGAAGTAGGAAGAAGAGCCCCACAAGCCATCGAATTGCCAGATGCGAGTGGAGTTGGGTCAGACGGGCAGACAATGATGGCGAGTGGGATCCTAAGAAGGGGGAGGTTCTTGAGGGAGGACGGGAAATTGTCGAAGGACTCCTAACAAGAGTGAGAAGCCGTTGGGGATTAGACAAGGTAGAGAAGACCGAATGGGTAAGCCAGGCTGTGAAAGTCGAAGGTGGTTTGTCACGTGCGGAGGATGACTACGAAGATGACGACGCTTAACCATATTATCACGAAATTGACGACACCATGTACAACTATGCACATCACGACTTCAGTTAAAGGCGATTAGACTTAGCCTTGGGTATCTTGCCACGGCGACTGAATTGTAAAGGCGGTGCAAGCTGCATTTCTGCTAGTATTTTCACGACTGACTTTCGTGGGACCTCACAAGGCTTGTAGGTATACTCGGTGGAGATGCACGGAAATTGAGGCTTCCAACATGAACTGAATATGACCTGAGTTTTGAGCTCAGCACGTACCCTTTCAGGGCGGCTTATCCCTGTTGAATAAATATCATACTTGCCAAGTTGACTTCTATCTCAGCAACTTTCGAGAATACGTCGTCCAGATGATCAATGGTCTTTGAAAGCTCTAAAAGTTTCAAACCAGAGACCTCAAATCTGAATGTATGTCAGACAAGATGTTATATGATCAGAACATCGATGAGAGTAAGATGTGAATTCTGCTGATGAGACTTTAGTTTTGAAATCAATAAAGTTATCATCTAAATTTGACGAACTTTTTTTGTAGGTCTCGGGCCAACCCTACTCATACAGTACATAGGTATGTACCTACCTTACAGTTTACATATTACCCTACCTTGCAACCCCGCAGCAGCGAAATAGGCGAGTCGGGATGGCGATTTTGAAGCGCTAAAAAACTCAGTGTTCTAAGGTATTCAATGTTTTCTGCTATAAGAGCCCGTGGGGCTCGCCCAAATACAAGCCTTTCCAATTACTTTCCTAACACGTAAGTGAGTTGAGATTCCGAATACCTAGAAAGTAGCTCACACTATTCGAACCAGGCGCCCCCTTTCTAGTACCACTGCGCGGCGAAAGGAAAGACCATCATATCCACAGCTTAATAAGACCAGTCAGCATGTCACGCAACCCAAGTCACAGGGAGCCTCGCAGGCTATGCTCTATGCGACTGGTCTGGAGCTTTCGGACATGGCAAAAGCCCAAGTTGGGATATCTTCCGTCTGGTACTCCGGAAACCCTTGCAACATGCATCTCTTAGACCTCAATCACAAAGTGAAGGAAGGCGTCGAACGTTCGGGGCTTATAGGCTATCAGTTCAATACTGTTGGCGTCAGCGATGCGATATCAATGGGCACCAAAGGGATGCGGTACTCATTACAGTCTCGCGATCTTATCGCTGATTCTATTGAGACTGTCATGGGCGGCCAATGGTATGATGCCAACATCTCTATACCGGGCTGTGATAAGAATATGCCGGGAGTCATAATGGCCATGGGTCGGGTCAATCGCCCTTCGTTGATGGTCTACGGTGGCACCATAAAGCCAGGATGCGCTGTCACTCAAAACAACGCAGACATCGACATTGTATCAGCTTTCCAAGCGTATGGACAATTCATCACTGGGGAAATCAATGAAGAACAACGCTTTGACATAATTCGGCACGCATGCCCTGGTAGTGGGGCCTGCGGAGGAATGTACACTGCGAATACCATGGCCACCGCGATTGAGGTCATGGGCATGACTTTACCCGGGTCCTCTTCCAATCCCGCTGTATCAAAGGCCAAGATCCTTGAATGCCTAGCTGCTGGTGGTGCAATCAAGAAATTGCTCACCGAAGACATACGTCCCTCTGATATTCTTACCCGGCAAGCCTTTGAAAATGCAATGATCCTCGTGAATATCACTGGCGGTTCTACTAATGCCGTTTTGCACTTAATCGCCATCGCCGATTCCGTTGGTATCAAACTCACAATCGATGACTTCCAATCCGTCAGCGATCGCACTCCCTTTCTTGCGGATCTAAAACCCTCAGGCAAATATGTCATGGCTGACCTACACACTATCGGTGGTACGCCAGCTCTACTCAAATTCCTTCTGAAAGAGGGTGTCATCACTGGCGATGGCATGACTGTAACAGGCGAAACTCTAGCGAAGAACCTTCAAAAAGCTCCGGATTTTCCGTCCGACCAAACAATCATTAGACCCTTCAGCAATCCAATTAAGAAAACTGGTCATATTCAGATCTTACGCGGAAGTCTCGCTCCAGGAGGCTGCGTGGGTAAGATTACTGGGAAAGAAGGTATGCGATTCGCTGGTAAGGCCAAAGTCTTTGACAGCGAAGATGACATGATCCTTGCTTTGGAGAAGGGTGCCCTCAAGAAAGGCGAGAAAACAGTTGTTATAATACGCTACGAAGGCCCTCGTGGTGGGCCCGGCATGCCGGAGATGCTGAAACCAAGTAGTGCAATTATGGGAGCAGGACTGGGCCAAGATGTTGCGCTTCTTACCGACGGAAGGTTTAGCGGAGGCTCACATGGGTTCCTCATTGGTCATATCGTTCCTGAAGCGCAAGAAGGAGGACCGATAGCGTTAGTGAAAGATGGTGATGAGGTAGTGATAGATGCGGAGACTAAGAAATTGGATGTGAAGATATCGGATGCGGAGATGGAAAAGAGAAGGAAGGCCTGGGTTAGGCCAGCGTTAAAGTATGAGAAGGGGACATTGAAAAAATATGCCAGTCTTGTGACCGACGCAAGTCATGGGTGCATTACGGACGCTTGAGTGGTGGACCACGGTACTCATAGAGGCCAGACATTCGGCATTTCAAGCGACAATGAACGGAGCGGTTCCGGGGACCCAGATCAAGATGGGATGGTGATGTAGTCTCTGGCTGCTATGTGCCAAGTTGTCGCATCGTCCAGATTGGAGGACATGAGCGCTTGAAACCAATGCAAAATAAGAAGATGGAGGCAGAAATGCTTGGATGGACGTTTGCATGACTACGACTGTGATCAAAGGTTAAGCCAGAGATCGATAATGTGAATAGAACTATGCATATAGAAACTGGATCTTACTACCTTTTCACAGAGACAGCATCAACTGTCTTTCTGCCTCCTACCTCCGTAGATATTCGATGACGTGGTAAACAAACTGCAGTCTCATCTTTTCTTCAGTTTCACATCTACAAGACTCTAGGACTGTTGTAATGAGTATGAAAATCAAACCCAATTTTGGTCTTAACAGAACCAGCAGCTAACCGGGTTCGGTATCGCTCGTCGATCCTTGCAGGAATAAGATCGTGAGCGCGGCTATGGAATGGTACCTTACTTCACATCTTCAACCCTCAACATATTTGCCAGGTCTCGACGTTCTCGAAAGTTAGATCGCTCAGAAAGCAAGCTGGGCAATACTATCGCACATAGTCTGTGAACAGAAGAGGAAGGAGCGACAGGCTTGGAGTTTAAAAAGTAACACCAGTATGTATACTTTCAACTCTTTTCAATTTATTATCCTATCTCTATCTGCATCTTGCCATCATGGACCAAGACGTAGCACTCAGTACAAGTATATACAACCAAAGACTTAAAGAGAACGATTACAATTTCTACCTACCCGTCGCGAATTCCATCACTAGGACCAAACTCGTAGGCAAATCACTTCAGGACGTGGTTATATCTACCCACGAGCAAGCAGACATACGCAGTAAGGATTTGGACAAGTGGGAGAGAACATATTTTTATCTGAACAAGCATCTGCTTCCATATCATGAATCATCACTATCACTGGAGCGTTCAGAAGGACTCGTGGGACCTTATCCTGAGCCAATCCGATTAGACAACGAGACCGCTCTTGATGCCGATGATAACTCAACTACTTTTCCCACTGCTTGTACGGATGACTGGCCTAAGCTATCCCCCTCCCCTCCTTTGATTGAGTCGGGTCGGCCACCTTGGTTCATACCTGCAGACCTACCGGCTCGGCCGACTACCCAACATCTTCCGGACCAGTGGGCTCAGCCATTTGCACGGGCTCCTTTACTACAGCCGCATCTATCGACGTACGGGTCTTCGTTTGGCCCACAAACACTGTCAATATTTGGATCTGAAGATACCCGGCAAACAACAACCCGGACTTCTGATCCAGATGGCCAGGCCGAGCAACCTTTTCGAGCTCTCCAGCCAGAAAATATCCATCCAGCCCACCCAATTACGCCGAAATCCATCTCCGAGCAGGCTCAAGCAGCGGGCCAAATTAAGAAGCAAAAGAAGGAACGGCGAAATCGGATGCCAAAGCCAGCGTCTATGGATGACCCTTTTGCCGAAACTCAAACACCCGATACTTTGCGGAAGAAGATGTTTCCTGCGTCAGCGCCTTACATATCTGGGCCCGGCAAAGGTCGAAATAATTTTCGGAAAGCTGCCAAGCCCGTCATTTCTGGGCTTCAACCTAACCAGTCCCTCGGCCCCACTTATCCACAAGTACCGACTCTGATGCCTGCTTTGAAGTTTGTGATGGATAGGGATCCTTTGCCTGAGTCTCAAAGTCAAGCTGATATTACTTTGCGTTTTGCTTCTAGTCCTATCATAATCCTTGACGAGCATGAGCATGAGCATGAGCATGAACGAGTTTCGTTTAGGCCCTATTTGAAGATGTCTGAGATATGTTCAGATCAGAAAGCTAACAATAAATCACCACCTTCAGTGGTACCAGGTTCGCTCCCACCAACTCTGCCTCCGTCAGTAGAGGAAGCCTACAAGAAGAAATGCATCGAGCTCAAACGTCGCCTACAAGAAGTCGAAGAAACCAACGATACGTTTCGCCTTCGCAAAGTGCGTCTCATGCGAGGTATTCGCAAAATGCGCCTGGAACGTGCCTTTCTTCTTGAAACCCTAGGAAAGCGGATGAAAAAGAACGGCAGCGGGATCAACGGCATGCAAGGGATATATGACGAGGACAGCGAAGGCAGCAGCGAGGGTCCGCCAACAGTACGTGAAACCTGATCCTGAAAGAGCAGTGCACGCCTTCTCAGCTATCGTAAGCCGATTGCAAACCTACATCTCATTTTTATAGCCTCATGAGAAACCTTTGCGATCCAAACGCAGCCATCGCCGACCGATGCTTTCCCCACCACCTCATCTCAACCACCAAAATTCCACTCCTAACGCCCACCACCACCTTCATCCAGCGCAGGGCTTTCAAACAGCTTTCCAATCGAATCAAGAAGCCTCTTTTTCCGCCATTCCGACTACTAACGGCACATCAACCACCTACATCCAACCCCGGCCCAATTCCTCCTTCGTCCACGCCGATAGCCAGAGCCAGCAAGTGGCACGTAGCTACCGGCCCCTAACTCCCTTCGACGACTTCATTGAAACCGCCTTCCTAAGCCGCCCTCAGGAATTCCCCGATTGCCATTCACAAGATGACATGGTAGCGCTTGCCACACGACACTGGCACGCTATGAATGAATCTGAGCGGGAACCGTGGAATGCGAGATATGAGCAAAGGCAAGCGGAGTATCAGGAGACTAGGGCAGAGCTGGTGAGGAGAGGGAGTAGGGAGCGGGTGAGGAATATGGATGTTGGAGAGACGAGGGATGCCGAGATGGAAGAGCAGGGCGGAAGTGGTAGTGGGGCAGGGTTTACTGCTGTTAATGGATAGGGGCCGAATCGTGTGGAAACCAGACGTGAGGAAGGCTTACGACCAACGATTGGGAGAAAAGGGGGCAATGGGTTGGCTTGGGTAAGGGAAATTTGTACCATCGCGGGATTATTGCTATTTTGCATTGGTTGTTGGCCGCATAGTGGGGAACGCGACTGGACAAGTCTGCTTGAGATTGTAGCTTAAACTCAGGTCTAATGAAAGGCTATCAAGAACGATTCAAGAGTCCTCCTCCATCAAAGATACTCTCTATCGTGTTGGCACAATTTGGCCTTTGGCCTTGAGCCTGATATGGTCAAGCGTCAAATTATGGCCTTGCAGGGATGTCAAGCACGGACTTTCCGGACGAATAAGTCAAACGTCAAAGGTGCAGGAACGATGAGCAATTGCCGAACATTATGCACCTTGATCCAAGTATGACGTTGTTTGCTCAGTGAGAACATTACCTTACCTTCATCACGCTGACTACGATTGGTATATCACAACAACACAATGGCTTCAACTTCCACTGAGACGTCTCCGCTCATGCCGTCAATACCGATTGATGCTAATCCTTCGAACACTCCCAAGCCGCAGAGAACAGTAACCTTCAGCCCACATACCACCATCAATAATCCAAACACTGCTAATGCTCAGACATCACCCCTTCGAGTAGCCCACCAACCCTCTGCGAGCATTTCGAATCCCCAGTATGGTTCCACTGGCCAGCCAATGCTCTCCACATTCAACAGCAAGCTTCGAAGAAGGAATAGTCATGGTTCGCCTCTTGCAGCTCCACCAATGCTTCCCGGCTCGAAGATTGGCCCACAAAGAACAACGAAGAATGCCCAAAAATTGAAGCTTCTGCCCAATCCTGATCCGGGAGAAGACGGTCCCGATGAAGAAAGTGGTAGAGATGTGTATTCCCAATTTACTAGGATTAAAGACCCTACTGCACGCCGGGACGCAGCAAGGCTGGGGAAGGCGGATAGGAACAAGTTGCCGCGAGTGACGGCGTACTGCACGGCGAGCGCATACCGGTTAGAGGGGCTTATGAAGTTCTTGAAGTCAAGAGCAAGGACAAGAGGAACGAGTCCGAAACAATTTGATGAGTGCATATACTCACCCTACAGTTACAACTACGGCCGGTCCAAAGGTGACAAAGACCGCTTTCATGACGACACCGACGCCGCAGTCCTTGAGTCCCCACTATTAGACGCCGAACGCCCTCCGATGCGCGAGCGGAGGTATTCAGACAGCGAATTAGAGGTGGAAGAAATTCGCCACCAAAGACGCGAAGACCTGATAGACCTCCACACTTCCGCCGGCGACACCACCCTCGAAAATGGCGAATCCTCAATACCCAACCACACCCTTCCCGAACTATCCCAACCGCAACCGCCTAGAGCCGATACCCTCGACTTCGACACCCAAGTCCACACTCCTGAAATTTTTCTCTTCGAATACGGCACAGTAGTAATCTGGGGCATGACCGTCTCACAAGAAACACGCTTCCTCAAAGAAATCTCCAAATTCGAGTCTGAAAAGCTTGCCGAAGACGACGTGCAAACCGAGAATTTCAACTTCTACTACACACGAGAGTATCAAGCCCGCATTTACAACGATTTCATATCGTTACGGGAAAAGAAAAACTACATGACCAAACTCGCCATCTCCCATGCCCTCGCCCAATCCGTCAAGACCTCCCTCTTCGAAGACCTCGTCAGCACCACCATCGCCTCCACAACGCCCCTACCCGAGCAAATCGCACTCACCGGCAGCATTGCCCTAACGCGCAGGCAGATAACCATGCAAATCGGGCAGCTGTTTATTCTGAGAATAAACATCCATCTTCAGGGGAGTGTGCTTGATTCTCCGGAACTGATGTGGGCGGAACCGCAACTCGAGCCGGTGTATGGGGCTGTGAGGAGTTATCTGGAAATGGATCAGAGGGTGGGGCTGTTGACGGAGAGGTTGGATGTTATTGCGGATTTGTTGGCTGTGTTGAAGGACCAGGTCGGGACGAAGCATGGGGAGTATTTGGAGTGGATTGGTGAGTTCTCTCTCTTCTTTTTCGAATTCTTCGCGCTCTTTGAGCGGAATACGTAAGGTATTGCAATGCCGACAGTCAATTGATCGGTCTTAGTCATCGTTCTCATTGCAGCCGAAATTCTCGTCGCCGCTATCAACATCGTCGTCGATCTCTACGCTGGAGTTGACTAAGCTGAACCCCATCCACCGTCGTGAGAGGAGATTTCGGACACCCTGTTGTTCTGGTCTACTGTAATGATGTCCTTACAAAGGCCGCATTTCTGCTTTTTGGATTTGAGCGATACTCATGCAAGCGTTGGCGCCGGGTGTGGTTTTCTGGGATTTGGTAGATTGCCCGCAGGTTTTTCGAGGACACAACCGGGAGGAGTGGGAGGGGCGGATGAGGGTTTGTACATCGGTAGGGAAGAGGGTGAGAGTGATGATAGAGTGTACAGAGAAAGAATAGAAACAACGATGCAATATTCCGAAATAGAAAAAGTGACTGGGTTGAAGGGTAGCTCAGAGTGGTTGTAGATGGATTCGAGAAAGGAAATGGCGGTAGGGTTTGCACGGATCGAGTTAGAGAGCGGAGAATGGGCTTGTTGTTTAGAAATGGAAGTCTATGATGGTTTTGGTGGAGTTGGGAATGGGGAGAGCTGTGAAGGGGCGTGGAATGGAATGGGTATTTAGGTATGCCGAAGAAGGGGTAGTGGGAGATGTAGAGCTGAGCTGGAGCTGAGATGTTGGCAGATGTCTATGTGACCGATGTGTAGAATTTCGCCTTTGTTCTCGGTTGGTGAATTTGGAACTTCTAGTCGAACAGAATGCAAGAGGGTGGGAAAACAATCTCGTTGGAGGTATGAGGTGTCTTGAGTTGTTGATGGCAGGTTTTTTGGGTTCTGTCCAGTCCGCATTTCGAATGGCGGATGCAATGTTGATGGTTGCGGAGAATTGGGGACCATGGCCGAGCTGGGTTATAGATCATAAGCCAACAATAGCAAGTAGACCAAACCCCGTCTCTGGAATTTTCGAGCTTCTTCCCATTTACGCCCTCCTAACAAACCCACCTCTCATCGCCTTCCTCTCCACTCCCCTCCCCTTCAACCACCTCTCCCTAACCTCCATACTCCTCCTCTCCACCTTCGGCGGTAGCATCGCATTCTCCTTCTCCAACACACGCACCCTCACAGGCCCGCGCATGATATCTTTCACGGGCTTCAAAGCGGCGTCTTGGCGTTTAAGTTTTCGGGCGAGAGTGGATTGGTGGGGTGGCTGGGGGGTAGGGGGTGGGGTGGAGTGACTAGGGGGGGCGGGGGCCGGGGCGGAGAGGAGGGTTAGGGGGAGGAGGGTAGGGAGGGAGTGTTTAGATGGGGGTCTGTTATGGGCAGTAGTGTTTTGGGTGGGTTCGGAGGAGGACGAAGATTGGTCGTCGGATGGCTCGTCGATGGGGAGTTTTCTATGCTTTTTGGATAATTTAGCTTGGTCCTTCAATCGCGCATCACGCTCTTTGCGTTTCTGCTTTTCTGCTTCTGCTTGTCTGGGCAATGTTAGAAAATGTTCGTGAAAGTCTCGAGAGAAAATTGGACGATACCTTTTTGCGACTTTTGCTGCTTCAGAAACTGCAGCTTTTGCTTGTTTGAGGCCGGCGGAGGCGGTTACGGTTTCGGGAGCTTCGTCTGAGCTGTCTGCTTCATTTTCTGCTTCCACGTTGTCTTCTGGAGGAACGGCTATGGGAGAGTCTTCAATGCCGGTGGATGAAGAGACCGTCTTCGGTGGGTTGAAATCTTCGTTCCCAAACCTCTTGTGGGTCGCTCTTGGGGGGTTCGGTAAGGGTTGGGTGGTTGGAGCGTCCTCGGACGGATCTGGACTCTGAGCTTTCATCCGCTTCTTGGCCACCTTGCCCTTTTTTAGTTGTCTGTCCAAAGCTTTAGGTGTAACAGTGTCGTTGTGGACAAAGCCGACGGGAGCGCTAGGGGTCGGCACTGATGGATACAGAGCCCTAGGTGATGTCTCGTCTGATCCCAAAGAGACCCGCCCAGAGATCTCGCTATTCTTGGATTCCTCTATATTGAAGGACGGCTCTATTGGTTGACGAGGTGAAGTCAAGGCGTTGCCATCGACGCCGTCTTCTGATGACGACGTAGCCTTTGCTACGGAATCCTTTCGCCTCCGCTTAGTATTTTCTTCAACGGGCGTTGTGTCCAAGCTACGCTCTGCCTTCCTCTTCCTTTTTGAGGCTGGTGGTAACCCATTGATAGATAGTCCTTGCCCGTCATTGCTTGGTAACGCATGTTCTTGGCTTCTCATTGAAAACATATTCTCTGAAATAGCTCTAGCAAGTTCGTCTTGTAGCTGCTGTTCTGCCTCGCGTCCAGAACGCGGATTGGCAGAAGTTCTTGAGCGTAGAAAAAATGTTCTTGTAGAGTTCAGAAAATGTGAGAACATCATCCTAGCCAATAATGTAAGGTTGGCCCTTCGCTTGCTGTGGGGGTTTGGTAGGCTTGGCAGGCAGTTTTACCCGAGTGGCTTAACCGCGTCGGACTTAAGACGGCGAACTTCCGGCATTCATACTGAGTATATCACAGACTTCACAGTATGTCACGACCACGACGACGTCTCCGTGGTCCCTCAGGAACCTTACGAAAAGTTGAGGCCCACAATGCGTCTCACACCTCTTCAAAAAGTCTCTGTTGTGTACAGTTGTCACTCTGAGCTTGTTGTTTTCTCCGCCAGAGCATACCTTTCCACCCACAACATTGCACGAAGGGATCCTCGAGCCCCCAGAATTGTAGGCAAGCAAAGGAGCCAGCGATTTCATCATTCTCGTAATCTGGCGTCGAAGCAAGTTACTGACTACACAAAATGGCCAATTGCTATTATCACAGCGGCCGAAAAGTCAGGAGCTCTTACCGTTACTCCACAGAGGGCAATTACAATACTTGATGATTTCCAAGCTTTGGGCTCCAAGCCGGTTCAGACTTTCTGCACAGGTATGAATGAGTAATCGGGCTTCCCATCATGTTCCATCTAAAACAGTCTAGACCACCAAATAGAGCCAATAACCCTATCTCTGCTAGCAAAGATCCTCCTCAGAACGCGGATAAGAGTCCACAATCCCCTCGCGCAGAGACTCTTGTTTGCGGCCTCTGGGCTTGGTGATAGCGCAGCCACGTTCTTACTGATTAAAGAAGCAATGAAGTTCAAGAGATTAAGAAGTCCTGATCTCGCTGGCCCACAACGACATCTCGGGACACTGGCTGATGAGGGAAATCCAACAGCCATGTACTTGGCAGGTCAAATATCTGAGTATGAAGGCAAATTTGCTCATGCAATCAAAATTTATGAAAAGGCCATGGAAAGCGTTGGTGGTGCGCCAGAAGGGATAAAGGCTCCTAACAACATCCTGGGCGATATATGGAAAGCCATTAGTAGAGCCAAGGCCTTTTCAGGTGATCATAACGGTGCCGAGGCTGCAATTAGAACTTGCGCACTGCAACTTGACGACCCTGTGGCATATTACGAGCTAGCAAAGACGTATACGCCTCCATCGTCACAGGATTATGAAGTCTATATGCTCAAGGCAGCGGCATCCGGTGAGCCTAAAGCGGCGCATGAGCTCGGGGTACTCTACCACAAGCAATCTCAAGGAGGTACCTTGACCTCTAGGAATAGTATATCAAGTGGACAGATTAAAAACTCGGCAACGCCAAACGGTAAGAACGTGGTGAATGGCCAGGGTTCAGCCTTACTATCTCCAAAAATGGTTTTAGATAAAAGCACTCAGGCTAGAGAATGGCTCACCATTGGCGCAGAATCCGATATTCCGATCAGCCAGCTTTACCTTGCAGTTTTACTCCGTGCAGCAGGTAAGCCGAACGAAGGGTTGGAATGGCTTGCAAGAACACCAGGCTCCACAAACTGGAATCCAGCGATATCTTGGCTACGGAGTATGTGGGAGCGAAAGGACCCTATCGATATCGACACGGTCTCGGTTGGGAAATACAGCCTTGAGAGGATTCAAGTCACGGCCCGTGGCGAAAGTATCTCGATTCCGCAACGATTCCTACCAACGACATGACAGAGTTCGACCTTTCTTGCTCCGGACATTTTAGCAGATTAGCCAGCGCTGGACAACATTCTCAAGATCGAAGCTCCAGTAATACTTGGGATGTGCAAGCCGGTCACTTAACAAGGGCCACACCGAGACAGAACGAATGCTTGCACTTGTTATTGTAGAGAGTAACGGTTTGACCCTCCGCAGCACCAATGAGGGCCACTAACGTTCTTTATTCGCTATTTGTGAGCATCGCTCTTCCCAAGGTATGCTAAACAACCTCGGATGAGCGCAAATTTAGTACACCGCCCTGTGTTCCTTGTCACTTCAGCAACTTATGCTGCAGTATTACTCTCGTATGAAGACGGGAATATTACCGCCCCTGATCGCGGGACTGCCATATCTAAATCGGACGCAGTAGGCCAGAGGAAAACACCGATCCTGTAATTCCTGCATGTGGCACCACTAAAAATTTACGAATCAGAAAGGGGTCGCCCTGTGGAAGATAAGGAAGAGAACAGAACAAATCAAACCAACGGCCCACTGCCTGTTTCCACCCGAAATATTCGTTATACGATGAACATGGACTTTTAGCGTCTTGAGATACAGTTCAGATCTGTTGGGTGCACGAGCCAGTCTTTCATTGCATCATTGTTAGTGCACATCAGCAGTTTTGTGTAGTCGGTTAAGGAGGAACTAGATGACCGTAATTGTATCGTCTGGATTTCATCATCTCTTCGAGGGGATCTATGGACATTGCACCCTCGCTAAGGAATCCATATTCGGTCAAGTAGGTTCTCTTTAATATGTCGGAAAGGAGGCTGATGTCTCAAAAAAGGAAGCATAATTTGGATTTGCATGCTCCCCTTCACCAGAAGGCTATGGATCTGGACAGTCCGCTACGCTGCTTCTCTGCCCAGATCAATTCTCTACTACCGTCGAGATCCTCCGACTCGCACGGTTCACGTCAACTCATCCCTTACATGTTTCGGTGCTGTCAAGCGAGCTCAACAGAACATCCATTGCAGTTGGTAGTGATGCGGGATGATCCGAGAATTCTCATATATCACCAGAAGATCGATAGAGACCACGACTACCAATCGCTGGTCGTATTTTCGACATCGGAAATCACCTTCTGATTCACGAGCCGTTGATAAATAATTCAAATCACGACCCTCTCATTAACCTAATTATCCTACTACTGCTTCCAACGCAAGTGCCAACTCACCATAGTATCAATCTGCGTTCTACGATCGCCGGAACATCTGACGCCCTCTCGCAGGAGCAAAAACCTCTTCAAGACCACTCCACACCACAAAGACAAAACTTGAATTCTATACAGCCATGACCATCTCGCAAACTCCTTTCTCCCCTTCCCATTTAATCCGTCTTGCCCACACACACAATGCAGCATTATGAAACCCACATCCCCACTTCCACCACCCCATCCACCATCACAACAATCAACCTCTCCATCCAGCATAATCTCTTCTTCGGCGTCTTGAGTGGGACAATGGCTTTGTGGCTTGTGGCGGAGATGAATATGAAAAGGGGAGGATGTTAGAGGGATTCGGAGACATTAGGATGATTTTCTTCTTCTTCTTCTTCTCCTCCTATCCTACATTTTAGATAGAGGAATGACATTCGAGGAACGATGAGCAACTTTCAACGCAAACCACGAGTATTCAATGTATTTCATAGAATGAGGTCTCTGAGGCTAATCCTGAAAAACACCTCTGTCGAGCTCTTGGGTGCCGCACAGTAGATCTACGGATAAGACACACGCCTTCTCACCCGAACAACCCAATCGAAGTCATCACCACTATAATGCCGTTGATGATCTACATCCAGGAGCCTGACAAGGTAAACTCCTACCTCTCAAGGTACAATATCCTAGACTTTCCTAGACTTGAGTTCTGACTCCGTCTAAACGCCCACAAAATATCCCAATGCCCCTTCATTCCTAGAGAAGTCGCATTTCAAACCCAACAGGCAGCTCCAGAAGCTAACATCTCTATACTAAGCAGGTTTGAGCACCTGGCAGCAACCAGCCTGTGACCTGGGACTGGATGTACCTAGCTAACTACGATCACGTTTCTCTTCATTTGGCTTGTCTTCTTGCTGTCCCGATATGGGTATTGTGTACCTGAGATTCCAAGTTAGCTATCTGCCACCGGACGGTATGGCTCGTATTACCTTTGTTGCGAATTTTAAGCTAGTCAGCGTCTCGCTCAGGTGGGCTTGGAGCGGACTGATCATGACGAACATGAGGGTCTTTGAATTGCCGCCGAGAGAAAATTGCAAAAGGTACGTCAACTGCATGAATCGTTAGTCATCAATCCCCAGGTGCGTTAGAACTGTCGTAAGAACAACTTTCCAGCTCCAACTGCTTACCTTGCTATTCCGATACGGCACATGCCCTCCTTCCTTGCCTTGTCCTAATGCTCCAATAACATCACCAAGGCAGCTCAGGCTTTTGTTGATATTCTGGGTTTCTTTTAATCGTTCCCCAGTGGCTTTACTGTGGCTTAGTCGCTCGCTGCCTGCTAGATCAACCAGATTCAAGGTTCCCTCGCTCTTCTCGCCTGTAACACTATTCTCCCCTATAAGCTTCAGTATGAAGACGGAGTGGCTCCGTGAGGATCTTTCGTTGGCACCTGTGGCAGCTACGGATCGATTGGCTGATGCGCGGCGGAGAATAGACTCCACTTTGCTAGGAGTATCGAGATCGACGGTGGTGGTGTCTGTGATGGTGGTTTTACACTTTTGCATATCGTGACGGATTTCATGCTTCTTCTTATCAAACTCGTCCGGCTCTCCAAGAAGATCGTTCAAGTTCTCATTGTACACCTCGACGAAAGATCCTTCCATAGAGTACTTCCAACCCTTTTCCTCCAAGGTTTTAGCCGTATCGTAGATCTGATGGACCGCCAGAGGGATCATCCCATCATCTGCAGACATTGTATAAGTCTTACCAGAGCCGGTTTGCCCATAGCAGAATATACAGACGTTGTAACCGTCCAGTGCACTCTGAACCAGTTGGCTGATCTCTTCAAATACGTCGGCATTGTGCGAGTCAGGGGTGAAGACACGATCGAAAGTAAATGGGTGCGTCTTAGTGGTGATGTTACCAAGGCTACTTTTCTCCTCTAGCCCAAGAACCTCAACCTCCTTCGAGTCTTTGTCGTTATCTGGATACGTAATCTGGGCAGTAGCATCGACCGGATCCGACTCAAGAGATGGCCGGACACGGCAGAAAACTCTAATATTGCCTTTCAGCTCTTGGACTTGATTATGCAGCTTCCTCCGCATAGTCTCTTCGATTCTTAACTTGTCCTTCGCCTCTTCGGCAGCTTTCAAAGCGTTCTGAAGCCGCATTTCGAGGTCTACAAAGGCATGAGATTGGCTCTTGTTGTCCGACTCCAAGAATTCGACCTGTGCACGCAGACTTCGCAAGGATGATTCAAGGCTAATAGCATTGCTCGCTGCTTCGGAAAGCTTCACCCTCAAATTGCTGTTCAAGTTCCTTTCGCATTCCAGGTTTGCTCTTGAGTCTTGCAACTCATTCTGCACAGCTTGTATTGTCCTGCTTTGCTGTTCAAGTTCCAATTCTGCCTTCTGCCGAGATAAAGCACCCTCACTAGCGAGTTTCTGTACTTCGGTCTGACGTCGAAGCCTCTCGTCCTCCAAAGCATCTTCAAGACGTTTTTGCAGATCTTTGATTTCGTCCAGATATTTTGCGACTATGAGACGGATCTCTTCTTGAGAATCTTGTTGGGCATTGGAGAGCTCACGGCGATGTTGTCTCTGCATATCGTCAATCTGAATGCCATGATACCTTTTGGAATCCTCCAAGGCTATCGTCGAGGCTCTCAGCAGAGTTTTTGTAGTGTCCAGATCTGTTATCAAGGTAGCATTGTTCGAGGCCAGTTCTTTCCTGATGAAATCCAGTTCCGTAACTGCAGTTGCGCCATAGTTAGTTTTACTAAAGCGGTAAGGGTTAGGCCTGACGTACTTCTTGACTTGTAGATTGTAAGCGTGTCTTTCAATCCATTGCTCTCTACAGTTGCCCCGTCTATTTTCTCTTTGAATTCTGAACACATCTGTTCCATGTCTTCAAGACGACCTTTGGTGTCCCATGCTATGGTGGTGTTAGAATCACGATTCAAGAACTTTGGCAATGGTTTAGGGGTCTTCTGGGGGGATTTGCTCGGGCTTAAGGCCTCTGAAGCATTCAGGGCGCTGGGGACGCGCTTTGGAATCTGTGACGGTGTGGATGGAGCACCCAAAACAACTTTGGAGTCATGTGTAAGGTTTTTCATAGCAGCGTTCAGCGATACTTCCCATAGAGATTTCCTGGGGGGGCAGCTCACCCGAGTTGAATCGTAATTCAACAGGGGATCATAGCCGCCATTGATCCTTTGGTCCATCTCCTCTTCTGCGCACGACCTGAAATTTAAACGAAATGGGATCCTACCCTTTCTTTTTCCAACTGCCGCTGTCTCTGGGTGGACGTCCAACGAGGTTGACGACCGGCTTGGAGTTGCGGTGGGTTGCTGTAATCGTGATTTTGACATGGCAGTTGAGGGCCGATTCGCTTGCGCTGAAGGTGGTCGGCCACCGAAGCCACCGCTGCTGGAGAAGGAGCTGTTGGAAACACTTCGAACAGATGATACAGAGGCTGGGCGTGCGGAAGAGACCGAAGAAGAGAAAGGTGATACCCGAGGAGCACCAGCTATCGAGGTGGCTCTGACTGCAGCATTGACAGGTCTTGAGCTTGGAGGTGCTGGGGCAGGTCTTGATGTTTCGCCAGCTCGTTCGGCAAGAGTCTTCCTTTTCAGATGGTTCGGTGGAGGTGGCATCATTGATGAGAACCGGGCATTCTGAGCTGATGCTGAGACCTCGAGTAGTCTACCTGGAGAAGGAATTTTGCTTGGTGGCCGCAGCTGGGAAGTGTACTGCAGGATCTTAGCCTTCTATCGACAACCCGAAGCTTTGCAACTTACCAGATTCTCATTGTTATACTCCATGGTAGCTGACAGATGCTGGTTTAAGCCGAAGCGGCAGCAAAGAATGGGCGCTGTCTATGGATCACCGCATGTTGGTTTGTGATATCAAGTGCCAAGCTTGTAAACATTGGTCGTCGAACGGTAAACATACGCTAACGCGAAAGACTCTAGCGGGTTTGTCCTAGTCTCGTGTGCTCCTCGGTCACATGTAAATGGACAACATAAATCTTTACTCTACATCGACAGGTCATGATTTCCACCTCGAATTTGAAGCTGTTGGATATTCGTTCATGGTTATCCACTTCCAGATGGGTTGTCTTGTACTATCTACTTGCGCATCTACAAATTAGTCTCGACTCTTTGATTACGTGAAAGTGCGTAACGTGTGAGATGGAGAAGTACTCGCAATACAGGGATAGAGGTAACCACAGCATACTCGGGAGTTATTGGCTTTAGTGGACAATCATACTGAGACTGGGTAGGCTCTGGAATAGCACCATTCTTCCCCATCTCAACGCAGGCCTCAGGAATATACCTACCTTTCCACATTTTTCTTTTCCTCGCCCGTCTACCGTTACTATTCACTGTCGCGCTGAGCTACTTTTTGGTACTCCAATGGCTACCTATCGGATCCTTGGGCAAGAAGGCGTCGTTATGGCTTATCCTCGGCGTACCGGGTATTTGGTGGATTGATCTTCAGATTGACGGCGTTAGGAGAGGGTATGTATGGCTGCAGCGTAAGGAGCCACCCAAGAATACTGATTGAAACTCAAGTTCTTTGGCGCGACACAATCAAGCAAGGATACCGCAACCGTCTTCAATCATCGCATCTTCTCTTACTTCACCAATTGATGCCTTGTATCTGGCAGCAATCTTCGATCCCGTCTTTACAGCCTCTTATCCGTCAACTCGCCTCGTCCACCAAATATCTCTTTTTCAAGCCCTCTTTCGTGCCTTTCAGCATCCACAGAGCGATCCTCCGGCCAATAGTAAACTAGTAGACCTCCAATCACTGCTCAAGCAGCACCCAAAACGAGTTATAGTCGTCTTTCCTGAATGCACAACGACAAATGGCAGGGGAATACTGGCTTTTAGTCCATCACTACTGACAGCACCATCCACGACGAAGATATTCCCGATTAGTCTCCGGTACACTCCAGGAGACATTACGACTCCCATTCCAGCCTCATACCTTACCTTCTTCTGGAATCTTGTCAGCAAGCCTACGCACTGTATCCGCGTCAGGATAGCCGAATGCGTGTATAACACATCAACAACTTCAGGACGGGAAAGCACCGTTCCTAGAAGAGTCTTAGACACAACGCAGGACGACACTAGCAGCAGCACGGACACATTGCTGGGTTCAGAAGAAGGCGAAGGCGTGAGCATTGGAGAAAAAAAGGTTCTGGATCAAGTTGCCGATGCTTTAGCACGACTAGGAAGAGTCAAACGAGTGGCTCTGAGTGTAAGAGACAAAGACGGTTTCCTCACAGCATGGGCAAGGCAGCGTCGAGGATGAGATCGTCTGAATTATACACACTTTACGCCCCATGAGACGTATAGCTTTGTGGAAGGCACCAATACTTGACGGGACTTAGCCATGGAAGGCAATATATCTACCGTCTCATCGCTGAACGAGGAGAATTCTACGTAGGTTATTGGAAGTTGAAACTTCAATAGCGGATGGAAAGCGGTGCATCACCTCTTGATGGCACGAGAAACGAAGATGAAGATGTTAGACTCTGGGCAGTCAAATCGACACAAGTCCTCAATCAATGCCAGATGTCCGAGTTTCGATTGGAGGGCAGGAATTTGGCAACTCAAGAGCGCCAAGTAACCAAAACTTCTGTGACGCAACGAGACTCGAGTGCGTCGCCACCAGCGACAGGAGGCTTAGCATAGTACTGCAGGTTGTGTTGTGTTGTCCTGGTCATGTGAGACGAAGCGTGGTATGACGATTGTTGGGGAAGTATTGGTATATTGCGAAAGTCGCCTAGGAAACTGTGGTGGTACCGTTGGGTATTTTCTTTTCGAGTAGAGAGCATTTGAAGCACAGTGTCATGGTATCGTAGGTGTAGCCATCGCATACACAGTATTGAGGCTTAAGAGTTCAACGCTGGGTTCCATTCAGTAGAATTGGAATTTATTACCGCTCATACATTGTCCATGCTTGGATGATGTAGATAGTCGCAGATAGATGCTAGTATAGATGCTAGTCATTGTTGAATTGAATAAAAAAGATTGTTGCATTATTGTCATCTATCGGTCAATCATCGCCCTAGAGCAGGCATGAATTCTTAGCGCGGCGGACAGAGATGCTTCAATAATAATTGCTTCAATCCACATCTTTCTATAGACCTGATGAGGAATTAATTGCACAAAGCCTAGTGGTTTACTAACTACTTTATGAACAACCTCTTGTTAGTTCAATCTGCATGAGCGCCAATGTCTGGCCGTTTTGTGCGCTCGTCAAAATATCGTGGGTATTCCCTAAAGCTCTGAGCTCTGAGGAAAGCCCTCTTAGCTAACCATCATGCTTTAGGGCACGTCTTCGGAAGGTCGACTCGAAAAGTGAGACCCGCTCTACCAGCCAGTAAGGCGTCTACAAGAGGTCGCAAGCTCTAAACTATACAGGAATCATGCTATGATAATCTGCGGATCTCAAAAAACGCCTGGGACACAAACTTAATTAAGGTAGCTGGGCGCCGAAATTTTCAAAAGTATCATGTTTGACAGGATACTAGGCGAATCCACACTATATTTCAGTCAATTGGGAAGCCAGCGGAGGAGGCACATTTGCGGTGATACCGATCAATGAGAGGGGCCGTCTACCGGAGCAACTACCTCTGTTCAGGGGTCACACTGCTGTTGTTCTGGATACGGACTGGTAGGTGGAGGGGGGTTCGGCCACTTTTACAGGCGCTGAATAAGTTTATAGGCATCCATTCAATGATTCTATCGTAGCCTCGGGTTCCGACGATGCTAAGGTGAGGCAAGGGCCCAGCCAACCAGAGAACGTTGCACTGATGGATGTAGATTTTCATATGGAAAGTTCCTGAAGGATTCACGCTACACACCGAAGAAGGCGAAGAGCCTTGTGATATCGCGCCTGTCGCAAAGTTTACTGGCCACTCTAGGTAACATTTGTCTCTGATGTGTGTGGTGGAAACATGCTCACTTAGTGATTCAGAAAGATAGGGCATGTCCTCTTCAACCCATCGGCCGAAAATGTTCTCGCATCTTCATCAGGCGATTACACCGTTAAGATATGGGATGTGGAGGCTGGATCTCCACGGCTCACCCTCAAGCACAAAGACGTCATACAATCGTTGTCCTGGAGCGCGAACGGGTCCCTATTAGTGACCACTTCTCGAGATAAGAAATTGCGGATATGGGATGTACGACAGGAGAAGCCTGCTATAGAGGTAACGGGCCACCCTGGGGCCAAGAATAGCCGAGTTACGTGGATGGGAGAGTACGACAAAATAGCTACAACAGGCTTCTCGCGAATGAGTGATCGCCAACTGGGGCTGTGGGATCTCAAGAACCCGCAAGAGCCAGTAGGCGGTTTTAATAGCCTCGACTCGTCGTCTGGGGTCTGCATGCCCTTCTGGGATGATAGCACGCAGTGTCTATACTTGGCTGGAAAGGGGTAGGTCACCAAGTATTTGTTACAAGGCATATGTTGACATTTCTCAGTGATGGCAACATCCGGTATTTCGAATTTGTGCAGGATAGATTCGAGCTTCTCTCCGAATACAAGTCTGGCGATCCTCAACGGGGACTGGCCTTCCTACCTAAGCGCGGTGTTAATACTCATGAGAACGAGGTCATGCGCGCCTTTAAAACGGTCAACGATTCCTACATAGAACCGATCTCCTTTATAGTTCCGCGACGAGCCGAAGTATTTCAGGACGATATATGTAAGTTTTGTGTCCCAGCCACAAGGATTCCTTTACTGACAGCAAAACAGTCCCCCCAACATTCGGCCTCAAGCCCGCCATGTCCTCTGCTGAATGGTTTGACGGCATGGAAGGCCTCCCCCCAAAGATCGATCTCGCCAGCGTCTACGCCGGCGAAGAGCCTACAGAGGTCCCCACAGACTACCAACCCGCCACAAAAGCCCCTGCCGCAAATATCCCTTCACCCACAAAGAAAGCCCCCGAACCAGAACCGACAATATCAGATTCACCTCCCATAAACCGCCGTGGACCACCTCCATCCATGAAAGAGCAGACCACCTCCATCGCCAATCTAGCCAGCAAATTTGCGGACAAGGATGAAACTGAGACCGCCGATGACGACGATACCTCCAGCTTCGAAGAGGTCTCCAAGCCTATTGATCGCTCCGAGAAAACCCTTGCTACGCCACAAGAAAGTCCCGAACCCACCGCCATCTCAAAAGGCCTCAGTAATCCACCCCCATCCCAGGAGCAAAAATCGACCTTCCAACCCTCCCAACCCGCCCCATCCTCGTCAAGCCCACACGTCTCCGCACAACCCAGCTCCCTCCCCTCCCCCATCCCCGCCCCCACTGACCCCTTGAACTCAACCACCCAACCCATCCAAGGCTATCTCTCCGAAATCAAAACTCTGCTACAGCAACAGAACGAGACTATGAAGGCGCAGAACGAGAAAATCGCGGCGCTGGAGGCTGAAGTGGGGGATTTGAAGGGGTTTATGGGGAGGGATAAAGATGAGAGGATTAGGGAGTTGGAACGGGAACTTAAGGGGTTGAGGAATTAGTGGGAGATTAGGTGGGGATTTTAGGTGCCGGACGTAGCTTGTCTGAAAACGCTGTAGTGACGAGGTGGATGGCTTCCTGGATGATTGACTTTCTCATTTTTCTTCTTTTTTGATCTCGCAAAATTAGGTAAATCGAGTGTTCAAAGCCAAGACCATTCTGAATTCCCCAGACTTTCTCACCTTTTACCTCCCGTATGAAATCGTGCCTTGCACTTTGACTTTTGGCTCACTAGAAATGCACCTGTCCGAGAAATAGCGAGTGGAGTTATTGTTACAGTGAGGGAACCCCTATCTTCGATTTCTTTCCCTCCGGAGGCAGTGCACAACGTGCTTGTCTCTTGGAGGGAAATCGATGGAGGGGATTGGAGGTTGCTGAAAGGTTATGTACATCTGGATAGACAGGAAGACCGGTAAGTTGGGGGGGGGGGGGTGCCTCGAGACTTTCCAAGGATATTCGGTTGGGAATTTTATAGTGGACGGTTCGGGATGTTTTTAGTTGGGGATGATCTCGTGATGGTGTAGGAGCTGATGCGGTGTGCTTGGACTTGGACTTGATATGTGTGGGTGTGGGTGGGTGTACATGTATCACGGTGATGTCCGAACAACGGAGTTGAATTTGGAGTGGTTTTTCTTACCTACTTACTGTAGAACGAAGGGGAGTGGATAGGACGCGGAGGGATATGATAAACTCAGTGACAAAAACGTATTTTCGAAACACAGAGAATCATGAGCAATCTATCTTCTTGTCATGTTATACTAGTATAACACGTTTACAACGTTTTGTTCTCGTTTAAATCATATATACCATGATATAAATGTCGAAATGTAAACTAACTTGCTGCATATATGTTTAATAAAGATCTCACTTTATAAATCTTAAGTAATTCAAAGTGATAAATCCCTTTGTATAACTGTACATGTAGAAGTTAAAAGTGATACTTTGAAGAATACATTCTTTTCATGTAATTGATTTTGCAGTTTTCGATTTTTCGTTGGGACGTCAAAATTAATCCTCACCAGAATATACCTCAATCTATGAGTGTTTGTCTCTAAATCACCATCAAATTCTCTATGGAAACTCATAAGCATCTGGCATGTAGGACAGCTAGATTTTGAAGTGCATTCATGAGTGTAAAGCAGTGAAAACTAAAACTCTTCTTCATAGGTTAGTACAGGTTTTGATTGAAGTTTAACATAATCGAGACAACAACAGCACTCTGCCTTACCACATGCTGTAAGAAGGCGGTATCGCGCCTTCCTGCCCAGGTGAGTAATCTCCATTGGCTTGAAAGTCATCAATGAAAGCCTCCCAATTTGTCCAGGCCATTTGGTTCAGTTCATTGTTGTAGTCCGCTTGGTCTGATGGCCCGGTGTTTACCCACGGGTCAAAGTTGATCGGTGCCGGCTCGGTGCTCGTTACGGTTTGTTGTAGCTGTGGCACAAGTCCGAGAGAACCACCTAGCAGCTGCGGCATTGCCTCCATCTCCATCATGTTGAAATCAAAAGGTTGAGTATCTGGCCATGGAGCCGTTTGATTGGTAGGCGCCAGAGCTTTTCTAGTTGGAAGAAAGCTCGGAATAGCGGCAGTGTCTTCCAGATGCTTCTTCCTGACTATTTGAGCCTTATTCATCAACTTCTTGATCGGACGCCATAATCTTCCTTTGTCAGAATCTGCAACATGCCGAGCAGTTTCCTCAAACACAGTGTTGACAATAGTCCATGCCCGCTCGACCGTTGGACCCTCGGTCTGTACACAAAGCTCGGCGATCGTGACGGCAAGAGAGTGCCATTGAACCCATATACGGGAGATCCATCGGAATGGCCCAAACGAAGTATCACTAGATACCCGTATGGCCTTCTCCATGACTTCCACAGAAAGATGGAGAATTCCGGGGTGTGGTATCTTGACCAAGGTAGGGCTATCCGGATGCCTTTGTAGGGGGCGGTAGGTGCAGAGCCACATAGTGGCTATCATAATGTCTGCAACCAATCTAGTGTAGCGTTGGATAGGTACAGTCATGTCACAGTGCCGCAGGTATTTGCTTTCAATGCGCCGTTGGCATGCAGTTACCCAACCTCTCCTCTGGGCCCATGGATCATCCGTCTTTTCCTGTGAGCAATCGAATTCACCGGCAGGAACGTAGTTGAGGCGACGCTCGACGTCGAATATTTCATGGCAGACTAAGGAGAGGGTGATTTCAGTGTACTCTTCTCGTGGCTGGACCTCATGAGGGTCGTCTGGGGTTAACTCCTCATCGTTGATATGGAGAGGAAGCTGGGTACTGAAACTATTGGTAGTGATGATCGGGTCTGAACCACGATCGACAGATGCTTGCCTATCGATGAGGCATATCTGCCACCAAAGGCGACGTCGCATCTCCCTCTCGAATGGTCGACGCGGCAAAGTGTATTTACCGCCGCCCTTTTCGCGGTGAAGATCAAGGGCATGGGCGATGCGAACAGCGAGACTCATCAGTGTCCAAGTACGTCGGGAATTCTCGTTACTCCGAATGGCATACTGTACGGTATTTCCAGTCAGCAAGCGTAATCGATGTCAACACTGACTAGCATTAGCAGCGGGAAGAAGGTGAACGAGTAACTTACTAGATAGAGAACTAGGGCTTGTAATGTCGACATGTCTTCAGTATTGACGAAGTCAGCTCTTGCCAGTGCAAGTTCGGTGCTAGATCGAAATCGAGGTAACAGCACAGCTTTCTCTTCGCCGAGTCGTTGTAAGCATTCGTCGGGCGTTAAGCTTGTCGTAGTAATGTAGTATATAGCAAATTTGAGCGCATTCCATCCTTCCGGCCCAGGACTGCAGTCTAGTTCTCCAGTCTCTTCAACCAAATACCGTCGTAATGAAGGGCCGTGCAACATTTTCACATTCGATTCCACATTTGTCATGAACGCTAAATAGAGGGAGCGGACGTGCGAGCGAGTTGGATGCTTCAGAGCACTTCCCCTGTCGGAGAGGACATCAGGTGCGCATATTACAAAGTTTGACTGACTGGATTGAGTAATGCCCGGAGGATGTGGATACTGCGTCAGGTCGCTGTCATCATCCTCATCCTCATCGTCTGATGGTTGATTTAGAACCTCACGCATGCCATGAATCTAAGCTTGTTAGATTGAACATCTTGCCAACCTAAGCCTCCTCGAATCCAGAGATCATGAGTAGAATGACACTTGCCTCGTCGCTGAGGCTCATCCATAGACTACCTCCCAAATACCGATCCAATCCCTCTTTAGGCAATTTTGGGCCAGATTTTACTGGCCGCACCTTGGAGACTCGAGTTCCTGATAACTCCGACACCTAATGGTGGATCAATTTAGCGGGATGCCCTGATGTCCTCATAGGCGGGACGAGGTGTCATACTGTCCAGTTTCCGTCGGCTGCTACTGATCCTGCTGGTGTCGTTCCAGTAGTTCCTCTTTCAATATCATTTACAAGACTTTCCAATTTCGCCACGCGATCCAAGAGCTTCCTGTCATATTTGCGACGACCTCCCTGTCTTCCTCTTGGCACACCTGAAGGCGCGAACGAAACGCACACTTCCCCAGCGCGCACACAATTGGAGCACGGGTCTGTCCTATTACACTTGACCTTACGCCGTCGGCAGAGGTTGCAACTTGGTTGGTTTGTCTTTCGTGTTGAGGTTAGAGTGTTGGAATACGGAGTTGCGCCGGAAGGAGCTGTAGCCTGTTCCGATGGAGCTCGGTTTATAGAAAACATTTCTGCGCCCCTAGAGACCGATTGTACGGCCTGATGAGGCTCGAAGGGCGAGCTTTGATTCACATTGCCATCAATCTGGAAGCATGGGTCATTAAAGAGCATATTCACGTCCAGCACAAACCACAATCCTCGTGAGTCAGAGTCTTACAGTAGCTGTGGCTGTGGCTGAATGGGTTACGAGATAAACTCATGACGCCACCATCTGTAGAGCCCACTGCATGTGCTCCGACCAATCAACAGATCAAATGCTAGTGTATGTCAGCTACCTAAGTTGAGTCTTCAGAGATGCAGAGTCTAACCAAGCCTTTGGATCCTCTACTCTAAAGTCTTCACTCTTCAGTCCCCTGATCCACCTTAAGTTCGTAGAAGACGCTAACGGATCGTAGAAATGATACATACTTCAATGGCGTTTATCCGGGTGATCCTGGAGCAAAGTCGCCTAGAAGGGTTCACCTAGCACTCGGCTAAACCCAGCAGTCGTCAAGCCCTATAGGGCTGAAAATCCACATTTCATTTTATTGCTTCAAACGATGAACTACGTAGCTAATAAGACCTCTTTGGGGCCCTTCTGATACGCATGCCTCGCCCTGATTGGCCACTTGTAGATATCACGTTATTCCTTTGCTTCTGATCCTGATTCTGCTCCTGATTCTGTCTGACCCGTAGCTTAACTATCAGCTGCTTCTTCTTCTTTTGTCTAGAGCTTGCTGTCATTGATGCCGAAGTGAAGAGCTCAGGGCCTAGACGTAGTAGATCATTGATCTCCTTATTTCACACCTTTGTTTCAAAATCTCAGTTCAACAAACAAAGATGTGAAATAGAGAGATCAATGATCTACTACGTCTAGACTCTGAGCTCTTCACTTCGACATCAATGACAGCAAGCTCTAGACAAAAGAAGAAGAAGCAGCTGATAGTTAAGCTACGGGTCAGGCAGCTGAAGCTGAAGCGGAAGCAGGATCAGAAGCAAAGGAATAACGTGATATCTACAACTGATCAATCAGGGCGAGGCATGCGTATCAGAAGGGTTCCAAAGAGGTCATATTAGCTACGTAGTTCATCGTTTGAAGCGATAAAATGAAATGTGGATTTTCAGCCCTATAGGGCTTGACGACTGCTGGGTTTAGCCGAGTGCTAGGTGAAATCCAGTTGTCGATATAGTGTGGAAGATGGAAGAATTGTGATAGCGTGGCAAGAAGGAATTGGGGACGTGTAAAGTATATTCCCAGTCTGAAATACATAGTGCTGAAGTGATCGGGTTGTTATTGGGGAGCGAATAAGCGAGATTCTTAACTCGAAAGCGAAATAGCTCGTTTTGCTATTGTGAAAAGATTGTGGGATAAGTGAAATATAAAGAAATAGCCCCAAAATATTATACTCGTCAAGTCGCATGGTCTAATGGTTATGATTTTGTGTTCACACCACAAAGGTTCCGAGTTCGATCCTCGGTGTGACTATCCTTTTGCTCTTTGCTCTTTGTGAATCGTGGATGCTGGGATTTAGTGGTAAGTGCGGGGAGCTCAGCGTGGGTGGGTGAAGTTTGGTTGGTTGGTAGCGGTGAATGAAAAACAGGGACCATGAAGTACAGATATCGAAGTGCATATGCCTTATTGTTAGTCAAATGAACTGAGAAGGTAGAGGTGGAGAGAAAGGTAGGTCTGCGTTGGGAGAACGGTGATATAATAGTCTTGAGATTATACGTATATGTAGTATCTTTGAAATCTACGGATCAGTGCCATTTGCTCTTCAGTCGATAATCCAAACAAGTATATAGATATATAGGATTTAAAATCGTATATGGTAGAAAATATATGTTTGGGCACGGCTTGAATTTGGCCTAAGCAATCACTCTGTACATCATGGATAACCAGCTTTCCACACCTCGAACACGAACCATCGGTAAAGAACAGAAGCAACATATAAGTGTAAGAGGTAGTGATTGTTGACCGACGTATGTTCTCCGTTTATTCAACAGGGGGGCTAGAAAATCAGTAAACAACAGGTCTCCGGAGAGATGTCGAAACGGACAGCTGAAATCATCGTCTTCTTGAGATAATACAAGCATTAACCCGAGGTCCATTGCAGAGGCTGTGCGATGAGAAGAAATGAATAAAAGAAAATATGGACCTGGTCATTCTTGAATTTCCATACTCAAACTGTCACATAGTTCAATAATTGATCTGGCGTATTCGACTGTCGGCTACTGTTTACTGACTTTCTGCCACCCCCGGTGACTGATGTGTGAGATTCAGGTTCGCACAAAAGGATCTGGCATGAGCCTGATCGTTGATAAGGAAAAGCGTGCGAGAAATCCAGACAAACCGGCCCAAAGTGAGATTCGAAAGAATACGAGGTCGTCCTATCAGTAAAATTGATGCTCGTTAGCGAACAAATGTCTGCTACATAACTGCCCAGTCGGGTATCTTTGATACTCACAATACTGTTGCTCCCTTGTGCTTAGACTCCATCAAAGTCCGCAGGGGATCCAATCTTCTTTGCTCAGAGTGCGATGATCTCGTAGCCCTACAGAGCTACTTAAAAAGTATTATATCCTTATTTGTGCATGCTTCTTACCTGTTGGGCGACCTGTTTCGCTCACACGACTTTCGTAAAGCCATATCTGCTACCATCAAGGCCAAGCGGCAACCTGCAAATCAGAAATATGATCAAACAAATGCAACCTCATCAAACAAGCTCGCTCTGACTTGTACAATGGCCGCAAGTTCTAATATAAATTCCTGAAGGATGATCACATTAGTCAGTAGGTGGCTAAGGCTGATTTCCTTCGGTTCGTCTGCAGTATTCGACGCAGGCCCAACAGAGTCACTCCGCACACTGCTGGTTTCGCTACTCCCAAGACCCCGGCTGTGGTCCTGCTGCGACAGTGGCCGAATGATCATTTTGATCTTCTGCCGTAGCGCGTCTACTGGTCCTATGGGAGCGTTGGTGAACCTAGGGGGAGTTGATGAAAAAGAATCTTTACAGAGAGGTGAAGGAGAATATGCTCTTGATGCCGGGTTCGAAGAGCTCGGCGAAGGAGGTATCTGTAAGTGGCTCAACCTGCCAACCAGGGTAGATATTGGGGGGTCATTCCGTTGTCTGCCGCGCGGAGAGCTGGATCGAGATGCACCGGCTGAGATATTCTCGGATAGCAATCGTTGCGAGATGGAGCCTATTGGAGCCGCATCACGAGCCCTTGTAGGTGAAGTGCGTTTCGAGTCTTCGGACTTCCGAGATGGAATAGGATTTCCCGCTAGAGCGCTGTCGATCTCTTCTCCAATCTTGAAGACATGTCGGCGCTCAGCCAGATACGTGTCAAAGTCGAGGATATCTCTTCGAAAGACCTCTACTTGATCGAGGAGAGAATGGAAGACAGAAAATACAGGTGAAGACAACTCAGAGGTCGGATCTTCATGGCGAGGATCTAAGGCGCGGTTGTTGGTAGCTCCGTCATCATCGGAAGCGCTGGTATTCTGGTCCTCTAGCTTTGTCTCCTGGTCTGAATCACTGCTCAAGGGTTTTCGTGTGCTAGGGCAGTTAGTCTTGCCAGTGTTGCTAGAGTTTGTTATGAGCCAGCCCTCTAGGCGGGTGTAACCACATGACGCATATGTGGAAAAAGCCTGCGTTAAACTGAGATTTATCTCGATGTCATTGTGCAGAAAACTTGTGAACAATAACAGAAGTGTTCCCAATAGTGCATCCTCAGGCGGAATAGTATGTGCCTGCACTAAATGTGATTTAGCCCAGGGGTCTTTCGTCGTTGATTGCATGGTAAGCGTTTCCATACTAGGGAGAGCGAGCAATTGTACGGAACATGAATGAGACTCGAGAAGGCTATGTGCGTCTTGCAAATGCGTTTCATAGGCCATTTCCAGGTCGTCGGAAGGAGCAAGATCCTCCGCTAGCGACAAAAGGTAATCTAGGCCCCGATCATGGGCCTCGACTGTACGCTTAGCACTCAAATTTCTAGTTTGAACCTTGATCAGCGTGGACAGGGCACGCTGGTGATGATTGCGTAAGATAACAGAGATCAATCGAAGAGTTGCGGTCACTGTTTGCTGGTTACGACTCTGAAGGCTCGTGAGTATCAAATCAACCAAAGTAAACAAGTTCGGTGAAGGCTTCTCATCGCCAGTGGCCAAGGTATTGACAAGTATTTCGGACTTACGTCGCCTCACAAGCGTAGTGGGTCTTGCCTTCGACAAGTCTTCAGGTGGTCCTTTAGGCAGGGCAAAGAGATAGTGTAATATGAGATGAGTAAGTTCCGGATGATCGATCGATTCGAGTATGCATCGGAGGTAACTCAAGACTGCAACGGCCGAGCCGCCATCAATGTCTGACGATTCCATCAGGGAAGGGTACCTGGAGGCAGTGAGCAGGAACGACAACGACAGTCGATAGACTACGACCTACAACAATTGCTGTAGAAACAGGTGTTCGAAATGGTCAAGCAGACTTTGTTTCACATCGTTCGAGGTACAATGCTCCAAGATATCTTGCCAGAAAACTAAATATGACAAGAAGGTTGCAAGGTGCGCTTGGAACTCTTCCGAATTTGACATTTCTGTGCCTGGAGGAGGTTGAGGGCGAGCGACATCCGAGAAAGCCACTACCGCAGGGATTGACTCTTTGGGAAACGATAAGACAAGCTTCCTACAAAACTCAGTTATGTAGCTTGCATTCAAAATGAGAGAGGAGTACCTGCTAAGTTGGCTATATAACGCTCCTAGTCCACTTGCCATTAACATCGCCAGATCACTCTCGATGATCCATCTTTCTAAATCCTCTGAATGTGTAGCGGTTTCGATAATATAGAGTAGTCCAGTCCTCGCAAAGTCCCCAACTTTGCCTTCGTGATGCACATAGTCAAGGAGCAAGTAGAACAAGGGAAACTCCTGCTTGTGTGCCCTTGAACTGGATCCGATCTCAGGGCCCTCAGACGCGACATCTTCCGGATCGAGGGTGCTAGGTCTAAACCAAGTCGGCAGAACTTTCGGTTGCAGTCTTACCTTTGCCGCGATCCCGAACAAAAGTTCAACCATGCTGCCCTCGGTCTCCACCAGAAGTGGGATAGACACCGATATTGCATTGACGAAAGCTATCAATGCATCTGCGAAGCGTGGATCTTCGAGGAAACTACTCTCTTCGTTTTCGACAAGTATATTCGACAACTCAAGGGTCTCACGAATGATGCTCTCATTATGAGATGTGGATGCCATTTTTGTCACAACAGTATAGGTTCGCGAGACCGCGAGGTATTCGATGCAGACATGAGGTGCAAGCGTCTGAACCTCATTTTCCAGCATACGCTTGAGGCCTTCGATACATGTGCGAACGTTTTCGGCGGTAGTAGGATCGCTGGATAGAGGTTTCTTTGCACGCCATAATTGCTGCCCGACATTTAGAAAATCGCCAAGTGGACTCATTGAGGGTTTACCAAAAGCTGATCATTGATCCGTTTGAAGCGGGCCAAACGTCGTTGAGGATCATTGAAATATGCTTGCTTGGTTGAAGGCGATGCGCCAGTTCCTCCGATCAAGCGGGACCACTGCAGAGGTAGACATTAGTAGCTAGATCAGCAGTTCGAGATACCTAAGAAGGTGCGTACCAAATCCATAATCCTTCTCGCATGTTGATATTCGAAAATTATACACGCAGATAGATTACCACGTCCAAAACCGCGTCACGCGTTTCCTTAGGTAAGAATGACGCAGAGGCCGAATATTACGATAACGTACCATCTCTTTGACTGCTACAGCTGAAGCTTTATATGGGAGGCAGATAGACTGTCACTCTTGCTGAAGGCTCTTGAATTGATCTTCACAATCTTAGAAGACGATGTTCCTTGACACGCGCTCTGCATCGTACCCAGGGGTTGAATATAGTTCTAGGAATCCGGTTGCCTACTTCAGTAAGGAAGGGATATTCTACATGTTAAACTCCTAATAACAATTTGATACTTGCCCCTTTATATGGAATAAGCAGCGGAGACTTCCAGCAACACACAGGCTTGCACTAGATCTTCTTGAAATCTATCAATCGATGCCCGGAAGGTTGACAAATGACTTGATATGCGCGATAGCCTCTTCAATATATATTTTTCCCCACTAACGCCATTCTTTCCGTTCTTGCCTGTAGAATGCATTGTATCATAGAATTGGGTACGAACATTGTTGTCCTAACGCACTCGGAATGCAACTGTAGCCTGTGATATTCGATATAAGAATGCGATTTTGTAAAACAGAGAGGACATCGTCTTACGTGCCATTGGTGTATCTTGGTCAATGCTTTAGACAGACTCTGCAATAATATATGCTAGCAGTGGTTCTATATATGTGACATGCTTCTTGGGAGGGAGTGTGGTCAAATTCTGCGTAGCGCAGAATGGATTTATGCATTTGAGCGGGATGTCTGTTGCGCTCCTAGTAGTGGGAGAAGAGAAGAAGGGGGGAAGCTTAGGTAGGTGGAAAGTGAGGGAGGTGGTTGAGGGTAGAGGATGTGGAGGGAGGTAAAGGAGATAGAGGATGATGGAGCGTGTCGGCTGTCGAAAACAGTGGAGTGTGGGTAACTCTGGAAAAGACAAAGGACCAACGGTTCATAGAAAGAGGATGAAGGTGACATTTCAGGGTTAAAAGTCCAATGTAGCACCGTCTCAAAATTGAACATGATGTCCGCTTCGATAATGCGTAGGCCGATTTCCGGCGCCAACTCCGCCTTATCTCCCACACATCTCCATTCCTCCTGCCACTCCACCCACCCCAAACATCACACCACCACCCCCACGCCCAACCTCTCCAATCTCGCCTGCGTAGCTTCTACAAGCGCCGACCTGCGCCTTAAGTTAGCTCATAGATCACACCTCACCCCCTCATCAACAATATCACAAGCGCCAAAAAGGGGAGAGGGAAGCTTACTCTCGTTCCAACAAACCCATCACTTGCTCGACCTTAGCTTTTCGCAATTCAGGCGGGACCCTGGGATCAGCATCAGGGTTCGAGTCGCTGGAGTCTTGGGCGTCCTGGGCGTGGGAGAGGAGGTCCATGAGGAGGTGTTTGGCTTCGTTGTAGCGTTGCCAAGGGGGTGGTGGGTGCTGCCCATCTCGCCGGTCGCCGTTTTGGCTCTGGTCTTCCTTTCCGTCCTTATTCTCGTCACTTTCACTTTTGGGCTCTAACAGAGATGTTTTCAGCTTGTCAATTTCGGCCACCCACGCCTGCTCCCTCTCGCTTAGATCCTTGCCGCCAATCTTCGCAGACTTTTTCCTCGTCTCCTCGTACCTCGCCAGCAGTTCTTTCTGTCTCTCCCTTGCCATGTCCAGTCTCTCGCTAAGCACAACCTTACCCTTCTTGTCTCCGCTGCCCTCATAACCATCGGCGTCCTCTCCCAACACCTGATCAATCCGATCGGAGGTTTCTTTCACCCGTTTGATTTGTTCACGGAACTCAACTTGCAATCGCTCGCAGCGGCGGAACAGATCTGCGGCTGCTAGGCCTAGTCGGTGCGTTTCTTGGCTGAGAATTCGATGGGCTTCGGTCATTAGGTCGAGCGTGGCGTGGGAGAGGCGGATTTCCTCCTTCATGGTTTTCTTGTGGCGGCTTTGTACATGTTTGTCGAGAAAGTTTGTTAATGATGATTCTTGCCAGAAGGAAGCCGGAGGTTGATATGCAGATCTTGCGGGGCCAATGGCTAAAAGATTCGCTTCTTCGTCGTAGAAGGATTCAGCGTCGTCATCTAAAGCTTTGATGAGTCGCACATCTGGTATATCAAGTGTTGCCGCTTGGGGCTGTCCGTCTACTGTGGTTAGAAGGAAGTAGCCAAGATCTGAGTCTTGGAATACCACACAGGCTGTTGTACCTATGTCCATACTAGGTGGCTGGTCTTTCTTGAATAAGAGCATTCGTTCTTGAAGTGTTCCGGGTCCATTCCTGAAGACGTCGATTCGGAATGGGGTGCCAACGCCGCTGCCTTGGAGTTCGTTCTCGATGGTCTGCAACCAGGGGTTCAGCGCAAAAAAAAAGACTGCTCTGCTGTTATTAGTGAAAAAAGAGTAGCGCGAAGATGGGTCAGAGCTGAACGTAGGCCATTCAGCATAGTCGATCTCGCTAGCATCTAGTGTCTCTAAAGCTTCAAGCACTATCAGGTAAGGATTTTCCGATAGAGACATCACGTGAGAAGGCTATGTCGATGTAACGTAAAGCTGTTAGCTGAAAGTACAGATATAAATTTTCAAACATGTAGCCCAAGGTTCGAAATATAGGTCACTCACCCTTTTGCGAGGTAGCCATTGCCCCTCTACCCCTTCCAGATCTAGACACAAATAGACCCTACCGCTTCTGGTCATAAGACAGACGACGGATGCGGATAGACCAGTGTCGTCAATCAGATCCAGCTCAGAATCTAGGTCTTCGCCAACCATAAGCTCCTCTGCATCAACCTTTGCTGCAATAACGTGAATATCAGACAATTCCAGCTCTTCTTCCATATTCCCAGGGAGCAGTTGGAATGGCCCCTGCAATGCAGGAGTTGGCCCTGGATGTGCCGGGCGACTGTAGAATTCAGAATCTGCAGAAAATTCTGTGGGCCCTGGGAGGAGACTTGGGATTTGACCGTCAATTTCGGCAATCCACCGATATTGCTCGTCGTCCTGTCTCGTGTCTCCAACTGCTGCTGAGTCTTCTTTTGCTAGATAGGAGGCTTTTGATACAATGGCAGTCGAGAGCGATGGCAACAGAGTAGGCGAAGGCTGCCACTTTGAAGGAAGAAGAGGACACAAAGCATATATATCACCCTCTTTCATGGCTACCCACAGTGTCATCGCGGACCATGCAGACTCTCCACTAGACCCAGTCCCTCCAAAGCAGGCTGATGCAACATCCATACCGATATCATCGGTAGAGAAACCTCTATTCCTACCGATTCTATATGGAGTTGTATCATCTTCTTGTGAAGACGCCAAGGAAAGTTTCTTCAAATCTATAGCAAGCGAAGGGCTGTCGAAGGACCATCGGTTCGTCCGGTCCAGTTCCCACACACGTACCGCAGCATCTGCAGTGACAGTGACCAGACAACTCCCAGCCACACCACAAGGATGCCAGAGAACGCTCGCCACTGGCGGTTGCGACAAAACATGAGTGGTGGGGCCAATCGTATGAGTCTTGAGTCGTATGGGTTCCGAGTTTGTCTGACCGAGATGGGAAGGATCAGGAAGAACAGCAACGTGAACGGTGTGAGAAGTCACAATGGCAAGAAGCTGCCCATTTGGAGAGGTTTTGAGCTGTCTGATTTGCTCATTCACACCAACTTTGAGAACCTATAATGTTCGGTCATTAGATTATCAGGTATGTAATCCATAACAGGAGCCTATACCCTGTAGCTGCGTTTAGTCAAGAGATCTTGCTCCAACGCTGGTGACCCGCTTCTTTCGCTGTCCTCGTTTGGATATGTCTTGCTTTTCTGCTGCTCCTCCCAATCGTCTCTCAGCATGCAGAGCTCAGTCCATCGAATCTCGTTGTCTATAACCACGAAGATCTCTATGCCTCTCGTCGCTATGGTTCTTTTAGGCCCTCCATATATGTCTCCAGTGGTCCCTCCATTCTGTCGTGCTTTTGGCCCCTGCCCATCTACACCTCTAGAATTCGGTCTGCTGTGTGACGAAGTAAAGATCTGGAACCCTGGGGAGGGCCTGGATAGCCAAGAAGGTGTGTAGCTAATGATCTTCGGCATTGTTGAGCAGCTAGTCCATGACGCCAAAGCCGTATGAATCTAGTAATCAATCCTGGAAGATGTGAGCATGAGGTCCAAGTATGTTAAATATCGTCGCAAACACGCGCTGGGAAGCGCGCCGTTATGTAGTAAATTTATGCCGGCAACTTTAAGCGAGCTGCAGCTCAAAGCTTCAACAAGCGTCTCCCCGCAACAAGGTACACAAACAATCAAGCTCTTTCTGCAACAATGCCCGCAGCTACGCGGAACACAGTGGATAGGCTTGATAAGCCCAGTGCTTACTATCTAGGTAGAGTGAGTCACTACTTGCCAGTCTTTCAGTTCCTCAGTGCAACCGTAAACAGCGCTGACCAGGAGCGGAGTAAAGCAGAACAAGAAGCGAAAATATGGTAGAGATCGAGATGATGAAGATGAACGAGACAGAACGCCTGAGGAACCAGAAGATCCTTTGAAAGACGCCACAACACTTTACGTGGGAAACCTGTTCGTTAAGCCAATCCACATAGGATAATGTCCGGACCAGATCGCTAATGTATCATAGTTCATTCTATACAACAGAGGAGCAAATCCATGAACTTTTTGCAAAGTAGGTTTTCTTTCTCCCATACCACGGTTTTGAGCTTATTATTGAATGTAGATGTGGTGAGATTAAGAGGCTCGTCATGGGCCTGAATCGGAACGACAAAACCCCCTGTGGGTTTTGTTTTGTGGAATACTACACGCATCAAGATGCTTTGGATTGCATGAAGTATATTGGCGGAACAAAATTAGACGAACGAATAATACGGACTGACCTAGATCCTGGTTTTCAAGAAGGACGCCAGTATGGGTACGTTTTCCCCTTTGCCCAAAGCCTAGAAGCTGCTGAGGTAGCGTAATTAACTCTGTTCACAGACGAGGAAAGTCCGGTGGCCAGGTTCGTGACGAGTACAGAGAGGACTTCGATCTAGGGCGAGGTGGCCCTGGCGCTGCACAACGTCGGGCGGAGGCGATGGAGGCGGAGCGCAGGAAGGAGGAAGATGAATATGGCAGGGGAAGGTAGGGACGATACATCTCCACCGACTTTAAAATTTGACACTGGAGCGGGCGTTTGGCGAATCAATGTGCCTTTCAAGTGCAACATTCGAGCGTACGTTCTGTACAACAACCATGACATTGGGCATTTCAGGCTTTCCAGTCCACAACTCGGGCAGCTGTGGAGAGTACTGAAGGCTCTCAAGCTGTTCTGTTCTGATCTCTATTCTGGACGACCTGTTGCACCTGATCTAACCACCAGGTATGGATCCTTGCATCTTCGGTGAGCTCAGGGTGAAAGCTAGTGCCAAAAACGTTGCCTTGCCTGACGGCAATAATATCTCCTACCTCCATATCCAAACCGGCCAAAGAAACCTCTTCTATCAGCCTCCGACTTCTTCCTGGCAACCTTGCCATTATCTCGACGGATCGATCAGTATGGGATTCCTTCTGCGCCGGTGCAATTACTGCGTCCTCACGAGCGCCTTCCTCTACCTGTTCTCCTCGAGTTACGGGCAGAATCTTCTCCACCACCGGCGCTCGTATGAATATTCCGTTGAAAGGCTTAGCCTTGCTTGACCTATCTTCGACGGGCAAGAACGGGAGATCCATCTCCGCCTCGAAGCTCTCAGTCTGCCTTCCAAAATGATTCCGGTTTACTCTCACGTCCAATCCACCAATGAGATCCTGCCCGCCTTTCTTTGTTCGATTGGCGGACTCGGCGAGTAATATGAGCCCTGCGCAGGTGCCCCATGTTGGCTTTCGATTTACCCTGGTGCCATAATTTTAGCCTCTATCGGAGCACAACTCGCAAAAATAAAGGCTATACTTGACGAAGTCTCGCAGAGGGTCCAAAAGGTTGGAGCGAGCTGCGACTAGCGAGACTGTGGTGCTCTCTCCGCCCGGAATGATCAGAGCATCACATATTGCGAGCTCACCCGGTGTGCGGACCTCGACGAAATTCCATTCTAGATTCTCCTGTAGCGGTAAATGTTCGGAGGCTTGGTGCAGCAATTTGATATGCTCACTAAATGCACCTTGTAGGGCCAGTACACCTACTGTGATGTTGGTTGTCATTTCATGTAGGCATAATCGTGTTGTAGAGTCATAAAAATAAAATGGTCTCGCATGCGTCATATCGCGCCGGGAGTCTGCCGACCACTCCACTCCGCTCCAGGGAGTTGCTCCGCAACCCTTCACACGGGAGTTGTTCCATTGTCACAGGCCGCAATGCATAGTTCTGCAACCATTGCCTCGAGCATTAGAGAGTCGTATCGCCACACGGTATGGCATACGCACAGAAAGGATTGAAGAACATCCTGCAAAAGTACCCCAATGACGTAGTCCTCCTTTCCGCTCTCCGAACCCCAGTAACACGAGCATACAAAGGTGGGCTCCGAAATGCCTACACAGAGCAGATGCTCGCGGCAGTGCGTTAATCAGCCCAATCGTGGTACCAAGATACTAAAATCCATGCGCAGGTTCTGAAAGCCACCGTCTCCAGAAACCCCAATCTCGACCCCGCAAGCGTCCACGATGTCGCTGTCGGCACCGTTCTCTCTGAGCTCGGCGGCTCGAAAGCCGCTCGTATGGCGCTGAATCATGTGGGCTATCCCAGCACAACATCGCTCTACACCGTCAACCGCGCATGCTCCTCTAGTTTGCAAGCTATCACGACCATTGCAGATGCTATTGCTATGGGAAGAATAGATGTAGGCATTGGAGCGGGGATGGAGAGTATGTCGCGTAATTACGATTCTAAAGCCGTGCCTAGGGTGCTGTGGCCCGAGTTAAGGAATTCGCCTGTCAAGGATGCGAGAGACTGTACAATGGCCATGGGACTGACCAGCGAGAATGTGGCGGAGCGGTATGGTGTCTCGCGCAAGGACCAAGACGCTTTTGCAGCAGCTAGTCACGCCAAAGCATCAAGGGCGCAAAAGGAGGGACTTTTCGACAGTGAAATCGTCCCCATGACGGTGGAAAACCCCATTGAAGAACCAGCCGTTGACAAATCCGAGTCACGGACCGAAACCGTCGAGGTATCCAAAGACGACGGAATAAGACACAACGTCTCTGCGGAGAGAATGGCCTCCCTAAAACCCGTCTTCAAAGAAACCGGCTCCTCAACCGCCGGCAACTCCTCCCAAGTCTCCGACGGCGCAGCCGCAGCGCTGATGATGCGTCGCAGCACAGCCGAAGCCCTCGGTCTGCGCACCAGCATCATCGGCAAATGGGTCGGCTCCCAAACCGTAGGGGTCGCGCCGGACGAAATGGGCATCGGTCCCGCCGTCGCCATCCCCAAGCTCCTGGATTCGCTCAAAATCCAGACTAGCGACGTTGGTATCTGGGAAATCAACGAGGCGTTTGCCAGCCAAGCTGTGTATTGTATCCGGAAACTAGGCCTGGATATGGACAAGGTGAATCCGAAGGGCGGAGCGATTGCGCTGGGGCATCCGTTGGGGGCTACGGGGGCGCGACAGCTGGCGACGCTGTTGCCGGAGATGGAGAGGAGGGGGGAGGAGGTCGGGGTCGTGGGTATGTGTGTGGGGACGGGGATGGGGATGGCGGGGTTGGTGGTTAGGGAGTGATGTAGGTGTACTGAGGGTGGTTAGTGAGGTATATAGTTCTCTGTTGTACCACGTCTGTAATCTGATGTCTGTCCAGAGAGAGTCAATTCTTGCCAAACTACATTCTGCCATTTCTCTCTCTCTATATATATATACTTCCAATCAACCCATTCTTTTCTAATCCCAACCTCTTCCCACCGTCCTCCTCACCCACATCCCTCTGCATCCCTCCCATCCCCAAAGATCTGTAAGCCATACGCAGCCATTTTGGTTGTGTGATCTTCTCGTTCATGCCCGGAGACATGGCTAGGAAGGTAGTGACAGGCACTGCTGCTTGCAGAACCAAAGGCGAGCAAGGCTGTGTATGACTTTGCTAGATGCGCGGAACTTTTCCTGGATACATTTAGAGAGACTTGGAGACTGCATTTGAGAGATCAGGTTCAGATCAGATTCAGATCAGATTCAGGCTAGAGAAAGCTGGCCGGGGAAGTATCCAAGGATCCGAGGCGTTACTATCGAACCGCTTTCGCTGATATCACATATATAGCAAGGAAAGCATAAACAGACAACCAATGACAGATGGAAACAAAGCCACGCACCAAATACGAGTAGACCATCAGCTCATGGGGGTATACCCTACTTCATTGACGCCAGAACAAGTCACGAGACAAATGAGAGACAAGATTGCAATATTCATTCAACACCGAGCCTGCACACTCTCTGCCCGACTTTCAGCACTCACGCCAGAGCGCATTGGTCTTCGCCCGTCCAGCATTTCTTTCTTGGACTGGGCTCTGTACGACGTGTTGACATGACGGAGCATGTCTGTGTCTGGGAACCGCTGTTGCGCGACAGAGTCGATCAGACTGATTGATGCGAGATGGTATGGAGGTGAGGTGGCTAGGGGAGGACTCGGAGACAAGGGAGGACTGGCTGGAGCTTGGTAGTTGGAGTCTTCTTGGTCAGCGTCAGCTCCTGTTTCAAGTTCGAAATGATTACTTAGATTGAACGGAGCGCTTTGGGTTTCAGGGCTGGGTTTTAGTTGTCGGCTCAGAACGGTGGGTTTTCCGTCGTCGAATACTGCCGGAACAAGGGCTTCCTCAGCCACTCGTATCTCCGCTGAAACGTTCTTAAGCTTCTCTTGAGCCAAACGACATTGGTCTACTGGGTGTTCTGGAAGTTTGATATCAGCTCCTAAGTTACGCGCCATGTCATCGAGGAGGATCTCCATGGGAGATATGTAGGCGGTGTTGTTGGCCGAAGACCAAGCAAGCACGTGTGCACAGACACCACCGGAAGCGTTGTCAATAACCCAAGCACCAGAATCGCCGCCCACTGGAATAAAGGTCAGAAAGAAGACACCTCCACAAAGAGACAGCTGGGCTTACTTCCAAAATCTCCCATGACTCGCCAACTATGTGAAAAGGAAATTCTTCCTGGCATTTTCACCATAGTCATAGCTGGTAAGATTGTTCCGGTCTGCAACCCACTTGTCCGCCCAAGCGCATGTACTTTCAGGCCCCCAAGCTCTTCAGTCTTCAGGACATGACATGGATAAGAATGGGGATCATTGTGGGAGATCTTGCTTGCGTTAGGATTTGGAGAATCAGCTTGTCGCATTGCCTTTTGCTTGCAATGGCGGCCCCCACCCAGGACGAAGTTCGTCTTCCCTAATCGTTCTTCTTTGATATTGATGAGAGCCCAATCGACTTCATGAGATATACCACCACAATATGAGCGCTTGAGGCCAGAGGAGGCATGGACATGGCCTAAAGTGTGCGAGGAGAGATGATCATCGTCCATATCCTTTTCTGACGGGAAGAAACCGCTATCCACGTCATCGATGGCCGGCTGTGTAACGATTAGGTCCGGTCTTTGACCGAGTGCTATACCTAACGTATCCCCCATTTCTACACCGGCTTCTTCCGGAACCTCGTCTCTTTCGTCGTGGTCCTCCCACTGAGACGCATCAAAAAGCCATGATTCCTCATCAGCTGCTGAGGATTGATACCCTTCGTCCTCATCTTCGGAGATTTCGAACGGATAAAGAGCTTCGGGAAGATCTTCTGGACACCACGATTGACCTGAGATACTCTCGTCGAACGAAACAGTCTGATCGCGTGGGGCCATTGATCTAGAAAAATCGAATTCGTCGTCTAGCCCAAGATCCAGCTCTTCGTTCTCGAGCATGTGATGGACACTCATCCCGTAAGGTTCTCCATCAACTAGTACTGTCCCACCAAAGGACACGGGAGGTAAGTGTTGGTTATCCGCATACGCCCCGATAGATGCACCACACGCTGGCCTCTCCTGATAGTACTGGTCAAGTGTCTGGGAACACTCAGCAGTTGCTTGAGAGCTTTTTGTCATTGAAAGTTGGTTCTTTTTATTATTATTATTCTTCACCCTTCTTCTTTTCTTGCCTGCTTTTGAACGGGTCATTTGGCCTTTCACTACCTTGATATCAAACATTCGCCTGTCCCTGTTCAAATACTGGAGGGCTTTTCGAGCCTTCTCTGTGCTGGCACACACCATGTAAATCGTTGGTCTCGCTACTTCTGCGGTCTCCCCCACCATGACCAATTCTATCTCGACAGACTCCCGTCGATCGACGACCTTACTGAGAATTCGGCTTAGTTGTGGTAGCATCGTTGCGTTCCAATGTGCTGTGCATGACGCTGGAAGATCATGCGACCAGACTTTGCACTTTCGCTTGGGCGGTATGATTGGCTTTATCTTTTCATCCAGTGTGGGCAGAACGCTTACAGAATCAGGCTGCAGGAAATCTTTCGCTTCTTCTGAGTTGGGTGCTTCTTGTTTGATACCAGCATTCCCTGACATGGGGGTTTGTACGTCGATTTTGTCAGTAATGCTAGCCGAATTGTTCGGCTCAGGCACAGACATTTCGTCAATCTCAGTATCAATCATACAGCATCGCTCCAACTCTTTGATGACTTTCCAATAGAACTCTGTCTGTAGTCTGGGCATTCTACTGTCCTCATTGACTCCTTGCAATGAGTCTCGAGCTTCGGGGACCCGATCGGCTGCTCTTAAGCAGTACTCCACAAGCCGCATATAATTACTTCCACATTTGGCAGCCAACTTTTTGATATAAATGCTCTGTAGCCTTGACTTGAAGCTCCAACGGACGTACTTCGTCTTCCATAGTCTACCTAGTGGCATCCACAATCCAATCTCCAATAGAATGAGCCCGAGGCTGTAGATATCATAAGTTGGTTTGTAAGCAGACCTCTCACCACGCCGAGTTTCCGGATGACGATAGATGCTAGACATTAGGGGTTCTTCATGGTCTGAAGGTGCATCGTCTGCACATTGATCGAACGATGCGACATATGGGCGTCTAATAACGCCGTTTTTCCACAGCTTGTCGTCGGGAGAGCTTGGTGCCGCTTCGTTTGTGAAAAAGAGGACATTAGTGCTGTTGATGTTTCGATGACATAGCCCCTTGGCATGAAGATGTAGTACGCTCGAAGCAAGATTAAATGCCAGCCGAAATCGATCCTCCAAGGTTGGCATATTAGTGCTATCAGTATCGGCCCCATGCTGCAAAAACGATAACAAACTATGAGGCGAAGTCGTTCCTCCTGAACTTATAGGCGCACTCGGCAAAAAGCCGGGCACTTCATAGACGAAAGCGTACCGAGAACGTCGAGGGTCTTCAAACCAGCCAAGCAGCCTCATGGTCCCGGTATAGGTATTGCCTACAGAGCCCTGCTGAGGCAAAGCTAAAGCTGTGAAAAGTTCTCTGTAGCGTTGGGGACAAGGTAGTTGGGCTTCAGTGGGATTAGTAGCACCGGTGGAGCCATAGTCTAGTAGTACTGGTTTGTCTAATTGATTATTTTGCGATTTGCCCTCCGAGTCTTTCCAGTGTGGCGAGGTCACCAAAAACGCGAAGACTCGATCGTCTGAGCCTGCAGCAACAGAGTCGTACGACGGCGGTGATGGGCCTGGTGCTGTGCTGACTCTGGCCATGCGAATTCGACTTGGATCTATACGGGTTGTAAAAGCTAGTGCTGGAGAGGCGAAAGGTGAAGATGCAGAAGAACGACGTGTTATTTTAGAGATCAGTTGTGCATCCTTTTCAGGACTTTTGATTGATGTAGACATTGGAAGAAGTAGCTTTTCGTCCCCAACGTTAGATTTTCGCCGTAATACTTGCTGTGTCCTTGAAAGGTCACATAATGTGTCGATAGAAGCAGTAATATCCTTGACGATGTCATTAAGACGAGTCAGCTCTTTCATATCCCATTGAGCCTCGGTACTGAGAACGTTTCCACCTTTGATATCTGGGAGAGACCGGTGCGGCTGGATATGGTCGGCTTCATCCAGCAGTTCTCTGATGGATGACATGATGCTTGCAACCAAATCACTGATACCTGCACGGTCCAAGGAGCCATCGATGTCTCCAGATTGAGACGTATTTGAGTCGCCCCATTCAATACCCCAGGCGATGAATCTATCCTTTTGGATCCGTAGCTTAAGAGACGTTGATGATAATTGGCGATTGCTAAAATTTGTCTGTACCACTTGCTCATAACTTCTTTTGGTATCTGCGTACATCTGAGTCAAGCGTCGTGGCAGCATGACACTTCGAATAGCCTCCATGTTGCGGTTTCGTCCTGCCAGAAGTGCAACAAATTTCCCCAGCTTTAGACAGAATCTGACAATAAATAGAAAATCAGTTGGTGATTAATGCCATATTAAAGTGTACCGTTCCTGCTGCCTAACCTTGCCCTTCGACGATGCCTAAATGTGGCGACGGCGAATCCTCGTGTCGCACAAACAGTCCACGTAAAGGCTTGGATACGCAGCGCACATAGACCTTTGACCACTAAGGCCGGTTCAATTTGGGTCTGATATCTTGGTCACTGAAGTCAATTTTTGATAACAGATGGGGAATTCTCTGTGTTGAGATTGCGCAAACTTGCCGAATCAGGCAACCTGCAGATTAGATTAGATTAGATTAGATACGCACCGTAAGCGGTGGATCTGTCAACACAAAGCATGAGCCCTTAGTGCTCCGGATATGCTCTTCTTTCCCGTACAAAAGATTGATTCAAGACATCGATTAGGGCGATCAGGGATGGTATATCTCATGTTCAGTCATCCCAACCGCGAGGTAGTCCGAATGGGAATGTATTTCTGCATTCTCGCATGCAACTGAGATTTGGCCCAAGTACATATGATCCGGAGTGTCCTGTTCTATGTGTAGTTCGGTCTATCTGTTTTTCATTTCATTCAATCGTAATCAATGACATGTAAACACCCACATGGGCAAAAGCAGAGATCATCCAAGATCTCCCAGCGCAAGTACCACCGCCACACGTGCCGGCCCGTGATAGAATAGATCTTCTCCAACATCCACTAGCATGAACAGGCATGTCATATTCCGTACCGCATTGGCCTCCACGGACTGCTATCCTTTAGGAGACTAGGTCCGCTTAGGAAAAATCTTTATTTTATCCTACGGCGATGGTCGAGCGAAAGAACATCCTCCTTCTCAGCAACTCAGAGTATGGACAGGCCAATGTTATGCTGGCCGTGGTACACGAGCTCGTGCTTCGGCGCGAATTTAACGTACACATTGCCTCTTTCCCGGTCCTCGAACAACGCATCAACGATGTGTACGCTGCTCTCACCTCGAAAGTGGTCAGTAGCCTTACATTCCATGCTCTGCCTGGCCAGAGTTTGACCGAGGCTATTGCTTCACGCGGCGACGAGTTTGGTACGGGTCACCGCCCGGTGGCTCAGGGCTCAATCAAGAGCTATGACGCGATCCAAAACATCGTCACGCCATGGGACGGCCCTGAATATCTCAAAGGCTATGATCGTTGCTTGGAGCTTTTCGAGACCCTTGATCCTATCGTGGTTATTGTGGACCCTGTGTACAGTCAGGGCCTTGATGCATGCCGGCGGACCTCGAGAAGACATATTGTTCTGAGCCCTGTATCCTTGAAAGAGATAGCCATTCATGTTCAGCCCAGACTAGCCTTTCTCTGGAAATATCCCGCGTACGTGTCCATCAAATACCTGATGAAAGTCTTGCTAATCTACGCTTAAGAATGGGTTCTGGTCTCCCATATCCATTATCATGGTACCAAACGCTTCTGAACATATATGTCAACATCCGGTTGATCATCAGCCTCCTCACATCCCCCCGAATCAAAGAGATTGGAAACTACCGCAAGAAACACAGCATCACGGGCACCTTTCCCTGCCTCGACCCCTACCAACCACAATCACAATACATCTGTCCCGCTCTGTCTGAGATTGACTTCCCTTTCGTCATACCCAAAAACGTCACGACTGCCGGCCCAATTCTACTTCCTGCAAAGCCCGTCTCAGAAGGCGATCCTGATCTCGCGGCCTGGCTTCAAAGGAAACCAACAATCTTGGTCAACCTCGGTACTCATGCCAGAATCCTCGTCGAAGATGCCCGGGAATTGGCCAGCGGCTTGCGAATGGTGCTAGCCCGCCAGCCAAAGCTCCAGGTCTTATGGAAGCTCAAATCCAAAGGTCCCCTCGATGATCAGATCTCCTCCATCTTGAACAAAGAACTAGCCTCCGACACCGTGCGCATCAAATCCTGGCTTGCCGCCGACCCATCCGCAATACTACAAAGCGGACACATCGTATGCTCCGTCAACCACAGCGGCGGAAATGCCTTCTACGAGGCTACAGGCACTGGGATACCTCAAGTCGTGCTGCCGCTGTGGTATGATTGCTATGATTTCGCTTCGCGGGTTGAGTACTTGGGAATCGGAATCCGGGGTAATCATCGGGATGCGCCGCATGTGGATGCTGAAGAGTTTGGCTTGGCTTTGGCGACGGTTGTTGATGAGAAAAGCGAAAAAGGAAGAGCAATACGCGAGCGGGCAAAGGCGCTTGGCGAGGTCTGCCAGAAAGCTGAGGGGCGTGTCACTGCCTGCGAAAGGATTGTGCAGCTGGCTCGGAGATGGGAGTGAGGCTCTCTGCATTTGAAGTGCCCGGTTCGGCCTATTATCATACCTCGTATATCTTTGTACCCTTGACCCCACAGGAAACCCGTCTTAATCAATGGTCCCACTAACCCCCTCACCTCTTCAACCTTACCCTCCCCACCCAAAAATTTACTCTCGATTCCACGCATCCTCCACATCCTTCCCACATCCCTAATTTATTAGCAGGGCACCGAGATCTCCAATGCCCGGATGCATCAACGCCATCTACTCCTATGCACAACATCTATCAACCCCCTCCTTTCCTCTTTTCGAAACAAACTGTGTGTTCTCTCAGGCTGCAATCCCTCAGCGATCCAAGACCGAAACAGAATGATTACGGGAAGAATTAAAGATTTAGACAACTCGACTGTAATCGAGAAATCTATACTTGCAGGGACGAGAAGCGTAAAAGAAAGAACGATGAAAACGACATGGAAACTTCGGTTGATTAATATGTATTACGTCGAATAGTATATATACACAACCCCCGAATCCCCAAACCCCCTACTCCACACCCTCAAACCAACCCCCCTCCAGCCGCACACCCATTCACCCACCCCCGAACCCTCCCCTCCGCCCCAACATGCAAATAATCCGCCCGCCCATCACTATTCAAATCCGCCAACCGCACCCCATCCCCCCACCCTCCATCCCCTGGCACAACACGCATCCATCCCCCCCACCTCACCCTCACCTTCTCCACCTCCATAGTCGCCGCCCCAAAATTCATCCGCGCCTCCACACTCCCATCATTGCTCACCACCTGCAGCAAATCCCAGCGGCCATCACCGTTCAGATCCGCAAAACGCACCTTCGCGCGATCAATCCCCGGGTTCGTGGCAACGATGCCGGCGTCAGACCAGCTGACCCGCGCGCTGTCGGCCGGGGCGCCGTTGTTGCGGAACGCGCGCACGGAGCCTTCGGGGCTGACGTAGAGGTACTCGGGCAGGCCGTCGCCGTCGAGGTCTGCAAAGCGCACGCCCGCGCCGTCGAGGCCGATGCTGTCGAAGACGAGGCCTTGGGCGCGCCAGCCGACGTCGCCGGCGCTGGGGCCGTAGGGGTCGGGGCTGCCGGCGTTGAGCCAGGCGGAAACGGACCCGTTGGGGTGGACGATGAGGTAATCGGCTCGGCCGTCGCCGTTGAGGTCGGCGAAGTGGACGAGTTCTCTGCGGCCGCCGACGGCGGGGGCGACGACCCCCAGTGGGTTCCAGCGGATGAGGGCGTTTTTCGGGTTGGGGACGTTTTTGTAGGCGGGGTCGGGGTCCGGGAGGCGCTGGTTGAGGTGTGCGGTTACGGCACCGTCTTCGGAGAGCCAGAGGTATTCTGCCCGGCCATCGCCATCGAGGTCGGCGAAGCGTACGGCGGGGGAGGTGGGGATTGACATGTTGGCACAGCCCGCGGCGGAGCGAGCAACAGACTCGGTGCCGCTGCTTTTGTCGGCGCCGTAGGTACAGGTGCATGTGTTGTTGTTTTCTGGGCTTTTGTATGTGTCAGTATTGCCATGCAGAGGAAGGGGCGAACAGACTCACTCGTCTTTACAGATGGTTCCAGGAGAGGAATTTGCATCCGGACTAGGTTCTTGGAAGAGCTCATCCTGCTGCGCCGTCCAAATCGGTTTTGTATCGCAAGTTCCATGCCTATCTTGATCATCGGCTGATTTGATCCACCACATTCCATTTGCGCGGTCGAGAGCGTCGTACCAAGCATCGGCCATCTTTTTATACCCGTCGGGATTAGGATGTTTACCGTCCGGTGCAAGATCTGCAACTGAAACCGCTTTGTACATGTCAACCGCCATGACATGTTTTTGCTGGTCCGTAAATGCCTTCACAACCTTTGGGATTTCGTTGTTGAAGATCTTGGTGAGTATGTCCATTTCTGGATCTTTCCTGGGTACAATCTGCGCCACGAGGACAAGGACATCAGGACAGTTATCGACGACAGCTTGGATCAAAGTTCCAAGGTTTCGAGGCGCGTCGGCTACATCTGTTCGGTTGCTGCTGTCCAGGTCATTGGTGCCAGCGTGGATAAGTACAACGTTGGGTTTTTGCTGGTATGCTTGGGCTCCAGCCTGTTTGACCGCATTGATCGTATATCCTGAGTAGCCACTACAAAGTTTTTGAATTTAGCATGTCTTCTTTTGACGTAAACCGATCGATCTTGGACTGTTCCAATAGAAGGTTGAACAACTTACTCATTATGATTATTAGCCATATATCCTTCTCGCCGCGATCCGAGTACATCTACTATATTTCCTGCTAATTTTCGGACAAGGTCTAATCGAAATCCATTCAGACCAGACGATTGGCTGCCTTCGCCAGTCGTGATTGAAGCTATATTGAGAAATGTCAGTCTGTGCCAGCAGAGCATCAGGAGACTTCAACGTACCTCCTAAAGGTAATATCCTAAGATTCAGATTGCTGAAAGCGGCAGCGCTTAATGTGCTCGAAAGCAGTAAGGACAGGGCGTTAATTCGCATCGTTGAAACGGGGAGCGGGATGTGGTAGTCGACGCAGTCCAAGAAAGGATATAGGCAAAACAAGTGTGTGAATATTGTACAGCTGAGGTACGAATATTGCGTAAAGTCTAGCTGTAATGAAGATCAAGAGAGCGTAATAAAAGACTTTCAAAGAGCCTCAGATAAATTTAGGCGCTTTCGAGCTCTGCTCCTTTGTTCTATGCTTACAATGTGACCTTTTGTTCCTTCGTGACTCTGTGCCTCTGTTCATCAACCGACACACCGATCTGGACATATGAGCTCTTTGTTATAAGTCGACTGAGCAATTACGAGTAAATTCCTTTTTTGGTGGCGGATTGAGCAGAATAAAGACAAGACAAAGAAAACCATATTAGGATTAGAGCTTTTATAGTTCATACTATAATCAAACATAGTGTGCAATGGAGAATGATACGATTCATTACGAAAAGCCAAGACGATGCAAATAAACGGTGAATATACTTATCCACGGATAAATTGCTCATATCCATGGATCAAAACATAATCCACGGATCGGTGCCTCAATTGACGGGACCCTCCACCCTTGAATGGGCGTGAATCCCCGCAAATTCAAGTCCTTCATCCGTGGATCGAATAGCCATAGAAAATATAAATCAATCCCCATTCTCTACTACAACTAGCTAGCAGACGACCTCGCTGCCGCAGTCCCACACGACACGCATCGTCACATCATACTTTAATATACGAGAGTAATTCAAGAATATGGCACTTAGCCAGATACGACCAAAGAGAAGGGAAAGAGGAAACAACACAGCTAAACTTCTCAGTGATGAACAATTAATCGGCAGAATGAAAATATACTATTTGAATAGCGATCAACCATCCATGGAAAATTCATTTTTGTCATGGATTGATTGCAGCAAGAAGATACAGAAAGAATACAGTGAAGTGAGAAAACTGAAACGTAGAGTATGCGACAAGAAATAACAAAACTCTCCTAAACAAGGCATCCAAGGCATTTGCGCCGACACGCGGATGCCACACTTCGAGGCCGAGAATAAGTAAACAGTACTCCGATAGCTAAACGTCTCTGTTGTAATCCACTGGTTCATGCGTAATGTCTACGGGAAGAGCTAGTACTTACTTTGTTATCGGGACATTTTCCCCATTTGTAGAATGGTTTCGAAAGCACCAAGGCACGGATAGCAGCTGCAACCATGAGAAGACACATTAACTTACTTGAAGTGTTCCGCCAACTGTCAATAGTAAGGGTCAATACGTGTCCCCAGAACGGACGGCTGATGCAAGTCCACAACTTGCGCTACTAAAGCTATTACACCGCAATGTGCTAGAAGCAGCGCTCTGCGACTCCCTGTTTGTCTTTGTCTAGAATACGGAACAGCTCAGTCGGCGTAACCAACATCGCGATGCTTGGAGCCACCCCCATCGAATGCAGGGGTATCATAAGTTCCGTCAGGATCTGATCGTTCTTGTCAGCGCTTGAGCTTTGAGGGAAAACTGTCTACATACCTCTACCTGTCTTCATGATATACTCCTGCGTCTTGACCAGATCATGCCGAAGATTGCTCAGCGTTTCATGCATATCCAATTTGACTTTCTCATTCCATTTTGCTGCTCCCTTGATTGCCGCCTCGGCAACGTGATAGCGGCTAACCCGGTTGCGGAGCATCATGTCCAGAGGCGTGGTGGTACTACCCTCCTCGCTATAGCTCTCCATGGTGACACGATGCAGATCTGGACGGCCAAAAAGTAGACCTTTGAGCTCGTTTGCGTAACCGTGATAATTGAAGTGGATGGGGCGATCAGGCGTGAAAAGTGCGTTAAAGTCCTCATTGGAGAGGGAGTGGGGGTGAGAGCCTTCATTTTCGAGTACCATAAGGTCAGTTACATTGACAACACGGAGACGGAGGTCTGGAGCGCGCTTTCGGAGCATCGCTGCTGCTTCGATGACCTCGAATGTGATTTCGGCACCAATACCAACCACAACAACATCTGGGTCCAGTCCATCGTCTGTACTGGCAAACTTCCAGACCGAAGCACCAGCACGACAGTGTGAGTCAGCTTCCTCAGGCGATAAGAAGACAGGCTGTGGCTGTTTTGAACCGACCATTAGGTTGACGTAATTCACTGAGCGGAGACAATGAGCTAAGGTCGACAGGAAGCTATTCGCATCTGGGGGTAAATACACTCGGGCAGCGCCGGGCTTAAGGTTAAGAACGGCTCCAATGAAAGAGGGGTTCTGATGTGAAAAGCCATTATGCTCTTGACGAGTCCATGTGCTTGTCTCGATGTAGTTGATACTGCTGATGTTCTTCCTCCAAGTAGTCTCACGAGCCATCTTGTTGAATTTGCTGTATTGGACCATCATAGTGTGTACTATGCCAAGGAAGCTCTCGTAGGACGGGAAAAGGCCGGTTCTTCCGGTCAACGTGTATCCCTGAAGGAAGCCTTGGCATGTGTGTTCCGAGAGAATCTCGATCACTCGACCACCAGTTGCATGGGAGAACTCGTCCCATTGAAAGTTCCTACCAGTATGACGGAAAACGGCGTCCAGCTTGTTGCTGACAAGCTCATCTGGCGAAAAGATTCGTACACTATGTGGGTTATCAACCAGCGTCTGGTCGAGTAGCTCGCCACAGGCTTGCATGCAACTAGCTTGGTCTCCTTTCTTCACAGCGAATTTCTTCCAGTCGGCAATCCTGAGAACCTCATGGGATCCGTACGTATCTATCTGCTGTCCAAGCTTCTTGCTGTCGTCTCTAGGAATGATGCTGGATATCGCTTCAACCGGGGCGCCTTCTTTAGTAAAAAGCTCCTTTGGCTTGTAGCTGCCAAGCCATGATTGGAGCTGCTTTAGCTCATCCTCATCTTTTTTGGCGGCCATCAAGGGTACTTGATGGGCCTTGAAAGACCCCTCCATGAACTCGCCGTGAACTTTCTTCGGCGCCCCCCACCCTTTGGGAGTCCGCAAGATCAGGACTGGCCATCGAGGCTTCATGATGGGTTTTCCGGATCGAGCTGCCTTCTGAATTCGATGGATCTCGCCCAAAGCCCATTCCATGGATGCATTCATATCGGCATCGATATTTTCAAGGTCCTCTACAAACCGGCATTGATAGCCATAGCCAGTAAACAGAGACACCATCTCCTTGTCGTCCATGCAGCCATAAATCGTCCGTTCACTAATCTTAAACCCGTTGACGTGCACAATTGGAATAACGGCCCCTGATTCTTTCGGATCGATGTATTTTGCAGCATGCCAAGCTGTAGCCGTCGGTCCACTTTCTGCCTCGCCGTCTCCGACAATGCATCCTACCACAAGGTCTGGCTTGTCCATAACGGCACCAAAGGCCACAGAAAGAGCGTACCCTAGCTCTCCGCCCTCGTGGATAGCGCCTGGGGTTTCTGCATTGATGTGGCTGCATGCAAATCAGCCAGGATATTCATCAGAATCGCTGATTTGGTGAAACCAAGATGCTTGAAGTGAGCTGATCTCATAGCATCAAGGTCTCGCGGACAATAAAGCACGGAAGTATTTAAGGAATTACTCATCGAGTCGAACTGCCTACCTTGGGAACCCACTTGGAGTACTGAACTTGGTTATAAGGTTGCGCAACCCTGTCATGTTCCTGCTATAATCGGGGTAAAACCTCCCAAGAGATCCCTCAAGCCACAAACATGCAAGAATGGCTGGTGCACCATGACCGGGGCCAACCACATATATGATATCCTGCTTGTGCTTCGTGGCCAGTAGATTGAGATGCGCGTAAACCAAAGTCAAGCCCGGGCAGGTCCCCCAATGACCTTGTAATACCTATTAGCCACTCGAAGCGGAGAGCGGTAGCCTAGGAGGCACAAACCGAGTAACCGAGGCTTGATATCGTCGAATTTGAGATCTCGCTCGAGTAGAAAATTGTCTGATAAGAAGATCATAGCTGGTGGAGAGATATTAGCATTCTCATGATCCTTGAAGGATTCTCCGTTTGGTTTGAACGCTTACAAGCAGCAATGTAATTGGCAGCACGTCTAAACACCTGCAAACCTTCACTAGTCGCCTCATCGAGCTTGCTCGCCTCGAGCTTGACTGACAGGGAGCATACATCTTCGGGGATGTTCGAAGCAAGGGGTTGAGGATTAGGTCGGTCTATTACTTCTCCAGGCATGTTGGCTGTACTTGAAAGGCTCCGGAGACTGGGCACCACAGTCCACAAAGGTTAGATATGTTGAGACGTTTATGTACGGTACTTGGAAGAGTGTGGTTGCATCAAGGGTCAAGGTAGGTTAAGTACCATATACGAGACCGAGCGGAGGTAGCGGAAAGGTAGCGTTGGAAGTGAATCCGAGCTGCCCTTTGGGTGCTGCCGCTTCCTCTAAGTAAAATTCACGTTAGAACTATCATATTCACGGCCGGTAAGAGCCAAATAAAGCTCTCTGTTTCGCCATGCATCACAGGCGTGTGCCGCTGGGCTGATGTTTAGTCCTTGCAGAAACTGCATCCCTATCGCCAACGTGCAGGACGATCTTGCGATTGGAGGCATTAATATCTCACAATAAGAGCCTAGGCTGTGCCGAAGGTTCTCATCGAGAGATCTGTCGCCAAAGGTCAATTTCTTGCGCCGAGGTAACGCCTAAGCTAACCACTTGTTCGATAGGTAAGAGACCGGACAAGGAAGGTTGCCCTGCGACTCCTGCAGCCTGAGGCTGCAGCCTGCAGGTCCGGAACTTTACGAGTGCACAGTCTTACAAAGTGCTAATTTCTACGAGTTACTTCACGGTTACAAAGGTCATTCGCCCTTCAGCTCTCGTTCAATCCCCAGCTTGCGAAAATGTTAATTTTATCCATCAATGCCGGCTCTTCTTCCGTCAAAGTCTCCGTTTACCTTGCCGAGAAGCCGGACGATGCTCCGATACAGCTCGCAGAAGCGCAGATAGCTGGTTTGACAGCTCCCCCATGTAAATTGACCTATGAACGCGGATCTGAAAAGGTCAAAGACCAAGGCGTTGATGGCGTAAAGTCGCAAGAAGACGCCTTTGAATATATACTAAATCATCTCACAAAGGATAAAGGATTGTCTGAGATATCCAGTCGAGAGAGCATTACCCATGCTTGTCATCGAGTTGTCCATGGAGGCGACTACTCAGACGCTCACATCATAGACTCGGAGACGTATCATCATCTGGAGGACCTTACAGACCTTGCTCCTTTGCACAACGCCAGTGCCCTTGCCATTGTCAAGTCATGCATGAAGGTACTTCCAAAAGCCAAGAACATTGCGTACTTTGATTCCTCTTTCCATGCGACAATGCCGAAAGCCATCCAGACCTACCCGATTGATCCTGACGTCTCGTCAAAGAATAAGTTGCGCAAGTATGGTTTTCATGGGATCAGCTATGCTTTTATCACCAAATCCATAGCGAACTTCTTGAAGAAAGATCCCAGTCAGACAAGTATCATTGCATTGCATCTGGGCAGTGGTGCTTCAGCTTGCGCGATCAAGAATGGAAAGTCTCTTGATACTAGCATGGGGCTGACTCCGTTGGCTGGTCTTCCCGGAGCCACGAGAAGTGGTAGTGTCGACCCAAGGTCAGTACTGGCTATTGGGGGGGAGAGCTTGCGATTGCTTTCCGACCAGCTGATATAACTAAGTCTGATTTTCCACTTCACACATGATGCTGGCAAACCGAGTCCCAGTAGCACCAAAAAGATGCACATCAGCACCGTGAGTTATATCTCTTGTAGAAACTCTAGCCGTTCCTAAGCTGATCCAAGCTCCGCCACAGGCAGAAGAAATTTTGAATAAGAAGTCTGGTTGGAAAGCCCTGACAGGCACCACGGACTTTGGTAAGATTTCTTCCTCATCGGATCCAAATTGCACGCTTGCGTTTGACATCTTCGTGGACCGTATCATCGGGTACATTGGAAGCTATTACGTGAAATTAGATGGTCAAGTTGATGCCCTAGTATTCGCAGGTGGTATAGGAGAGAAGGCAATATTGCTGCGAACCCGAATTGTTGCAAAATGTAGCTGTCTTGGATTTGAATTAAACAAAGAAAGCAACGAAAAGAAAATTGAGGACATTGTTCAAGACGTTGGGAAAAGAGATGCACGACATCGAACGTTGGTTTGTCAAACAGATGAGCAGGTGAGGAAGTCAAAGATACTGAGGCGGGGTTCGTGGATATTGACATGGTGATAGTTCGAGATGGCTCGGCAGTGTGCAGCAAGTACAAAATTCTAGAAACAACGCTGCAGTAAAGCTACTATGATCCAAAGAGTGATGACTTGAGTGGGATACTTGGAAGTTGGCTCACAACCCTTCCCTAGAACCTTGAGTGAAGTTGCCATTACAGATGCTTGAGAGTCTGAGCATCCCTAGACGTAGCTTGGTGTTTGCGAAAGTCCATCAAGACATAATCATTCGATATCTGACGAAGTATTTCTGTTCAAGAAATAATCCCACATAATCCCATATTTCGCATCCTCAGTTCTCGCATGTGTACATATTATTACCTTCTGTCATGCAGCCCTCGCCTGAGAATTTCTTACTCCTGCGCATTCGGCCCCCCTCATTGCCCATGTAGTACTACCCTCATCATATTTTCTTACTTCAGTAAGATTCAGCAGTCACTGCTGTTCGTGGTGCAAGACTGCATTACGCCAAATTTGATGCACTCCGGCAGCATCAACTTCCCAAGTCGGCCCCAGAAGCAGATTCATATTTGAAGGCGTATCCTCTCTTGATATGACAAGTTGGCGAGCTGGGTAGCCAAGTAGGCGCTTGGGGGCATCTGCGTAATGGCAGAAGATCCCTTGCGGTATGTAGACCAATTTGAACAGCAAGAACACGAGCTTCTGGAATGGTATGAGCAGTCTCGTTCCAATAAATCATGGCAGCCTTCGGTGGATCAGATGATGGTGAACTGGCCATAGTTGCAGTATGAGTCTGGTCCTTGAGCGCACAGATGTCGACGCCATGATAGCGTCTTATATATTTGGTTCAGTCGCTTTGAGTTGCTATCGTACAGTAGAAGAACAAACCGATCACAAACAGAGTAGACGTGGAAAGCATGTTCCTGTATTCGTAGCTTGGTGTTGGCGAACAGCTGTCAAGGCAGTGGTCCGTGCATAGATAAGCCGCCTTGTGCAAGCGAGGATGTGTGGTAATGAAGATGCCATGCACCAACAAACTCACCACAAATCAGCTCATGTTGGAAGCTGTAGATGAATACAAACATTAGGCTTTAGCAACTTGAAAGAGTTTGCTGACTACAAAGACCTTGGAATGGCCCACGTTTACAATAGCCAGCTGGTAGACACACGCATCTGCAACTACAACCTGCCATGCTGATGTAGTCTCATAGGATGCTTTTGACCTCTATCACCTGACCCAAGCGCCTTCTAAGCCCCCGAAATCGATTCTAAATGGGCCGGCTCTACCAGCTCTCGGCCATGCGCTGGCCGGCTCAACAGGCGCTGCTATATCCAACGTTATCACCTATCCGCTAGCTCTCATCATTACCCGCCTACAAATCCAAAGACAGTTACGTGGCAAATCCTCGCGAGGCCCTTCGGAAGAATACAAGTCCATCCTCGATGCTGCCGAGAAGATTTATCATCAAGAGGGGGGGTTGAGTGGTCTATATACCGGCGTGCTCCAAGACACGTCGAAAACAATTGCCGATTCATTTCTCTTCTTTCTGGCCTATAATTTCTTACGACAAACTCGACTTCGCTCTCATAAATCCTCGGCCAGTAGTCTGCCAGTCGTGGATGAGCTCGGCGTTGGATTTCTCGCTGGTGCCTTTTCGAAGTTTCTTACCACACCAATTGCCAATATCGTCACCCGAAAACAAGCTTCGGCTATGCTGTCAGGCCGTTCGAAGAGTAACGAGGCCAGATCAGACTCAGTAGGTTCAATAGCCTCTGAGATCCGCTCCGAGAAAGGCTTGCAAGGTTTCTGGTCCGGCTACTCTGCTTCTTTAGTCCTGACCTTGAATCCTTCCCTCACTTTCTTCCTTTTTGAGACCTTCAAGCGCACTCTGCTACCACTTAAACACCGTTCTGATCCCCCTCCTCAAGCAACTTTCCTTCTCGCTGCTATCAGCAAAGCTATCGCCTCGACGGTTACGTACCCATTTTCTCTGGCTAAATCTCGTGCACAAGCTTCTTCAGGATATGTCAGTCATAGCGAGATTGATGGCAAGGATCGTCTCAGCAAAGAATCCGATTCTACAGCAAAAAGGTTGAGAAGTCATGCACCAAGCAATGTCTTTAGCACTATCCTGTGTATTGCTCAAACCGAAGGCATGGGTGCGCTGTATGAGGGATTAGCGGCAGAAGTGCTTAAAGGATTTTTCAGCAACGGCATTACCATGCTCGTTAAGGAAAAAGTTCATAAGCTAATTATCCAGCTTTACTACATTGTCTTAAAATTACTCCAAAGATATCCAAGCCCACAGGAGCTAGCGCAATCGATCAAAGAGCAAGCAGGAGAGGCTAGGAATGGTCTGGAAGAGCGGACCGGCCAGTTAATAGACACAGCAAAAGACAGCGTAGAGACAGTTGCAGTGAAAGTGCAAGAGGCAACGAATAACGTGTCGATAAGAGTGTCATCCACCAGCGAAACGAAAAGCTAGAAACTGAGCAGAACATCTTCTAGACCTAGGTCACACAGGCACAAAAAGGCGGTCCTGGCCGAGCTTGCACACAATAGAAGATACTACAAACCTAGAAGCTCGTATCTAGTCCTAGAGGGCTACTAACTCACCCCGGATCCAGTAGGTGCTCTACTGTAACCGAAATTATTAATACTGCTACACCACACTAGGAGAGCGACGAAGAGGAGGATGAGAATGGCGGAGAGCAGATGCCATTGGGGCTGGATTATCAGAACTGAAAGGTTTACCTAGTTGAGGATGAAGGGGTGATGGTGAGGCTGGGATAATGGTAACAGGGTTAAGGAGATGGGAGCAATGTCCTAGTAGAAGCGATAGAATCCCAGCCAACAAGACCAATTACACAATTACACGATTACACGCTTTGTTAGAATGAACAATGGACTATGGACTATCTCTTGTAGATGGCCATGGTCTTCACCTGATTACCTTTCCTTACCTCAGGTTCCAGAACAAGACGCGGCATGACTAAGCAGAAATAGTTCTACGGATACCCACAACTATCCTTCCTGCAAACAACATCCCGCTAACGACTACCAAAACCCCCCACAAATCAACCCCGAAAACCACACCCCGGAAACCTCTCGCTTTCCGACACTCGAATTTAGAGTGTCGTTTCTGCCTGGCCATTCGTGGTTTCCCAACACCCCCGGACAAGGGCTTAGCGCTCACGTTTCCGAATCACTGCTGCGGCAAGTCAAATACTTAAACTGCTGTTTTCCTGCTGTTTCTTTTCTGGTTTTTTCAACCTCTGGAACCTGGAAGTCGCAACGAGAATTACCAAAGAAAGTGGCGGTTTTTCATCGATATTGCCTGTGGAATCATCAACCGAGCTATTTTTTTCATTTGAAAAGAACTTTACACAACTGTTAGAATGACTGGACGTAAGTTCTCCCTTTCGTGTTCCTTCTTGGTGTCGCTGTCGCTATCGCTTCGTTTCAACTATTCATTTACGTGTTTGTTTTCTGTGTGGTCGCAATATCATCGCGACTTTGGTGTTGCGAATTTTGTCAACGCATCACGTCGAATACATCCGAATATCACTGTCATCATCACCGTCATCGTACTTGTCAACTGTATCCTACATCGTCGCATTACTGCAACACGCTACCCCTAACCCCATGACGTCATCTTTCCCGGCCCATCACTCTCAAGTCTCCTTGCTTTCCTTCCCTCCCTTCCCCCCTCCGCCCCCCCCCCCCCCCCAGCGAACCCAATCTCTATCCTTCCCCCCCCCCACCCTACATCCCCCTTCTCGCCTCCCCCTCGACCTCCCATCAACCTATACTAACCATCCCCCCTTCCACAGGCGGAAAAGGAGGCAAAGGCCTCGGCAAAGGCGGCGCAAAACGCCACCGCAAAATCCTGCGCGACAATATCCAAGGTATCACGAAACCCGCGATCCGTCGTCTCGCGCGTCGTGGAGGCGTAAAGCGTATCAGTGCTAGTATGTCCCCTTCCGTCCCCTTCCCCCAGCAACCCTAAATCCTTTTTATTGCCCGCACAACCCCCGAATACTAATCAACCCCCCCAGTGATCTACGAAGAAACCCGCGGTGTCCTGAAAACATTCCTCGAGAGCGTGATTCGCGATGCGGTCACCTACACCGAGCATGCCAAGCGCAAGACGGTGACGAGTTTGGATGTCGTGTATGCGCTTAAGCGGCAGGGGAGGACGCTTTATGGGTTTGGTGGATAGGGGGTGTTTGGTCGTTGTCGTTGTCGTTGTCGTTGTCGTTGTCATTGTCGTTTAGGGGATGGGGATGGGGAGGGAAGTCGGTGGATTAGAGCTTGAGAATAAATGAATAGATAACCCGGACACGAAGGCAAAACTGAAAGCATCAACCCCATCAACCACTTTCCTTCTCACAACCAAACCCACACACCCTCTTGAATCAATAACGCACAACCATTCTCCCTCGCACACACAACCCCCCCCCTCAAACAACAACAACAACAACCCCACCCCCCCCCATCACACCACCATCACACCACCACCACACCACCACCAGCACTCCCTCCACCACCACCACCACCACACCACCCCCCCCCCAAAAACCCCCAACTTCGCATCACCATCACACATAATAAAAAACATCCAGTATCCTCCTCCTCCTCCTCCTCCTCCTCCTCCTCCTACTCCTACAGACTACTTTACGGGAAACGGGAATCGATGTTTCGAATGAAGCTTACCGTAGCACTCGAGGATTTGTTTCGATTTTGATGGGGGTTCCGCGGGTTTTTTTTCTCGATTTCTTACTCGTAGGGGTTAGGGGTTAGTAGTGGCGGGGCGGTTTGGCATGGGCCGGGTTGTATGTCGGGTTGGTTTTGGGTTTGGTTCTTGAGGGTAGGGGGGGTGCTGGGGTTATGGGTTGGGGGGGGGTGGATTTTGTCTACTAAGAGTGTGGACCTAGCGTCTATTGTTTTCCCGGGGGGGGCTCGGAAGTTACATAAGTGCAGGGAGAGCGAAGGTGTCGGTTCGTCAAATAGATGGGAAGATATTTCAAAGGTTGAGAAATGGAACATTATCTTTGCCGATACATAGCTCGTTACTCATTTTCTCATCACACGTGCCAAGAACTCATCACATCGTCACGGCGCCCAAATATTCAAAATACATCCGAGCAAACAACCCCTTTGACCCGGCATAACACCCCCAGCACCAATCCCCATTGATGTCCTCCGCCTCCCGAACCTCCGCACCCTTTGGAAACGCAAGCTCATCCGTGGCACCGTCCTTGGGCCACCAACCCCAGTTCGCTCGGAATCTCATTCCGACACCGCCGTCGGGGGGGTATTTGCCTAGCAGTGGGGTGGTGTCAGGCGCTGATGATGCGCTGTTGGTGTTGGTGGTGTGGATGGATGGTTTCGTAACAGGCCGGACTTGTCGCTGCTGGCCGTCTTGCCAGCTCCAGTCGCCGTTTTCGGTATGCTGGGCACCGACGTCGTCTTTTAATGTGTGGCCTCCGACTAGGTCTTTGACGATGATCCTTCTGTGCCCGGCGGCCGAATCCTCGAACCCCACGACTACCATCCGATGGCCCTTTAAGCATCTGCGCCAACCCTTGTCTCCGTTGGACTTGTTAATCTTACCTGTAGCCACAAGCTTTAGATAACAGCTTGTGCAGATTTCATAGTCTCCTTCACTGCATTGGGGGCAGTGGAAGCGAGTGTTGGACGGTTGGATCGGATAGGTACAGACTTTGCAGTTTGCGCTGAATGTGAGAGGAATGTATGGAGAACCTGTAGGTGCGATTCCGGAAGGATGCAAACTTCCTGATGCTCTTTTGGGACTAACTAACGGACCTTTGACTTTAGCATTTTCTGAGGATATGTGCGCGACAGGGAGCAAAGGGTGTGTGCAGCATTTGCTCTGGTTTACACAGGAATTGCAAAACCCCCAGTCACCATCATTGCAGATGTCGCACTTCCAAAAGGAGTCCTTAGCAAAGGCAGAGCAAGTTGAACAAAACACCCCAGATTGCAGGCGTTTGGCTGGATCCTCGGGCGTCATGCGACTAGGATTCCTGTTCTCTGGCGTGGGATGTTGACTTATTGCCGACGTTGGACGGAGAAAGCGGTGACCTGTGAGTTGATGTGGGAGGAGATGATTTGGAGGCCACCCAGCAGGTGGTGCCTGAGGCATATACCGCTGACGTGCCGCATAGTCAAATGAATGCCAGTAAAGGCAGCCATGACCGAGACGATAACAACGAAGGCAAAGATTGTAATTTCCACCATTGCAAATTGAACAATGCTCATGTAGTTCGTACTCTAGATTCGACGATCCGCAACGATTGCATCTGATTGAAGGCTCGGGATAAAGTACGGGCGGCGCTCTAGGTGTCAATGGTAACGATACCGGTCTGGATACTAAATGTGGGATTTCTCGAGGAGTATCACGCAACGTTGGAGTCCGTTCACGGCTCGCCTCTCCACCACTCGTCGGAGGCTGAACTGCAGTTGAGACAGATGGCGTCGCCGACGTAGCGTTCGCTGTTTGCGACCCAGTTACTCCATTTGCACTTAAATTTGATGGCCTGTTTGTGCTTCTTGGACTCATTGGCTGCGCGCTCTGAGGTGTCCTGTCTCGCGATTCTGCTCGTGGTCGGCGGTGCTCCATGTCGGTAATCCTTCTGCCTTGAAGGGGCAAGTCTGGGGGACGTGGTCGCACGGTGCTAGAAGTTTGCGTCCGAGTAGACACATCTGTGGCCGATCGTGCGGCTTGGGGTTGCGTACTGGAGGATACATTCGTTGCTGAGGAATTAGCGGCAGGTGATGTCTGTCGCCTGTGTTCACTTGAAGTCCTACGTCTTTGGCCTTGTGGTATAGGATATGCCTCGAGGAGGTGAGGCCTCGATATAGGAGGATGCGAGGAACGTACTACTTGATCTGCAGCACTCGAGGTTCTCCGATGATGGCGTCGTTGAGGCTGTGCTTGGTCTGTTGTCTGGACGCGAGCACTCGTAGTCCTAGGATCTTCAGACCGAGTATTTCGAGATCTTGAGTTCACCCCATGACGTTGGCGGTAAGCATCGGCGATGCGTTCACTTAGCTCATCTTCTCGGGATACATCAATATCATTAAGATCTATCCCGTCGAGTAGACCTTCATCCATAATCTGCCGCAATATCTCTTCCTCCATTTCCGAAGAGTCAATATCGGAGCTGCTTAGAAGCGACCTGAGACTTGATTGATGCTCAATCTGCCGTGCTTGGGACCTCGAGTCCACGGCACCTGATGATCCATTATTTCTGGCAGTTGGGGTGTCGCGCCCCTCTGTCCGTCTCCTCCTCTCCTGCTCGCGCCTTCTTTGCTGCCTCACGTCGTCCTCCCTTGACTCTCGACCGCCATCCCGATTTCGATTCCTAGCTCCTCTTTCATTGGCCCCTGAACCTCTTACCCCAACCTCGCGTAGACTCATCTCCCGCACCTCGTTTATCATTCTCCTATCCTCCATATCCGAACTGGTATCACGCTTCTGTCTGACCTTAGGCATGACCGGGTCGCCGACGGTATACCTCTTCTTTAGTTCGTCCTTCTCTTCTGCGGTTCTCCCTTTGCTTGGATTGGCCTGGAGATACATGTCCAGTAACGTTGTAACCTTGGCATCGGGCCTTGTCTCTCGTACTGTTGCGCGGCATGATGGGCAGGTGAACGGGTTCGGTTTTGAGCTATCTGCTTGAGAGGCTTGCCAGGAAAACCATTCCTTAAGACATGAGCCGCAAAAGGTATGTAGGCAGTCAAGGAGGGTTAGTGGCTGATAGAGAACCTCGGTACAGATCTACTCCAGTAACCATTCAGTTTGCTGGCGTCCTTAATGTGCTTTTTGTTGTACTCACCGAGCATGTCAGCTCCTTCTCGAGGTCGAGAAGCCCAGTGTTCGGTACCTCTGCCATTTTCAAGATAGCCTGGCACTGCGTTTACGGCCGTGGCTGTTTTATGGAAATAGTACTCGATAGGATATCGCCCAGGGTCTCAGCTATGTCTCCCCACTTCCCATGGCTCTGAAGACAGCGACCTTGGGCAAATCAACCTCATCGTGACATAGATCGGTAGATTAAAGTAGGCCCTTAGATACTTTAGGGTTTAGCTTGCAGATCATCTATCCGCTATCAAGGTGGCACATGCGAGTCCAAAAGCTATTTTTATCATCACTTGAACGGAGCCTTCGAAATATACAGAAGCACATTCAAACCGGCTTGTACGCTTAATCTTGAAATAATACCATTCAAGCCTTACACCAATGAGTGACATGACCAGCTGGAAAATCACAGCAACAGTAGCTCTTGGTTCAGTTTTACAGCTTCTGACATGGACATGGCGTTGAAAGGATCCAGTAAATAGGACGAAGTCATTACGTGCAAACCAGATCATAGCTCCAATGCTCTCATATTCGAGGCTATATATTGGTACAATGGCCATAGTTTCCCTTTGGTTAGGCGAATATACGGACGGCGAGGGATGGATTGCCTGTGGATATCAGATCTGTGAATACTCGAATGAGGCGATGGAAAAAAAACAGGCGTTGTTGACAAGGCGTGTACGAGGGAAGGGGAAGAAATCGATTCTGAATATTGCATTATGAATTATATCATCAAGAACCAAGGAATCAAAAAACCGGCAATTCCTCATCACTCATGACAAGCCAAGACACTATGGTATACACAGAGAATATGGAAACCCAACCAGTCCCAAATGCAGTATGTACCTGAAACAAAAGAGGACCTAAACATCAAAACAACTACTCATGAACCGGGAATTGTGAATCCAATAGCTTTCAATGCAGTCCCGACATCAAGCGTAATCGACTGCGTGTTGGACGCCAAGGCCTTCTCAAAATACGGCAGGTGCTGTCCATTGTATATACTGCTGTTCCCGATAATATCGATGGGAAGCATGCCGTTCTTGTACTCGGAGATGACTTTCTCAAGAACGGTCGTTTGGTTGACAATGGAGCGCATAGGAAGCGTGTTGTTCCCTGGCACGAGTACAAGGTTGGCGAGGGTGGAATTACCGATATAGTCGCCTTTTACGTAGGTATTGAAGGTTACGTTGCCCTGGAATGGTTAGTAAATAAGATGATGATGGGGGGTTTAGGGGGTATTGTACCATGGAGATTGTCATTACTGTTGGGTTGGGGATGAAGACTGTTCCTACCATGTTGGTACCGTCTGGGTCGGGGGTGAGCTTGATTGAGAAATTGGTGATGTTGAAACCCTTGAGTTTGTTGAGGCCTGATGGTTTTCAATCAGCAAAACTCATTCACCAGTAGAGGTTACTGACCCTTCATCTCAATCACTTTGTTGTAATTGACGGTTGTGGTAGGGAATTGCATCTCATGGAGTGCAGTTCTACCATTGATTGCCAGCGAGAGTGTTTCGCTGCTCAGTACTGTGTTAGTATAGTTGGCGAATTGGTCAATATCTGTGATTTTGACATCTTGATCGATGACAGTGGTAGCGGGGTCACTCGCAAAGATCGCTGGGAGTTGCACATAAGCATAAGGTTTGATGACAGGTCCAGCAAGAGATAAAGAGGCATTAAAGGCATCGAGTCTGGGATGATAAGGGCTTTTGTTGCCGATAACGGCCGTCTGTTTGAGGTGGAAAGAGTCTGGAGTTGGATCTGACAGCACTAGGGATTTGACCTCCAGGGTAGAGTCGTTGATTCCATTTTGAGATATGCGTGGGAATGCCACATATAATCTACATTCGTGTTAGTACAGTCTAAGTCGCATATCTACAGCCTCTTCTGAATTTGAGATCGAAACAAAGTGGCGCTGGCAATCTACTCACAAGCAAAGAACAAGAATAAGTGTGCTGGCGATGAAGAAGATCAGATGGGCCCACCACCACTTCCTTAAGTGTGCCTTGAGCTTTTGACCAAAGGTTGGCTTCCTATTTACTTCTCCAACCTCTTCGACATAGTCTGTGTGCGGTATCTTTCCCTCGGACGAAGACATTGTAGAATTACTCTTTGAGGCAAGAAATGTAACAACCATTAGCTATTCGTACACAACAAAATCCACACCGATAATCAGATGCTAAAGAGCGTCGAGCTCGAGCCACCGGTGCTGTATATGTAAAATGGTGGAGCTATCGACAGAAGATCCTATAGACAATCAATCCCCACTTTCTTTCGATATGACCGAGGGATGTGGTTGGAACGGAGTGATAAACGAGGAGATTATCAACGATCGTAGACAAGCCTGGCCTAGACTCAGAACTCAAAGATAGGAAAGAGGAACGATGCCGAAGAAGGCTTGTACACGATGAAAGAAGATGCCCATACCGAGGCAAGTCTACCCTTCTACTTCCACTCACGTGCAAATCGTACGCATTGAACACAACCGAGGACTGATGTTCTCCCCATGCGGCACAATTCCCGCGTTAGCCGTCACTGCTCAAGTTTCGCCCGTAAGGCTCTTTATATTTTGAAAAAGTAAGACCAAGATAGGAATAATGTGACAACACCTCCAGGTCAAGAACCGATATGGATTGTTGAAATGAGCTGACAAGCATTGGCTACACCCCTCTAAGAGAATACTGATGGAAGAACGACGGAAATGATATCCAAGATTCGCTTGGCTGTCCATCGTACGGAGCGGTATGATTAGTGGCGCGGAGAAGAGCACAAACTTGGTTACGCGGCCAAGGCTGGCTTTCCACTAAATGATGGGCCTGTACTCTGTAGCACTTGTCCTGGTGACAAGGACGGTGCCAACTGTCATTACCCTAACGCGCTCACAGCTCCCCTGAATATATTCTCTCACCAGGCAACGCTGGGATGGCGTACAAAATCTCGATTGACGTTTTGGAGCCGGTTTCTTGTAACACGTAGTACTTCCCAAGGGCGCAATTGGTATTGATGGGGCGTCGACTCGAGTAGCAACATGGTCAACGGCAAGGAAGTCCATCCTGTCTTGCCGAATCCAGATCTTGCACCATTTCCAGCCAAGTTCTGTTCCGTGTCTCTGATTCCGAGGCTCAAAACAATGGAGGTATTATTACCATTCACATGTCACTATTCCCATCGACAACAACGCCGACACCATGGCACTAGAGGAATGCTACACCGGATGTTCGAAAGGCTGCTGTGCTGCTGTGAGACATCGGACGAGAGTTGACGCTAAGCACGGGCGATGAATCCTGGATGAGGTCGGCTGAGCCGGCGTCAACGCTCGTATCATAAACATTAAGCTCAGTCTGCTTGGACGTTCCCCCAGTATTTCCCAGGGTTCCCCACAAGCCGCTAGCATGCCCCTAGTAACGAATCATTGGCGCACCTTCGTGACATGGCGTGACCCCATCGAAGATCAAACTGCCCGATGTCAGGCACAGGAACGAGGCTTACCTATCACATCCTGTGTACGTAGTAATTACAAGCCTTTGCCCGGTATGCGACCAACCCAGAGGTCGACGAGGGGGCGGAGAATAAATTAGCTGGCTCCGTGTCTCCATTTACCCCATCCAATGATCCGACCGAACCGCTGGCGTTGATCTGTCTCCCACTCACCGCGGTCCATGGATTGGGGGTTGACCGGGAGGCTGCAAAGGAACACTACGACGCAGTAGTAGTAGCAGTGTTAGTAGTAAGGGGTCTCGCAGACTCGCACGGCAGCAGAAAGCCTTGAAGGCGGCTATTATTACTTTCCCAGCAATAATGGGGAGACATCGGCCGTCAAATAATGGCCGAGGGAAGAGAAGGGAAGGGCTATATAACGTCGTCCTCCCAGCCTGCGATGTTGTTCCCTATCCAACCGTCTCTCTCTCCGATCTAATTACTTAATAACCATCTCCATATCCTCGTCTTTGCTTTTCACTCGTTCAAAGCAAACTCTTCCAACTATCCCAATCAAAATGAAGTCTGTATCCATCATCCTCGCCCTTGGCCTCGTCGCTGGTGCTGTGGCCCAGGACGCTTGTGTCGGTGTTGCTGCCAAGATCCCGTCTTGTGCCGTGAGTACATCTTCAAATCTCGCTCATCAACAATGCTCATCCACATCTAGCAATCCTGTATCCTTTCCGCCGGCAAGGGCGTAGGCTGCGGAGCCGCGGACTTCAACTGCCAATGTAGCGCCTCCCAATCCGCCGCCATCGCCTCCGCCGCCCTCGGCTGCGTGGTCGCTGCTTGCGGTGCCGAGACCGGTCTCGCCGTCCAGTCCTCCGCCAACGCCGTCTGCGCCTGCGCCAAGACCGCCGCCTCCGCACCCGCCTCCACCACCGCTGCGTCCAGCACCGCCGCCTCATCGAGCGCCTCCAGCGCCAGTGCCTCCTCCACCGCTGCCTCCGGATCCAGCGCGTCGGCCTCAGCACCCAAGTCGACCGCTTCCTCGTCCGCGCCCATGACCAGCGCTCCCTACCCAACCGCCACCGCTAAGAGCGCTACCACCGTCGCCTCTGCCATGCCCTCAGGCTCTGGCGTTGCTGGCAACGGCACCGTTCCTTTCACTGGTGGCGCTGCGACTCTCGTCGGCTCAATCACTGGTGTATTCGGTGCTGTCTTGGCTGTCATTGCTGCTTTATAGATGCTCGTCGCCTTCTGAACCGCACAGCGCGCTTCAAGCAATTAATCTGGACGACGGAATGGGCTATGTAATGGTACGATCTGGCTGGAGCGCTTCCCTGATATAACAAGTTGGATCTCTGCATGGAAAAGCTTTTGGATCGTCGTCATGGTTCGCTTCTACTGGGAATGTTCTAATTCATAGAGCTGCTTAATTTGTATATTGGAGCTCTGTCTTAGACATTTTTGTTTGTAAACAAACCGTTTGTACATAGATGGTTGTATCCTTTTTCACCAGTAGTCTCGATGATATGATTGAACTATTACCTACTTCCTTGATCTATGACAGTCATGACAGTCTGCGATCTTCCTCCATGATATCCACTCCGCTTCCCCAATATCTCAGTTACCCCCCCAAAACCCAACTCACGCATCCCCCCTTCACCTCCAACATCCCCATCACATACTACCTTACATATCACAAACCATCCAACCATCCAACCACCCCGACAGAAAACCCACACCAACAACCCTCCCAATCCTCTCTCATCTAAACCCCCGATCCGGGACCAACGGGCCCAAAAGTCACGATCCGTGGTATCGGTGGTGGAAAAAGCGGTGCTAGGTAAGTAGGTAGGGGCGGGAATATGGGTTTTTTTTTCTTTCAGAATCAGGGATGGAGGTTATGTGGTATTGGAAAAAAGGTTTTTGCGACTGGCAGTGTGATGAAGTGATTGTGAAGTAACAAACAAAAGACATAGAGCGCTGACAACCGCTGGTTGATTGCTAAAAGGTATGTTTTCTACACTAAGAAGCTAAGGTATCTACCTATGATCTATCTACCTTGCGATTTTGTGCCGCAATTGGCGCTAGCCCCAACTAGGCTAGCGGGCAGCGTTCCTAACTACCTTAGGAAATATAGTATACTGTATTCCTAATCGGACGACTACTCCTTCCTCCTGCTCCTACTATTTATTGCTCCTACTATTGCAGCTCCTATTGCTTCAACACAGTGGAGGGTGGGCGAGGCGGTTGGTTTTTTTTTTTCAAAAAAGTGGTAGAGGGTATAAATGGCGGCGTGGATAAAATGGTGGTCGAGGGGTGGAAAAGGAACTTCTGAGCCGAAATATCCCGTTTCTCCTGTTTTTGAGTTGTACTTAGACTAACGTTTCAAAGAATATGGGATTTGAGTTTGGGAATAACGTGCTAAGAAGCAGGCGAAGCGGATGAATTGTCGTGGATATGGACGGAGTCCGCTAGCTACACACGGCAAAAAACTCCCCGAAGTAGATGGCTGGTATCGTAGTTCTGCCTTCCGTAGGTTCTGTGTTGTACATCAATCGTAAAGCAACGCCAAAGCTCGAATCGACGATATCGTTGCATCCTCCCCGTTGCCATAAACCCCGCTTCCCCTTCCCTTCTCACACCACCCCGTCTTCTCCCACCGCCGCCAAAAACCCCCACCCTACTACTGCTTCTCCCCCTCCACAAACTGCAACGCCTCCTCCTTACTGACTACTACTACACTACTGCTCTTATTCTTATTATACCTGACGCCATAGCACTTCTCGGCCACGAGCAACATCTCGGGTCGGAACGTCGTGCAGATAAATTGGCCGCCGCCCAGGCCGCCTTCCTGGGACGAGGTGGTGCGGTCCGAGATGGACTTGAGCATGTTGGCGACGGCGGTGCGGTACTGGGCGTCGAGGTTGGCGTCGATTTCGTCGAAGAGGTAGAAGGGGGCCGGGTCGCATTGTTGGATGGCGAAGACGAGGGCAAGGGCGCAGAGGCCTGATTGTAGAGTAGGATTAGTAAAGGAGGATTTGATCTTAGAAACGGAAGACAGAGGTAAGAATGAGGAGGGGGGACGTTGCGTACTTTTCTGACCACCGGATAATTGCTGGATACGTTGCTGGTCGTCATGCTTGCTGTTGAAGCTGACGCTGATGCCAACGCCCGTGTAATTTTCCACGCTCTCGCGCCGTTCGTCTTCAGACTCGTCGTCAGGCTGCTGCGCACGATCCGCCTTTCGCTGGATGACCAGCCGCCCCCGCCCGGCGGGGACGAGCTTCTCAAACACGGTGGCAAATTCTTTGCTTACTTGCTTAAAGGTCCGCTCAATGGCCTCGTCCTTGCGCTGATCGAGGACTTGGATCAGTTCCTCGATACTCGCCTGGCTGTTGTCGAGCTCGGCGCGTCGTTTGGTAAGCGTGTCCCGCTGGTTCGTGAAGTTGTTGTACTGCTCAAACGCCTTCTTGTTCACATGAGCGTACTTCTTCAGCGCCTCGTTGACTTTGTGTAACCGCTTCACGATAGCTTCTGATTTCGTTTTGTCGTACTTTTCCAGCGCGCCGTGGGGGAGGATACCAAGGTCCCGGATCTTGACGACACATTCCGCGGCTTGTTTTGTCAAGATGCGACGTTTCTGGATTGATTTTTCGAGACGCTTTTGGGATTTTTCAATGGTTTTGGCGATTTCGGTTTGTTGAGCTACAATCGACGAGTGTCGGGTTTGGAGGTCGGCGATACTTGATAAGGCAGTGTCGATGGCGGAGTCGGTTTGTTCTAGGTTTTTAGAGACAGTGTCGATAGCCTTGTTGATGCGTTTAAGCTCACGCTGGGTTTCTTGAAGATTCCCGCGGGAGGAGCTGCCATCGGTGTTGTCGAAGGGTTGAGATTTAAGTTGGTCGAGACGCGGGCGGAGGTTCTCGCGGAGTTCAATCTCAAGGATCGTTTTGCGGGATTCGAGATCACTACGGGCGGAGGAGAGTTCGGAGTATTGGCGGCGTAGATCTTGGACTGTGGAGCCGAGGTTCTCGAGTTGGGTTTCTTCTTCTGCAGTCAAGGCTTTCTTAAAGTCGGAGGCGATTTCGGCCTCGTGGGCGTTTTGCTGGTCGTTGAGAGCTTTTGCGTTCGCTTCAATGTTCAACAGTGCTCGTCGCTTGGCATCAAGGGTATCGTTCTTGTTTTGGAGACTGGCGGATTTGCTTCGAAGCTCTTGCCGTAAAGGACCATAGCTGTTCTCTTGTTGTACTCGCTTCTGCTCGATCTTCTGAAGATCACCCACTGCCCTAGTAATTTCCTGGTCCTTTCTTTCGATGGTACGCTTGATCTCTAGTGATCGGCTCCGTAGCGTATCTGTTTCATCTCGCCATTTGGCTACGTTACGAACAGCTTCTAACCTAGAGTGCCGAGCATCAATGTAGCCACCGGTGAAAGCTCCTTTCTTGTCTGAGCGGTCACCGTCCATGGTGACACCATTTACACCATGGCTTCGAGCGTATTGACCAGCAATCGTAAGATTTGGGCATATTATTGTCTGGCCAAAGACCTGCTGGAACGCTTTCTCGTATTTTGGATCAAAACTGATTTTCTCAATCATTGGGACTGCATCGTTGGCTTTTGGAACATTGGCTGTCTTAGACTTGACTCGATTGAGAGGTATAAACGTGATTCGACCAGCCCTCTCCTTCTGCAGTATCTCAATAACCTTAGTAGCGGTGTCATCATTGTCCACGACGTAGTGAAACAGACTATTCCCTGCAGTGACTTCCACAGCTCTTCGATATCGCTCGTTAACTTCCATCAGTTCTGCAAGTGTGCCGAAAACACCTTCAAGATTATACTGACGTTGTATTCGCCTAACGGCCATTAATCCACGACTAGTATTTTGATCCATTGTATGGGAAAGCTCTTGCTCGGCATGACGAAGTTCATTTTGGGCATTTGAAATGATCGAATCCAACTTTGCGTCCTCTCTCCAAAGCTCTCTGAAGAGACATCAGTAAGCATCAAAAAAGAGAGTCACGAACTACTCACTTGCGCTCGTCCATGAGCTTATCTCGCTCTGCCTTAGCATCCCAGACTTCCTTTTGCATAGCATCGTTACTGTCTCCTCGTGTATCCAGTTGCTTGCGCAGCTCTTCGATCTCGCTTTCTGTAATCGCCATATCGTTCTCCAGTTCCGCAATGTCTTCCGTCGTTTGCATCCGAACAGCTTTAATCTTGGCTAGTTGAGGGTAGCTGTTATTGATCTCCTCTCGTAGCCAATTGTCCCGCTCCTTTTTATTCCGGAAGCGAGCATTACGACCCTGCTTAGCATATAAACGCTGTCGCATTCCTTCGGCAGTGTCAAGTTCTGATTTGGTTGCCGACTCTTGGTCTAATTTTGCAAGATATTCAGGGGTTATCTGAGCCAACTCATCCTCGTGCTCCTTGATCGAGCTCTGTATTGAATCCAGATCCATCTTATATTGGGCTGTAGCCTGTTGGGCTGCTGATTGACCGTCACTTAGGCCCTTTACGTCCAGCTCAACTTGCGCCTTAGCACGAGCTTTATCTCTTCGCTCAGTCTCGAGTTGTTTCTTATCCACTTTCAAGAACTCAACTTGCTGCTTCAACTCGCTTATCTCGGTAGTGATCTCTGCCAAATCTTTTTCGCCCTGGAGAAAGCGTTCTTGACTATCATCCGTGTCATCCACTCCTGTCTGCCGTTGCTCCTCAAGATTATCTAATTCGTTTGCGATTGCTACTTGCTCTCTGTGGTCTATGGTGTACTGCAGACATCGCCGCTCCTTGTCCTTCTCCTGATAGTCCCGCAATTCCTCTTTCTCCTCCTCGAGCTCGGCAAGACGCTCTTTGATGTAGTCCAGTAGTTCGTCAATCTTTTCGCGCTTGTTATTTGTCTCAGTCATGATCTTGAGTGATTCTGTCCTACGAGCCTCGTAAACCTGGGTCCCAGCAACTTCCTTCAGCAAATTCAACCTCTCGGCATCTTTCATGTTTGTCAGTGCCGTGACTCGCCCTTGAGGTACAATATAGTAGGGGTTAGAGCGAGAAAAGCCGGCGGACTCCAGTAGATTCATGACATCTGACTTGGTAGCATTCTTCCGGTCAAGGGAATACTCATCCTTCTTCATGCCTATCGTCCGCCGGAGTATGAGTTCTGGCTTGCCTGTAGGAAATCGGTCATCGCTGTTATCGAAGATGATCTCAACAAAGGCAGACATGACCGCTGCACCTGCGCCTTCCTAGTAAAAGCATCAGCGCATTGCCGCAGAACTAATCGGACGTAGGTCTCACGTGTAGAAGAGCTCCGCGCTCCTCTCTGCCCATCTGAGTATATGCATCGCTAAGTACAAATCGAATGGCTGCAAAGAAATTGCTCTTTCCGGAACCATTGCGCCCGACGATGACGTTGTGCTTCGGTGAGAAAGGCTCGATCACGGTCTGTTCCTTGTAGCTATATAGATGTCAAGGGACGCTTTACTAACAATGCGCGTTCATTGAGTACCTTTTGAAGCCTTGAATGATGATCTGCTTGATATACATCTTGGGTTCAACGCGCGCAGCCCAGATGGTGCTATCTGGGCCAAGAAACAGATGAAAGACGGTAGATACTGGATGATGGTTATTTCAGTCTCATCGTAGGAGGGGGGACGAATGGGTGATTTTATCTAGTCGAGGACCTTGAGCTGGCCGTAAGACAGGTGATTACGCGAGAGACGCGCCGAATTTAGGGTTGCTCGCGTGGCGGAGCACACTACGTAGTATTTTTGGGTTTCTGAACATGTGAATTTTTACGGTCTGAAATCTGTAAGACTGCGACCAGGCCCAGACACTGACACCTTGAAGCTTACAGATTCTATCTACGTGGAAGTGTTGATAATCAAATTCAACAACTAGAAGCCTGTCTATGTGAGCTGTGTTTGAAGCTTTCCTGATATTCTATCGAAGCTGGTTCCTTTTCCAGTCGATAACGAGAGTAAAGAGGGGCAAAACTCAAAAGTTCCCACAAATTGAGACAATGTCAAATCTGGAGGATCCAGCTGGAGGCCTAGCGCCCACGTACCACTTCGTGCCTGGTCAAGGTTACGCAAATGGTAACACTGAAGAGACAAATGCGCCTGAGGCAAGAACCACGATGCCCGGCAACTTGCAAGAGGAGGAGCAGGACGACGAAGACTACGATGACATCTTTGCGGGAGATGATATGGAGGACGATGACTACGCTCTATATGACCCGTCAGACTTCACTAAAACATACAACCGCCAACGCCGTTTGAACGAACTCTCATCGGATCCACATGCTCTCCATTCGACTTTTCCGAAGACTAACCCTCAGAAGCCCACTGCAAACACCCTTGCGTCTGTTGATGACCAAGCCAGCTCGTTATCTCGACACGCCGGCAAACTGAAACTCGACGACAGGCAATCTGGACAGAGAGGAAAGCATGACAGAGCCGCAGACAAAAGCGATCGGGCAACAAGCGAACAGGTGCTTGACCCACGGACCCGGATGATTTTGCTTCAGATGATCAACCGTAACATTGTGTCCGAAGTAAACGGTTGTTTGTCAACTGGAAAAGAAGCCAACGTTTATCATGCTTTTTCAGCACACCCGGAAGAAGGATCAGAAGCCGCCATGACTACTCTCCACCGTGCCATCAAGGTTTACAAAACAAGTATTCTGGTGTTCAAGGATAGAGATAAATACGTTACGGGGGAGTATAGGTTTAGGCAAGGCTACAGCAAGAGCAATAATCGAGCCATGGTAAAGGTTTGGGCCGAAAAAGAAATGAGGAATTTGAAACGAATATATGCTTCAGGCATACCATGCCCAGAGCCTATACATTTACGCTTACATGTGCTTGTCATGGGCTTCATTGGTGATAAACGAGGCATCCCAGCTCCTCGATTAAAAGATGTCGAGCTCGAGGGTGATGATGTTGAGACTAGGTGGAGATTGCTCTATCTACAGCTTCTCGGATATATGCGTGTTCTGTATCAGACATGCCGCTTGGTTCATGCGGATTTGAGTGAATACAACATTCTCTACCACGAAGAGAAGCTGTGGATCATCGATGTGAGCCAGAGTGTTGAGCATGACCACCTCAAGAGTCTCGAATTCTTGCGGATGGACATCAAGAACGTTAGTGGTTTCTTTCGGCGTCAAGGTATAGATACGTTGTCGGAGAGATCGGTCTTTGTTTTTGTCACGGCTGTTCAGGGTACTCTAGATTCGCTGGGTATGGCCAATGCCTTGGAAAAGCTGTACGAAGAACGACTAGACGAGAACAACGAGGACGGCGCAGACGCTGAGGTTGACAACGAGGTCTTCCGGAATCAATACATCCCGCAAACGCTCGAGCAAGTGTATGACATTGAGAGAGATGCTGAGCAGGTTGGGAAAGGTGGCCAGGAGGATCTGATATACCGCGATTTGTTAGCGGACAAACTAGCATCAGAAGCCCCTGCAACAAAGGACGGAACAGTGCAAGGCGCTGATGACGACACAGGTGACCACAGCCGGGACTCTTCTGCAAATATTGGAGATGGTGATAACGAGTCGAATCCTTTTGCCAAGAAAGATCCGCGCGGGAAGCGCTTTGAGGACAAAGACGCCAAGAAGGAGCATAAGAAGCAAGTGAAGGAAGAGAAGCGAGTTCAGAGAGAGCAGAAGATGCCAAAGCATATCAAGAAGAAGTTAGTTAGTAGCTCAACGAGGCACAAGGGCTGAATATCTTAATTATTGAATTGACAATCAACTTCACTTAGCATTAGAGCTTTTCTATCACACCTTTTGAGGTATGTACAAATCCATTTTCCTCTAAGTACATCTATCTTGCTTCAGTGAAGAAATCAGCACTTCAGCCGACCAGGCGCTGGTGTAGTGTTTCTCTTGAGTACGAAACCTCATCCGCGTGGTCGACCATGAAGACCAAGAACGCCTTACATGGCCAAATGCAGAACAAAGAGAGCCCTGAGAAACATTCAAATCCTTACCATGCTCGTTGTGGATTGATACCTACCCGTTCACGCTAATTTCTACAGAGCAATGGTTAACGCCAGATGCATGAATCTATAGAAAGCACCTGGCTCATACTCTCTTTGGCGACGCCTCCGTCGCTTTGAGATATTACCTGTTACTATGCGGTACTCCCTTCTCACTTACTCGACGTATTGCTTGCTGGATAACAGACCTCGATATATCAGGCACCTTTCCTGCTGCGCCATCCACCGGTAAGACTTCATATTGAAGAGGTTCTGCCATCAACCCAGGCCAGATGTCAACTGGTAGGAAATCTCCCTGCTCTTGCTTGAAAACCTCCCTTTCCTCAGCATCGTCTTCGTACAGTTTTTCGATCTTGGTCATGGCTTCCTCAACCACGTTTTCCATCTTCAACTCCAGAGCTTTTCTTCTACCAACCTCAATAAGCAGATTATCATAAGCTCTGAGGAACCCATCGTAGAATTCTCTCAACCCCTCAAGCTCATCCATACGCTCCGAGATCTTGGCTTTCTCATGTTCCCAGCGCATGAGGAAAACTTGCTTCTGCATTATGTATCTAGGCAGCCGAAGACCGCTGTCTTCTAACATTTTGAACGCAGAGATTGTCCTAGAATTTTCGATAGCCAACTGATCCATGTGTACCGTCACACGATCATGCTGAACTTCCATTTCCGAGATAAGATCCGCAATCTCCATAACCACGTCTTCGACTTGACCTGCATCTTTCTCAAGTATCTCCATCATCTCTATCCTTTCCACTTCGCTAATCGGCTCTGGGGGCGCATCGGAAGCTTCATGCGTTACGTCAACTCCATCTGGCAAATCACCAGCAATGCGTTGAGCAGCGTCGCCTCCACCTTCTGTATGCTTGATCGCTGTAACACAAAGATCGAAATGCTTAACCAGGGACTCGAGGTTATCCGCCATCTCCTTTGCACGATCCTCCATGTTATGCAGTATTTCAGGAATCGGTGATCTTTTCCCTTCGTCAACGTAACTATCCCCTGTTTCCTGCTTTTTTACAGCCAGAAGCCTCTTTACCCCTTGCACATCCCCATCAAACGCTTTGTTCGACGCCTCAAATTCCTCATGAGCACCACTAGCTGCACTAACAGACTCCTCCAAAGTCGTCAGGAGTCCATCTACACCACTCTCATCCACAAAATCCAGCAAGCTCTTTTGTTCTTCCCCAGGCGGCCTTAAGCTTGCCTCAACCATGGTCTTCTTCAGCCGGTCCAGCGTTTTCTTCAATCGTCGGTCCGCTTCGTCTATGCTCTGTGTCACAGCCATGAACTCCTCAGCGCCCTCCAGCCTCATTCCCTCAATATTGTCGTGCACCTGCGTTAGGATAACAACTTGGGAATCCATACCGCTTCGAAGGAATTCGGTTCGGGCGGAGGTGATGACATTGCTCTCGAGGGAACTGCGAGTGGAGGTCACGAGCTCGTTGGCGCGTAAGACATGATTGATGGAGGAGAGAGAGCGTTTGGATGCGAGAAGATGGTTGACGAGGGTTTCAAGCGGGATTGAGGTCGTGGAGGCGGAAGGGGGTGAAAGGCTTTCGGTTGAGGAGGCCATTTTTTAGTTATGCAGAGGTCAGAAGCTACCTTAGTAACGAAGCCTTGATAATCTTAGTTCTGCAACCAAGAGAGACATCAACAAACCGCTATGTCCGTTGGGCGTTGAGTGAAGCATGGCACGTGCATTTTCCTGGGGTTTCTTCTAGCGGCGGGAAGACCTGCTGTAATCTGTCTTGGCAATGCCAGGATTCGATCAAGGTACATAGAGATAACCTGTGCACGAACAGGTACACCTGACAATTACTCCAGCTATACGTACCTATGAGTCTACTTGCTTCATGACACTTACTGGTTCTTCGGCAGGTCACACCAATGGTCAAGCCGCCGCATCGATTGGATTCTTTGTTCGCGCACGCCATCGATTGCGAATATCTCCGACGCAAGACGACAGCAGGCAAATTTATTCAACATTGTCCTCACCTACTCCTCTCAAATAATTCCAGCGTATTTCTACTCCTGCAAACGCAATATGGCCATGCAAGAGAAGAGCCGGGTTATTATGAGTCCGGGTTTCGAATATGGGGACAGTCCGTCAAAGAGGAGGCGAATATCTTCAGGTCAGAACATCAACGATAGTTCGTGGACTCCTTTGCCAAGCATAGTTCTGCCAAAGAACAACATTGCTCGAGGTTACGGAAACCCCGCCCCACGCTTCGAAGGGCCCATCAACGAGGATCACGTTGAGGGGGAAGAGAGCATAACGATATCAGCTACCTCTAAACAGGCAACACAGACCGTTGCACCTTTTTTAGCAAAACATATACCGGAGCAATACGCACCGATGGGTGGGTTGGATCATTCGGGTGGATCTACAAGCAAGGAAACAAATACAAAGTACTGCTATCGACATCGGCCAGACTTGAAGTGCCGAAGACAAGTCAACGAGCCTTCTATGGATCAGCTACAGCATGTAAGCTTTAAAGCTTAGCACTATCGAGGGGCTTCATTAACAATAAATTAGGAACTTGAAGCGCTCTCTCAAGGCGACCAGCAAGCGATAGCTCACGTCTGGTCACTCTTTTCTGCTGCGCCTTCAAAGCATCGAAATCTTATGCTCCAAGGCATCCTTACGCAGTGCTGCTTTCCTCAACTATCCTTTATCTCTTCCAACGTCCGCGATCTAATCAAACTCGATTTTCTTAGCGCACTACCGCCGGAAATATCGTTCAAAATTCTCTGCTACCTAGACACAACCTCTCTATGCAAAGCTGCACAAGTAAGCCAGAGATGGAGGACACTTGCAGATGATGATGTGGTTTGGCACAAGATGTGTGAGCAGCATATTGATAGAAAGTGCCTGAAGTGTGGCTGGGGCCTGCCGCTGCTGGAGAGGAAGAGATTGAGGGCTTCCAAGAGGCAGATCCAATTACGTGCAACAGGAAGGGGACTGAATGAATGGTCGCCCAATATCACTCCATTTCCTGAGGCTACCTCGGGAACTCACGACCATGGCTTCCCTGAGGATGCCAGCACTTTGCCTGGGACGCAGCATCCTTCACTAGCAGCAAACGCTTTGGCAAACGCCTTAGAGCCTCATTCGAAGCGACCACTTGCACCAAGCAAGACAGACACATGTGATTCGTACTTTAAACCGCGTTTCCGGCCCTGGAAAGACGTCTACAAAGACAGATTTAAGGTCGGTACGAATTGGAAGTACGGCCGATGCTCTACCAAGATATTCAAAGGCCATACTAACGGCGTCATGTGCCTACAATTCAACGACCACATACTCGCCAGCGGATCTTATGACGCAACAATCAAGATCTGGGACATTAATACCGGAGAAGAGCTCCGAACCCTTCGAGGACATGCAAGTGGCATTCGTTGCCTTCAATTTGACGACACCAAGCTCATCAGCGGCAGTCTTGACCACACGATCAAAGTCTGGAACTGGCGTACGGGAGAATGCATCTCTACTTACAACGGGCACAGCGATGGCGTGATAACCTTGCATTTCGACTCCACGATTCTCGCTTCGGGATCTCGGGACAAGACCGTCAAGATCTGGAATTTCGAAGATAAATCCACCTTTGTCCTGCGCGGCCACACCGACTGGGTGAATTCCGTCAAAGTCGACTCCGCCTCCCGCACCGTCTTCTCCGCCTCAGACGACTGCACCGTACGTCTCTGGGACCTGGACACAAAAACCTGCATCAAAACCTTCGAAGGTCACGTCGGCCAGGTCCAACAAGTCGTTCCCCTCCCCCCCGAATTCGACTTTGAAGACGCCGACGCCGACGCCCACGACGACGCCGCCTCCACCTCAAGTACCCACTCCCACCACCCCCAACAACCCCCCGACCCCCTCTTCCCCTCCCCCGCCACCACCACCACCACCCACTCCCACACCTCCTTTGGCCCTACCTTCTCCTCCAAACCTACCCGGCCCCTCCCCCCACGCTACATGCTCACCGGTGCCCTCGACTCCACCATCCGCCTCTGGTCTGTGTCCACGCAGAAATGCCTGCGCACCTACTTTGGCCACGTCGAGGGCATCTGGGCGCTGGCGGCGGATACGCTAAGGGTGGTGAGCGGGGCGCAGGATTGCATGGTCAAGGTGTGGGATGCGCGCAGTGGGAGGTGCGAGAGGACGTTTACGGGGCATGCGGGCGCGGTGACGTGTATTGGGTTGAGTGATGAGAGGATGGTGACTGGGGGGGAGGATGGGGGGGTTAGGGTTTACCGGTTCTAGTGTGGGCGGAGGGCATATGGGGGATGACTATGGCGGACCGTGGGATTATCTTGGATGATGTGGGTTTTTTATTGCGATCTTTTCGATACCCCCCGCCCCGTTTTTTGTCCACCGCGATCTACATATCTGGCCATATCACACCATCAACAACATTCCAAAAAAAATTCCACTCCCGCGTCTTGATCTAACCCGTGTGAGATCTTTTAAACGATCTGGATTTCCCATGGAAGGGATTCATCATGGACTGATCGATTCGATTCGATTCGATTCGATAACCCCCTAATCCACACACACACACACACACACACACACCCACACCAGGGCCTGCCTGCCTCCTCATCAAAAAAACCATCCATCTCCCCATCCATCTCCCTATCTCCCCATCCATAAACCCCCCCAACCCCCCAACCCCTACCCACCCACAACAGCACCTCATCTCACAACCTTCAAGCACCTTTACCATTTCCCAATGCCAGCCTGCCCTCTCTCTCTATCCTCTTATCTACCCTCTTCTCTATCCTCTTATCCATCTCCAAATCAAATCTAATCTAAGCTAACCTATTCACTCTTCTTCTTCTTCTTCTTCTTCTTCTTCTTCTTCTCCGCCATTCTTTTACATTTTTTTAACTGTTCGTTCGGTGATGAAGGCGAGAGAGTATGGTTTTTTTTTTTGGTTTTTTTTGGGTGTGATGGGGGGGGGGGGGGACGGGGGGGGAGGGGGAGAGTGGGAGGATGAGAGTGGGAGGATGATGGGGATGGGAGAGGGGGAGAGGGGGGGTGGGTGGCGGTTTTGTGTGTGTTAGCTAATTGGTCATGTTCTCCTCCTCCACTTTCCAATCCCCCTCCCTCCCTTCCTCCCTCCCTCCCTCCCTCCTCCACCCCCATCCCATCAAAGCCCTCTACATCCATACCCACACCCACGCCTTTGGATTTTTATCTCACCACATATACATGTTGCTTTCATGAGCCGTTTCATTGAAATGCTAGACGAGGGTTCAGTGGATGTGTTTTGCGGTTTGTATTCTGTGGTTCGTGGGAAGGTGAGAGAGGAAGGGAAGAGGAGGAAGGCTAGAGGGGATTTTGGGGAATGAGTTTGCAGGGAGTGTAAGCACGAGTGAAGAAGAAGGGAAAAAAATTAGAACAGAAGAGAAAGTGTTTTACAGTAGCTGGATATGAAGCAACGGGGGCCGGGGGCAAAGAAGGGGGGAAACCACGGGATTTGAGTGGTTTGACTGTCATGGTCTATGCCTTTTCATCCTCGAGCTTATTATACTCTGTTATGCACGTTCTTTTCGTGGGAAAAGTCTGTGAGGTTCGTTGCGTGCGGTTCTTGTGTGGGGTTTTTGCGATGGGGTGTTTTGGTTTGCTAGGAAGTGCGGTTGGTGTGGTGGGGATGGGGGATGAGGGGAGGGGGGAGGGGGATGAGAGGTGCCGATGGGTTTTGGGGGAGTTTGTGGAAGAGGGGGGGTTTTGGGTTGAGGTGGTTGAGTGGTTGGTAGTTGATGACCTTCCCCCTTCTTCTTCCCCTTTTCCTGCTTCTTTCAATTACTCGTCTACTAGCTACTCTGCATCTATTTCTCTTTCTTCTTTCTTGCATCATCGTTTCCACTTGTTTTAAAGTTGAGAAACAATACTACCGTCGAACTCTTAGATAGTTGAGAGCTTGAAGGTTTGCAGGTTCTGTTGAGGGTGAGGGTGAGGGGTTAAGTCGGGGGGAGGGAAGCGGGGTTCGAGGAATGAGGAAGAAGGAAGCGAATAGCGACAAAGAATGGAAAGGAGGGGAGTAACGCTGTGTGAGTGAGGATACCTACTTTTGCTCTGAGCTATTGTAATTGAAATTATGTATTATAGAGTGTAGGAGAGTATTCAGGAGGGAGATGAAGAGGAAGTAGCATAGACTTTGGAGATGGAACAGCTGGGATTTGGGGTTGGATAGTGGGATGTGGAGGAGGATGAGTTGGTTTGAGGGTACGGGAGATGATGAAACCAAGAACGAGGATCTTTTGGCGGATGGGTAGGCAGTTACAAAGTTAGCATAGATGGGGTTCTTTTAGGGGGGGTATCGGGGGTTAAAGTCGAGGAGAAAGGAGATGGCAATAGCTCGACTATATTTGCATATCGACGGAATATATAAAATACTAGCTGTTGAATTATACGGTGAATCGGATACACGTAATTAACTCTTCAAGATTGCCAACATTGAATCGTCTAACCAGTTATCGAACGGAGAGTCTTTTGCCTGGACAGAGCAGGAAAAGGAAAGAAGCTGAGCAGCTGAGCGATGTGAGCAAGTGAGAAACGGGAAGGACAGTACCAGTGCCCTGTATTCAAACGAAACTCAAGTCGAGAGAGTCATCCATCTCGCAAGCCCTTGTCATGAAGGTTCCAGACAAGCAAATATCGTAACTTCTAAAACAGTGAAGGATAAATCGAGCATTTCGAGAAAACTCTTAGCATGAAGGAGACGGTGAAATAAGGTCTGCCAGAACAATGTGCCCCGGGGAAAACGAGAGAAGGACCAGGTAGTGCTCTGTGGGCCTGTCTCTGGTGGTACAGACGGGCTGGATGTAAGGGACGCACTGGTATAGTCGGTTAGAAAGCCCCATGCTCTCTACTCGAGTAGCAATAAGCGCGGAATGGCGGAGTTGGTGAGCTCAAGTGATCCTGTTATGGATGAAAGAGATTGAATCCGTTCAAGAGATCAGTGTGCTGAGCTTGATTTGGATGGCTTGAATCGACCGCCATCTGGGCCGGACACGCCTGAAAGGAAATGGAGATAGAACGTGTGTTTCTGGTTGGTTGGTTGGTTGGTAGGTAAGCGAGGAGGTGTACCTGCTGTACCACAGTGGGGTATTGCGGTCCTGGATGCGGAGAAGCCAGGGAAAAGCTTTGGCCTCGGTTGTTAGTAAAATACCCGCGGTGCTAGTACTTTATTGGCCCTGACAAGCATCACTTTCAGCTTATGTTGATCTTCATATACATGAGAATGATGAGATGGGAAGGAAGGGAGTTAGTTCTCTTCGCCCCCCCGACATATCTACTACCCGTAGCAGTAAAGTTCACACTTACCAGTGGGCGGTTGACGAAGTGAGTGTTGAGGCTTTTGTTTGAGGCGAAACGCTCGGATAAGAAAGCCGTTAGTTCGTCACCAATGGCTTGCCTAAGCGTGCATGTGGCTTGACCAGGGTCATACCTTAGCTGAAGGTAAAGTAAAGTAAGAATACATAAGGTAAAGTACCTACCTAGTAAGGTAGTGCAGCGGGGTTGGATGATTATTGCCGTAGTGGTGGGTGAAGGGACCCCACTCACTGGATCATTAATAACCTGGAGAAAAGTCGGGTTTTTGTTGGGATCCATACAGTCAGTAATTGCACTCCTACTCCGTACATTCATTGGACTTTCATCAGGACGAAACCAATCTGTCCCAACGCCTTCAAATGCACCTGCAAATGCACCTGCAGTCTGCAGATTGTGGCTTCTGTTGTGTGACCATCGGTTACCCACTTGATGCAGGCCGCGCCTGTTGTTGCGTTTGTGTCAGCGTCTCAACCCGAAGAAGTGGACAAGTTTATCTCGATCACTCGCATGTTACCCGATGCCTCCAGCACGTCGCACATTCAACTGCGATGCGCTCCTCGCCTCCAACCTCCGCATTGGGTGCTCGGATAAGGCAGGGTCCTGACTTCATGCTGATAAACTCGTGCTTGAGACGGCGGACGCATGCAGGGCAAAAAGAGGGAGGCGCGACGTTTGACAGGTATGCGGATACGCTTGTCTTTGCTTTGCCCTGATGTTAAGCTTTGGGGGACGATTGTGTTTGCCGAGAGTACTTAATTATAGTAGGTTCGATTCCTAATGGCGCTGGTACAATGGTGTTGTGGTTTTGTTCTTTTCTGATTGTTCGTTCTCGTCATGCCGTCCTGCATGATTCGATGTTCGATCACAGTGGCGATCGCCGACATCGCCGGCGTGCTGCTTTCTTACGGGCTGCTGCGACTTGTTATGTAGAGCATGCAATCATCAACCGCAAAAGAATGCTTGGCCCGTTCCTCCAGCCATTTTGGTCACCGAGTGGCCCGTTCAGTCGATATCCGCCGATGTGGTGAATGGAGAGACGTTAGCGAGATATCAGGCGCGGGTTTAGATTGCGTGTGGAGATTATCCCTTTGGCTGCTGTTAGGATTCGGTTAATTTTTAAGGTTAACCCTAACCAGATTCGGTAAGGTTCCGTCAAAAAGGTTATTTTTTGTAAATAGAAACAATGTCAACAAAGCCCCCTATTGTTCTGACCCACCTCGATAATGCCTTCCTGCGACGTAGTACCTGATTCAACTGATTTAGGAACTGGCCGTCCTAGTCTGCGTCCTATCACTGATATAGGCGATCGATTTGAGCCTATTCAGATACCTCCAAACGAATATACCATCAGTATCAGCCCTTTAGATGCCGCGAGCTTATGGGGTCTCTATTTCTCCTCCGAAATGCTTCAAACGATAGCAAAACACACCAATATATACGTCAATGAGAGTCACAGATGAAGGAAAGAAAGAGGCCCTAAAGCCAGATCATTTCCGGACACAGATGAGCTAGAACTGAAGGCATACTTTGGAATACGCATCTATATGGATCTTCATAAAGAACCTCAAGTTTCTGACTACTGCTAGATGATCATCGAATTTGCAAAAGAAAGAGTCTTGGTGACTGTCGTGGATGCAAGGAGATAGGACAGGTAGCAACGCCTAAGAGGCGAAGGATTCTCGGAGAAATCACACCAAATTTGGGTGATAACAAGCGGGGAAAGCGTACTACTTTTGGCTGCGATACTTGCGATATCCCCATATGCAAAGACGGTCCTTGTTGGGCTGCCTATCACAAATTCACAATAGCATCAATAAAATGGATTCAGAATGATAGTTCTATTGTTTCTATTGTTCCTATTGGTAGAATAAGCGAATACGCTAATTAATCCACCCGACAGCAGCCAAAGGGATAATAGGATGACCCACAACGTTTCGATATCAGAACGATAATGTACCTTATGCAGGGTAACGGATGGTGCTGGAGTTAAGAATGTTGCAACTGGGGACATCAAAAAGGTGAACTCTTCAGTGTTGCAGAAGCTGTAAATGATAAGAGATGTACGACTGTACGACTCTGCCCCCCTCTCCTGACTGCTCCGCGGTAATAGCACGTGAAACCGGCAGACGCCTGGCTCCACCTCTCAGATCATGATGCAAATACTCTCTCTCTAAAGTCCCACCCATGGCCAACATATTGGCGACCTTACCTTACCTTACTTAACTACAAAGATTCTTGATGAAGCGATGATGAGCGGGCGTCTGCACCCCACAAGTTCACAACGGCGAGGAAGTTCAAGACTGAACCCTTGGACCCTGACACTCTGGACTGGACCATGAATTCCATGATATCGACATGCTTGTGTGAGGCCGCATAGATTGAGATGATGGGTCGATCCGAAAGGTCATTGGCGAAGAGCATCGAGGAAGTTGATTAACCGACATTCAGTTAGTACTACCAGAACCCTTCTAGAGGTAGGTAGACTTGAAGGCGCGGCGAAAGCGTTACGACTTCCCCAAGGAGAAGGATTGAGAGATGAGAGATGAGAGATGTAAGGAAGCGTACCTGGATCATTGTGAGCGGAAATTACAAGTCAAGAGTGGTGGTGGATCCTAGGGTGTTGCCCTAGCCCCCAAAACAATGCAAACAAAACATAAAGTATTCCTCGCCAATGCGGGAGAGAGCGTTGTCATCACTTTCGCGGTAATTTAACGCCACTACCCAAGTGGAATTTCAACCATGGCAGCAAAGAGATGTATGTGGTGATAGTCCTATCTTGAAGAGCCCTTGATTGATAAAGCGTAAAACGTAGAGTGAGTGCTCGTTGAACGTCTATGATTGCATCGAGACATGACCTCTTCTCTCCATTGTCCACAGAACAGTCGGCCGCTAAAGGGATGAAACTCCATCCTGTACTTCGCACCACGGTACAGCCACCTGCAGCCAGCAGGGCAGAGACATCTAACTCGAGATGCCATCCTGAATTCCTGATCCTGGGATGGATTGTCTACATAGCATCACGCAATCCTTTGCACAGTCGAAGCTCAGCACGGCGACCTAAAGTAGTGGCGACAGATTATTCACGCGGTCCGGGGGAGGGGGGGGAACCTCTTCGTATTTACATACACTCCGCGGTTAGCAGGCTGCAATTAAGGTATTATTGTTATTAATATTCGTGATTGGTTTGTCACCTCACATTGTTACGTTGGTAGGTACATAAAGTACTCACTCCATCAGATCAAGACTCGGGGACCATATGGTGTCGCTCATCATCAACCGGTGCACATTGCAGCCGGTGTCTGGACAATCACGAATGGAAAGCAAGGGAAGTAAGTTGAGATGACTGAACAGCGTTTTATTGTTGCGCGTCGACTCGTTAACAAGTGGCTTTGCACCAAGTCGGGATCGGCGTTCGCCGCTGATAAGGAAAGTTAGTCGACGGCCATCCCTGTTGCGTCAGATTCTGTCGAGGACTGCATCGACGATCCTGTACCGAGTACGCAGTACTACTGGGCAATGCCCCAGTCTGTTGCCGCCATCCAAAGTCCTGGGGTCTTGCATAACGGTAGTACCTTAGCACGACGATGCGATGATGATGCGATGATACCATTGGTGATGGAGTCCAGAGATGGATGTAAACAAAGCGAGGGGATAGAGGGGCCGAGGGGGGAACTATCATTTTTAGTTATCGCTCATTTACGCTCCAGTGCGAGAAAACTTCTTGACTCAACCAACGCTTGGTCCGCGCTTGGTCCAACGCTTGGAGTCTTCACTTCCGGCCCTTCCCTGAAAATGCCCTTCTCCTCCCCCACCATATTATTATTACTTCCGAAACGCTAACTGCATCCTTGCCCTGCAATGGGCCCTATTGAAAACGCTGATACTAACTACCACAGTACTTGCATATTCCTCCTTCCTCTCCACAAACCACCTACTCAACCCCGTGTTCTCTTAACACTTTTAACCTACAGAGGAATACGGAGAAATACCTGGGGTGTATCTTATCAATACACCAGGGTCGTTTCATGCTTGTCTGCCCTCGAGTACTTACTACGTAAAAGCTTTGTTGTTTTTCTTAGCGAGGACCCGCTTCCTCGGGGACAATAACGGGGGAAATTCGTGTTCACCAACAATTTCTGCTCATCCCACAAACACTCATAATCTTGAGAGGCATCATCTGTTGTCTCCCATTGCACTCTACGAAAACCTGCAAGCCTGTAGAAGCCGTTTGCCATATCCCATTCACGCTTCTAAAGCTTGTCATCGAGTCGTCTTCTGACGAACCCTTCACTGGGCACCTTGATTGTGAGTTGGGCTCTCAAACACAGTGAAGTCCCGGGCTGCTGAACACTCTTTTGTCTTGCCTTTATACCTACTGTTGCTGCCCCATTGAAGCTGTGCTGTTGCTAACCCTGTTATCTTTAGTATTCCGTTGCGTCATTGTGACAATATTCAGATTATCTCGGAGGAAGACGCGGAGGAAGACGTGCAGACCACAACAACCCATTCCGACAATCACAACCTAACCTTGACTTACACTGCACCATCCCCGTCACCTCATCACCGGCCGGATGCCGTACACTCCACCAACCGCACGTTCCCCAGTATCCACAGGACCCGCTTCACCTACCTTTGGCCGCTCTTGCAGTCAAAACAAAGGCCAGCAACATGGCAAGGCAATTCCAGGCCCTGCTTCTCGACCTGGAATGCCCCGCTCGGTATCATCAGCATCCTACCTGCACATGCATCGCCGAAGTCCCAGCACGTCAAACTCAATATCTTTTACTGCCGGACACCCTACACCTGATGCTTCTCCGTTGAATGACACTTCCCCAGAGGACGCAAATGTTCAGCCTCGTGCGAATGAATCTTCTCAGAAACACTACAGTCAACAGTCGGCCGACAACGCTCGGTCGGTTAGTTCGCCTCCGGATTCGGCCCAGAATTCAAGCGACGATGACGATGGTATCAAACGGGGTAGGGTTCGTAGTTTGGAGAATTTGGCTGAACTGCAAGCGGCTATCAGGACAATCGAGCAGCATCGAAGGCAATCTCCGGACAGAATAAGCGAGGAGACAAAGAAAGCAAGGACAGCCTTGGGACATGACGTTCCTCGTCTGGATACTTCCGTGAAAGAACACGCGGAACACGCCACGTTCTCGCCGCGTCCCCCTTTGTCGCACGGAGCTCGGAAAATCTCCCACTCAAGGTCCAGCACCGACGGAAGCGCGTTTTTAGACTTCCCTCGCAACAAGTTCGACTGTCCAACGAGAAGCACTTCGGGAAGCGACGTTGATGAGGATGAAGAGAACGACCTTCGGGTGAAGCCCCCGATGGTCCGGAAGAAATCTGGGGAGCTGGTCAGACCTGCCCTACGAGCGTCCTCTATGAAGCGGAGACCTTCGAGCATGCCGGGTACGCCAACATACGGGAAGGCCGTCCACTTTGACTCGCGTCTTGAACATGTTCGTCACTTTTTACAGGTGGACCGACCTGTTGCTGTGAGCGCTGGAACATCCCCGGTTGATTCCCATGACGAGGACTCCGGGTTTCCATTCAACCACGAGATGGGTTCATATTCTCCATCTTTCGAATGGGACCTCCGCCTCACAAACTTTCCCAATGATACTCTGGAAAGGAGGTCCGCCGCGGTCAAAGTAGAAAGAGTGTTTCTGTCAGCCGACAAAAAGAATCTGATGGGTGCGGTGTCGGTTCGCAATCTTGCATTCCACAAACTTGTAGTGGCGCGTTTCACTCTCGACTACTGGAAAACAACATCCGAGGTCGTCGCCGACTTTAACAACGATGTTCGACGAAAGCAAACCGATGATGGTTGCGACCCGTTCATCTTCAGCATTAAACTTGAGGATCAGAACAACCTAGAGTACAAGACTTTGTTCTTTTGTGTTAAATACACCGTCAACGGGCAGGAGTACTGGGACAACAACAATTCGGTCAATTATCAAATTGACTTTTCCAAGGTTAAGCCTCAAAGTGGCAAGCAAGCAAGCGCTAGGAACGTGTCTCTTCGGAGCAAACCAGCGTCGTCCCTACCATCTGGCAGGCCGCGCAGCATGCCCATCTCAGCCGATGATTTCAGCTGCGGCTTTGGGTCTCAATCAGAATTCCTTTCCCGCCCGCAGCCACCGGCCCAGGTCATCGGCGACTCTCCGATCCGTTTCCGAAACTCGAAAGCTGCTAGCGATATCGTCCCGGACCAGCCAGGTCTACGTACCAGTGCAGTGAACCAAGCGTTTGGGAATCGCTATGATTTTGGTGCTTCCCTGTCAGCAGCTATCAATGCTGCTAGCAATAGCCCCGGGGACCGTGGTGGGATTCAGATGAGAGAGGAGGTCAATTCGGCCTCTACAAAGCTGAGCTCCAACAAAGGAGATGGAGGCACATCTGGGAGCGGCAATTCAAGATCCGGGGCAGAAAAGCCGGCAAAGGATTCTGGGGCCACCAAACCTAATTCCAGCAAACCGGTAGTCTTGGGTGCAGAGAAGGCCCCGATGCAGTCTTCATCCTACAGCGAGCTCATCGATAAATACTGTTTTGTACGTACCAGAGCCGACAAGGGCGGCCAGGAAGCAGTTCGCTAATATCTACATCAGTTTGGATCTACGAAAGCTACGTCACCGCTCAAGAAGCCACTTCAAGGCCAATTGGGCGGCGCCTCTACCGAACAGGCCGCAGTGGAGCAGGAATCGACGAAGACCTCTGGAATGATTAGTCCTTTGCCTTCTCAGCAGAGCCCGCCACCTCGGGAACAAAGTAGGCCCACATCAAAAGCTGTTACACCGCGTATGTCGCGGGCGTCCTCGCCCGTGCTGGGACCTGCCACGAGCTCCAGGACCGCTTCACCAGTCTCATTTGGTTATCCGTACCATCAGTCGATGCAGAACTCCTTTTTTACAGAGGCACATGCACCCACTGCTATACGCGGATAGAGGAATACCAAACCTTTTGGCCGTATACATTGATACTCGAAAGTTGCTATGCTGTCCTTTGTAGTTTACTATCCACAACCATGCGGAGCATACTATCTCACCCAGCATCCACCGATCCTGGGATGCATTATACGAGAGATGCAGCCCTTGTCCCTGACATTGAAGAATACAAAACCACGACTATGGAAACAGAAAGTCATGATACATACTCAATCATGCTTCAGACGAATTACTCATTCGAAGAACAACTCTATTTCTTGCACCTTTTGGCGGCATTCCGACATTTCGGCATTCTGGCGTCTGTCCTTACGGTGGAGGGAAACCTCCGCCCATAGATTTTTTAATTGCTTGCGAGCGTCTCTTCAGAACAGGTTTATGGTGCCTTTCGACTCTCTCTTTTAGGGGTCTAAGGGAGTGCAAGGAAAAGTCACGGGACATGCTTTTGGGAGCGATGGCGTTTCGGGATCAAGCAGCAAAGTAAGGGGATCTTACCAAACCGGGATATGCTGCGTGCTGTTGCTATAGGAAGATTGCTCGATATATTTCCAGGCGATGAATTTGTGGAAGAGATTGTTGGTGGATAGCTGTGATACGGTACAACTAGCTGGATGGCTTAATGCTGGATAGCTGGATATGATGCAGTTTGCTGAGATGATAGCAGATGAGCGTTGATAGAAATTTTCAAGTTGCTTGAGATGCTTGTTCAGGTCGCTCCCAAGATGGGATTTCTGGGATCGTGACGCTCTAACTCGATTGACTTGAGTGATTGAATCTCTTCTATCCCATTCGCTTCTGTTCTTTGACCCACTCTTAAATCATGTAGTCTCAACTCTTCACTTTCAATTCCCCGTTATTTTCTTTTCATTTACTATTCTAATACAGAAAGACTTCGAAGTAAAAAAAAAAAGAAGAAAAAAAGAGAGAGACGAAAGTACGAGTAAAAGAATTGAAGAAACGAAAACAGACCGTGCAAAGAACGAGGTTAAACCCATGTTTTTTCTTATGATCTTTCTATCATTTTAAAAAATTACAAAAGTATGTGTCGGAAACGAGTCATGTGAAAAGGATTTAAATGAAAATCATATATGTTAAAGAAAAGAATTGTGTGTAAAGATGTGCGCTTCATCGTTTCAATCCTCCTTATTCTACCATATCATCTACATTCCTCTTCTTCTCAACTCCATTTCTTCTTCTTCTTTCTCTCCCCTTCTCACACTCCTTCTCATCTCATTTTCACCCCCTGAATCTGCACTCACCCCCCTTCTATTCTCAACCCGCAACCCTTCCACAAAAACCCTGTACAACCTCCATTGTTTAGAGAAGTGAAAGAAATGAAGGAGGCGAGAGGATGTGAAGGGGGTTGGTTTTTGAGGTGTGAGAAGAAGAAGAGAAGGAGGGTGGTGTGAGATGAAAGAGGAAAAAAGGGTCCGGTTTTTGAGGGGGGATGAAAGGTTCTGTTATGTTACGTGGGGATTGGGTGTTTTAAAATGAAGAAGAAGAAGAAGAAGAAGAAGAAGAAGAAGAAGAGTGGAAACAAAGACGGGAAAGAAGAAGAAAGAATGGGGTAGAGATGATTTGCAGTTTTTTTTTTCTCCTACAGTTCTCATTTTTCTTCTTAGATGAATATGGAGAAAATGGGTGGATATATGGTATGCATATCTTGAAGAAGACGCGTGGTTGAGTGTGTATTTTATCTTCCATCCCCTTCCCCTCGCTCCCTCCCCCTTCCCTCCATCCCCTTCCCCCTTCCTTCCTCATCAAACCTCAAACCTCAAACCCCAAACCCCACACCCCAAACCCCAAACCCCAAACCTCAAACCCCAAACCTCAACCCCCCCCCCCCCCCTCCCCTCCCCAATCAAACCAAACAAGAAAAAACCCTAAAAACCTAAAAAACAGCACCTCCCAGAACGCCTATTATGGATCTGCTCGGCTGAAGCTGACGGGGTCTGACGAAGTGCTGTATTGGCGTGGGTGTGATGATGGGGAAGTTGATGCTGCTGGGTGTGGGGGGGATGTGGGGGAAAGGGGGGAGGGGGATTGGTTGGGGGGGATTGAGGGATGGGGGATAGAGGGGAGGGGATGGGAGATGTGGGGGGGATGTGGGGAGGGTGTGGGGGGGAGGGGATGGGAGATGTGGGGGGGGATTGGTTGGGGGGGATTGAGGGAGGGATGGGAGATGTGGGGGGGATGGTGTTGGGGGAAAGGGGGAGGGATGTGAGATGGGAGATGTGGGATGTGGGATGTGGGATGCGGGATAGGAGATGGTGTTGGAGATGGTGTTGAGGATGTGGGAGATGGGAGATGGGAGATGGTGTTGGAGATGGTGTTGGGGGAAGGACGTGGGAGAAGGACGTGGGAGAAGAGAAGGGAGATCGGGATGGAGATGGGGGGCAAGAAAAAGAATCAGAAAAAGGTGAATAAGACCAGCCAAAAGCAATCCGAACCCACATCACATCACATCCCATCCCATCACATCCATTCAACCCTCCGCCCTGTCGCCCTTCCTACCACCACCACCACCACTATACCCTCCCATGGATAAGTCCGAATTCCTCACCACCAGCAGCGGATAATGAAACCGGGTTTTCTTTCCTTTCTTTCCTTTCCTTTCCTTTCCTTTCCTTTCCTTTCCTTCTTCCCGACAACAATAAAACCACAGCAGCACAAACAAACAAAAGCGCGCAGCGAAGAAAACAGCCAGAGTAAAAAAAAAAAAAAAAAAAAAAAAAAACGAACCTATAAAAAGAACAGGAAATCACAACATTCATCCGCACACACATACAAACAAATTACGACACAAAAAGAGGAGGAGGGAGGGATTGGAATGAACGTGCTCGTAGCGAGAAGGAGATGTATGTACTCGCCGCCGCCCCCTGATTGCGAAGGCTTTTGGGCGGGCATTTTGAAAGGAAACTCAGTTGGAAGGGTTGTGGGTGTTGTGGGGCGTGTTGGGGGGTGGTAGGGAGAAGGGGGGTAGGGAGTAGGGAGAAGGGAGAAGGGAGAAGGGAGAAGGGAGAAGGGAGAAGGGAGAAGGGAGAAGGGAGAAGGGAGAAGGGAGAAGGGGGGTAGGGAGAAGGGAGAAGGGGGGTAGGAGGGAAGAGGTAGGGAAGAGGTAGAGGAAGTGGGAACAAGGGTGGAGGGATGCGGGAAGGGGAGGGAGGGAGGGAGGGAGCTAGCTGTGTTTTTCCCGCCAACTTCGAGTGTCGAGTCGAGCTGAGAGAGAGAGAGATGAGAAAGAGAGAGAGATGGAGAGGTGGTGTTGAGGTATTGAAATATGTGTGGAAACTCTTCGACGGCAGTAATCAGCCCAGACTCTTCTTTTTTATCTGCCTTTGCTAGATGAGTGAACTGTGTCGTAAATGCAAACTAGGATGCTAGAGGTATCATATCCATGTGTCCTTTTCGTAAACCGGGGTTTTCCCTTGTTCATGAGCAAGAGGAAAAAAAGATGAAAAGAAAAACAGATGAACAGATGAACGCCATGTCAAAAGCCCGCTTGAAAAATTGCTGGAATCCTGGATCCGCGTAAACGCCATGCAAAACCCCCTGGCAAACATATCTTTCATCCAAAACACCATCGAGTTGTCCCCCTTTCCTTGTTCTTCCCCTACCCCCATATTTCCCTAAACACGCCCCTAACATTCCACCCCCCAAACAACCACTCATCCCCATGCCGCCCACACCTCGTCACCGTGCCCGACGTCCTCGGATCCCTCTTCCTCTCCTTCCCGCACTCCGTCGATGTAGACGTTGCTGTGGTAGAGGACGAAGAGCGTATGTGATGCCGTCGGGAACTGGAAGAGGCGGGAGCGATGGACGGTCGCAAGATATGTACCTGCGAGACGGCGGCCGGGGCGGTGTGGCTTCGTGCGGGCTTCATGCGTGCGAACAGGTTTGTTGTTGGGGATGAAGGCGGGGAGGATGCAGAGTTGGGGGTTGAAGGAGCGGTGGAGGAGGGCGTTGAGGCGTTGGAAGTGCTGAGAGCGGGAGGCTGGCGGGATGCCGGTGAGCGTGGGTGGGTGGCGTAGTGGGCTTCGAGGGCGGCGCTGGAGATGTATTGTTTTATGCAGAAGGGGTAGAGGCAACGGTAGGGTTTGAAAGTTCGGGGCGGTGGGTAGGTGAGATTGAGGGAGGAGGTGGGGGAGGACATTTCTGGAAGGGGTTTTGTTGAGGTGAGTAGGTGTGGATGTTGAAGACTTGAGATTATCCAAGGTGAAGGGTGATAGGTATAGGTATTGGACGTCGTGGGTTGTAAGCCCTTCACGAGGCTCGAGGATGGTTTGGCTGGTTAGTGCCGGACAATAGTGCTCGTACTCGTATTGATGCCAGAGAAGAAGCAATGGTAGCGCTGATGGTAGAGAATTATAGCAATGAGGAAAAGTAAAGTAGATGATTGATGGCAACTGAAGCTCAACGACGATCAATATCCCAGAGCATTACAAGGCAGAAACATCCGAGCGAACAGGCAGCCTTTTAGAGTCACACCGACTCAGCTGCCTTATCTCCACCACAAGGGTGGGGTGAAATGGTCATACATGATACAGTACTGTACCTTGATACATAGTGGGCATCGCAAGGTGCATGAAACTTAGCGAACAGTCATACTCTCCCATGCTGCTGGATATGCGTAGCGAATAACAAGAAGACCGCCTCTCGTACCGCTACTTGGCCAGCATCGACGATGTGGATGATGCATGCACATCAGCACACTCTGTCCTGCATAGCTCACTTCACCTACAGTAAGAAGTAAAACAGTACGGAGTACTGTACCTAGTATGTAGTAAAGGTGGGGGCGGAACTTTCCGATAAGGGATGACGCCAATTGCTGGGTCCAACCGTCCAAAGAGCCAATGGATCTCGACTCTCGAGAGCAGAGCATTGTCGTTGCAGCCAGTGAGAACGGCAGCTTTACGCCATCACTCATGAATGCCTGGGCGAGGTCCAAGGCTGAGTCACTGAGTGAGAGCTGAGCTTCCTTGTTCGTCGCGCTTGCCTCATTGGGCTACTTTGTCGTGGCCGGGCGACAATCGCCGAGCCCCACGTGGCAGTCTGGTGCCCTGGAAGCCCTACAGGGTGTGATGTTTCTACTCCGTACTAGTAGAAGGATCAAACAAGTATCGAAGACAGAAGCTTCGAGCGAATAACCATCAAGGATCTTGGTTTGCTCCTTCCAAGGCGAAACATCACCTTCCAAATCATTCATGATTCGTTCTCAAACGCCACAGGCACGTGGGAAACGAGAGTTAAATCTACGCGGCGTTGTACCGTTTCGATTCGGGCCATCCACCGCTCTCCCACGAGGTGGAGATCCATGAATCTGACACTCCAAAGATAAGACCCGGATCCTTTGGCCTGAAACGCCACGTGCGACGGGGAGGTATACATGATGCATACCGTGAACTCCAATCCTAAAGGATTTGGCCAGATAGCCACCTTGTATACGGATGTACCTGGGCTGCTGACCGACGTCTCGGCCACCCAGGGAGTCAAGCTGTGTCAAATAATAGAAACGTAGCATTAGAAATCAACCAAGCTGGCGTGAGCTTCGTTTCATCTCCATCGGAATTGAGTTCCAGATACCCGGAGTGCCAAATATGCCTTGACAAGAATTTCTGTGTACAAAGAAAGATAGAAGGCGTTTCAAAAAAATACCAGTCATCAAAGAAGACACATATGATGGATCTCGCAGTTGTCCTTCCAACCATGCGAGTCCCAAATCGACCCAGGCCCACATACTCGCCTGGCTCTGCGAAATGTGTATCGATGGCGTCGACGCCATCTCATTGTCCTCGTAGCCCCCACAACAACAGACAGTTGAGAAAAGAAATGCTGCCGTCTAGATTGTGCAAGCGAACGGGTTCAAGCGCACTGACCGACTGTTGCCATGTGAGCTGATAAATCCGTGAACACCAATATCTGTCGAAAACGCAAGTATGGCCGCAACCTTGATGGCTAGCCGAAGCAGCCCGAGCGAAAATCCATAAGCACGGGAACATCATTGACTAGGGCCATTACATCCTGCCATTGACACCGAAAACCATCGAGAGAAATCCTTGCATCCTCCTATACACCAAAACCGCCTCGACCATCATCCTCCTACCCCTCCGCTTCACCCCTGAACCACCCCATCCACCACCAACGCACCCTCCCGTGCCAACCCCCACCCTCCCTCCCGCTCCTCCATACGCCTCCGTATCCTCCCCCACCTCCTCGCACCGTATCCTCTCATAACCCCCCCCTTACGCCTCCCAAGCCCCATCCACCCTTCCACGCAAAATCCTTCAAATCATCCTTTATTTCCTTCAAACCCGCCTCTACCTCCCCCGCGCAAGCTCAAGCAACGAGCGCTTGTTCGACCAGTACGTGAAGGCTGTCGCAGAGAGGATTACTCCCGAGCCGCCGGAGACGGTGGCGTGCTGGAGGAGGGCTGGGTGAGTGGTTAGCTTTTTGTTGGGGGCGTGGGGGTGGTAAGGAGGATTTTGGTGACGCAACACTTGAAGTGTGTCCAGAAGGTTGGGGGGGGGGGCATTTTGTCTGGGGTTGTCGTACGGATTGCGGTGTTTAGGGAGTGCGAGCGAGAGTGGGCTTGCTTGGAATGTAAGAACGACAGTGAGAACAAGTGGTTCGATTGCTTCAAGAACTACACAACGAAGGTGAGACCTTTACTAGCAGGTGCTAGTTTCTCAAGCACGGTACAATTTGAGCATTTCCCAATCCGTTTCCGCTTCTGGAAAAGACTTTGCGGCAGCAACGCCTTCTGAGCACAACAACACCCAACCTAATGACTTCCTGTACGAGGCGGGCACATGCCCTCTTTCCCAGGTCTACTATTCCAGCATTGCCAGCAGAATTCTCTCATAATTTCCGCTTGTCTCCCCTCTAATCCTCGAAGCCAGGTCTTTGTTGTACTTGACCTTGTAGGCCCCCTTGACCTGCGCCATATAGTTCGGATTCCAGTGTATAGCCACCACTTGGCAGACTAGCCTCTCGTCCTTCGTTCCTGGACCTCTCATACAAGCCTCCAACAGTCTCGCGTCTCGCATGGCGCGATCAGTACCCACTCTTATCATTTGGATAAGAGCATCTTCCATGTGACCGGAGAATTCTCTTTCAATCACTTTCTCAAGCGGGATACGGTATTTGTGCTCGTAGGCATTAGCAATGGCTCGGATGTGTCCGTTGCTACGATTGCTGAGAATCGAGCAAACAGTCAACTGTTCCGTGCCGACTTTGCCTTCAGTTGCGCGATGTAATTCCGTAACGTCGGCGTCGACTTGCTGAGGTATGACAGGTGCAGATTCCTCTTGCCGTGAGGCAGCGAGTATCATAGAAAACAGGCGCTCTGTCTTCGCAGAAAGGTCCCCACGAACGTCCGACTCAAGAGAGCGGTGGTAAGTCTGCTGATATGCGTGCTTGATGGCATTCATGTCGGCATTGCTCCTCCCGATGAGAACGTCGTTTAATACAGATTCCTTGGTGCCTGCACCTCTTAGTGCATTCTGAAGGCACCATACGTCCTGCTGTAGAGGTCCACGTAGGATTGAGAGTAGCGTCATCTTGAAATATGACGAAGTTTCCGAGTCGATATCACCTTCTAAGGAGCGGTGATGACGTTGTTGGTATGTCTGCTTGAGCACAGGGATTTCGAGCGGTCCCATATGCGCAAGCACGCGAATGAGGCTGGCTTCATCTGTGCCGAATCCCTTCATCGCCTTGCGGAGAATATCCGCTTGCCCAGAAGCGTCGAATTGAACCATTTGATTAGGCGCATATCCTGGGGATGGAGGCGTCGGTTGAACAGGAGGAGCACCGTACGGCTGCGGTGGCGGGGCTCCATAGGGCGTCTGGGGTCCACCGTACGATGCTTGTTGCTGTTGCGGCTGTTGAACAGGGTACGGAGTTACACCATATTGACCTGGCGGGCCTGGCGGGGGCCCACCGTGATACTGTTGCGGAGGTTGAGGTGAGGGGGGACCATATGACTGCGGTGGGGGATATGGGGAAGGTGCCCCATATGGTTGTTGTGGAGGATATTGACCCTGAGGGGGCATGCCATGATGTTGTTGATTTGGAGGAGGACCTTGAGGAGGAGCGCCATATGGCTGCTGATTTTGTGGCGGGTAACCTTGGGGTTGCTGATAGTAGCCCTGAGACTGACCATAACCCTGAGGGGGCCCAGGAGGAGCAGCATGTTGTGGCGGGTACCCTTGCGGCGGGTATTGGCCAGATGGGGGCTGCTGATAGCCCGGCTGAGGAGAGTCTGGGTGATTGTGAGCATTAGAAACTTGGCAAAAGTGGGTATAAGACTCACGAGAAGGAGGGCCTCCATACGGTGGGTAGCCGCCGCCCTGAGGGGGAGGGTACGCCATAGTATCTTTCAGATATGCAGACGAAGCGTCACAAGGCAAAAGTTCGGAAATAAGGAGCAGTGAAGGGGTATTGACAAATGCGGAGATGTTCAGATTCTGTATGATGGTATGCGGGGTCTAAAAGAGTCGAGTACTGCGCCACCAGAAGCGGGGGCGATAGTTGCAATGCGGTTTGGCCGCTTCAGTAGAAGTAGGATATGATGAAGGCGTGAACAAGAGTATTTTCCACGGATAGCTCTCGGTGACGAGGATTTTCGAGCGACGGTTCAAGGTAAGTTATAGGTTGATAAGGCCTGAAGAAAGTGGCATTGCAAACCTTAGCGGGGCTGAGCCGTGGCGCAACGATTCTTCGCATTAGTCTCTGTGCAAACGCGGCAAATCCAACTGCTGCAAGGCTGAGAGGTCGACCTCACCAGGTTGGACAAAGTAAAAATTTGAGTGTAACCGTTCGAGATCGATCAACTCCGTATGTTCCTATGCTCACTTCTTCTAATCGCACAAGCTTTGGAGAGGAACCCAAGTCAATGCTTGTATCCGCAAGATAATGACGAATCGAGCTGTCCATGTGGACATATCTCCCCTGGCCGGTTACTGTTTAATGACTTCGCGCACCTCCTAGTGGCTCATTTGAAGATCAAGCTGCGACTGAGATCTGAGATTGCTCCTAAGAAGCCAAAAACATAGACCTCGACTTTTTGCGCTGTCAGTTATCCTAAATTCGCAGTCAATTAGCATACCCTCCATGGCCCTGCATGATTGAGATTGCTGCAATGGTGTTGAGACATAGGTGGACTGCAAATTGAAGCCATCCAATTGGTATATTCGCTTTGCTTAAACATCTTTCACCCAACTGCCGTCCTCCATTCTACCTTCTTGTTTACTGCCTTCCGCTCTCCATGTGTCGACCAATCCTTCTTTTTGATCTTCGTCAGGAAGCCCACGTAGTCTCCGGATTTTCAGAACCGCTGCTCTCACTTGCCTCGTACATTCTTCCCTCAGCTTGACCGCCTCGCTTCCATACTTCAGTTCATCATCCAAAATGCCCGTCTCTTGATCTGCGGCTCCATTGCGTATCCTGTTTCTCTCGACGATATCTTGCCATTTCTTTCTCAGCTCATGGAAGACGTGACTTCCCTCCCCTTCTTCCCCTCCCACATTTTGTCCAAACCAGACACCACATCTTTTGCCAGCCCGAGGTATAAATCTCGGCCATTCTCTCGCCTCATGCATAATCTGATCATTTCCCTCGATCCAGATTGGTACAATATCAGGGCAGACATCCGGCTCCAGTATCAACCTCGCGACTCCCCACTTGAAGTAGCGCATAGTCTTCTTGGCGTGTTGATGGACCCGACCTTCCGGGAATATATGAACCCACGAATATTGCTTCGAGGCATATGACGAAGGGGCGGGGAAGGTATCCTCGCCATTTGTGGAGTAGGTATGCGTGGGTGAGGAGAAGGGGTCTGTAATGTCGGGCGATCGCAGTGAAGAGTTTATTAAAAAGGGATTATCTGTGTATGAGGGTGCAGTGTCTAATAGAGGACGAGAGAGAAGCCGAACAGCCTCCGTCATAGATGGTTGGAAGAGGCCACCGAAGGGGGAGTGTGCAAGACGGTAAATTGGGATCACTTGTCCGAGAGTGAAAAACGAAGATAACACTCTAGATATGACACAATCCTTAGCCGTCAATCTTTTCAGATGATACTAGGTTGAGGAACACACTTATTCGTGAAGCAAATGTCGTGACTGCCCAGACCCCAGCGATGGTTGCTAGGATTGAAGTGGTACCGAAATGGGAGCGCTCCAAATAGCAGAGGGTCATCTACTCTGCATGTTCAGGGAGCGTCAGGTCTTATGAGTAGTAAAGTTCCAAAGGTAGGTGTTTGGGATACATACGTACATACTAATATGATTCGAAACTGGGGCGCGCAAAATTAACGCCAAGCCCAAGAGCTTTTGAGGGTGACAGCTTACTTGTAACTAACCCACGCTGTCTACCTTCTATATTGCGTTTTCCGTCTAAGAGCTCTAGAAACTCCTCGAGACCATGCACTTCTGTTCTGTTCGCGCCAAACAATACAACACGCGTGATAGAGCCTACGACGCCCATGACTAAGGCAGAACCTATTCGCCATGGCAGGCTGGGCTGTTCAAGAGGAGAGGCCATGGACTTTGACGGAGTTGCAGAAATAAATTAACATTGTGAAAGACCAAAAACACGATAGTCGCGTTTCACGGCTACCGTAGTAGTAGTGTCAATGGCGGTTGGTGGAATGCTTCTGCCTTACATTACAACTAGTAATCACTAATGGTATTAGCCCATTGTAGTGTACAATTAAAGGATGAGCCAAAACCCGCAACTGGTGGAAGCTCAGATGTGATCAGATGTCGCACAGTAAGCTTACACCTCTCTCCATCCCAGTACAAACCATTTACGTTTCGACCAGGCAAACGTAATACCTCACTCGCCTTTTTCACCTCTCACGAAAGATCACTGCTCAAATCTACCTGGGGCTCTCAAGCTACCCGCCTATCGCGCGACTCCTTTATCCCCTTTGCGTCATGCCAGCTTTGCCTTCAAGTTGCCCGTGATCCGGTAGCGTGTGCCTCCAATGCCGATATTTTCTGCCGAGAATGTATAGTGAGTAATTTGCTAGCGCAAAGGAAAGAGATCAAGCGGTTAGAGAAAGAGGATGCAAGGCGGCGCAAGGAAGAGGAAGAAGCGAAGAGAGCGCGAGGGGAGGAAGAAAATGGAAGGGCTGTAGAGGAATTTGAAAGGGTAATAATGGGGATGGAGGGTGCGGTGAAGAAGGGCCCCAATACAAACCAAGCTGGTAGCGAAGTCGGGGCGGAAAAGGCAGGTGGGAGAGGTGTAAAGCGGAAGTTCGAACTGGACGAGGATGAAATGCTCAAGAACGCAATGGAAGAGAGAGTAAAGGCAAGGAAAGCTTTAGACGAGGAAAAGGTATTGTTTCGCGGCTCTCCAAAACCTACACTAGATCTTAGGAGCTCACATTGCTAAATATGAGTCTAGGCCGGCAAACCCAGCCTCCCATCCTTCTGGGTTCCGTCACTCACCCCATCCTCAGCTAACAATTTCCCTGTTAAGCCCGCCAAACTGTTTCCTCTTTGCCCTGCCTCCTCTCCCGGTCATTCTCATTCATTATCTCTCAAAACCCTGGTTTCTATCAACTTCAATACATCCTCTTTTGAGTCTCCTTCGAGCTCCGCCCCCGAACCCGCCTCCCTCACCTGCCCCGCATGCAACAAAAGCCTCAGCAACTCCATCAAAGCAGTCCTTACCATTCCCTGCGGTCACGTCCTCTGCAAACCCTGCGCTGCAAAATTCATGTCTCCTGCAACAGACTCGCCAGACCCTCATGAGTCCACTGTGGAGCAACGTGATCATAACCGGATCTTGTGCTATGTCTGCGAAGCAGATCTCACCAGCGAAGGGGCTGGGATAGGTAGTGGAGGCAAAGTTACGCAAACTAAAGAACGACAGCGTAGGCCAGGGCTGGTACAGATCAAAAGTGAAGGTACTGGCTTTGCTGGTGGGGGAAAGAACATGGCTACCAGAGAGGGTGTGGCTTTTCAATGTTGAAATGTTGTGTCGAGCGACATGTTCAAGTTTTGATCTTGCACAATAGAACTATGCACACCATAGGTACTATAGAACGAGGCACAATGTTGAAGCACATCTAATCTGGTGACTTTGCTCTATGACAGAGTTTTAGAATTAATATATATCATGCACTTTGCTAACCATGTATAGCAACCTATATGCGCCTCAAAAGCAAACAGCAGATGAAACTTTCCACCGAACATCCTTCCCTAGAACCCTAAACCCCGTATACAAAGAGTCAACATTATAATAAAATGTCTGCCACTCAACGTCAATCTTATCTTGGCTGGTAGTGGTCCCTGGCGAGGCCAATCAACTGCGTAATTGGGCCTCCTCTTCTACCGCCCCTCCGCAATTCTCTCTTCGGAAGTGTGTCCGGATATCCATGGTCTGCGCGTACACCATGCTGATAACCGGCTGCTCCTGCGACACTCGCTGCTCCATTCTCTTCATAGACAATGGAATTATATCCGTGATTGGATATATTCTGAGCTGGAGCTGCGATGGCAGGTTTGGGAAGGACGCGTAAGGTCAGGCCTGTGCCCAGAAGAACAGCGACGACCACAAATTCCTCGATGAGAGCCATTACAACGTTGAGGACCACAGAGCCAGAGATGGAGGAGAATTTCCTATTCTTGGCAAAGGAACCGAGGAGCGAGTAGAGGAGCCGCACGAAAATAAACGGGACGGAAGCTGCGACAGCGAGAACGACCCGTTTTTCGCCGTGCTCAACGGAGGATATTCGTGTTGCGATAATGGCAAGCAGTAAGCAGAGACCAAGCCATGCCACGACAAAGAGGACGACACCAATCTTGGTTTTTGGGTCGACTTTTGTGGGAATACTGGCGGAGCTGCTGTTGATCCCGCCTACAATAGCGAGGATTACGCCCACCAATGAGACGAGTTGTATAAGACGGAAGGCCAGACCATTGAATGGGCGCTTGCTGGAATCGTTACTTTGGATATAATTAGTGGTTATACGGACTGAACCATTGGAGAACTCACACTCGGGACAGAAGACCCAGGCAGGCAAGGATCAGGAACGAAAGGCCGACAGATGCGCAAATGAAGGCTGCGGTTTGAATGCCTTTGGAATGATTGGTCATGGTGTCAAGCTGGCAAGACGCCCCAACTATCCGGGCAATGGAGAGAATGATGAGGTATATCCAGCCAGAGCTTCTATTGAAGCCATGGCGCAGGGAAATGAAAAGAGCGAGGAATGAACATGGAATATAGACGACGAGTTCGGCAATGGCGACTCGATCGCGGGAGTCGAGAGTCATTGTGCAACTTCTCTAATAGCAAATGAGGGAAAGCAGTCAAGAATTCACTGGTCAAGGACAGTCGAGACTGGCGGAGTGAGTCGATATGAGTGTTTGTTGGATGGACAATCTACGAGATTCCTTGTTGTATATATATGAAGATTTCCTCACATTGCGCGAAGATGAGAAAATGTAGCTTGGAATATCAGATTGGGATAGCATCGCGAGGTTCAGATGTATCTAGACGAGCCCTAAGGCACATGGCTCAGGGCTTTTGATTGCATCAGGAGCATGAACGCGACAAGGTTGAAAAAGGCGAATTTATATCCTTAAAATGAGAGTAAGCTTATTTTAGCATGCATACTGTATCTTAATGCTTTGCCTCCTCCTGAATCATCAGAAGTCAAACAAAAGCCGTTGCAACATCGGCAGCGGCGGCATCAGTGGCATTACTCTCTGCGTTACTTTGAGGGAACAAAAGTTTCATCATCTGCAAACCTCCTATCTTTCTCGTTTGGCATGCACCAAGCTTCAATTTTACTGTGACATCTCTTCTTGACGATTCGACTTCCCGGGATTATTTCACTTCAATAGTCGGCACGATTGCTCAATCCGCGTCCGTGGAATACATTGGATTAATAAGTACGCACAAGTGCGGCTGTGAGAACTTGGAGCGATTGTTCAGGTATAGCTGGCTTACGCCCTCATACAAATAATCCTTGTTAAGAGGCTTTTTGCTAATGCAATGTCCAGCCCGCTGCAGGAAGGACCTGTAGGTTCTATGACTATGGTTTTTCGTGATACCTACTTCTGCCCCTAGCGTGGCTGAACTGATGACTGCGCAAAATCGCACAGCATGCCCGATTTGGTCTAACCTTGTCCACGTATCGACACTCTCCTTATACTCCCAATTCCTTCTTGAGTTCTTCCTCACCTTGAGGTTGTTGTGTTACGATATCTAGTATTGGCAAGGTTTTCCTTATCCTCGATCTCATAGAGTAGGATTATCAAGTATCTCGCAATGGTCTTCTGCGGCAAACCTAGTAAAGGATGCAGCGATTGTCGGGCAAGGAAAGTTAAAGTAGGCATATCTGTTGTTCCAGAACGGCTTGAGTTTCGCGCTGCATGCCTATTTCAAACATGAATTCTTCTTCTAACCAATTGTTAGTGTGATCAAGCAAAGCCGGCATGTGCCCGGTGCGTTAAAGCTGGCCGTGTCTGCCCTGGATACAGAGACCCCCTGAATCTTTCATTCCGAGACGAAAGCGAAGATGTTGTACGCAAAGCAAGTGTTCGGCAAGATCATTCGATTCAACGCAAATCTCGAAGAGCGTCTCCTACGCTAGAAACTTCTGCGAGCCTCATTCAACGGACTTGCAACAACACTAAATCACCACTTTCAGAAGATCTCGGTCTCTCCCGTCAGACCCTCTCAGTTTCCGTCCATGATCAAGCAACATGTTTTTTCTTCTACAACTTTGTTGTGGCCGGACAGGATTCCACCAGGGGCCACTTCGGTGGGCTGCCATCACTTCTTCAGTGCCCCGGTAATGGGGCCCTAAGCGCCACCGTCGCCTCAGTGGGTATGGCAGGGCTAGCAAATACAAAAGCTGCCCCTCAAGTGATGATCGCTGCCCGAAAAAGCTATGCAAGGGCGCTGAGATTGATCAATACTGCTCTTCAAGACCCTGTAGAATCGACAAGGGACCAAACACTCTCAGCCATCCTTTTGCTCGGCTTATTTGAAGTAATTTGCTCCGTCAAGAGCGCTCCAAAGTGACAGAGAGCTAACTTTGGCCCAGATCATCACTTGCAACAGCGAACAATCAATGGAGTCTTGGACCAATCACATCGATGGCTGCAGCGCTTTACTACAATTTCGGGGCCCGGAGCAGCTCCGTACCAGAAGTGGGCTTACAATGTTTATGCAGTGTCGCTCTCAGATCGTATGTATCTTGCCTCTCAACTCTATAACGCTCTAACAGCCCCGTAGCTCATCGGCAGCCTTCAACGAGAACTAAAAGTCAATTTTGACATGGCCGCATGGGGTGGTAGGTTTTCCGAGTCATATTTTCCTCACCTGAGTCTCGCCCTGAGTCACTAGACATGTTTTGGGAGCACGTCGAGCTTGTATTCCCATTTTCTCTCTCTTGATCGATTATAAAGCTCGGTCCCACAATCGATTAGAGCAATGCTGACTCCGAAATGAACGACAGATATATCTCAATACTACCGAGACGATTTTGAATTACCTGCGCACCAACTAGTAATCATTATTGCTCGATTCAGTGACTTGCGTGCTGCCCTGAAGGCGAAGGATATCACCGACCCTTCCTCTATCGTCCTTTCTCTGCTTTCCATCGACGCTGCACTGTTGGAATGGCTTACACTGCTTCCGCCAAATTGGGCCTACAAGACTATCGACACAACGACCGAGTCCGACACGACCTACGGAAGCCAATCCCACATCTACGGAGATTTCTGGATAGCATCAGTGTGGAATAACTACCGCTGTGTACGTATGCTTTGCAACGAATCAATCTTAGGCCACCTCGGACGTATACCTTCTTCGCAGTCTATACATGTTAAGGTAGACTATAGCGCGCAGGCTCGCCTATCGCGCAGTCTTCTCAATCAGCTTGCCTACGAGATCTGTTCGAGCGTCACTTTTCAGCTTGGCCCTAGTAAAATGAAGGATGGCCATCTGTCATTCCAGTGCATAGCCCTATACGGCTTCTATCTTCTATGGCCGCTATACAATGCAGGAAGTGCAGTGGAAACGCCCAATCCGCTCAGATTATGGGTGATCCGTTTGTTGGACGGCATCGGGTATAGCATGGGCATCCAACAAGCATCAGCATTAGCGCAGATGTTACAAACTAATATGCTTCACTCACCAGACTTTTCAAAGAGCGATGGTCAGGACAGTACTGAAACTTGTCACCACGAAAACACTGATGCCGCGAATGCGACCGAGGAGGAAGTCTGTTTACCCCGGAAATGATGGATCACGAGCAATCTGCAGCTCTCACCCACGACCGAGAAGTATAGTGTAAGCGCTATTAGCAGATCGTCCTTCAAAAAAGGATCTTCTTGTATGTTTAGCGAAGGAGCCCAGAACGTGGGCGTCTCTACAATCATTTAGATAAGAAAATGTACATCCAGGGATGCACGAGTCCACGTGGTAAGTGTCAGAGGACACATCTAGGAAGAGGATTTGAAGCGTTGATACAGTTTGTGCGTGGAAGAAGGTGCTCGAAACGACCTAGCTTGCCGTCGTGACGCCTATTCATCACGAAAAGGTGGACTGCGCCCTGAAGTTTGAGGTCGCTTCCTACAGAGGTCGTACACATCTTGCGGAACGCCCAAAATACTCATGTCCCTGGATAGCACATCATATGAAACATACTGCGTATGAGTGGAAAACTGGAATGTCGCAACCTCCAAGACCCCAAACCAAATGGCTTATTCTCTACATTCGGCGCGACCTTGTTAAGCTGGTGGCATACCAATTAAAGGACCTTAAGGCTAATCTGGATCTATGTATTGACCCTAGACTGTAAAGGCGCTAGGCCTGCTGAGAAGGAAAGCCGTGACCTTTGAGTGAAAGAGGTGGATTAAGTTTTGAATTCAACAGCAGATCTTCAAGGCAACCAACAAAGCATAGGATGTTCGCCCAGCTTGGCTTAAGGAACATAAATGCTTCGATTCTTAGAGCATTCACAGCTTCTAATCTATGGCTACAAATCGCTGAGTCTCTGATGAAAGGGTTTCTGCGTGTAATCATCCTCTTTTCTAATGGCCGCGGAAGGCTGCCCACTTGTACTTCTTACACCTACTGCTCTGAGAACACTTTCAAGATGGTGAGTAAGGTTCGTGATAATGAGCTTATAAGATGGTATCTTGGTACACTGCAAGGCATCAACGCCCCGGCAGAAAGTATAAGGCCTGCTGATAGCTGAACTGGAACAAATCTGGCAATGAGATGATTGCGGCTCTTAATTAGGGATTGTGACTTCGACAATAAACGGCTACCTACAGATTGACCCCTCTTCGCAACTTCCCCACTTCGTCTACGACTCGAATATGCCTTTCAACCTTTCCCGTTTCAAGAAGAACGAACATGACTCAAAAACTCGGAAGCGATTCAACAATGGGAGTACTAGCCTGCCGAAACCTGTTCCCTCATTATACAGACTGCCTTTGTTTGATTTTCAACCAGCGCAGCCCTTGCGCTCTTCGCAGCTCTTACGCATCCCCTTTGAACTTCGATTGATGGTCTACGACTACCTCTTCCGAGGCAACGTTATTTATCTGTTTACCGCATTTAAAAAGCTCGCGTATATCTGCTGCAACTCTTCCTCGTCACATGACCTCACAAAAGCGTGGTGTAGATCGGCGGCCCATTTCGACTACACCCAGCGAGTCAATGTCGAGGCATCTATGTTGCCAATTCCCCTCTTACTCAGCTGCCGAAAATTATATACAGAGCTAATTCCAATCCTTTACGGTGAAAATGTCTTCAACATTGAGGATATGAAAGCCTTCATCCGGTTCTGCGAAATCATTCCTTCACAGGGCCTAACCGCCATCAAACATCTCAACGTCCATTGGACTGCTCCTCGACCTCCTCTCCAGTATCCCGGGACAGGGCTAAGATTCTTGCGAAATTTACCTTATGCCAATGTCACGTACGTTCAATTCTGGCACACTGTAGCCAAAGAAATGCCCGGACTTCGAAAGTTGCAGTTCGTTATTGACGATTGCCGCTGGCTTGGCAAAGTGAGTATTGACGACGCTTGGCTTGGTCCGTTGAAAGAGGTGCGTGGACTAGGGCGTTTTGATCTGGGGACTGAGGGGGGCCGGGCGAGGATGCAAGTGACAGGTATCGAGCATGAGTTGAGGATCATCATGTGTGCGAGTACGGAGAAATAAGTGCTTCTCATCACACGCTTATTTGAGCCTCCTATTCCCTCGAGAATTTGTTGGATGGTCCTTCGGCTTGATATAAAGTCAAGCCAACAACGACAATAAATAAATGGACCAACTGAAGCTCAAACCAAATCCTGTGGCACCAAGCGCCCAAGATCTGGCTTCTCCCTCAGCATTGCTCATCCAAACTAAAAGATGGCGTAAACGATCGGCGAACCCTTACTTTGAGCGTTCTGTTTTTCATTCTCGCCAACGTCAATTTTCACCAAGTCGATAGGAAGTAGATCGTCCGACGATTTGTTTAGTCCACGCATACCGCATCAGTTCCTAGACTACACAAATGCAACAGGAGAGAAGAAATGCCATTGTGAAGTTCTCAATTCGTGTTATCGTACAAGCTGTTTGGACAAGAAGCTCTAAGGAAAGCAGAGCTATTCGCAACTTTCGACTAGTTTAGCAGTGATAAACCTATGTAGTCGGTGTTTCCGAAATTCAACTGTCTAGCTCATCAAGATTTCTATATATGCTTTCGTGTTGCCATCTAATGGATGGTATGAAGCTAAATCACGTCGACCTAATAAAGATCGTAGCGTCCCGCAGTTCAGTAAGAGAGTACAGGAAAAGGGGGTAGAATAATATACTTAGCTCCCAACTAAGTGTCTCAAAGAACTCGAGGAAGACGGAGGTATTGGTTATCGCTAGAGGGACTTTCCAGCTCTGTTGGTTCTTCCGTATCTTTTCTGGACTCTCCAGTGCAAAGCTTGGAGCTACCCTTTGCTTTATGGTCTGTAGGATACTCCTCGTTCCAAGTAGACTTCTCCGAGACATCAAGAAAGCAATGCGGGAGAATTGTATCGCGCTTTTCTCAATGGATTTTTCCACATTCCGCAGTCCATTAGAGAAGGCTTACAAGTTCCCTAGTCTGGTCGTTGCGTCATATTCTGCCAACTCATAGAGGACGTATCTATTAAAGTCGCTTGGTACTGAAGGCAGCCACTCGTCTGCTTTGGGCAGGACGCTAGGACTAACAATGAGTCACGTGACGGTTTAGAACGCTTACCTTACGAGGTGATGCTTTAAAGTATTGGAAATGGCCACCGTACAGCCTTAAGGGCCAACGTAGCTGATTACATAAGCACTTATATCTATCATATATTTCAATATATATCTTATAATCATTCTATTCGCT